>Ga0210405_10002441_pt1 | contig 19312 bp, 22 predicted proteins | sample IncBWH11MmetaG_FD_155492 | JGI IMG/M metagenome (GOLD analysis project Ga0210405, IMG submission 155492) | Forest soil microbial communities from Barre Woods Harvard Forest LTER site, Petersham, Massachusetts, United States - Inc-BW-H-11-M | ecosystem: Environmental > Terrestrial > Soil >... | reverse complement strand
GTTTTATTTCGTTCCAGCGAAGGGAACGCCGAAGAAGCTGGTGCACAAGATTGAAATGCAGTCGCTGACGGCGTTGCCCGGGGAGACGCTGTATTACTCGGCGCAGGATGAACTGCGAAAGAACCTGGAAAAAATGTTTGGCCGCGCGAAGAGTGTGGCGATGCAATATTCGCCGAAGAACGCGATTCCTTACGTGTCGATGGTGGATGCGGGGACGGTGGAACTGGTGCGTAGTTGCGGGCCGAAGGTGGTCAGTTCGGCGGATCTAGTGCAGAAATACGAAGCGTGCTGGAGCGCCGAGCAGCTCGAATCGCATCTTTCCGCTGGAGCGATCATCGACCGGATAGTGCGCGAAGCCTTCCAGATTGCGGCGAAAAGCGTGCGCGAAAAAAAAACGCTGACAGAATTCGATTTGAAGAGCGGGATCCTGAAGGAATTCGCAGCCGCCGGGCTATGGACAGAAGAAGGACCGGATATCGCAGTGAATGCCCACGCCAGCGACCCTCATTATGGCCCGACGGAGGAGTCGGCGGCCCCGATTCGCGAGGGCGACCTTCTCTTGATGGATGTGTGGGGGAAAAAGAAGACGCCTGGAAGCGTATATTACGACATCACCTGGATGGGTTATCTCGGTGGGAAAGTTCCGGAGAAATATGCGAAAGTCTTTGGGGTGGTGCGCGAGGCGCGTGATGCGGCGACCGAATTGATTCGCAACCACGTAGCGGCGGGGAAGCCGCTCCAGGGATGGCAGGTGGACAAAGCGGCGCGCCGCGTGATTGAAAAGGCTGGTTACGGGCAATATTTCTTCCACCGCACCGGGCACAGCATCGGGGAAAAGGTCCACGGCAACGGGGTGAACATGGACGGACTGGAAACCCATGACGTGAGGCGGCTGATTCCGAGGACCTGCAATTCAATTGAGCCGGGAATTTATCTGCCGGAATTCGGCGTGCGCAGCGAAGTCAACGTGTATGTGGGTGATCGCGAAGCTCGCGTGACCGGAGCGATCCAGAAAGAAATGCTGGCGCTGCTGGCATAAACCGGGAGTGGAAAGAAGAGGATGGCAGACGAAACTGCAGCACCGGCAGCTCCGCCGCAGGATTCCAGAAGCGAGGCGATGGCTTTCGTCATTGGCGTTGCAGGGTGGCTCGTGCCTGGCTTGGGTCATGCCCTGTTGAAAATGTGGGGCCGCGCGACGGCGTGTTTTCTGACGGTAGGCCTGCTCGTGATTCTTGGCGCGGGGATGCGCGGCAATGTTTTTACTTCCACCGGGAACGATGCGTTCGATTCGCTAGGCTATCTGGCGGATCTGGGCACGGGAACGTTTTATCTGCTGGCCCGATCGCTCGAAACGAAGGGTGCGGACGTGTCCCATGCGCGCGGGGATTACGGGACGCGTTTCCTGGCCACGGCGGGTGTACTGAATCTGCTGGCGGCGCTGCATGCGTACGAAGCGGCCCGAGGGCGCAAGGCATGAACCCGGAAATGGGATTCAAGATCAGCCACCTGCAATCGATGCTGCTCTTCGCAGTGCTAATTTCCATCGCGTTCGGCTTTTTGAGCCGGCGGCGGCCGATGGAGCGGGTGAAATACATTTTGTGGTCGCTGTTCCTCTTTCTTCTGATCGGCGTGGGAATCGGATGGGCCATGTATCCTTTCTCCCGCTGAAGGAAAGCTATTTCGGCGGATAATTGACAGTAATTTTCCGCGGATGGTATTGTCGTAAGAGCGGGCCGAGGTAGCTCAGTGGTAGAGCAGCCGATTCGTAATCGGCAGGTCGTGGGTCCGACTCCCACTCTCGGCTCCAAATATCTCTTTCATTTGCAAGGCGTTATGCATTTCAGTTCACCGCCCCTTTCGGTTTCGTTGCATGGTCGTTGCATATTCTGAATTTTTCGCTCAACACATCGAGCGCATTGACCTGTGACTCAGCTACGCTCTTTACGTAAATGTTCATGGTGATGTTCACGTTCCCGTGCCGCAGGATTCCCTGAATCGTCTTGTCGTCAACTCCCGCCTGATGGAGATTCGTCGCCAAGCCGCGCCGGAAGGCGTGCCAGCCGTGCCAGCGGAGAGTCTTGTCCAACTCGAACATGTGCCCATCAGTCAGGTGCTCGGCCTTTGACTTACGACACCGGATGCACTTTTCGATTGCCGGAATAATCACGCGCCGGGCCAGGTTGTCCAGGTTGAGAGGCTTTCCGTTGCCTGCCGGGAAGATCGGCCCGACTGCGAGTTTACCCATCCGCTCCCGGTGCTCTTCCAACGCATCCGCCAGCGCCTTCACGACAGGCACAGGGGCCTTGCTGTACTTCGTCTTAGGTTCATTGATCGTGGAGTTCCACATCGACCTCCGCACGCTCAACTCTTTCCCATTGAAGTCCTGCCATTCGAGTCCGCGAATCTCGCCCTTACGTAGTCCGGTGAACGCCGCCGTGAGCACAACGGTCCTCGCCGGCTCGCCCACGGCCAGGAGAATCTTTTTGATCTCATCCAGGCTGTAAGCGTAGGTGTCTTGAGCGTCGGCGCCCTCGGGCGTGCTGACATCCATCATCGGATTGATGCCGTCGAGAATCCCAAGCCGCTTCGCAGTCTTGAACGCCCCGCTGAGAAAAGTTTTGATTCGGGCGAGTGACCCGCGTGTCAACGGATTACCCTGCTTCGTAGTCGCTTGCTTTGCGATCTCCGTGAGAAGCCGCTCGCCGCCCACGGTGCGAAACTCCCGCAAGGTTGTCTTGCCGAGACGGTTTTTCAAATGAAGCCGGAAAATATCTCGGTAGCCCTTCATGGTGCTCTGGCGTTTTTTCTCTTCGAGCTTAGGCAGGTACTCGTTCTCGATGAAGTCCGCAACCCGCATCGTGCTCGCCACAGTGACCGTGCCCCGGTTGATCGGCCTCAAAATATCTTCCGCGAATTCCCGCACGCTTTTTCGGGTCCGGTATTCGTCGCAGTAGGGAACTGACAGCTTCTTGCAAATCTGCTGGCGCTCCACGGTGCCATCACTCTTCAGGGTGGAATCGTAGTAGCGGACAAACCAACTCCCGCCCTGGTGGAAGATGTATCCCTTTTGCTCTCTCACGGCTTGCCTCCGTTGAGTCTCTTCCGAATGAACGCGGAAACAGACAGGCCGGCGCGCTTTGCGCCTGCGCGGAGTTTTCGATACTCCTCTTTCGTCAGCCGGTAGCGCAGTACGACGGAGCGTCTTTCTGATTTTTGTTTTGGTGGTCTGCCGCGTTTCACGCATTTAATGTCCTACACAAAGTACGTCCAGTCAAGCAGAAACTCTGCCCGCGTCGCGCATCCAGGCAACCACGTCGGGCCAGGCGAAGCGCAAGTACCGCCCCATTCGTAAACAGGGAAGCGGCGAGCCGCTGTGCTTTCCCCGCGCTCGGCTCTTCTCGTAAACCCAATTCACCTTGACCTTGAGGCGGCTCGCCAGCTCCTCGGGCGTCAAGATGTCACCGGGATCGAGAGCGTGTCCCGTGTTCACGCGAGCGTCCCTGCCGGCAACTTGCCGTCGTTAATCAGTTTGCTCAAGACTTGCCGTGAGATCACTTCCTCTTCCTGTTCGATCTGCCGCCAAAAGTCCAGCGCCGTGGCATCGTCATAGACCACGTTGATTTTGTAGCCTGACGCACGGTGCGCCAGGACCACGCTCAAGATAGCCGTGCCCTTAGAGGATCGTTCTGGCTCGAAGTTTAGAGAAATTGAGGCCAGTTCCATCGCGTCGATCACGATGGGGTTCATCAAGTCGCCCACTTGTACAGGCTGTTCAAGCGTGAATTTCATTGTCTGTCTCCTCATCCTAGCTCTACGATTTGAAACCTTCGATTCGTTCCGTTTGCTGAACAACCGTTGGCGATGATCTCCCACCGCACGTCATACGTGTGGCTGGCCGCTGAGGGGCTGTCGATAATCGCCATCGAAATGCCGATGACCGGGGCCGCGCTGCCATTTCCTGTGAAATATGTGACGGGGTAGCTGCCTGAAAGCTGCACGCCGTCTTTGAAAAACGCGAACACGATGCTTCCCGCCGTGGACGCGGGAATATTTATCATGCATTGGAACAGGAGCAACACCTTGTTGCCCTTAAATGTCAGCGTCTGCGTCATCTCAGGGACGACAACGAACGTGGTGCTAGACGCGCTTGGCGCGGCAGTCGTTCCCACAACGTCATTCACGTTTTTCAGCTTCAGGTTGCCAGCCGTATCCACGGCGGCGGTTTTCATCGCCGCAGAGTCCCAAGCGGAGCGCGTGCCGTCAACTACGTTGCCGAAGGCTTCGTTGGCTAGAGCACTCTGCGTCCCGTACTCTGGACTACAGCGAATTTTGTCCAGCCCTTTAGCCTTTCTCTCACCCCTCAATTCGGGCACGCCGACCAAGTAGGATCGCGTATTCTTGTTTACAGACCACGGCACGAGTTCAGACACATGAGTTACGACGCGCTCCATCGCGGGCAAAACATCCTCAAGCTGAAGGTCGTCCCGTGTTCCGTCCCGAAGCGTCTTGAGTTGGTCTCTCGCTATAGGAACGCCGTCATCATTCCCGATTGCTCCAACGGTGTTCGACTGCTCAAGCGGAACAAGGTCATCGTGGCTGTTCCAGCTTAGGTTTCGGATGCGCTTCTGAGCGGCGTCGTATCCGATCAATACGAGCGCGGCTTCCAGAGGCGCATCGAACAACTCCGCGCCCAGGGCGAGCAAGGCACGTACGTTTAGAGAAATCACCGTCTCCAAGTACATGAACAGGTCGGGCGAATCCCTGTGTTCCCGTGTAAATGCTTCGAGACAGCGCGCGAGTCTGTCATCGATGAATTGCGAGCCGGTGACAGCAAGAACGATGTCCTCGGCTAGTACGTGGAATTTGGCGTAGTGCTCGCTAACCGGGATGAGCCGGCCATTCTCGCCGCGCCGCGACAGTCTGCCATCGCAGCAAACAGCCGCAAATCTTTCGTTCGTCCAAACGGTGACAAGACTCATGGTTTCTCCCTTAAATCGCGTTCGACTTCCTCAGTTCCTTCCGCACCATCTTCGCAATGCTATTGCTATTCTTGTCGAAAACTGCCTCCATGCCCCTAGAGTCAATCGCGCTGAAATCGCCGTTGTAGTTCACCGTGATCTGCGGGCCACCGCTCCCGCCGGTAATCATGCTTTTCAAACCGGAGGAGAGACTCGCCGGCAGGATCATCTCGTTGGCGTGAACCATCGCCAGCATGTCCTGTGGCACGTCGTAGCCGCCCGCTGCTGACGCCAAGCTCAGATTACTCAACGTGGCGGCAATTGCAGCGGCGGCGGTTTCCGGCGCCAGGGCGATGTTCGCCGGAAAAGGTACAGAGGCCATGACGGACGCGAAGCCGGCGGCACCCGCTACACCGGCTTGCTGTGTGACCTGTAGAGATGCGGCGACGGCACCCTCCGCCGTGCTGGCTGCGTGGTTCACTGCGTCAAGGCCCAAGATGTTAGTTAGGAATTGTGAATGGAGGGCCAGTTCAAGCAACTGTTCTTCAGCCCACTTCTCGACTTTTTTCGCCAGGAAGGAAATGAAGTCGCCGAGCAAATTATCGAGCAGGCTGCCAAACGCCTTCCCGAAAGTCATGGTTCCTTTGACAAGCCCCTGAATGGACTGGTCGAATGCGGAGTTGATCCGGGCCGTCAGTTGCGTCCACGTCCTCTGTTCAACGTTGGCCGAATTGTCGATGTTCTTCTGGCGATTTTTCAGGTACGTGTCTTCCGCCTTTTGCTTTTCGTTCAGAAGGCGATCCCACTCTGCCTTGTCTCGCTTGTATCCCTCAGCGTCGTCCTCAGCCAGGCGGTTCACCACTGCGTTGATTCGTTGCTGTAGATAAGCCTGCTCGATCTGTAGCTTCTGAGCCTCTAGCGCGTTCAACTGCGCTGCCTCGTCTTTGCTGCTGATTTGGCCCAGGCGTGCCAATTCCTTGATGTGCTCCTGCCGAATTTCAATACTGGCGACGGACGCATCCTTCTCGCGCTGTAAACGGGCGTTCGCGGACGCCTCATCGGCGTCGTCGCGCAACCGCATGTCGCGCACGTCATCTCCGAACGAGTCGTTCTTGTCCAGGTGCTTTTCCGCTTCATCCGTCAGGCGCTTCTTTGCCTCAAACTCATGCAGGTCGGCTTCCGCCATACGCTTCGTGTCAGCGATGAGCTTGTCGTTGAACGCCGCCTCTTTTTCCAGGGCTGTGAGATGTTCTTTGTCCTGGGCTGACTGCGCGGTTTTAGCTTCGCCGGGAATCGTAACCTCTCTCAACTTCCTGATTTCCTCAACCAGTCTTTGCGAGTTCTTAATCGCGTCCTCAAGTTCCTTATTCAACCGGGCGGCTTCATCCTTTGCGGGTGCGGTGGCGGCAGTCACCGTTTCCGTGATTCCAGTTTCGGGGTTTATCACGTCAACGTCATGGGGCGATCCCGCCAGCGCGTCACGAATGCCCTTCTCGCGCAGCAACGACTTCGTAAGTTCGTCGGTGCGGATGGCGAGTTCGCTCTTCAGGTCTTTTTCTTTTTGCAGGTCAAGGGCGCTGCCCTTCAGCCCAATTTCATTCAGTCTCAGCTTTTCAATCGCAAGGTTGGCGTTGAAGGCTATCGTCTGTTGATTCAGGCCGATGAGTAGGTCGTACATCTTCTGCGCTTCTTTGTCCCACCCGGCCAACGCGCTCGTGAAATCTATGAGCTTCTCGTAGGCCATCACTGCGATGTCAACAAATGCCGCAATGGCGACGACTGGAAATGCTGCGGCCAGCAGCGGCCCTAGAACTGACGACGCTGCACCGACACGGCCGAGAGCGCCGCCGAGCATCCCCGCGCCGGCTGCCATACCTGCCATGCGCCCGGTTGCCAGCGCCATAGCGCGGTCCAGGCTCGTCATCTTTGCGGCTGCGCTTTCGGCTTGCGTTCCCACTGACGCAACTTGCGGAGCCGCCGCGGAGGCCGTGCCGCCAAGTTGATTGATCGCTGCCGTCGCCAACGTGACGGCTTCACCGCTCATCTTCGCCTGATTCTGAAGGACCATGAGCGCGTTGCGGATTCCTTCAGGTGCCTTCTCGACGCTGCCAAAGGCCGATTTGATTCGCGCTGTCGCGGCATCTATGGACGCAGTTACACCGTTCATGCCAGCGGACACTTGCGCCGCATCGACAACAATTTGTATCCGTAGGCTTTCACCCATTCTCTACCTCCTCCGAATCTCGCAAATGCTGCCGACTCGCGTCTGTGAGCACCCGGAACGCATAGCAGACTTCCTCTGTCGCAGCTTCCTCGTATAGCCCTATGAACGTCAGGTCTGGATGGTTTTTTCTCGCCGCCACAAAGATGAAACCAATCGCATCGCCACAGGCGCTCTCCCATCCTTCGCTGAATGGTTGATGGACAAACGCTTTCATGCGCCGCACCGTCGAGATCGCTCCAATCAGGTCGCGGCGATTCAGCGGAGCCAATCGAAGTAGAAATTTCCCGATCTTGACCTCTACGACGGGCGGCGCGCTATTCATGGTCTGCCTCAAGCACGAATCATCGGGCGCACCGTGAACAGGAAATTCCCGTAGTTCAGACCGCTGTAGCGCCAGCCGAGACTCTCGGGATTATGTTGCCGCCCCAACGCTTCGAGGACAGGGGTGACGAGGTTTTGCGCCGCAACGCCGTACTGCTCAACCCCTTGCACGGCGGTACGATTCATAGCGGTCAAAGCCAGTCGCAACGACGACAGCGCCTCTTCTATGGCGTGCCCGTCCTCTTGAAGTTGGATTTCAAGTGCACGGAGAGCCTGCTCGCGTTTTGCTTGCTCGACGATCCTTGTCGTTTCAGCCAGTTCGATTTCGAGTGACGCGATCTCGTTGAGCAACTTTGCCAGCGTGCCTTGCAGCCCCTCTGCCGTGCGGATCGAAAGTTTCAGAGCGTTATCCGCAGCGTCAATTTCGGAGTGCGCCCACGCCTCCGTTGCGGAATCCGCACCGGGCAGTTCCCCGACCAACTCTTTTCGCTTCGCAGCCACGCGCTCTTGCACGATATGTTCGCGCTGAAGCGCCTGTTCGACTTCCCCCTTGCGTCTGTAAAGCCCGTTGATCTTCGTGCGGAGTTCCGCTGCCTGTGTCGTTGCGGTCGCTGCCGTCATCATCGCGTCCATTCTGTTTCCCCTTTTCTTTTCGGTTTTTTTCTACAGCGCCTTCGCGTCTCGTTGCCGGACATCTACAAACTTCAAAACGGAATATCTGAGTCGTCAGCGGGAATTTGCGCCCGTGGGACGCCGCCGCTCGAATGTGTTTTTGTGGGCACAGCGGGTACGGATTGCGGCAGCGAGTCCAGCACGGTGAATTTGTCAGCGACGATCTCGACAACCGTCCGCGTCTTGCCGTCGCGTCCCGTAAACGTACGAGATTTTTGGAAGCCCTCGACGCGGATCGCCGAACCTTTGCGTAGAGACTGTGCGTCCTCGGCCAATCCCTGCCACAGCACAACGCGATGCCAGGTGACGGAATCCACGTATCCGGCGCCGCGCCTCACTCGCTCATTGACCGCGAGGCTGAGATCACAAACAGCCTTGCGGGTTGACGTATGCCTGAGTTCCGGGTTGTGGCCTAGCCTGCCGGTGATCGTGATCTTTTCGTTGCCGCTCATATCCGCCCTTTCACTCCCTCTCGAATCTGTCCTGCCACGTCCGATTGTCTGGCTCGACTTCACCGAACGTTGATTGCTCGAAACCACCCACAGCCGGCAAAAATGTCATCCGCACGTCCTGGCACGGCCCGTTGCGCTGCTTTGCGATCTCAAGAATTTTCGTGCAAGGTTGCACCTGCCCGTTTTGAGTGCGCTCCGTATCTGACAAGAGAAAAATCACGTCGCCGTCTTGTTCGAGTTGCCCGGACTCGCGGAGATGTTCGAGCCGCGGGCGATCACCAGCGCCGGCGCGATTCAACTGTGAAAGCGCGAGTAACGTTCCCGCGTTTAGCTGGCCCAACTCTTTCGCGGCTGCCTTCAATTCAATTGAAGAGTTCGTCACCGACTCGAATCGGTCCTTGCCGGGCGAGCGGAGCAGTTGCAGGTAATCCACCACGGCGAACTTGATGCCGTGACGCTTTGTGAGTGACCGGAGCCGCCAGCGCAAGTCAGAAGCGCGAAGCCCGGCGGAGTCGTCAATCCACAACGGCAGAGCGTCCACGCGAGCGACGGCGGTAAGGATTTTTTTCAGGTCATCCCCGGAGAGCCTTCCGCAACGCAACCGCTGAGAATCAACTCCCGCCTCGCGGCAGATCATTCGCTGCAAGATGCTCTCTCGGCTCATTTCCAGCGAAAAAAACGCAGTGGGATTACCTGCCCTGAGTTGTCGGAGTGCGAATTCAATCGCCAGCGCAGTTTTGCCCGCGCTTGGCCGCGCCGCGAGAATGCAGTAGTCGGATGGCTGCCAGCCGGCAGTCAGGCGGTCGATGTCCGGGTATCCGCTTGGCGTCCCGATCATCTGAGCCGTGCCGTTTGCGGCGCGCTCAAGGACGGGAGCCAGTTCCTTCGTGACAACCGAGATGTGGACCAGCCCTCTTTCGAGTGAACGGTTTTCGTCACGGATGGAATCAAAGTCCGCCGCGACCGTTTCCAGCACTTCGGCAGACGGCCTGCCCTCGGAAATTTGTGCAGTCGTGCTCTCACAGAGCGCCAGCACGCGACGGAGCGCAGCGGCTTCCTTCACGATCCGGGCGTAGTCGCTCAACGGGGCTTTTTTGTACGATCCCTCGCCGAGCTTTGAGAGAAAACCGACCCCGCCCGCATCCGCGACTTCCCGGTCCCGTGCCAGAACTTCATGGAGCGTGAAAACGTCAACCGGCTTGCCGGCGCCGTCCAAGTCCAGCATGGCCGAGTAGATTTTTCGGTAGAGTGAAGAGAAAAATTCCTGCGGGTCAAGGCGTTCAGCGGCTTCGCCGATGCGCTCCGGTGCCAGCATGAGCACGCCGAGAATATTGCGCTCGACCTCTACGTTGTGCGGAATGTGGGTCAACGTGTCAGCGGTCATCCCACGCTCACCCCATGCCGCTCGTACACGGCCTTTCCAGCGTCGTCCAGGTCACGGCGGAGCCTCGGCGCCAAAACTGGAACTGTGACCGGCCCTTGCTTCGCTGGCGTGACTTCATCCTCCCATCGGCGCCCGTTGAGCCAGGTAGCCGGGAGTGGGATGAACCGTCCGCCGTCTTTCTGCCATTGCTCTGTTTGCATGGCCGTGCGGAGTCCGTTCAAGATCGCCGGAAGTTCATCGGCCTTGATCTTGCGCCAGGCGTCCTGTGCTTTTTTCTTTGCTTGCTTTCGGGGGTACAGATTCCAGAAGTCGTTGAACCCATCCGGTGATGGTTCTTTCCGGGAGGTTGGTTTAGAAACCGGCTCGTCTGAACCGTTAGGTTCGGACGAAAGGGTTCTTGATTGGTTTGGCTTGGTTTGGATTGGATTGACCAATAGTGGTTCATCCGCGCCAGCATTGCTCGGGCTATGCTCGGGCATTGCAGGTGCATCCCCTTGAGCATTGCTACCTGATTGCGCCTTGTTCCAACGGGCAGCCGCCCCGCGCATCCCGTGTACGGAACGACCTACGGCGGCGTCCCACTCCTCAGAAAGCGTTTCGTTGTATAGCCGTCCGTCAGGTCCGATTTTCCATTCCCTCATCACAGCGTCACTGACCCGCTCGCACCGGGCGTACTTCGCCAGTAGCGTCGGATTGTTCGGGAGACTGGCAGCCTTGCCGCCGAGCCACGCATGGCACATGAGGAGGACAAACTGTCCCACCTCTCCTGCCGTCATCATTTCGACATCCTCGGATTTCAAGAACCTGAGTGCGTGGAAGTCGAATCTCGTAAGGTCAAGTTTGCTCACCGGGCACTCCCGACAATGGCTTTGAGCCTGCTCAGGTTTTTCACCGAGCGCCAATCACGAGGCAGTCCGCGCCGTGCGCGCTGAGTGAGCAACCGTCGTTGAGCGTCCACAAGCAGCGCGAGGCTTTCGCGTGACAAACCACAGAATGTTTTTTGGGATTGCGGCTGATTCGTCATGTTCTTCTCTCTTCGCCGGGACCGTTGCAGCCGCACCACAACGATCCCCGGCCTTCTGGACTCCGCGCGGCGCGCCGCCGCGAAGATCGAACACACTTCAATTACTTGCTAGGCGGTGCCTTCTCGTCGGGAGTTTCGCTATCCGCCGGCAGGGAAGCGACAAGGCGTTGCACGCGCTCGTTGATTCGCGCCAAGTAGAAAGTACGCAAGTCAGCGTCCTGCTGAGGAGTGAGCTTGGCCCGGCCCTGCTCGACATTCCACAAATGCGACTGGCTCACACGCAGCCAATCTGCTGCCCGGTGAATCGGTAGGCCCGCCTGATCCCGTAGCTCAAGAAGTCCGAGCGCCATAAAGATGCCTGCCTTTCTTCACATGAAGAATAATTCTCTATGCCCTATCACAAAAAAAAGACCGCTCGACCCGAAGGCCGAAACGGTTGGAAGTCCACGACTAATTTTTGCTGCGACGTGCGCTCAGGCGCACCACTACGCAAGAGATGCCCCCTACTTGCTGCCCGGAGGACGGCTTGATTCAGTTGCAAGCGGACACAGTTCACCGCGAAAGGAAGTCTCCAAACTCGCCAGGAGAAGGGCTTTGCTTTAACTCCCGTTCACAGACACGGCTCCGCGAGCGAATGATGGCGGGAAGCGTTGAAGCACTGTCCCCGTTCGGCACACGCGGCAACTTCAGGCTACGTGCGGACTCAGTTTAAGGTCGCGAGTTTGACCGTTCGCTGGCAGGCGAACAAAAAGAGAATACCGCTGCGCACAAAATCTGTCAAGAGAAAAAATCGCCCCATGCCGGAAGGTGCCTGCTTGTCATACAGTTGTATGACAAGGTAACGTAACATAGTTAGAAATAGTTCTTGACAACGAATTCAGCGGCAAGTACAAGTGTTCGCAGTAATCGCCGGAGCGAGGCGTCGTTACCGCCAACGCCCCGGCTAACCTACAAGTCCAAGGAGACTAGACTCGATGGCTAAATCGAAAGCTACCGCACCCGCAACAATCCCGCAAGAGGTTCAGGAGGACATCATCGGCCTGGCTATATTGGATCGGCAACTGCAAGGGATCGGCGATTCCATCAAGTTCAGACAGGAGCGGATCACGGCAACACTGACCGGCAGCGCTGGCCTGGTGGCCGATCTGGTGACTGAGCACAATCGGCGCGCCGCGAGGATACAGCGGCAGGCGATGCGGGCATGAAAGAGGCCACAGCCAATTAGAGCAAGACGGTCCATCCCTGGGGCGGCTGGCGTTGCCGGTCGCCCCTTTTTTGTTTGGTTTGGGCTGCTCTGGGCTGTGGAAAGTTGTGGAAAATCCAATCGCCTGGGGCGGCGTGGCGCAGGGTGGCGGCGCGTGGCACGGAACTCTTGCTCACCGCCAACCACGTTCGCACGCAAAACTTCCACTTGACGCCGGGTTGATTCAGCGGCAAACAATTCGGGGCATGGAGGAACACCCTATGTCTTCTGACGAGACGAAATCGAAACCGATAACTTTTAGGGTCGATACAAAAATGGGGAGTAGACTACAGATCGCAGCAATTGTCGAAGACCTGAAACTCGCCGACTTCACGCGCAAGATAACGCAATGGGGTTTCGAGCAGTATGGGCGCGCCGGATCGCTGCACGCCCTCCGACAGATCGAGATTCCACTAAGAAAGCCCCGGCAACCGTGAAGGCCAGCAGTCGGTTTATTTTCCCTCAATTTTCCTCTTGACAATGCAACATTACAGGACTATCGTTTCATGCCGGAGGCGCGCCATGACACCATCAATTCTCAAGAACGTCGTCAGGATGCCGAAACAGCGGGTCAAGCAAGTTCGCACCCGAATCTCTTACATGACGAGCGAGCAGCTTGAGCGTTTCCTGCAAGCTGCGAAGGAATTCGGCCCACGGGAACACGCCATGTTTCTCTTTGCCGTGGCGCACGGCGCGCGGGCGCAAGAGATCGCGAATCTGAGGCTGGCCGACATCAACCTGGGTAACGAACAGATTCACATTGCCCGGCTGAAAGGCTCGCTCCCCTCGACACAAACCTTGCTGAAGGTGAAAGGGAACAGCCTGTTTGACGAGAAGGCGGCGCTCAAGGTGTGGCTGGCCGTCCGCAAGCCCGATGCCGACAATTTCGTGTTCAACTCGCAGAAGTCCACTCAGTTGAACCGGGTGACGGTTTTCAAGCTGTTCCGCGAGATCGCCCGGAAAGCCGGGCTTGGCGAGACGCTACAGCATCCCCACGTCCTGAAGCACACGGCGGCTATGCTGCTCGTTCAGCAGGGAGCCAACGCATTCCTCATCCGTCAGGCCCTCGGTCACAAGTCCTTCGATTCCACCCTGGCCTACGTCAATCCCTCGGATGCGGACGCCTCGGCTGCGCTGTCCAAAGCGTTCAATCAGGCCCTCTAGCTGGCAACAAAGTCCTTGTTTTGTTGCATTCTGGCCGTCTAAGTCCTTTGTTTCAGGCGAGACGGCCTTCGCTTTTGTGGCCCTGGCTGTCAGGTAATGTTGCATTTCGACAGCGGGAATCAGGTCAACACACACCAACTGCTTGCCGCAAGACCCTGACAACGCAATAGGAAGCCCGTGGGCGAACGAAAGGCGAAGCCAAGCCTATCGTCAGGTTGCCGGTTGAGATCGCGCAGCGGTGCGCGGCCAGCGTTGCGCCTAGCAAGTTTGTACGCAGCTTCCTAATTGTGCTTCTGGATTTCAACAGGCTGCCAGCGGCAGGCTGTTTCGTAGCACCCTGGACGGGACCGTATCAAACATGATGCCCTTCAGAAAGGCACCTACGCGGTCTGTCAGGGTGCGTGGCTTCGTTGTTAGACCGAATCTCAGGACAATTCGCGGTCAGGCGGTGCGCCGCGCGTTGCTCTCTCACTGATTCCAGACAGTCTTACCGCACATCGAATCACACATGAGCGTTAAAATAACGCACATGTGCGGCATCCGTGCGTTATTCGTGAGCACTCTAAACTATGGTTTCTTGTAAGTAGCTGAACTGTGAACGCCTTAGCACGAATGGCAGGGCGGTCACCTGTGTGGCATGAAACTAATGCCGTAGCTGCACAACGGTGAGAATAATCAGGACGACGGTCCCAAGAGCAATCACAACGGTGAAGGCGAGTAGCAGTTTGTTCAGTCGCTTCGTGGCCGTCTCTTGCGCTTTAATTGTCTCCGCCAGCCGGAACATGGCTTCAACGACGGCTCCCTGGCCGCCCATTCCACGATTAGCCGCTTCGATCAACTCGGCGCGAGTAGCTTCTTGGTAAGTTTCACTTTTGCCGTAGTCATAGGCCATCTTGCGAGGCAGCGTATCACGACGATGGGGTCGTTTCAACGCTCGTCGCGGACTCCACGCCCCGTGCCTCCTCTTTGTAATACTCCACGATCCCGCTTGAAGAAGTCCGAAACCGGCTCGCCGCCTGGCTCCACGCATCAACCATGTCATCGTGAGCCGCGTTCGGAAAGGCCGCGCACTCTTCGATGAACTCTTCGGCCCACTGAGTCTGTGGAAGCCAGTAGTTTCCGGCCTCTGCTTCCGGCGCAGCGGCTTGTGCGCGGGCGAGCTTGCTGCCCTGTGGTGACATCGGGACGATTCCTGTCAATTCGTTGCGGAGTGCGTCGATGATGGCTGGACCGTTCGCCTTGTCCTCTACGATCTTCGCCGTCGCCGCCGGCCAACACTGAGTCATGGTTCGCATTGCCGCGAGGGAGCCTGAAAAACTTAGCTTCGCGCGAATCTGGTCGAGCAGGTATTTGTTCGATCCGACTCTGCCCCACACCTGGCCTACAACGAAGTCGCTGCCCTTGGAGTCTTTGAAGGTGAAGTCCCAGGACTGAATCATCTGGTCAAACTTTTCGGGCGCCATCTCGAAACGCTTCCACCAACCGCGCTTCAGAATGCCGCCTTCCGCCGGGGACGGCCTTTGCTGAAATTGCCCGGCGTACCCGTAGCTGCCGAGATCGTTTTTGAATCGGTCGAGAACTTCCATCGTCCATCGGGTGGGCCAGAGCATCTCGTCAATCTTCCTTTCGTATCTGCGCCCGGTGACCGGAAACTTCCAAACTTCGTTGCGCTCCGCTTGCGCTGGAATGCAGACGTGCTCCCATCCCTGCTTGGCAAGTAAATGCCCGGTGAGATCGCCTTCGTGAAGGCGCTGCATGACTAGCACGATGCAGCCGCGCTGCGGATCGTTCAAGCGCGTGCTCAATGCAGTGTCGAAATAGCGCAAGGCTGTGGCGCGCTCAGTATCCGAAAGCACCTGAAGAGGGTTGTGCGGATCGTCAATGATGATGAAGTCCGCGCCCTTTCCGGTGATACCGGCGCCGGTTGATGTCGCAACCATGACCCCGCGAGCCGTGTTCTGAAACTCGGTTTTGAGGTTTTGATCGTCAGCCAACGTCACCCTGTCGCCCCATAGCTGTTGGTACCAGGGCGAATTGATGATGTCCCGGCGGTCGATGCTGTGCTTGGTGGAAAGCGAGTCGGCGTACGAGCTACAAATAAATCTCGCCTGCGGCTCTTGCGTCCATACCCACGTTGGAAACATGACCGTGATGAGGTTCGATTTGCCCGTCCGGGGAGGCACGTTGATGATGAGGCGTCTAATCTCCCGCCGGCGAACGAGCGTGAGGTACTCGGCGATGAGGTCTACGTGCCAATTTTCGTTGAACGGAGTTGCTGGCTCCAAGATCGGCCACGCTGCGCGCACGTATCCGCCGAGATCACGTTCCAACGTCAATCGGTAGAGCTTTATTTGCTCCTCTTCCGTCAGGTGGGAAGAGGCGGGCGCGGACGATGAGTTGCTCAAGTGTGTCATGGAATCCTTCCCGCCCTCCGGCGTGGACGCTGATGAAGTTGTTGGTCATTGATGGCCGTTGCTTCAGTTCTCCGGAGATTTCGGAGCGCAGCTTGAGGATGCTCAGAACGCGGTCGCACGCTGCAAGGGCCATGCGATGGTTTTTGTCCTTCATGGCTTGGGCGAGAATGTCTCTCACGGTCGTTTCGAGATCGAGGATCTGAGCGACGATGGAATCCGCTGCGGCAATCACTTCAGCTTTCGGCGACTTCGCGACAAGCTCAATGACGTGCTTTCGATGGCGCGTAATGACGAACCTGTCTAAGTCGTAGCGCCTCGCAATGTCCGCGAGTGGCTCATCGCTGACGATGGCGCTGTCAATCGCGGCTCGCTCCAAGTGCTTACACGCGGAACACGGCTTTGCCATTGGAATCGACCTCCTCTGAATTCGTTGTCACGGGATAGGTGCGCCGTGGCGCGATTTCGACGCACCCCCCGCCGCCAGCCTCACGGGGAGAAAGTGGGCAACCGCTCGATGGACTCGACGGTTGCTTAAAAGCCCCAAAGAGGCCAGCAAGCCTGCGCTAGCTCAGTTTTTCATCTCACTTCAATTCGTTGGTACAGGGAAAGGTGCACGCGCGTTCAATTTTGAGCGCAGACGACTGTGTAACTCCTAGCCGTACGGCGATTTCGCGCAACGTCAATCCGTAGGCGCGCAGCGAGCGCACTTTCGCGGTCAACTGCGGAGTTATCTTGAGAGGCTTGCCTTTCATGTCCATCCCTTCCAGATTTCCACGCGCGACTGTAAAAAAACAGGAGTAGGTGCACCGGGACGCGGGCCGATGCACCCCTCCATTGCTGGCCCAGGAGAAGGTGGGCGGAGCGTTCCTAGACGATCCGCTCGAAGCCGAAGCCAGCTCCATTAGCTCAGTTGGCAAACCTGAGCGGTTGGCGTGATTGTGACGGGCCGCTGGTCAACGTTCGACAAATCGCGCGCTCCCGGTTGCGCTGCAAAGACCGCGAGTACTTGTGGCGCTGAGTCGCCGTGGGCACTAACACGCGGTTTGTTTCCCAGAAGAGTTTGAATCAGGTTCCGTCGCAACCACTCGGCCACGTCGCCGGCGTTCAGGGCATAGAGCGCGTCACAGTCAGCTTCGAGTGTGGCAAGGTTTGTCTGAAGCGTTGCGAGTGTGGCTTGAGCGGTAGCGAGATCGGCTTTCGCTGTGGTCCACGCGGCCTGAACAGCCGCTAAATTTGAAACCGCGTATCCCGGTGAATTCGACAATGTGAAGACTGCGGGGCCTACCGCGCCGGAAGCCGGCGGCCACGTGCCTACCCAGGCTTCCACCAAATAAAAACCGACAACACCATTTGCTGTGATCGCGGCTGACGTTGCCACACCCTGCGCGTTCGTCGTTGCCGAATTCACCCCGCCGGCGAAGGAGCAGAGCGCTCCGTTGCCCTTCGGCATGAATGTCACAGTCACACCGCTGACGGGGTTTCCGTTAACATCGACTACCTTAACGGACAACGGCACTCCGGGCGACGTATTGATCGGGAAGGAGATCGGTTGATTCACAACGCTAATCGAAGCTGCTGGTCCTACCATTTTTTTGTTCCTCTTTTCTGTCTCAGATTTTTTCTACTCGATGCCGGACTGCGCCTGTCGCGGCTTATTGAAACCGCTCGCTCTCAGCCGATCCGAATGGGGTTTGCGAGCGCCTTCTCAAGCTCCGCATCCGCCGTGTCTGACTTTTCAACGTTGAACGGCTGCCCGGAACGCACTCGCTGGTGCGTTCCTACTGACTCAACCGTTTGGAACCTGGGCGATGAGCTTTCGACCGGTTGAGCCACGTCAATGCGCGTGCCGTTGTCCAGAGCCTTTGCAAGCTCTTGCCGCGCCGTATCGGTCCACTCGACCGGAGAGTCAGCGAGCTTCGTCACAAACCTCGCGCCGCGGGCCGCTGCGTTGCGGGCGACGTACTCATCGACGGCCTTCGCGGCCTCAGCGATGAGTCGCTGAAGTTTGGACATTCCGATAGATTCGCTCGACGGTGCGCCGGCGAAACCGCGATACTCGAACGCGCCATTAGCCTTGACTAACTGGAAGGTCGCCCCGTACATGCAGGGGTTGTCAACGATGCTCACTTCTGACGGTTTGGCGGTGTAGCGAGTGGCCCCACCGTCCTCCCATTTCTTAACGTAACTGCCGCCGATGCTGAAACCCGTGTAGACTCCCGCAACGACTTTCTCCCATTCGTTGTTATCAACGATCTTCGCCACAACCGGGATGCGCTTCGCAGCGTCATCGAACGTGATGCTGACGAGTTTGCCAGCGGCGATCTTGCCGTGTTGCCCGCGCACGTTACCGACGCTCTTACCGGCAGTCGCTCTTTCAATCTCTTCAGACCACGCCTGCACGTAAGGCTTTGAACTCGTATAGTCAAAGACCTCCCCGGAGCGATCCCTGGTCTCTTCGGCCATCACGCCATACACTTCTCTTCGGCTGGCATCGACTTTCAAGATTGGTACAAAAATATCCATGTGTTTCCTCCTTGATCTCTTTCTGAAACTTTGGCGCCAGTCCGCACACTGAGACGCCGATGCGAAAATGCGCGGTCAGTTCTCTAATTCGAGCGTGTGCGCCTCGTAGTTCAACCGCACCTGCCGGAATTCACGTAGCACGTCAGCACCAATAAATCCGTCCAGATGTGTGCCCATCCGCCTACTCGCATCCGAAAGGTCCATCACACACACCCGACGATTGAGCCATGATCGATGCTCCAGGGCGAGTCGTACTTCCCTGACAGCACAGTCACCCTCTGCCCCTGCCGCGCCCGTCGAGCGCAACTTGTCGAGCTTGAGATTGCCGAGTCCGGCTGATTGCATGTCCACGATGGAGTTGTTCGCCCCGGTGTCGAGTAGAAACACTGCGGGTTTGCCGTTCAGTTCACCCTTGAGCAGGATGAAGCTATCGTGGAGATCGAAGGTGACAACGAAGGTCCTGTGTTCCCCTGCCAGGGCCAGCGGACGGAATAGACAGAGCGCCAGCAGCAGCGCGAGAATCCCATTGCATATTGCGTTGCATAGTCGGCTTCCGGTGATGCCCAAAGGAGCACGAATGCTGCCAGACTCTTGAGACTGAAAGGAAACGGGTTGGAGAGGAAGTCGCGCTTTCGTAATCGGCAGGTCGTGGGTTCAACTCCCACTCTCGGCTCCAGTTAACCATCACGCCAAGCGCTAGCACCAGCGGCACAACACCCAGGATAAACGCAAGGGAAGTCCTTAGTCCGCGGTTGCGTGTCCCGGGACGGCTGCGCCCGCAGGCCGCGAATGTCGCGCCCGGAAGAAGGCAAAGCGATCCAGGACTTTCTCCTGGAACTCTTCGAGGTAGAGATAGATCGCCGGAGTAATGAAAAGGGTGATGAACTGCGACACAATCAGGCCGCCGACCACAACGAGTCCGAGCGGCCGGCG
>Ga0210405_10002439_pt1 | contig 19326 bp, 17 predicted proteins | sample IncBWH11MmetaG_FD_155492 | JGI IMG/M metagenome (GOLD analysis project Ga0210405, IMG submission 155492) | Forest soil microbial communities from Barre Woods Harvard Forest LTER site, Petersham, Massachusetts, United States - Inc-BW-H-11-M | ecosystem: Environmental > Terrestrial > Soil >... | reverse complement strand
CGTGGATGGCCGCCGCTCTAGCGGCCGATAAGAAGCCGCTGGTCGAAGTTCCCGCGGGAAAGATTCTCGTCGAGCACACGAGTATCAATCCCAACAAGGCCGCCCACATCGGCCACCTGCGCAATGCAATTCTTGGCGACACATTCGTTCGCTTGCTGCGTTTTGCGAGACGGGAAGTCGACGTTCAGAATTACATCGACAACACCGGCGTGCAGGTTGCCGACGTGGTCGTAGGATTCACCCACATCGAGAAGAAATCCCGCGCTGAGATCGAAGGCCTGACGCGCCAGCCCCGCTTTGACTACTACTGCTGGGATCTCTATGCCCGCGTCTCGCAGTGGTACGCCCAAGATAAAGATAAGGAGAATCTGAAGATTCGCGCACAGACGCTGCATGCAATCGAGGACGCAACGAGCGAGGCGGCAGCAATCGCCGAGCTGATCTCGACTGCTGTCCTGCGCCGCCACCTGGAGACGATGGACCGCCTCGACATCGAATACGACTTTCTGCCGCGCGAAAGCGAAATCCTACACCTGCACTTCTGGGATGCAGCCTTTACCAAGCTGAAGAATGCGGGCGTGCTCACGTTCGAAAATGAAGGCAAGAATAAAGGTTGCTGGGTGATGCGCCGGGCCGGAACCTCGCGAACTAACCCCAACTCGTCGAAAACTGAGATCGACCTCGATACCTTGCTCACGCACATTGGGACAAGTTCTGGCCTGGGAGATATTTCCGAAGAAGACCAGAAGGTAATCGTCCGCTCTAACGGTACGGTCGGCTATGTCGGCAAAGACATTGCTTACCACATGTGGAAGTTCGGCCTGCTCGGCCGCGATTTCGGTTATCGCAAGTTCTATCGCTATCCCAATCAGCACGAGTGCTGGATCTCCACCGTCGATGGCGAGAAGGAGCATCCTCACTTCGGCGATGTCGCGGAAATCTACAACGTAATCGACGCCCGCCAATCGGAAGCGCAAAACACCGTCATGGAAGCGCTACGCGGTCTGGGGCATAACGAAGCCGCTGACCATTACACGCATTTTTCCTATGAGATGGTCGCGCTCACGCCGCGCTGCGCCGCTGATCTGGGCTACGCGTTGAGCGAAGAAGAGAAAACCCGCTCATACATCGAAGTGAGTGGCCGAAAAGGTTTCGGAGTAAAAGCCGACGACCTGCTCGACCAACTGATCGCTTCCGCCAGAAAAGAAGTCGATTCGCGCCATCCTCAGGTCAGTGAGGCTGAGCGGCATTCCGTGGCCACGCAAATCGCCATCGGCGCGCTGCGTTACTTCATGCTGAAGTTCACCAAGCAGTCGGTTATCGCCTTCGACTTCAAAGAAGCCCTGAGCTTCGAGGGCGAAACCGGTCCTTATGCGCAGTACGCTGTGGTGCGCTCCACGAGTGTTTTCAAGAAAGCTGCAATCGATCCCGACACTTTCTGCGCGGAGGTTTCTGGCACGCTCTCCGCGGAAGACCTCGCCCAATTCCTCACCAGCGAAGCCTCCAGTGAAATCTGGGAACTCTGGCTCGCCGCATCAAAAACATCTTACATCGTGGACCAATGCATCTCCACCACCGAACCGGCATACCTCGCCAAGCACGCCTTTCAACTCGCGCAGCTCTTCAATACCTTCTACCACCGTCATCCCATTCTGAGTGAGCCAGACGAAAAGCGAAAACAATTTCTGCTGGCAACTGTTGCAGTAGTGCGGCGCGAATTGATTCGCACTCTCGCGATGATGGGCATTACCGTGCCTTCCGTTATGTAGTCGAGATACTGTGTAGCAGAATTTGATCGTGTGGCGCGGACACTCCTGTCCGCGTCTCGCCCGAAGAAAAGAAATGTCGCAGACCACGCCTTCCGCAACGCAACCGAATCGCTGGTTGCAACGCACCGTCTTCGGTCTTCTGGCGGCAACGGCCTTACTCGCCATTGCGGGAGCTCTTTACCAATCCCTCTCGGAACGCCGTGACCGCTGCGCTTACCCCATGCCGGGCGAATTAGTCGACATCGGGGGTTACAAATTGCACATCGACTGCACCGGCCAAGGATCTCCCGCCGTGATTCTCGACTCCGGACTCGGTGATACTTACGTTTCGTGGCAGAGAGTGCTGCCTCAGATCGCGCAGTCCGCGCGCGTCTGTTCCTACGATCGCGCCGGCCTCGGTTATAGCGATTCCAGCCCGCATCCGCGTACCAGTAAGAACATTGCTGAAGAGCTGCACACGCTCCTGCACAATGCCGGAGTCCCTCCACCATATATTCTGGTTGGGCATTCCATGGGTGGATTCGACGTGCGCCTTTACGCCAGCCTTCATCGCAACGAAGTTGCGGGCATGGTTCTTGTAGACTCATCGCATCCCGAGCAGCTCAAGCGGTTGCCTGCGGCAGTGCTCGACCTTGACGCGAGTTGGGTGCGGCAGCAGGAGTTTCTCGAATTCACCATGCCTTTCGGAATTCCGCGCCTGCTGGGACTTTGCGACAGCGATCCCGAAGTTCGCGCAGCCGAATGCAATTTTCACAGTGCGCGAGAGGCAGTTGCAGAATTGAAGTCGGTTTCGGAGAGTGCCGCACAAACCGCCGCCACCGGCCCATTCGGCGATCTGACCTTGGCAGTGCTTTCGAGCGATCCCGACCATCCCCGGCCGGATTTACCCGAGGACCTGGTCAAGCCCACCAACGATGCCTGGCAACAAATGCAGGAAGAGTTAGTGCATCTCTCGACGAAAGGAACCCAAGCTGTTGCCAAAGGCAGCGGACACTACATTCAAATCGACCGTCCCGAGGTCGTGGTCGAAGCGGTTCACAACATTTTGGATCAGGCTCGTCGAAACCCAAACACATCACCGCCGTAGAGCAACACAATCCAGCGACCAATTTTCAAACCTGCTAATGTCAATCTCTTCGCCAACCCATTGCACTGGCGCGAGCGTCAGTCCCACGGGCCAGTCGCGAGTAAATTTTCGATGGGGAGATTGTCTTGAGGCTTGTTTACTTACCCGCTTATTGTGTCAAACTAGAAATTCACGCCGTTTGGCATTCTTCGATTTGGAGGCCATGATGTGCAGGAATATCAAAACCCTGTTCAACTTCGATCCGCCCGTGAACGCGGAAGAGGTTCGAGCTGCCTCGTTGCAATTTGTGAGAAAGATCAGCGGCTTTAGCAAACCTTCAAAAGCAAACGAAGCAGCATTTCTAGCCGCAGTCGATGAAATCGCCGACGTCTCGACGTGCCTTCTTCATTCGCTTGAAACTACGGCGCCGCCAAAAAATCGGGAAGAAGAGGCCGCTAAGGCCAAAGCCCGCGCCGCGGAACGATTTGGCTCTTCGCAAGTGCAATAGTTTCAATCGCTTAGAATTCGCGCAATGAGCAACGAGCTTGCCTTCTCAGCCATCTAAGTAATTGACTGGCATTCTCGTTGATTGGTTAATCCTATGAAAACTAAAATCCTTTCGCGGACTTTATTTGCATTATTGCTGTTGGTGGCGACGCTAGTATTCGCCGCGCCTAAAGCGTCGAAGGCGAACGCTGCGCAAGATGTCCCTCCGTTTCCCGGCACGCTGTTGAATTCGCGGTTCGTATATGTCACAAGCTATGACGGCGATCAGTTCAATCCCAACTTGTTTCCCGAAGACCGACAGGCGATTGGCACCGTGCAGGACGCGATGCAGAAATGGGGCAAATTTATCCTGGTCTATAAACCGCACGAAGCCGATGTGGTGTTAATGGTCATGAGTCGGCCGTCGGAAGACGTTCTCGCTGTCTACGATGCTCACGGTTGGCCGGCCAATAGCCAGTACCTATGGCGTATGACTGGACGCAATGGGCTGCAGCAGGGCGAAGCGCCCTTGGTCACCGATCTGGAGCAAGCGTTCGATCAAGCGAGAGCGGCAAAGTAATAAGCTTCGGTTCAGCAGATTCACAGGGCATCGCATCAGTCTGCGGTGCCCCCGCGAGGTTCTGGGCAGAAATATGACATAGCTGAGGTTTACGTCTAGGCTTTACGTCCTCCGATCACCAGACCAGCGCCCACCACAACCAGCACGATACTCAAGCCGGGGAGAGTTTTTCATCGTGCTCGGTGGTGACTCCGATGTGAGCGTCGCCCACGCTCACGCCATGGTGGTGATAACTCGGGATGGGGACGATGAAAGAGAGGACCCCCAGGATTAACACGACGACCCCAACAACCAACAAACCCTTCATTCGGATCCCTCCAAGAAAGTTCGGCGCAGGGGAAGGCGTGCTGCAACCCGAGCCGTTGACCAGCGCCGATTAAGATGCTGAAACCCTCTTAGAGGCTGTAGAGAAAAAGGCGCAGCCACGGACTTGCGCGGGATACTTGTTCTGAGATTTAGATTAGATCCGGCCAAGATCGGTGGCCGGTTTTCTAATTCGCAAATCCCTTGACGAACTCAACGAGGCTGCGCAGCGCGATTCCGGATGGGCCTTTGGCAATCCATGGCTTTTGCTCTTCCGTCCAGGCTGTGCCCGCGATGTCGAGGTGAATCCACGGCGTGTCTTCGGCAAATTCTTTCAGGAACATGGCGGCATTGATGGCTCCGCCCCAGCGCCCACCGGAGTTAACAATATCGGCGATGGTTGACTTGATATTTTCTTTGTATTCATCGTCGACCGGCAGCCGCCACATTTTCTCTCCAGCATCGTTATTGGCTTTGTGAAAACGCTCGTACATAGCGTCGTCATTCGTGAATAGTCCGGCGTTGGCGTAACCGAGAGCGATCACGACCGCTCCGGTTAGGGTTGCGGCGTCCACCAGATGTGTGCAGCCGAGTTGTCGCGCATAGAAGAGGCCGTCGGCCAAAACCAGTCGCCCTTCGGCATCGGTATTAATAATCTCAATCGACTTTCCCGACATCGCGATCTGCACATCTCCAGGCTTCTGTGCTTTGCCGGATGGCATATTTTCGGTGGCGCATACGATGCCGATCACTTTGACCTTCGGCTTCAGCAGCGCGATGGCGCGCATCGCGCCGATCATCGTCGCACCGCCAGCCATGTCATATTTCATCTTTTCCATGCCGTCGGCGGGTTTGATCGAAATGCCGCCGGTGTCGAACGTAATTCCTTTGCCCACCAATCCTAAGACCGGTTTTTCCGGTGCGCCGGCAGGCTCGTATTTCATTACGATCAGCGCGGGCGGTTCGTCAGAGCCTTGCGCCACACTCCAGAATGCGCCCATCTTCAATTCCTTGATCTTGTCGGCGCCGTAGACTTCACATTTCAAGCCGACCTGATCGCACATCTTTTTGGCGCGCTCGCCCAGTATCGTCGGCGTCATGCGGTTGGAGGGCTCGTTCACCAGATCGCGCGTGAAATTTTGCGAGTCGCCGATGATTTGCGCCTCGTTCGCGGCCTTCTCGAGCGCATCCTTATCCGTGTTTCCGCTGGCGAGAATGGTAAGCGAATCGATCTTCTGATCCTTGCGGTCGCTGCGGTAGTAGTCGGGATCAAAGTTGCCGACCAGCGCGCCCTCGACAATCGCACGCACCGCTTCCACCGCCGGAATGCTGGGCGGAGCGATAAAAGCGAAGCTGCGAATTCCGCGCGCTTTCAGCGTGCGCACAGCAGCTCCAGCGATCCGGCGAAGTTCGTAACTCGTAAACTTTCTTGCCGTCCCGCCACTGATCAGTAACAAGCGCTTGGCCTTAAGTCCGGCGGGTTTGTGCAGCAAGTTGCTCTCGAACGGTTTGCCGGAGACTTCGCCGCTGGCCAGCAAATCGGCCGCAGGAGCTTTAACGCCGGCGTCGCTGGTTTCGACCGCAAGTTGCGGTTTAGCGTCTTTGTTCTTCGGGGCGGACGCTGAATTGGCGTCCGAGTGATCCAGCACGATGGCGACAAGTGATTCGGCTTCGACTTGTGAGGGCGTAGAAAGAGAGATTGTCGTTTTCATAATGTCTTAGAAATTTGTCGTGGGTGACATTCCAGTATCGTCGGCGGGACGGGCATTGCGCAAGAGGTGCGATCGTGGAACTTAAGCTCGCGGGAGACCGCGAAAACAAGAAATGAGAATCCAGATTAAGAGGACAGCGCGCTGGGAAAGCGCGTCTCGAAGTCGAGCAGGCCCACCCATTCCGGAGTGACGATGATGCGCACCTGAGATGAAATGAGAGTACGCAACTGGCTGAGCCATGCCTCAGCTTGTTTCGGGTCGAAGTAGCGGTCTGCCGCCGCGGCGTATTCGGGCGCGATTCCCTCGACGGCTTCGAGGCGCGCCGTCCCGCGGATTAAAAGAACCTTCTGCGGGAAATCGTTCTCATCGATCGTAAGAGAAACCTTTGGATTTTTCTTGAGGGCCTTGAGCTTCGGCGCCCTCGGCGGGGTGGCCATGACGATCTCGCGTCCATTCCAGTGAAACCAGATCGGCACCACTCGCGGCGTTCCGTCCATCCAGACATAGGCCATGCGCGCCGGGATCTTAGAGTGCAGCAGTTTCTGTGCAGCGGGATGTTGCAGAAGGTCGAGGCCTCCTTGTTGAACCGCTTTCATGATGCGCTCCGTCGAACGGAATGAAATGCCGACGGGATTGTGCACTTTCACGGGCAATTGGTCAATGTTCAGAAGAACGTGCAGAAGATCGCTAGCGCGTGCCCGACGGATCGGCGTCCTTTTCTTTGCTGTCGTCCTTGCGGTGAAAGTCGAGTCCGAAGTGCGGCTCGCTGCGTGTGCCAGTCACTTTGAAAGGGACTTCGGTTCCCGCTCCGTCTTTCCGGAAGAAGTGATCCACCGGCTTCAGCAGGATCGATTTCCACCCGGTCGTCATCTGCGAGAGCGTGGCGTCGAGCTTTAACGTTCCGTGAAAGTCAAAGGTATTCCCGTCGAGACTATATTGGCCGACCATGTCCGCATGCGTGCCAGGAATCAGAAAATGAAGAAACGAGAAAGAAAGCACTCCATCATCTAATTTGAATGTCCCCTGCAAATCGGACGTCACGTCCTCATCGGGATGCTCTTTCGCCAGCTTGGGCTTGCCCTGGCTGCGCAAGCTGAGCGAATCGATTTTCCCCTGAACGCTATCGTTCGTGAAATGCGCAGCCGGAACGTGGAAGTCTCCGGCCAGCTTTATGCGATTGGCAACATCGGCCGCGCCTGGAGGCAGGCTGAGCTTGGTCTTCATTTCGACGGCGCCGGTCATTACAGGAGGTTCAGTCTTCACGCCAAGCTGAAGCAGGTCTTCGATGCGGGCGCGATCCAGCACCACGTTGAGTTCAATGTCATGACCATGCGGAGACTGCACCCGCACAATTTTTCCCCGTGCCGTGAACGACGATTGCAGAACCCGCGCCTTCACCGGGTCAAGGTAAGTATCGCCGTCGGTGCCGTCGACGATCGCATGAAAGTCAGTATGCAAAGGAACCGGATGGCCGCTGACCGCGATTCGAAAGTCCGGCGTATCGGTTTCGCCGTTGACCGTGATTCGTCCCAGAGTGCCTTCATATTTTCCGGTGGAAGAAAGGATTCCTGCGATGCCTTTCAATGTGCCGAGATCGGCGTCGCTGAATGAGTAGTCGCCCTGCACTGGAGTCTCGCGGGGAGCGAACTCGTCCAGCGGCCCGAACTGTCCCGTGGAGTGAATGTTGCCCACAGGTTTGGGGTTGACCAGTGTCGCGTCGAAGTTCAAGGGGCGGCCGGGGCCAATGTCGGTCATCTTCAGGTTGCCGATATCGAAGTCAAGAGGCGCCTTCCCCGGCTTCAACGTATTGATCAGCAACTTGGTGTCTTCGCAAACGAATTGGCCGACCTCGATGCTCATCTTTCCCGAATGCTTTCGCATGTCGGCCATTTGCTGCCGGTTCTCTTTCGGAGGAATATTCAGCGCCATTCCTTTGACGTAAACCGTTTGCACCCGCATAGGCTCGCGAAAGAGATCGCGCAGTGGAGTGCTGAATTTGAATTCCTGGATCAACAGAATCGGTTGCACTCCCGGCTCGTATGGATTGGGATCGGTGGCCCCGTAGATCTGCAAGCCTGAACCGGAAACCTGCAGGCCATTGAGGATAAAGACGTGCAGTTCGGCGAGCTCGACCCGGCTGTGGAAACGGGCCGTGAGAGTTTCGATGACGCGCGATCGCAAGATCGGTTCAGCGCGCTTGAGAACCAGGACGACGCCAATGCCAACCATTATCACTAAGGCGACGAGGATGCCGATAATCCATTTCCAGCGGCCAGAGCGTCGGCGGGGTAACGGAATCACGGTCGCTGTTTTTCCGGGATCGATTGGCCGAGTTGATAGTGGCGATGCCATCGACTTTGGATTACATCAGGGGACTATCGGGCCAGCAATAGGGTGTTTCCGGCAGGGAGAAGCTGGAGCCTCCATCACAAACGGCGTTTCCCGCACAGCAAGCGTCACAGCAATACATCACAGCAAAACAATGGTGATGCCCGGGTTGCGGCGGCCGAGGTCGGAATCGCTTTTCAGCTTCGGATGCGATTGCAGAAGTTTCCAGGTTCGCTCGTCCGATTTCGACCAGTCTTCTCCAAAGATGCAGCCGCGGATTTCGCCTCCCTGAGCCAATTCCTGCAAGCGCCTTTGCACCACAATACGAATCTCGCCCCCGGCTCCGCTTGAGCCGTAACCGTGAATCAGTTTGAGCAGCGTGGTCTTCTCCTGGCGCGCAAGCGCGAGTTCGCGCCCCAGGCGCTGCAGTGCCTCGTGGACCAGCGGCATATCGGATTTTAGGTCTACGGTCTTGATAGCGTGGCCCTTCACTTTGGATGCGTGGGCTGCTTCGCTGGAGGCCTCGCATCAGAAGCCTTCAGGTCGCTGATCAGACGCTGGAATACTTCCTGATAGGAGTCGTGATCCTTCCAGTTGCTGAAGTCGGGGATGAAATACTCGCGAATCTCGCGGGCGGAATCTTTCTGCTGTTAAATTGAGCCTCCCCGTTCTAGGATGCGCTGCACATCACGCTTGCCGTGCAGAATGCGAATTACATGCAAAGCATCGCTCTCCGCGAAATAGTAAATCCGGACAGCTTCGAACCCTGCCACGGCTATGATCGCAAGTTCCAAAATTCCGGCCTCCTCGAACCATAGCGCGCTCCGACCAGCGGATGCACGCGCAACGAATCGACCGTGTGCCGGACAGCGTCGCGGAAACGGAGGGCAATTTCTGGAAGTTTCTGGTCAACTAGGTAATAGCGGAACTGGCGAGCGACATCGTCGCTCGCGGCTTGCCGATAGAGGATCTTCACGAACGTGAGCTGGATTTATACTGCGCCAGCAAGGCGTCTGTCCGTTGGGTGACGGAACTCCAAAATTCGCCCTCCGCCAATTCCCTGGATGCCAGACCTTCGGAGAGCAGCGTGTCGAGCTCGTCCGCGGTCCCGGCAAAACCTGGAAGAGTACGCTGTTCCACGGCGGACAGGGCCGCCTCGACAACCTGCTCAACGGATTCGTAAGCACCGCGACTCAGTAGGGCTTGCAGCCTGCTCTCTTGTTCCGGCGTGAGATCGATGGTCATAGCGGCTGTCTCCCTGCTCAGCATTCAGGTTAAGAGAAAGTCTGCCCACTGACAACTAAAAATTGCGACGGCTTATTGCCCCTATTTCGGTTTCGTGTCCGACGCCTTCAGGTCGCTGATCAGCCGCTGGAATGCTTCCTGATAGGAGTCGTGCTTCTTCCAGTTGCTAAAATCGGGAATGAAGTACTCGCGAATCTCGCGGGCTAGGTCCCTTCCTGTGTCTCCGTCGAAGCATTTCCAATCGCGCAGGGCTTCGAAGGGCGTAAGCCGAATCGGGAACAGAACGCGCCGCTGGTCGCGCACCTCCCGCCCGCCGGCGTTCAATATCTCGGTCTTCACCCACTCGCTCTCCATGCTGTGCAGCGACAGGATCAACAACAACTTGTCGTGCAGGCGGATGGCCTCGTCTATCTGCTCGTGCAGTTTCCTGCCCGCCTTGATATCGTGTTTGGCCTGCCAACATCGCACGCCTTTGCTCTGCAGATCGGCGTAGAGGCGGTCAGCGCAATCTTGGTCTTTGGTGGAGTAGCTGATGAAGCAGGAGTAGAACTCGATAGGGCTTGCGGCGAGGGACTTCATATACACGATGAAGTCGTCCGGGACGCCGCAGCCGCGCAGGAAAGTCTCGGAGATATTGCCTTTGGAGCGGTATATCACATCGATGCTGACTATCGAGGGCCCACTGTGCTTGACCGTCTCGAGGTATTTCGCAGAGCTGAGGTCGTTGTTCGCAAAAGTCGTGGACCCAACCGTCGCGCAATCGAAATTGGAGCTGCGGAGGTCTGCCCCGCGAAGGTCGGCTCCGCTGAGGTCTGCGCCGCCGAGGTCTGCCTCGCGTAGGTCGGCTCCGCCGAGCTTCGCCTCACGGAGGTCCGCCTTGCTGAGGTCTGCCTTGCTAAGGTCTGCTTTGTCGAAGACTGCGATGCGGAGGTTTGCCCCCGGGAGTTTCGCCTCGCGGACCTTGGCACTCCTTAGGTTCGCGCCGGAGAGGTCTGCCCCACGGAGGTTCGATCCGAGAAGGTTCGCAAGCTGGAGGTCCGCCCTGCTGAGGTCCGTTGTCGCAAGGTCCGCCCCGCTGAGGTCGGCGCGGCTGAGATCGGCCCCCTGGAGGTCTGCAAGGCTAAGGTCCGTGCCGCTGAGGGTCGCCTTGTTGAGGTCGACTCTGATCTCCGGGAGCTTGGACCTCCAGAAATTCCAGGCTTCCACGCCTTCCTTCAACTTGGCGAGATGCTCGGGATTTACCATGGTATCAACCTGCTGGCCGACCATCATACGCCGCTTTGCTGCTTTGGGATCAACGGCAAATCTCCTGGGCGGGTGCTTCGGCGCTCCGGGCTGACAGTAAGTTCCTCACCGTGCTTTCGGCACGATTCGGAATGACAAGACTAGAGCAACGTGTGCCGCACAGCAAACCACCAACACACCCCAACGAAACAGGCTGCCAGACACCAAAGGGATTCAGCGCACCCCACGGATCTCCAAGCACCGTGCCCGGACCACGGAAACGCCCACGTTTCCGTCCGCCTATGCCCACAAAAAAGCCGGTCCCGTGCGGGACCGGCTTGGCCTGTTGATGCCCAGATTCGCGATTAATTCACCGCGAAGATCAGGTCATCGTGATCGTCAAAGGACCCTGTACTGCACGACGAGGGGCTTCCTTGATAGCGGAAGTTCGCCCGCACAGCCTGCAGGCTCCCGGTGGGAAGCGTGTAGGTTGCGGAGAGAGCCTGCGCTCCGCCCGCCGGAGGCACAATTGTTCCAATCAGAACCCATGACGGGCTGTTGGCGTTGGCGGTGTAGTAGAGGTCTAGAGCGTCGGAGGAACCGTCGTTCCAGGCCCATACGGTTGCCGTAACGGTCACGGTGTTGCCATGAGTCAACGCGCCGCCATTCGTTGAAGCGACCAAAATGCGGTCGTTGGACTCGTCGGAGTGGAACGTGCCCGAAGTGCCATCCGCGCACGAGCTGTTGATGTTGTTGGGTTGGTTTGGTTCCGCGCCGCCCGACATCGTGTCCTTACCGAGCAACAATGTCGCCCCCGAATCGCACGACGTACCCACCGTCGCACATTTCGGCGCTTTCAGCGTGGTGTCGTAGACCGCCGTTTGAGCAGTGGCCGAACCTACCGTCAAAGTGATGGTCGTACTCTGAACCAGCGATCCCGAGGTGCCCGTCACCGTAACCGTGCTCGTGCCCGATGGGGCGGAGGCGGATGCGGTGAAAGTTAAAGTTGAGGTCGCGCTTCCGTTCGCCGGGGGCGTGACCGGGTTGGTGGAGAAGGCCGCGGTTACACCGGTGGGCAGCCCGGAGGCGCTCAGCGTGGTGGCGGAGTTGAATCCATTCTGACTGGTGACGGTGACGGTGCTGTTCGCGGTGGAGCCTTGCGCCACCGTGACCGAACTTGGCGACGCCGACACGGTGAAGCCCGGAGTTCCGGCGCCCACGGCGAAGATGAGATCGTCGTGGTCATTGTAGGAACCTGCCGTACACGAGGACGCGCTTCCGAGGTAGCGGAATTGCGCCCGTACCGCCTGCAGGCTTCCACTGGGCAGGGTGTAATTGGCTGACAAGGTTTGAGCTCCAGCGGCCGTGGGAGTGATGGTTGCGATCAAAACCCAGGTTGGACTGCTGGCGTTGGCGGCATAGTAAAGGTCCAGGTGGTCAGAAGTGAACCCGCTATAGGCCCAGACCGTTGCGCTGACTTTTACTGTTTTGCCCGCGGCGAAGGCGCTCCCGTCGGTGGTAGCGACGACGAGGCGATCATTCGACTCGTCGGAGTGGAAAGTACCCGACGTGCCATCAGCGCAGGAGCTGTTGATGGTGTTGGGTTGGTTGGGCTCGGAGCCGCCAGCGAGCGTGTCGCGCCCAAGCAATAACGAGGGACCGGAATCGCAGCCCGAGGCTACGTTGACGCACTTCGGCGCTTTCAACGTGGAATCGAAAACCGCTGTCTGCGTGCCCGTGGACGAGTTCACGGTCAGCGAGATCGTTGCGCTGTGAACCAGCGATCCCGATGTGCCTGTTACGGTGACGGTAGCAGTCCCGACAGTCGCGGTGGCCGAAGCCGTCAGCGTGAGGGTAGAGGTCGCGCTGCCGTTCGCGGGTGGAGTGACTGGGTTGGTCGAGAACGCTGCCGTCACGCCGCTCGGCAAGCCAGTTGTGCTGAGCGTGGTAGCTGAACTGAAACTATTCTGACTGGTGATTGTGATCGTACTGGTGCCGTTTCCACCTTGCGTCACCGTCACGGACGAAGGCGATGCTCCGATCGTGAAGTTGGGTGTCGCCGCCGCGTTCACGGTCAGGGCTATGGTCGTGCTGTGCGTGGTAGATCCCGAAATCCCGGTGATCGTCACTGTAGCCGCGCCGGTTGTTGCCGTGCCCGAAGCGGTGAGAGTGAGTGTGGAAGTCGCACTTCCGTTGGCCGGAGGAGTGACCGGATTCGTAGAGAACGCCGCCGTAACCCCGCTGGGTAATCCGCTGGCACTGAGCGTGGTCGCCGAGTTGAAGCCGTTGAGGCTTGTGATCGTGATCGTACTGGTCCCATTCGAGCCTTGCGTGATCGTCAAGGAACTAGGCGAGGCCCCAATGGTGAAGTCTGGCGTGCCTGTACTGCCACATGTAGGAAACTTGAAGCTGGCGATCCGGGTGCTCCAATTGAATGTGCCGGTAGTCTTCAAATACTCCTGCGTGTACCAGAACGTGCAGTCGTCCACCGGATCGACCTGCATGGCGCTGTAGTCGCCCCAGCGTGTGAGGCCGCTGGACTCGGAGCCGGATCCGCTCACAATGTTGACCTCCGCCTCCATCGTGCTGGCCGGGTCCGTGGGGACGCGTCCCGTGTAACGGACGGAGGGGAAAACCGAAGTGGCGTCGGACACGCTGTATCCCAGCGCCATATCGCCGGACTGATCCATGGCGATGCTGCCCATCCATCGATAACTGGAATCGGGATTGAACGTGCTTTGCTGAGCCACCACTGGAGTGCCGCCGGGGTTTTGAATCTCATACCAGCGGACTCCGCCGCTCGAACCAGCGGTGACGGAGTGGTTCACAACCAGCGACTCGTGAGTTCCAAAGTTGCGATAGGCCAATCGGTACATCAGCCGATCGGCCAGAGAGTCCACGGTGTTGCTGGTGCCGGGCTGGGGAATGCAAGTACCCCCGCCGCACACCGGACTGAAGGCCGCGACATTGATTACCGTAGGCCCGGTGAAAGTGGAGTTTGTGGGAACGGAGAAATCCACGTGAAATTTGTAGAGATTCAAGTTGTTGGTGCCGAAATACATCATGTAATTCGGCGAACCTGTGGGCGGAGCCGTGGTGCCATCCAAATCGGAGGGCAGCAGTCCGCCTACCGCGGTGGATTGCTGGAAGCAGACTTGCGTCGCCGTGGTCCCCGCCATCATTGCGGCACGGTTATAGGCGCAGGCATCTGCTCCGGCGAAAGTGGTGCCGCCGGCGAACATGTTGAAGGTTTCGTAGTAAGCATCGGGCCAGACTGACATCTTGGGGTAATCGTCAAAATCGGTGTACTGGAACGAGTAGCGGTTGTAGGTGCCGGTCGCGTCCGAAGTTGTAGACACCGCGATGCACTGTAGATAGGGAGTGGTCGATACGGAAAACTGGCTGAAGATCCAGCGCTGCGCCAGTTTGTCATAAAGGACGATGGGATCGCCGTCGTTGTTAGACTGGCAGCCACCGCCGAATCCCGACCACAGCGTGTTGCCGGCGGTCGGTCCGGCGATCAATGCGCCGTTCGTCTTGTTAAAGATGGCAAACGAAGTATTCACCCACTGTACATATTGAGTGGCGCCGACCGTTCCTTCGGTATCGGGTGGTGCGCCGGTGATGGTGAATCCATACTCGCCGTTGCCCAGCCCCTCAAAGCTCTGGAGGACGGGCGGCGTGGGCGGCGGCACAGTCGTGGTCTGCCGCACCGGGTCTTCCTGGTTCTGCGAAAGCCCGGGAGGAAGAGGGATCAGTTTCATCGGCTCCACTTCGCGTCGCTCGAGCGACGGCGGTGGAGCATTCTTGATCATCTCACTGAGAGGCTGAGAAACATCGTGGTGGACATCGCGACGGATGGTTGTGGGTCCGGACGAAGCTTGCGCAAAGGCGGATGGAGCCAGCAAGGGAACTGCGAACGTAAGCAACAAAAGAACCGCCAGCACACTGCGCCGGCTATTGTTACTGCTTAGGGTGAGCATGGATTTTCTCCTGGGGATGTGAGATAGGCTCAGTATTCTTTGCCTTTCGGTGATTAGTTGAACCGTGACTACTAGTCAAAATAGTGGGCATTCTAACGGAGGCAGAGTGTTTTGTTTCAAGTTTTTTGAGAAGTTGTGAAAAACGAACAGCCGAATCGGGAAATAGCCGGACGGTCGGTTGGCGAGGTTGCGCGAATCCAGCCACGGGCGGGCGGTTTAGGCTACTTAACTTTTGAGTCGGAGGCTTTAAGGTCGCTGATCAGCCGCTGGAATGCTTCCTGATACGAATCGTGGTTCTTCCAGTTGCTGAAGTCGGGGATGAAGTACTCGCGAATCTCGCGGGCGGAATCTTTTCCGGTGTCGGCGTCGAAGCACTCCCAATCGCGCAGGGTTTCAAAGGGCGCGAGCCGGATGGGGAACAGCGCACGTCTTTTCAGGACGCCCTCGGGATCGCGCACCTCGCGCTTGCGGGCTTTGGCGATTTCCGTCTTCACCCACTCGCTCTCCATGCTGTGCGGCGACAGGATCAGCAGCAGCTTGTCGTGCAGGCGGATGGCTTCGTCGATCTGCTCATGGAGTTTCCTGCCGCCTTGAACGTCATGCGGAGCAAACCAGCAGCGCACGCCTTTGTTCTGCAAATCGGCGTAGAGGCGATCGGCGAAGCCCTGATCTTCAGTGGAGTAGCTGATGAAGCAGGAGTAGAACTCGATGGGGTTTGCGGCGAGGGATTTCGCGTACGTGATGAAGTCTTCGGGAACGCCGCAGCCACGTAGGAACTTTTCAGGGATTTTGCCTTTGGAGAGATATAGCGTGTCAATCCCGATACTAGATGGGCCAGAGTGGTGGACTGTCTCCAGGCCAAGCACGGCGCTGAGGTCATTTTCTGCGAAGACAACTTCGCCAACACTCGCGTCGGTAAGTTTCGAGTTTGCGAGACTGGCCCCTTGAAAGTTCGTTCCTAGAACGGTAGCCACTATTAAACTGGTGTGACGCAGATCTGCATGGTAGCAGTTCGTCCAAAGAAGGCTAGACCGGGTCAGATCTGCGCGTCCTAGGTTTGCGTTTGTGAGATCGGCATGGTTTAAAGTTGCTTCGGCTAGATTTGCTGAAAAAAGCGAAATCCTTCGGAGGTCGGCACGCTCTAGATTTGCCTTACCAAAATCCGCCTCGGTGGCGTCGGCCCCATTCAGAATTGAGTCTTCGAGATCTGCCCTGAACAGTTTTGCTTCGACTAGGCTGGCTTCGAGGAAGTCCACTCCACGCAGATTTCGTCCGGAAAGGTCTGCTTCTTCGAGTCGGGGAACGATGACTCTATTTAACTTTCTCCATCTATTCCATGCGCCGACACCCTCCTTGAGCTTCGCAAGATGTTCGAGTTTTGCCATCGGGTTAACCTGCTGGCGGTCCATCATACGCTGCGTTGCTGGGTTGGGATCAACGGCAAATTCTTGGGCGATCGGTTCGGAACTGCGAGCTAACAGCAGATTCCTCGGCGATACTGCCGCCTTCGGAATGACAAACTAAACTACCGTCGAACGGGCGGTCCCGTCATAGGCTCTCGACATGTATATACGAATCGTCTACCATGTATATATAAGTGAAGGGAGGCCTCTGTGGCTGTAACCATGACATCAATCCGCCTCGACACGGACCTGGCCGACGAAGCTGTGAGAATGCTCAAGGCGAAATCCCGCACCGATGCGGTTCACATCGCTCTGCGCGAAATCGTTGCTCTGAAGCGCTTCAAGGCCCTGATGAAGAAGAACTCCGGCAAACTCAAGTTCTCCGGGCTCGATGAATGACGTCGTCATCTTCGACACATCCGTGCTGGTGGAGGAGGCCCGCACCGGCCGCCATCGGAAGAGAATCGAATCCGTGGGCGGTCGGGTTCGGATGTCATCGGTGGTCCTCGCTGAACTGCTGCGGGGCGTGAGCGGAGCGGCGGAACACAAATTCCTCCGCAATCTGGCGAGAAACCATCCGATCTTGACTCCGACGCAAAAGAATTGGCTGGAGTCTGGCGAGATACTGGCCAAGATCCGTGCGGATCAAGGCTTCGAGCCGCACAAACTGCGGGACCTGCATTTCGACGTTCTCATCGCCCTCACCGCCCGCTCCCATGGCGCCCGTCTCGTCACAACCAACAGAACAGACTTTGAACTAATTAGCCGGTACCGCCAGATCAAGCTTGAGGTTTGGTGAGTGGGATGTGTGCCCCAAGGATTTTCGGTCGCATCAAAAGCGCAGGGCTCACGCATTCAACGCTTTTACAATTGCTTCCCGCATGGGCGGCAATTCGTCCTTGATCGTGTTCCAAACTATCTGGTCATCGACCTTGTGGTATCCATGCCGCAGAATGTCCCCCATTCGACAAAACCCGGGCCAGTCCGGCCCGGGACAGAGCGACTGAGCATTATCGCCCAATCTTTTCGCAGCTTCTGTGATTATTTGCAACTGCCGTTCAACCGCCGATTTGGTCTTTAGGTCCGCCTTGTATTTCTCAAAATCCATACCGGCGAGAAAAGCTTCGATATGATCGATGCCCTCCAAAATGTCCTGCAAATGTGTGTTGTCACTTCTAAAAGGCAAGGACAGCCTCATGGAGAGCCTTTGAACGGATTGGCTCTTGCATCCATTCCGAAGATGACAGCTCCACGGGTGCGCCAAGCAGGTCGGTCAACCGACCTTGCAGGCTTCCAATTTTGACCAGAGTCAGTCGCTTAGTTCCGTCAAACTCAGCCATCAAATCGACGTCGGAGTGCCCAGACGTCTCTCCACGCGCGACGGAACCGAACAGACGCAAATGCACGATACCCGCGGCTTTCAACTCAGGTTCGTGCGCGCGCAATATCTGAATGACGTTGTGCCTGTTCATCGAAGACATCCTGCCTGAACTCTGATGCCGATCATTTTATTTTATCCAAAGACCATCGTAAGCGCCTCCAAATTCCGGGAACTTGGAACCTGGCGGGGCACTCTGGGGACCCCTCGGCGGCAGGTGACGAAAATCCCCGCCCATTAGACTCCGCTCAGGGTAGGCTCTGTCTTTGCAAAGACGCAGAGACTAAGGACGGAGCCCTGCGGTAGTTCTTTTGGCTACCCCTTCCGGCTCCGGCTGATTGCTTCTCTGGCCTCTTTATCCGCCGTTCTCCTCCGTTCCGTCTCCCGCTTATCCCACAACTGCTTGCCTTTGGCCAGCGCCAGTTCAACCTTTACCTTGCCATTCTTGAAGTACATTCGCACTGGGATCAGCGTCAGTCCCTTTTGCTGAGTTTTGCCGATCAGCTTGCGGATTTCTTCTTTGTGCATCAGCAGTTTGCGGGTGCGCAGGGGGGCGTGGTTGTGGATGTTGCCGTGCTCGTAGGGGCCGATGTGGGCGTTGAGCAGCCAGAGCTCGCCGTCTTTGACCAGGCCATAAGAATCTTTGAGGTTGGCGAGGCCGCCACGGACCGATTTGGCCTCGGTCCCGGTAAGAACCACGCCACACTCAAATTTTTCCAGCAAGAAATAGTTATGTGAAGCGATCCTATTAACGGCAGCATCTCTCTGCCCGCTGGCGGTAGGCTCGCGGCGCGGGGCCTTTTCTTTGCTGGGCTTGGTTTCGTGGGTGGATTGGCGAGGCATGGCTTAGGTTCAATCTTAACAAAGCAGCAGGAGGCTCGATTGCTGAAGGGCTGGATTGTGGTTCTCGGTTGCGTTTGTTTAGGGTTTGGACAGGAGACTCCGCCTCCAGACTGCAAGCCGCTGACTATTTTCGGCGTCTCTGGCTGCGAACCCACGCCCCAGGGCGAGTGTCCCAAGGGCTACCACAAGCAGGCGGCATGTCCGACGAATCCCAAGATGAAGGCTCCGTGCCGAATGATATGCGTAGCCGACAGCAAACCGGAGAACAAAACCAAGCCCAAGTCAGGTGCGGAACCGCCGCCAGGATTATGAACGCACAACTCACTGGGACTACGACCAAAGAGTGTAACTGCCGTGCGGGCAATCACATCGGGAGGCGAGAAGGCCGATGCTATAATCGCTGCAAAACTGTGCCAGTACGAGTGTTCGATTGTGCGCCGAGGAGCCTTTAGTTTGCACCAACCTGGCGGCAAAGTGTGCTTGTCTGGCGGATGGCCCGGCCAAGACTGTTTGGCGACGACTTTTGGATGAGGATTGACGAATGAGACGTCTAATGCCCGCGGCGGTACTGCTGCTGGTTGTATTCACCATCGTGCCTGCCATCGCCGACAAGGCGAAAAGTGTCTTCCAGCAGGGCGAGGACGCCGAGGCTCGTGAGAATTACGAAGCCGCCTACAACTTTTATAAACAAGCCTATGATCTGAAACCAAAAGACTTGCGCTACAAGGCATCGTTCCAGCGCATGCGATTCCAGGCGGCGGCCACGATCGTCCATCGTGGGCAGAAGTTGCTCGACGATGGCAAACTGCAGGAAGCTGCTGCCGAATTTCAAAAGGCGGTGCAGATCGATCCTTCGCTGTTCATCGCGCAGCAGGAGTTGAAGCGCACGTTGCAGCTTATTAATGATGCCGCCAACCCTCCGCCGCAGGCTGCCGGCACGCCGAGCGGCATACAAAAGAAGATTAGAGAAGCGGCCGGCCCAGTCGAACTCGCACCCATCTCGAAC
>Ga0210405_10002438_pt1 | contig 19350 bp, 30 predicted proteins | sample IncBWH11MmetaG_FD_155492 | JGI IMG/M metagenome (GOLD analysis project Ga0210405, IMG submission 155492) | Forest soil microbial communities from Barre Woods Harvard Forest LTER site, Petersham, Massachusetts, United States - Inc-BW-H-11-M | ecosystem: Environmental > Terrestrial > Soil >... | reverse complement strand
GGTCTTACGCCGGCCGCCCGCAGCCTGGACCTCTCCGGGCACTGCAAAAACTCGCTGACTGCCGAGTGCCCGTACCAGCTCGGCCCGTGGTCCAGGCAGTCCGCCAGCGTCTCCGGGACCTCGAATGAAATGGGCGGCAGCTCGGTGGTCGCGTCCGGCAGCGCCGCGGGCCTGGACGCGGCGGCCACCGAGCCGACCGCCACGGGTTTGTAGTCGGGCTTCTTCAAGACTTGCAGCGCTCCGTGCGGTAAGCCAGCACCTGCGCGGCGGTGAACCGCCACCACTCGTTCGTCTCCTCGGAGGAGACGATCACCTCCGAGGCGTCGCCGTTGGCGCACAGCTCCGCGTGCGCGGCCACCAGCGGGTTGGACAGGTGCCGCTCGGTCCACGCGCCCTGCATGCGACCTTCTTCGAAAATGGAGGCCGTCTGATAGACACGGACTTTCAGACCCCAACTCTTCCCATTCTCGGCCATCAGCTCTTCTCCTCTGCCGGTGTGGACTGCGCGACCTGGACCATCGCGGTGATCTGGCCCTGGTGCTCGTTCCGCTGCTGGATCGCCTGGGCGTAGAGGGCCTTGAGATCCTTCCCCCGGAGCCACGCGTCCACGGGCGGCTGGATGCCACCGACGTCGAACGGCTTCCCTTCCGTCTCCTTGTAGAAGGCGAGGAAGAGCGCGGTCATGACGAGCACCCCGGCGCCGGCCTGGTCGAGATCCACCTTGCCGGTCGCCTGGGTGGCAACGCCGTAGAGCTGGATGAAGTGCTCAAAGAGCACGCTCCCTGTCACCATCGCGGCGTCCATGTTCGGGATTGGCGGACTGGCCACCTCGCGGCAGGGCACGGGAATCGGCATGACCACTGGCTTTCGGGATCTCACTTTTTTTCCTCCGCTTCTCGCAGGTAGTCGATGTCATCTGAATCAAGCAGCTCGTCGATCATTCGACCTCAGTAGCAAACCACCGTTGGCAAAATCTGCTGCAGGCGCATCGGCAGATCGGTGCCGAGCGTGTAGACCGGGCCGATCAGCGAGTATTCACCCGACTGCGCGTCTTTCCCGCCCAGGAACCCGTAGACCTTGACTCCGTCCGCCGCGCACGCCAGCGCGACGCCGTTCTGGTCGACGTTGGCGTACTCCGGGTAGCTCTGTCCCTCCTCGTCGGTGAAGTAAACGACGGCGTGTTTACCCGACGACCAAACGCCGCCGCACGACCAGGCGATCGCGTCGTAGATCGGCACGTCCCCGGCCCAGTCCAATGGCTGGAACACCACGCCCGCCCAGGCGCTCGAATACGCCGCTCCCGGACCGAGCGGGGCCAGCACTTTCACGGCGCCGCCGTCGGGTGGGACCAGCCCCCAGTTGTCCAGATTCGTGTCCTCCGCCACCACGAGCGCGCAGGAGGCCCCGGAATTCGAGTTGCACCACGCCGTCGTGGCCGACTGGATGGTGGAGCCGAAGTTTTGCATGGTGCCGTCGGTGGTGACGATGAACACGACTTCGTACCCGGCGCCGTCGCCGTGCGGAACCGCCTCGTTGGCGCACGCGGGCTGACCGTTGACGCAGGCCGTGTTCCCGTAGTGGCACCCGGGCAGAGTCACTGAACCGTCCGGGCCGTCGTAGCACGGGTTCGGGGAGATGTCGCTCACCCCGCCGTTGCAGTCCTTGTCCACCCCGCTGCAGTCCTCGGCCTGCGGAGTGACTTCATCGGAGCACGGACTCCACCCAGACTTCGAGCAGGTCTGATACCCGTTGTGGCATATCCCGACACCCTCGGTCCCCGCCGGCCCGTCGTAGCACGGCCAGACGTCCCCGAGGATGTCCATCCGGCCGTCGCAGTTGTTGTCCTGCCCGCAGACCTCGGGGCCGGGGAGGACTTCCCCGGTGCAGGTGGCTCCGCCGTCGTCGCACATCCAGACCCCGGAGCGGCAGGACCCGACGAAATCAGTACCGGCTGGTCCGGTGTAGCAGTCGTCGCCGCAGATCGAGTGCTGAACTAAGCCCCCGCGCCCGCAGTCGCACCCGGGCAGCAGCAGCAGGAGCCAGAACATTGTCGGTCTAACCCTCCGCATTCGTATCCTCTGCGGACCTGCTAGGCTCATCCCAGCTCTCCTTGAAGTCCTCGGCGAGCCCGGTGGTGTCGCCCTGGTCCGACACATCCGTCTCGTTCACCCACCTGGCCGCTAGTCCGGCAAGCGCGGCCTGCACCGTCTCCTTGTCGGTGTTGGGCAGGCCGAGCCGGGTGGAGTCGACGAGGTCGGAGCTAGCCAGCACGCGACCCAGCTCGGAGCCGTCCTTGGTGGCGCCTACTACCTCGTCGATCGCGCGCATCTTTGGGATCAAGATGCCAGCCATGTCCTCGTCGATGGTCCCCTTCACCACTAGCAGCTCGATGATCGGAGGGGACTTCCTCTTCCCCAGGTGGACGTCCACGAGCCGGTCCTTCACCTGCGCGAGGTCCGCCGGCACGTACTCGATCTCCAGGAAGATGGCACCCTCGGCGTCGGAGAGATCCAGGGCGACCTGCGTGGACATCGTGTTCGCCAGCAGGACCGCCGGTTCGGGAGACGCCTTCCATGAGCGGATGTCCTCCATCCGTTGCTCACGCGTGAACCACCCGCCAGCGCAGAAGATGGGCGGCTGTTTCACGCCGTCGGGCCACTGCGCCGAGTCCGCGAGCAGTGCGGCGATGTCCTGAAGCGATTCGTGGAAGTGCGCGAAGACGATGCACTTCTTCCCGTCCGTGACGTACTCGAAGACGCGTTCCATGGCAACGGAGCGCTTCGCCTCCGACGTCACGCGCGTGAGTTGCTTCAGGGCAGAGACGCTGCCGGAGTCCTCCGCGCCGTGCGCCGCATTGCGGACCTTCAGCGCTAGCGCGGATTCCAGGCGCTTGTACTTCGCCAGGAGCTTCAGCGGAGCGGAGCACTGGATCACCTTGTACTCGACCTTCGGCAGCCACGGGGCTACCTGGGCGCGCGTCACGCGGAAGCTGACGCTCGCGAGTCGCTTAGCCAACTCCTTCGACTCGGTGTTCTTGTCGTCCTCCCAGCCGTGCGGTCCCTCCACAGCCCCGCAAAATTTCTTAGCGTAGTGCCAGTACCCGCCCATGCTCCGGGGGATGATGAAGTCGAAGAGCGCCCATAGATCCCGGTTCCGGTTCCGCATCGGCGTCCCGGTGGACCCCCACCGCGCGACGACCTCCGGCATGCGGGCGAGCTTGAGAAGCACCTCCGTCCGGTGGCTCTTGCGGTTCTTGCAGAGCTGAAGTTCATCGGCGATTACGATCACTTTGTGATCTCGGAACAGGCCCGCTAGTTCCGCCTCCTGCCCACCGAGCACCTCGTAGTGACACCCGACGAACACCCACGGCGCAGCTGGTACCAGCTCCTTCGGCAGTCGGTGCAGGTGCGTCGGCCCGAGCCACTTGTCCAACTCCTCCTGCCAGACGTCCACGGCAGCGTTCGGGTAGAGGAGCACGACTCGGTCCGCGAGGCCGGCGCCGAACAGGGCAGACGCCGCCGCGATCAGCGTTGCTGACTTCCCGGTCCGCTGCTCGGAGGTGTTGAGGGCCCCGCCGCGCGAGATCAGGAAGTTCGCCGCGTCGACCTGGTAGGGCCGCAGGCGATCGGCGATCGACGGTGGAAGCGCGGCCCGGGGCTCCACGCATTCTTGAACGGTGTGCTTCACCCGCTCCCGGAGGACTTCCCACCCATGGGTGCTGATCCGCCAGCACTTCTCCTCGGCGTCCCACCGCGAACCCGGGAGTTCCTTCAGAAGGGCGATCGTCTCTGGGTCGTACGGGAACCGGAGCGTGACCCATCCAGCCAGATGGTCAACCCAGGCTTTGACGTGCGCTGGCAACCTTGAAAATCCCTCACTCTTCCCGAAAAGTGTGGAGCGGATGATTACGCGCCCGCGATCGAAGTGTCAAGGGGCCGAGTGTGGGTGTTGACAGATCACTTCGATCTAGAGGAGATTCTGCGGCCCCGATGGTCTTCGATCCGATCAAGCTGCTCGACCATGGATACCTTCAGTTGATTGAGAGTTGGGGCTCGGATGAGCGGATCGTCGAGGCCGCTCGCATGAGCACCGGGAAAGGCTTCCTCGGGTGGGGCACCACCGAGAAGCCTGGAGACGAAAAGCTGCTCCGGTATCTCTATGAGCACAAGCATGCCACCCCATTCGAGATGGCAGGCATGATCGTTGAGGTCAAAGCTCCCATCTTCGTCTTCAGAGAATGGCATCGCCACAGAACGCAAAGTTTCAACGAACTGTCCGCGCGCTACGCGCCGCTGCCCAATGAGAACTATGTTCCATCTATTGAACGGCTAATGACGAACTCGAAGACGAATAAACAGGCCGGTGTCTTCGTAGGGGCTGAAGAACTTACCGAAGAAACAGCACGAATGTTTCAGAGTGCCCTTGCAGCCAACTACAACAACGGTGAGGCGCTGTATCAGTCAGCTCTCATGAACGGTGTTCCGAAGGAACTGGCACGCCTCTGCCTTCCTGTGGCGCGCTACTCAAAAATGCGCGCTTCGGCCAACCTCCGCAACTGGCTCGCCTTCCTCACCCTCCGAATGGACGTCGCGGCGCAGCAGGAAATCCGGGAGTACGCCAACGCTGTTGGCACGCTCGTCGAGCGGCTCTTCCCTAGAACCTGGGCACTCTTCCATGAAGGTCTGAAGTAGGAAGGAACATCGATGGCCACGTCGCACTTTCTCCGGACGTACGAGCAATTCGTCGACCTCGCCTCGGACACGCCGCAGGAGTTCGTCCACGCCTCCGGCCTGATCGCGCTGAGCACCATCTCGCTCGGCCGCCGGTGGATCGCGCGGGGGCCAGGGCAGATTCGCCCGAACCTCTTCGTGATGCTGGTCGCCGACTCGTCGAAGGACTACAAGAGCACGGCCGTAACGCTTGTGACGGACGTGCTCCGGGAAGTCGAAGCGGATCGGATCGGCCCGACGGACATGACCGCGGAGGGCCTCGTCTCGTACATGCGCAAGCGCCCCGGGACGGGCAACACGCGGAACAAGCTCCTCCTCAGCATCCGCGAGTTCGGGAAGTATTTGGCCGCGAGCCAGAGCTACAACTCGGGTCTCTCGCCGGTCCTCTGCGACCTCTACGACGGCGAGTCCTTCGAGCGCGTGCGCTCCGGGAAGAAGCCGATCAAGATCCCCAACCCGCGGGTCAGCATCCTCGCGGCGTGCGCGTACGGGATGCTGGAGCGGTACGCAGTGGAGCAGGACTGGACGACTGGGTTCTACGCCCGCTTCGCCTTCGTCACGCCGATCAACCGGAAGGCGCGGAACCCGAACATCCCTCCGGCCTTCCCTGCGGACCAGCGGCGCACGGCGATCGGCGCGCTCGGCAGCTTGTCCGAGTACCTCATCAAGGCCCCGGGCGCGATGGAGCTGGCGCCGGACGCGATCCGCGTGGCGAACCTCTTCTCCGCGGCCTTCCAGCCACAGCAGCACGACGTCATCCTGCAAGCCAGCCGCGAGCGCCTGATGATCATGGTCTGGAAGATCGCGATGCTGTACCAGATCGACGAGGATCCCTCTCAGCCGATCGGCGTCTGGGCGATGGAGCGCGCCTGCGCGTTCGCGCGGCAGGCGTGGAACGCCTTCCTGTACGTCTACGCCTCTACCGCCGGCTCCGAGTTCGCTCGCGAGGTCCGCAAGGTGTGGCAGTTCGTCTTCGACCGGAGCTGGAAGGAGGGGCAGCCGCAGGAAGGGGCTACGCGCCGGGAGCTGATGCGGCGCTTCCACCTGAACGCGGAGCGTCTGCTCCAGATGATCGACGTGCTCCAGAAAATGGAGGTCATCTACCCGGCGACCGACGGGCGGCGCTCGGCATTCATGGCAAACGACGGGCCGTCGGATCCAACCGCGGACGAGTTCCCCTCTGACGGCGGGGAGTCGCCGCTCCAGGAAGTTCACTGAGAGCTTGACGCGCGTGCGAACGCGGGAGTAGGTTCAACGGCGCGGAAGCACCGCGGCCACCGAGCATTCCAGAGCCGCCCGATAGCAACCTGGGAAGAGGGTTCCCGAGCGTCACACCGGAAAGCGCCTAAAAAGCATACCGTGTGACACTTCTTTTGCCAGCTACCCCCCTAAGGCTGCCCTTAAACGCCGAGTGTCACACTTTTGAGGGGGGGTGGCCTCTCGTTTTGGCGAGGGGGGACCCCCCCTCTAAAACGTGACACTTCATTCTCACTGTATTTCTGCTACTCATACAGTCTTGTATGTTATATATATTGTTGTGTATTTTAAATGATGGGTACAGTGAAAGTGAAAGCGGAGTGTCACACGGGATCGCTAAAAAGCAGGTGACACTCGTGACACCGGGCGGGAGTCGAAAATCCAAGTACGCGAAAACAGGTGATCGGATGCGGCGGACCTGGCAGCTCACGCAGAAATCGTGTGACACTTGGAATCAAGTACGCGGAAACCTTAGAGAATTTCCACCGATGTTTTTCTCAAGTCGCTGAGATCCCACGAAAATCTGCGAACTCCGCGATCGGTGTGCTGCTTGGCCCGCCCGTGGGTCTCATGTGGCCTCGATTGACGCTGTTCTGGTAAGCCGTGTTTGACTTCGCCGTGGCAGGGTGTATCTTGCCGCTGCTCCTGCTTCCAGGAGCAAACCGCGCGGGGTTTCACAGGAACGTGGCAACCATCCCACCGAGAGTCACGCTCAAGCTCGACCGGGATACCCGCGACGGCATTGCCCGGTACATCGAGCAGCTCGGCGGGTCACACTCCGAGGCGATCCGCACGCTGATCGCGTTCGGCCTCAAGGAAGCGGCGACGCTGGACACCGTGCTCGTTCGGCGCGCGTGGCGCGAGGGGATCGTCCAGGCGTACGCGGAAGTGAAGCGCCGAATTCTCGTGGCAATCTCTGAATTCGAGAATGAGGCCCCAAAGTGAAGGGCGACTCGCGGAGCGTCACGCTCATCCTGCCCGACACGATGCTCGACCAGGTCGAGGCGTGGCGCCGTGCGAACGAGTGCACGAAGTCGGAGGCGTGCCGCCAGCTCATCCTCCTCGGTCTGGGGATCGCGCCGCTGGAGTCGGCGATCTTCGGCGCCCGGGTCCAGGCCCTCAACGAGGCGCGCGCGTGGATCTGGGACGAGTTTCGCCGGTGGATGGCGAATCTTTCCGCGTCGATCGAGGAGACGCGATCGGGCAAACCGAGAGGAGCCGCATGAAGATCAGGATGGACAGGCTGAATATCTACGCGGGGCCCTCCCCGGACGGTGCTCCCGTCGAGCCGGAGCAGCGCCCGGTCCAGCGCGTTGTCGATATGCCCGCGCAGGTGACCGGTTCCATCGACGGGCAGAACGTCGGGCAGCTCAAGGCTGAAGTCGTCGTGGAGGGATCGGCAGCGCAGGCCGCGCTGAGCGAGCGATGGAAGTGCCGCGGGTGCAAGCACTGGGATCGCCGCGAGTGGCGCCGCGTCTACCGGCAGCTCAACGACCCGACCGCGTCGAAGACCGCGCGCGAGTGCCTCAACAGCCTGCGCGGCGGGCTGCTGATGACGCAGAACGCCGCCCTCAACAAGCACGAGGACAAGGACGGAGAGCTGGACGTCGAATCCGCCATCCAGGCGATGGGGTGGTGCCACGCGCTCAATCAGCTCTGGCAGCGTGACCTGACGAACTTCATCGTCACGCACCCGCAGGCGTGCTGCCCGAGGGAGATGCAGACGCCGCAGCAGCCGCAAGGCCTCTGGGAGCCGAACAAGAAGGAGCTAGAGTGGGCTCGGCAGATGAACGTCAACTACGACGCGATCCTCCAGACCGCGGCAACGGGGAAGGTGCCGCAATGAAGTACACACCCTTCACCCAAACGCTAGTCTTCGAAGCGGCCAGCGCGTGGACCACGCTCGACTTCGACGCGGCGATCCACAAGATCGAGGTGGCGCAGGGCCCGGCCGACGCCGAACTGTGCTGCGCTGGCGCTCCGCAGGAACTCCCGACGATCGTCATTCAGGAAGACGTGCTCTCAGCTAGATCCTCCCGCTTCCCCGTCACTTTCACCATCACCGGCACGCGCACCGTGAAGACCTAACCTATGCCCGATGAACCGAACGTGATGGACATTCTCCAGGGCGTGATGGCCTCCGCGCAGACCGCGGCGATCGGCAGCGCCGTCCGAGACCAGATCTACGCGGCCGACGCCTTCGTGCGGATGGCTGCTGAACTCCAGCGAATCGTCGCTACCTCGCCGGGCAAGGCGAACGTGCCGCGTCCCTCAGTCGCGGATCTCGTAAGCCGAGGACGTGTGGCGCAGGCGTTCGAAGATGCAATAGGGCTTGCAGCATTCACGCTCCGAAAGATCGCGGCCTCAACCCTCAAGGAGGAAAACAATGGCTGACCAGCCAAACCCCCCGGCGATCAAGCCGGGCCTTCGTACGACCGAGTTGTACCTCTCGCTGATCGGCCTCTTCATCGCCGGCTGGGGCGTCTACGCCCTGACGTCGCTCCTACCGAGCATCGTCAAGGAGATCCCCGCCGCGCAGAACCCCGCCTTTGCTGGAGTGGTCGCTCTTGCCATCACCGCCGCAACCGGAGCGCTCGGGTGGCTCGCTCGGCTCATCGCCGCGGACTACGGGAAGATCCGAACGCAGCTCAAGCTCGGTGCGGCCCCCGAGCTGCCCAGTGCCCCGAAGGGCTTCGCGCCGCTCGGAATGCTGGTCCTGCTCGCAGTCACCTGCGTGTTCATTGGAGCGTGCACGCACCTGACGCCATTCGAGGCGGGGGAGGTGAACTGCGCGAAGGAGGAAGCATCAGCCGTCGAGTCGATGGTGCCGGAGATCCTGGCGGACCTCGGGCAGAAGAACTGGGTGGCTCTTCTAGACCAGATGCTCGTGGCCAGCGGCCCCGCAGCGGCCTGCGCGATCAATACAGCCATCGCGCAGCTCCGCTCAAAACCAGCCACTAGCGATGGCCAGCCGAACCAGGACGCTGCCCTGCGGTTGCAGGCGTACGCCGAGGACCGCGGCCTCTCCTTCCAATGACAATCCCCGACGCTCCGAGACGCACCTTCCTGTTCGCTCTCCTGCTCGCCGGCTGCGCCGTCACGGCGGCCGGTGTGCAGCGTGAGGCCGTGCAGCGCGTTGAAGACTGCGTCGGCGCATCGCAGTCACCCTTCCTGGTGAAGGACGACTGCGTAGCTCGGGCGGTTGCGTACTGCGCGGACGCCGGCTACCGCTGCAACCCGCAGGTTCTCTGGGACTCTGCCCACTTCGAGATGCCGTGATGACATTCCGACCCACACCACGCCCCACCAGTCGACCAGCCGGGCCGGCCCGTTCTCCCCCATCGCGACAAGCCGTTCCCGTTCGACCCAATTCTCCCCCGCCCCCGGCCAATACCCACCGACAAGCCTACCCAGCCCCTACCACGCGACAAGCCGTGCCAAGCCCGTTCCGACAGACCGTTCCGCTCTTCTCCCTTCTATTCGCGCTATCCGCGTGCCACTGCGCGGCCATCCAGCCGATGGTCTACGACCACGGCATCCCGAACCTCGTCCGGGTCGACTCCAACCACTGGCGCAGCGGGCAGCCCACGACTCCGGAGGCGTGGAGCTACCTCTACATGATCGGCGTCCGGGTGGTCATCAAGCTGAACGACGACTCGGAGGGCTCCGACGACGTGGCCACGGACGCCGGGCTCTCGGTCGTAAAGTTCCCTATCCCCCCGTTCGACGGGAAGAACCCGTTCGACGGCCCCTCGTGCGCGCAGCTGGACCAGATCCAGGACGCGATCTACCTCTACGGGCCGCACGTCGTCCTGTGGCACTGCAGCCACGGCCAGGATCGCAGTGGACTGGTGGCTTTCCATGATTGCACCCACCGCCGGAAGCTCTCCCCCGCGGTCTGCGAGAAAGAGATGATGGACAACCACTTTCACCCGGCGCTGTTGGGACTGCGACGCGCTCGCGAGGAGTGCCCGTGACGGCGATCGCCATCGTCAACGAGTGCGAGCCGTACGACCTGAGCCGGCCGGACCTCCAGCTCGATCCGGCCTCCATTGCGCGCGTTGCCATCGCGCTGTCGACCCAGATCTGCGCGCACGTGGTGCCATCGCAGCCTGGCGGGTGGGGCATCAGCCCGATGGGCGTTTACGCCGCCAACGGGAAGACCCTGGAGAGCCCGTCCGACTGGGTCCTGGGGCTCTTCTCCACCGCGGACCAGCCTGGGACGCTCGGCTACCACGACAAGACTTCGAGCGGGCAGCCCGTGCTCAAGGTCTTCCCGTCGCTGGACCCGAAGACGCCGTGGAGCGTCACGGCCTCTCACGAGGTCATCGAGGCGCTTGTGGACCCGGAGTGCTGCCTCGCGGCGCAGGGGCAGGACGGAGCGTTCTGGTCGCTGGAGGTCTGCGACCCCGTGGAGAATGATCAGTATTCCATCGGTAGCAGCGATGCCTCCGAGGTCTTCGTGTCCAACTTCTGCCTGCCCGGGTGGTTCACCGGCATCGGCCCAAAGTTCGACTACCTCGGCCTCTGCCGGTCCGCGCTGGAGATCCGCCAGGGCGGCTACGCGCAGCGCTTCAGCCCAGGCGCCGGCTGGCTCGACGTCCAGTCCTCCTCGATGCGGACCTACCGGAAGAGCATCCAGGGCAGGCGGGCGCGGCGCTTAGCACGATCGGTGGGGCACTGATGCTCTACTGGGCAGGCTACTTCCTCGTCGGGCTCGGCATCACGTACGTGCTGGGGTGGTCGAAGATCTCCCTCCCATTTCGCGAGGCGGCGGGGAGATCGAAGTTCGCACCGATCAGGCTGCTCGTCACGTTGCTTGAGTGCCCGGCCTGCACCTCCTTCTGGGTCGGCGTCGCGGCCTACTACCTCATGGGCATCCGGGCCCCCTTCGGTAGCGGGCCGATCGCACTCGGACTATTCACACTCGCGGGGAACCTCCTCCTCGCGCAACAGGCGGGGATGAAATGAGTGCGGAGAACGGCAACGGTAAGGACAGCACGCAGGAGCAGATCGCCGCCTTCGAGAAGGCGAAAGCCTACCGGGACCTCCCGCTGAGCGAGCGGTTCTGCCCGATCCTCTCGGTGGCGACCGCCGGGTCCGGGGAGAAGACGCGGATCATTCCCCCGGTCGGGCAGGCGCCGACGACCGAGTCCGCGTTCTTGATGGGTTGCCAGGGTCCAGCCTGTATGTTTTTCGCCCCCGTCGTCGCGGACATCCAGCACCCGGTGACGAAGGAGACGAAGAAGGTCGTCGTGTCCGGCCAGTGTGCCATCACGCAGCTCGCGATCCAGACGGCGCACGGCGTGGCCGCCTCCGCTGGGATCATGGAGCTGTTGGCCCGGCGGGCCAGGTTGAAGGGCCTCGGCCACGCAGTTTCCGACTGAAAGGTGAACACCATGGCGGACAAGTCATTCTCGCAGCAGGAGACCCTCACCCTTCTCCAGGAGAAGGCGAAGGAGTTCTCCGACAGCTTCCGGGTGAAGGTCTTCCGCAAGCGCAACCAGCTCGCGCTCCCGGACCTCGTCGCGTCCTTCGAGGACGCCTCGATCGACCACATCGTCTCGCCGGAGCTGTGGCTCCCGAAGATCGCCGGGGGCGGTCCCATCTTCCAGATGGCAATCTACCCGCCCATCGGGACGGATCAGATCGGCGGCTTCATCTCCTTCATGTCCACGGGTGACGAGGTGCCAGTGGACACGGAACTCGTACGCGACCCGAGCTGGCGAGGCCCGAAGCGGATCATCTACCCCGACCCGAGCAGGCATGCGGGAGCGACCGCGCTTCCCACTCTAAGCTACGCCGTCACGCCGCCCCCGGGTGCACGTGCTCCTATTCCAGCGCCGCGAAACGCTCAAGGGCAGGAGAACGGGCACTCCGGGGGCGGTTTGTCCGAAGCCGAGTACGTCCTCCGCCGCCGCGAGCAGGAGCTGGAGGAGTCGCGCCGGAAGCTGGAGCGCGAGGAGCAGGAGCGCCGCCACAAGTTCGACATGGAGCAGGCCGAGGCCCGGCACCGGATGGAGCTGGAGGCCCTCCGCACTGAGATCCGCGCCGCCGCACAGACGCAGCAGGCAGCACCGAAGACCGATCTCTTCGCCACGCTTGCGCCTCTCGTCGCTGGCTTCATCCAGGAGTCGCGCCAGTCCGCGCAGAAGGCCCAGGACGCGATGGTTCAGCTCCAGACGAAGATGCTGGAGATGTCCGCGCAGCGGCCGGCGATCGACCCGGCGGTGAAGGAGATCCTCGCGGCTCTCCAGGCGAACAAACAGCCGGACCTGAGCGAGCAGAGTCACCGGATGATGATGACGATGACCGAGTCCATGGGCGCGATGATGAAGGTGACCATGTCGGCGGTGGACAAGGCGGCAAACTACGGCGGCGGGGACCCGCCACCCAACCCGATGGTGCAGGTGGTGAAGGAGGGCGTCCGCGCCGTGAGCGCGCTCATGGACGGGTACAAGGCCCAGGTCGCCGCACGCGGACCGGTCCCGCAGCTCCCGGCGCAGATCCCGCAGCCGCCGCAACCGACGCCGTACGCGCAGGCAGCAGCAGCCCCAGTGCCCCAACCAGCGCAACCGGCAGCTGCGGTTCCAGCCCCGCAGCCACCGCCCCCTCCGCCCCAGCCGCGGGTCAACCAGCTCGACCGCCTGGTGATGATGATCCGGAACAAGACCAACCCGCCCGACGTGGCGGACGTCTTCATCCAGGCGACGCAGACCTCCCCGGAGGTGCAGCAGGGGCTCGCAGCCGTCGAGGGCTCCATCGAGGAATTCGGAGCCCGCATAGTAGGGCCGTGGGCGATGGAGAGCCCAGACAACGCCAACTATCTCGCCGCGGTGCTGAAGCAGATCTACGAGAAAGGTACCGCCGCAGGGCTTCTCGAACCAGCAGAACCCGAAGAGGCCGAGGAGGCCGCCGATGACGACGATTGATCCGAAGGAGCTGGAGCCCTGGTTCGGCTTCGCGCTGCTCGAAGTCTACGCCGACCAGACCGGCAAGCTGAACCGCGGGACGGTCCTGTCCGTCGGGCCGGGGGAGGACGACGACGAGGCCCTGATCGGGCGCGAGGTGCTGTTCGAGGTTCGGAACGCACTGCCGGCCGGCAAGTCCGATACGAATCCGCAGCTGATCTACGCGTTTGTTCCCATTTCGGACATCGCCGGGCTGGTGGCAATCCCGGGGCACTGAGTGGATCTACGGGCAAAATTCAGGGCGTGGATCAAGTCGATCTGCGGCGCAACCAGGACGCGCTTCTCGCTCGCGTGCGCCGTGGGGACGCTCCGAAAGCTCGGAGTCGAGCGGCCGACGTCATGGATCTGCCCGTGCGGCTTGAGCTGCTTCGCCTACGGCTGGACACCGCGCAACGGGTTCATCGTGAGCCGCGGGGAGGAGAACCACGGCTTCTCGGTCGAGGCGGACTTGTCGAAGTTCATCGACGAGCTTCGGCTGTGCAACTGCCTTGGCGGCTTCGGAACCGTCCCCTACTTGCTCGCGGAGGCGTTTCGTGCGCGGCCCAACGCTTGAGGAGATCGACCAGAGGATGACGGCCGCGTTCTTCCTGCTGCGCGTCTACACCTTCTGGTGGTGCGCCTGGCGCCTCGTGACGCTCCGCCTCCGGCCGGCGGGCTTCGGCCTCGTGCGCGCCGCCCTCATGGTCGCAGAGCTTCGCTCCATGAAGAGCGAGTTCTTGTCCACGGGCAAAGCGTGGCACCCGGTGAGGAAGCTGCTACCACTTGAGCGAAAGATCGAGGCGGAGATCGAGCGAGTGCAGGAGGACGCTAGGCGGCGCTTCGGCGCGCGGATTTACGCCTGCGAGTGCGATGCCTGCCGTACCCTGCGACCCGAGGAGCCTGCCTCTTCGCTCTGACCGAGAAGATCGCCCCGCCCAGCAGCACGAGTCCGATCATCCCCAGGCCGATTCCAGCCCCGAGCTTCCAGCCGATGCTCTTGAAGTAGCCACTGACTCCACCGGGCGGGTCGCCGTAGGGCGCGACGTGGATGGTCGGAGCGCGCCCCGAGATGGTGATCGCCGGCTGGAGCTGCTGCATCAGCGCCTGCGTCGCCGGGTCCGGCGGGCCGCCCATTGCCGAGATGGGAATGGCTACGGGCCCCGTCGCGTTCGTGTCCACCGTGATGGTGTCGTAGCCGAGCGCGACGATCGCAGTCGCATCGATGTCCCCGAATCCCCGCAGCGCGCTTAGGTGCATGGGCCAATACGGTACACCAAACCCAGCAGCGAACGCACGCACCCGGCTCGCGGACTTGACACCGCCGTAGTTTTCCCCTTCTACTATCCCAAGCGCGGCGCTGTTCCTGGGATTTCCTGGGGGTCCTTGTAGGCCAGGGGCAACCGTTGAGGTCGCGCACCTTCGAGCTTGCGACGCAGCAGGGCGCGCTGGAGCAGCTCGCCCAGGTCGCGGCCAAAGACGTCACCAGCCCCGTCGTCATCGGCTTCGCGCGAAAGATCACCAACGCCTGCGACTCCCGCGATGACCAGTGCGAGCTGGACGCTGTGTACGACTGGGTGAAGTCGAACATCCGGTACGTCTCCGATCCCCGCTCGACAGACCTCTTCATGCAGCCGGCCAACCTGCTCAAGATGTACGAGAAGGGAGCCGGCGGGGGCGACTGCGACGACCACGCGTCGCTGATCGTCGCCCTGCTCGCGTCCCTCGGCTGGCACATGGGGCTGCGCGCGTGGGGCCGCGGAAAGAATCAGAACGGCGACTACGTACACGTGTACGCGGTGGCCGGCTACCCGAAGAAAAACCCGACGGAGGACGTCGGCCTGGACACGACCGTCGAGGATGCTTCCGTTGGCTGGGAGCCTCCTGGCGGGCACGTCCTGACCGCGTGGCTCGAATGAGAATCTCCTCGTACAGCAGGTCCCGGTTGTCGCTCGCCGACTTCGGTTACCAGCCTCGTATCAACCGCCGCGGTCATATCGCCTACTACGGCATCGGGGACGACACCACCGACACCGGCAACGTCTGCGACCCGGGGCAGGTGATGACTGCCGCCGGCTGTGCCGACCCGTCGCAGGTCGCGGGCATCAACCAGTCCCTCGCAGTGAATCAGGCGTACCAGCAGGGGACCATGGACGCGAACCCTGGCACGTCCGGGTCGAACGCCGGGTCGGTGGGAGCCGGCGGCGGTAGCACGGGATCGTCCAGCATCGGCACGTCCATTCTCGGGATCCTTCAGTCCGGTCTTGGCATCACCGGCGCCGTGCTCGGCACGACGGGCAAGCCGGGCGCGGTGGGAGGCGTTCGACCCGTCGCTCCCGCTGCCGGGATGGGAATCGGGACGATGCTCCTGCTCGGGCTGGTCGGCGTCGGGGCCATTGGCGGAATCGCGTACTTCGCGCTCAGGGACTGATGATCTACTCCGACTACAGCGGCTTCGGCGTCGCCTCGCCCGTCACGAAGGCGGACTGCCCGCCTGGTGGCGACGTCGGCGCGTGGTGCGACTGCATGTGGCCGGCGCAGAGCGACCCGGGGACGAACTCCGCGTGCAAGAGCACGCCGCTGGGGGGGATGACGCCGGACCCGTGGACGGATCTCGGCGCGGCGACGCGCGGCATCCCGAACACGTCGGGGCAGAGCCTCGGCGTGCTGGCGAGTATCTTCGGAGGTGGTGGCTCAACGGCGGCAGCTCGGCCCGGAGCGGTCTCCTCGCTGATGTCCCTGCCGACCATGATCCTCATCGGCGGCTCGGTCATTGCGGCCGGGGCGCTCGGATTTTACCTCTGGCGGAGGCGCCGGAGGGGTCAACCGCGGATCGCCGGCTACCGGCGCCGCAAGCGAAAGGTAGCTGCATGAACCGCATCACCGTTCTCGAAGGGTATGGGTACCACCGTAAGCGCCGGCACCACAGGCGGAAGCGGAGCCTCGGCGCGCACCGACGCCGGCACCGCCGCGGTCGACGCAGCCTGTCCGGGGCCATGAAGCGGCAGCAGAGCAAGATGAAGGTCTGCGCCGTGCACTGGAACCGCTACAAGGGGCCGAAGAAGTACCGGGCATTCATGAAGGGCTGTCTCAAGAAGTAGATCGGGTAACCCCCAGGAAGGAGTCGAGCAAATGGCGCGCAGGAAGAAGAGCCACAGGAAGTCGCACCGCCGGCACGGCAGCCGGGCTCGCCGCGGGGGGATGACCCCGCAGCGGCGTAAGTTCAAGGCGGCCGTGAAGGTCTGCTGGTCGGAGATGAAGGCGGGGAAGATCGACGTGTCCCCGAAGTCGTTGGGCCGCTGCATGAAGAAGAAGTTGTAATCCCGAGGGCCGCGAGGCTTCCTCGTCAACCTGAGCCCTCGGGCTCGCAGAAGGAGAAGGACAATGGCAAGAAGGCACCACAGGCGGCACCACCGCCGGCACTACGGGTCGCAGGTCACGATCCCGTTCGCCGGGGCACTCGACGTGCTCAAGTCAAACGTGAAGGGGACCGACGTCGTCGTCGGCGCTCTGCTCGGTCTGGCCGGCTCCGGCCTGGCCAAGGCCGCGGCGAACAAGCTCATGCCGTCGGGCCTGCCCGCGATCGTCAGCCAGTTCTGGCCCGTGGTCGGGTCGGCGCTGGCGGGCACCGCGCTTTACATGATGGAGAAGAAGGGCAACAAGTCGCGGGCCGAGGGCCACCTGCTCGGCGCGCTGACTGCCGGCGTGGGCGTCTCCGCGTGGTCGATGCTCCAGGCTCAGTTCCCGGATTCGTTCTCCGACGTGGTCGCGCTCCGCTACAGCGGGTACCGCGGCTACCAGGGATACCCCGGGTACGGCTCCGTCCTGATCAACGATCAGGCCAGGGCGCCGTACGGCAGCCTCATCGTCAATGACTCGCCGCGGCAGTTGAGCGACGCGAACCTCGCGCAGCTCGGGGCCATCGCGATGGGCGACGGGGACGACGAGGGCCTTGCGGCACTGATGGAGAACTAGGACGGGGGAACATCACTCCCTGTCCGTGGGAAATGACGGGTCGCCCTGAAGTGAAAAGGACCCGTCAACTTTAGCCGTGGTGGAAGGCGGGGAACCGGAACCGCCGCCGACCTCGACCCGGCACGATGCACATGAACTGGTCCCGGAAACCTTGAGGGCTTCAAGCCCACTGAAAAGGTGAACACCATGGCAGGAGCACCAGCAGGAGGCGGAAACCCGATGGCACTGATGCCGTCGGCGACCTTCCGCAGCCCCACCGCCGTCGAAGGGAAGTCGGATCTCCGGGACGAGAACGTGTACTCGGCGATCCTCCTTCAGCACGGAGGCGCGGGCCAGCAGAAGATCTTCACGGTTCCCTCGGGTCAAACGATCCCGGGGCTCCGCGGAGCGGGCATCAACACGAGCGTCACGCAGGTCCACCAGCAGACGTACTCCGAGTTGACCACCAACCTGACCAAGTCAGGCGAACTGGGCAGCGCCATCGGCGATGCGGCTGTCCGGGCGATCGGCGGGACCATCGAGCAGGCGGCGTACACGGTCTCCGGCGTCAATGCCGGCGCCCAGCGCCTGTTCGGCGCGACCCAGTTCGAGATCGCGGACATCTTGAGCAAGTGCTTCTTCCAGTTCAAGGTGGCCGGCAAGCTCCAGATCCAGGGGCCGCTGTTCTCGTTCCCGTCGGTCGGCGCGGCCTTCGGTGCCGTGTCCAGCACCGGGTCCGGCGCGGTGGTCTCGATCGGGAGCAACGGCTGGCCGGGAAACCCCCGCCGGCTGAAGCTGCCGATCCTCGTCGCGCGCACTGACACCCTGGAAGGTGTCTTCGGCGTGGCGGGCGGTGCGGCCCTCGCGTTCTCGACCACGTCGGGTGACGGGCAACCGTGCCTGGTGTGGATGACGATGGCCACTTTGGTCAAGGGCGACGTTCGGTAACCAAGTAGCTGTATTCGTTCAGCTTTTCCCTCGGGGGAGGCGAGTGTTTCCCCCGAGGGTGCAGCACCAAAGGCCGTAGCTCCAGCGCGGCCAGGAGACGAGATGCCGGTAGCGTCAGCAGTCCTGCCGTACACCCCCGAGGTCAACGTCTACCCGTGGCCGGTGCCGCTGCACCTGACGGCGACTGCGACGCTCCAGGCCGAGACCGCAGCTGGCGTCAACGCCATTGCGCTCAAGAACCCGACAGGGCGCCCGATGGAGATCCTTGAGATCAAGTTCGGCGTCCGCGATACCGGGGATCAGCAGACCAGCATCAGCACGTCGACCACTTCCATTCTCGGCGGGCTCATCGCCTGCCGGCTGGACATGGGCTCGCTCAGCCTGACGAACGGCTACATCCCGATCTGGTCCTTCGGTAAGGCCACTAATCTCAAGGAGGAAGCCCAGCTGGACACGGTCGTCTCTGCGTCCCCGATCACCGAGGCGTACGCCGAGTACACCTGGAAGCTGGCGCACCCGATCTACGTGCCTCCTGGGGCCGCTGTCGTCCCCAGCTTCTTCCATCGCGGTTTGCTCAAGGACACCATGGTCGCGAGGATCAGCTACAGCGCGAGATCGCTGCCACCCGGTCCAGCCCCGAAGAAGCTCTGGCTCCCCTACGTGTCCTGCTACACCACGAAGGCGTTCACCGTCGGCGCGGCAATTGACTCTGACACTTCCCAGGAGACCGACCTCGTCAATCCGCACCCGCAGCCGCTGTACCTCCAGCGCTTCACTGGCCGGTGCATGATCATCCAGCAGAGCGGCGGATACCTGGCCGGGGAGACCGGCGTCTTCGACACGATCGCCAACCAGTCCTTGCTCCTAAAAATGATTGACTCCGCGGGCCGACCGGTCATCAAGGACTACGTGGTATTTCGCCAGGCGTTCTCGGGGGTGACGCGCTCCTGGGAAATGGATCTTGGGCACATCATGGACCCGACTTCGCACTACAATGTCCAGGTCCAGTCGAACATACCCACCGGGGCCGGTGGCGCTTTCGCTGGCCTGCTCGCGCAGGGCTTCGTCGGGTGCGTCGGCTTCCGGCAGATCGTGGGAGCGTGAGATGAGGCTCCAATACCCGACAACCCCGCTCCTACTCAGTGCTTCAGTCAGCATCGGGTCCGGCGGGAGTTCCCCCCCGCCGAACTCAGCGCTGCTGACGGCCCCTTTCCGCCGCGCAAGCCTGATCGACGAGATCCGCTGGTGCGTATCGATCCCTACGCCGAATGACGCCCAGTCCGCCCTCGGCGGTTCGATCACCTGCAAGCTCCAACTGGGGCGGCTGGGCTTGACCAGCGATAAAACCAGCGGCGGCTTCATTCCGATCGGGAACTTCGGGACGATGCTCCAGGACCCAACGTTTGTCGACAACATCTTCGACGCCCAGTACATCAACTCCATCATGAACTTTCGGTGGCGCCTCCCGCACCCGCTGTACGTCGCGCCGGGAAATGTGGTGATCCCGTCGTACA
>Ga0210405_10002437_pt1 | contig 19359 bp, 19 predicted proteins | sample IncBWH11MmetaG_FD_155492 | JGI IMG/M metagenome (GOLD analysis project Ga0210405, IMG submission 155492) | Forest soil microbial communities from Barre Woods Harvard Forest LTER site, Petersham, Massachusetts, United States - Inc-BW-H-11-M | ecosystem: Environmental > Terrestrial > Soil >... | reverse complement strand
CGCGATGGTCATGGTCCAGCCGGTCTCGATGCGGTCGTCGATGAGCAGAAGCGGACCGATGGGCCGGCTGAGTGCCTTACGAAGGTCGTCCGGGACGGTGAACGCGTGCCACAGCGAGTGCAGCCGCTGGGCGCTATTGTGGCGGCGCGAGCCGGGGCCGTCGGGGCTGGCGTAGCCGAGCGAGCCGAGGTAAGGCAGCCTGCCGACCTGCGCAATCCGCTGGCCGAGGCTCGTTATCAGGACGGGCCTGGCGCGCGACGGCACGGTGACAATGCCGGTCGGGCGCTGGCTCCAGTCCCAGGCGGCCAGGACTTTGACCACCGCGTCGGTGAGCTGGTCTGTGACCGGCCCGTCGGGAGCCTCGTCGGCGAGCAGCGCCCGCAGCGTGGTTCCCCAGCCGATGTCGGTGAGACGGCCAAGCGCGCGGCCCGGCTCGGCCGTACAGTCCGCGGGGATCTTGCCGGAAGCGCCGGAGATCCCCAGGTCCTTCATCCCCGGCGGCCACATCCGCCGCGGCTCGACCCCGACGCCGGGGCGGAGCAGCCGCTGCCGGGCCGCGTCCGCGCCGACCTGCGGGACTTCGGTGTCAGGCTCCCGGCCCGTGCAGTTGTCGCAGCGGCCGCAGCGGGCCGCCTCCGGGTCGTCGAGCTCGCGGCGCAGATACTCCATCCGGCAGGCATCGGTCGCCTGGTAGGCCAGCATGGACTGCTGTTCGCGGATCCGCTCCTGACCAACCCGCTGATACCGCTCTTGGTCGTAGGTCCACGACCGACCGGTAGCCTCCCAGCCGCCGCCGGTGCGGCGCACCGCGCCGTCGACATCGAGCACCTTGAGCATGGACTCCAGCCGGCCCCGGGACAGGTCGATCCGGGTCTCCAGCGCGGTGACGGACAGCGGGCGGCCCGCGTCGGCGAGTGCGGTGAGTGTCGCCCGGACCTGGTGCTCGGGCGGGAACGCGAGCGAGGCGAAGTACGCCCAGATGTCACGGTCCTCGCGCCCGGGGAGCAGGATCACCTCCGCGCTGGCTACGGCCCGCCCGGCCCGGCCGATCTGCTGGTAGTAAGCAACCGGGGACTGCGGGGCACCGAGGTGGACCACGAACCCCAGGTCGGGCTTGTCGAAACCCATGCCCAGCGCGCTGGTCGCCACGAGCGCCTTGACCCGGTTGGCCAGCAGGTCGTCTTCGGCCTGGAGGCGCTGCGCCTGGTCGTCGCGGCCGCTGTACGCGGCGACGTCGATTCCCTGGTCGCGGAGGAACGCCGCCGTCTCGTAGGCGGCGGCGACGGTCAGCGTGTAGATGATCCCGGATCCCGGCCAGCCGCCGTCGGCGAGCCGGGCCGCCAGCCAGGCGAGCCGCTGGTGGGCGGTCGGCAGGCTCACCACCGCGAGGTGCAGCGACTCACGGTCCAGCGGGCCGCGCAGTACGAGTACCTCGTCTGCGTCTTGGCCCGCGCCGAGTTGCTCGGCGACGTCACGAGTGACCCGGGCGTTCGCGGTCGCGGTGGTCGCCAGCACCGGGATCCCCGGCGGAAGAGCCTGCAGCAGCGTGCGGATCCGCCGGTAGTCGGGGCGGAAGTCGTGGCCCCAGTCGGAGATGCAGTGGGCCTCGTCGATCACGATCAGGCCCGCCGCGGCGGTGAGCTTCGGCAGCACCTGGTCGCGGAAGCCAGGGTTGTTCAGGCGTTCGGGGCTGACCAGCAGCACGTCGGCCTGGCCGTCCACGACCTCCGCGTAGACATGGTCCCACTCCTGCGTGTTGGCGGAGTTGATCGTGCGTGCGTGGATCCCGGCCCGGGCCGCCGCCTCGACCTGGTTGCGCATGAGCGCGAGCAGCGGTGACACAATCACCGTCGGCCCGGCACCGCGCGCCCGCAGCAGCGCCGTCGCGACGAAGTACACCGCCGACTTCCCCCACCCGGTGCGCTGCACCACCAGAGCCCGACGCCGGTCGGCGACCAGGGCGCTGATCGCCGTCCACTGGTCCTCGCGCAGCGTTGCGTGGTCGCCGGCCAGCGCGCGCAAGTGGCGTTCGGCCTCGTCGCGCAGCCCGGGGTGGTTCTGCTCCGGTACCGGTCGCTCTGTGTCGGCCATGCCCCATTGTTACCAGGCGGCTAGGACAATTCAGCCAAGCGTGACGAGCTGGGCCGGCGCGATGGTCACCGGGAACGGAAGCACGGCGCGGTATTCCTCATCGCTGGTGACGTGGGCGGTCTGCTTGTAAGAGCCCTGGCGCAGCTCGAAGACGGTCAGCTCGGGACGGTCCCGGTCCGGCTCGACGATCCAGTACGCGGAGATGCCGAAGCCCTGGTAGACGTCCTTCTTCCGGTTCCGGTCGTAGAGCCGGGTACGGGGCGAGGCGACCTCGACCACGAGTGCCGGCGGGGTCTCCTGAAAGACGGTCTCAAGGAAGCTGGCGCGCACCACGGCGACGTCTGGTACCCGGTGCTGGAAGTGGCTGATGTTGACGCCGACGCCGGCCAGCACGACAAGATCCGCGGGACATGCAGCACTCAGGATGACGGCCAGGCGGGTGACCGCCAGTTGGTGCAGCGTGGACGGAGCCGGGGACAGGATCAGCACCCCGTCATCCAGCTCGTAGCGGAACTCGTCGTCGGGCATGTTCTCCATGTCCTCGACGGTGAGCATCCGGTCCTGGCCGGACCAGAAACCCTGAGCGGTCATGACATCCATAGTGCCCTCCTCCTGCCATGATGGCCACCATGCCAGGTGGTGCTGACATTCCGTGTAGTACTGCCCACGTTACGCTCATCGTTTGCCTTCCCCTGGGATCGGCCAGGACCGGCCCGTCCAGGTGCACCGGCTCATCGCCGAGGGCACGCTCGAGGACCGGATCGCCGCTCTGCTGGAGACCAAACGCGAGCTGGCCGACGCCGTGATCGGCTCGGGCGAGGGCTGGATCGCCGACCTGTCCGACGCGGAGCTTGCGGAGCTGGTCAGCCTGCGGGCCACACCATGAACGACGGGAGCGGCGGCACGGGCGAGACCGCGCCTGGGGGGCCGGAGTTCGGCCGCACGTGGTGGGGCCGGGCCTGGCTGGAGGCGCTGGAGCAGCGAGCGCGGCTGGACCCCGACCGGCTGCCCCGCGGCCGGCCCGGGACGCCCGCCGCGCTTCCCGTGGATCCGCCGCCATGGCGCTCTGGCCTGCGTGAGGACCTAGTGGAACTGGCCGCGGACGCGGCCAGCCGGGCCTGGGAGATGGCGGTGGGCCTGTCGGCCGACGCCGGGCTGAGCCTCGACGCGGACGCCGATCTGGCCCGCAGGGCGGCCCGGGCCCTGGGCACGCCTGCGTTCGGTGCGCTCGCGGCGCGCTCCGGGGTCGGCGAACGTGACCTCGCCCGTCACGCGCTGGCCTGGCGGCAGGGCGGCCTGACCGGGCTGGAGTCGCTGCACGCCGAGTGGGACCCGGTTGCGGACGACCCGGACGCCGCCCGGCGGCTGACTGCGGCGCGGTCCGCGCTGCGGGCCAAGACCGGTGCGGCGCAGGCCGAGATCCAGCGCAACCGGGTCACCGCGGGCCGCCTGCAGCTTCGCCTCGGCCGGGATCTGCGCTGGTATCCGTATGCGCGGTCGGACGACGGCTGGGAGCCCAGCGGCACTCCGGAGGCTGATCCGGCCCGGGCCCTGACGGACCTGTGATGCGATCAGCTTGACCGGTGCTGATTGCTAGGCCGGCTGGGCCCAGACGGCGAGGACGCGGTCGACGGCCGGGCGGATCCGGTCGCGGGCATCCTCGCGGCTGACGCCGGACATCAGCAGGGAGTCGTACTCGGTGTCCTCGTGGCGCACCGACGCCACCACAGCCAGCGTGATGGCCTCCTCGTCCAGCGACCGCCCAGCTGCGGAACGGCCCACCCGGCCGCTGCCCCGCAGGCTCGTATGCCGGGCGATGTCCTCCGCGCGTCCGGCCGGGCAGCGAGGGAACAGCCGCTCGATCTCGCTGGCCATACTGGCCGCGAGATCGACGTCCCCGGCGGCCCGGCGCTCCCGGTCCCGATCCCGGCGGCGCATCCTGGCCTCTTCGTCGGCCAGGCACTGCTGCTCCGCCTGCTCCAAGGCCGGCTCCTCCACCAGCAGGCCCTGCCGCTCGTACCGCTTGCGCGTCCGGCTCCACCGGACGACCACGGCCGACAGGCCGCTGGCCTTCTTCGCCCGGCGGGTCAGCGCCGCGTCCCCGGCGGGGAGGAACACGAGGTGATCTAGGTCAGCGCAGGATAGGCACAGCGGGCCCGGCTCGTCCATGATCAGCAGATCCCCGGTGCCCTGGCACTCCGCGCAGGACCAGTCCTTAATGGGCTGGATGACCAGCAGATCCGGTGGCGCGTCCTGGGCCTTCGTGATGCGTTCCCGTTTCCGGTCCTCCAGGTCGGGTGAGATCCAGCGCATCCGCCAGGCGGATTCCTCCAGCGGGTGGCCGTCACGAAGAAAGCGAAGCTGACGACGAGACCTGGTGGCTGAGATGTACTCGGCTTCGGTCCGCTGCAGGCCGTGCCCGGTGGCCCAGTTGTACAAATGCACGTGGATGTCGATGAGCCTGTTGTCGTGGACCGGCAGGAAGTCTTCCAGATCGTCAGCGCGGCCATGCCGCCAGTCATCGACGTTGCAGTCCTGAAGCCAGCCGAGGCCCAGGCACACGTCGACGGGCGAGACGAATCCCTGCCGGGCCAGCGCCTTCTCTGCGGCCGCCACCACCCGGGATTCCAAGCTCCGCTGGCTGTTCGGCTTCACGAGGGTGAGCGTAGTCGCCCGGCCGGCGCCATCAGAGGCGGGCGGTCAGGGACGCAGTCAGAACTGGCAGGGCGGGCGCTTGATGCCGTTGACGAAGCTGGACAGGAGACGGGCGGACTCGCCGACGGTGGAAGCTGGGACGGTGGCCTCGGCCTAGGCTGGGCGCATGGACACCGGCGTAGCGATCTTCCCGACCCATGACGCCATCGCGCCCGCCGACATGGCGCGGCTGGCCGAGGAGCGCGGGCACGAATCGCTGTTCTTCCCCGAGCACACGCACATCCCGGCCAGCCGGGAGTCGGCCTGGCCAGGTGGCAGCGAGCTGCCGCAAAGGTACGCCCATACCTTCGACCTGTTCGTGGCGGTAACCGCGGCAGTGACGGTGACCTCGCGGCTGCGGGTCGGCTCGGGCATCTGCCTGGTCATCGAGCGGGACCCGATCACCACCGCCAAGGAGGTGGCCAGCGTCGACTACCTGTCCGGCGGGAGATTCGAGTTCGGTGTCGGCGCGGGCTGGAACCGGGAGGAGATGGCCAATCACGGCACCGACCCACGCCGGCGGATGGCGATCCTGCGGGAGCGGGTCGAGGCCATGAAGGCGATCTGGACCGCCGACGAGGCAAGCTACGCGGGCGAGTACGTCACGTTCGACCGGATCTGGTCCTGGCCGAAGCCGGCCCAGCGGCCCCATCCCCCGGTGCTGGTGGGCGGGAACGGGCCGGGTGTGCTGGACCGGGTGCTGGCGTTCGGCGACGCGTGGTTCCCGAACCATGATCGCGGGGACGTCCTGGACCGGGCCGCGGAACTGCGCGCCCGCGCCGACCGGCCGGTGGGGCTGATGGTCATGGGGGTTCCGGCGGATGCCAAGGTGCTGGAGAGGTACGCGGCCGCGGGCTTTGAACGGGCGGTGCACTGGCTGCCCTCCGCGCCGCGCGGCCCGGTCGAGCGGGCTCTGGACCAGTACGAGGCGGCCGTCGCGGAATTCAACGGAGAGTAATGGCCGACGCAAGGGGGCTCAGGCTGCGACTGGCCGGGCGGGTGATCGTGCTCGACCCGGACGATCGAGTCCTGCTGTTCCGTTACGACGACGGGCCGCCCAACGGACCGCACTGGTGCACGCCCGGCGGCGGGCTGAATGACGGCGAGGACTACCCGGCCGGAGCCCGGCGGGAACTGGCCGAGGAGACCGGCTGGACCGACGTCCCGCTGGGCAGGGAGCTGTTCGAGCGGACGCTGACCATGGAGTACGAGGACGAGATCGTCCGGCAGTACGAACGCTTCTTCCTAGCCCGCGTCGCTAGTCCCCGCCGCGGGCTTGGTGAGGTGGCGGCCATGCACGACTCGGACGGGATCGCCGCGTGGCGCTGGTGGACGCTGGCCGAGATGGACTCAACCGATGAAGCGATCTGGCCCGCGGGGCTCGCGGACGTGATCAGAGGCGCGCTCGGCTGACCGGCCGGATGGCCGCATGCTGGGTTTGTCGCCCGCCAGACTACGCTCATGGTGTGGCCGAGCCGGAAGCATACCTGGTTGACGTCTATGACACTCTTCTGAGCTGTGATTTCGCGGCCCACAGCGCCGAGCTGCCGTTCCTGGCCGGGCTCTCCATGCAGGCCTGGGGTCAGGGATACAGCCGGGTCGGGGCGGCGCTCGCGATCGGCCAGCTGACCAAGGCCGAGGGGTTCGAGCGGATCTTGCGGGAGGGCGGCGTCGAACCTCGGCCGGACCTGGTGGGGGCGCTGGTGGACCGGGACCGTGAGCTGCTTCTGCGGTCCGCGCGGCTGTACGACGACGCTCTCCCCTTCCTGCAGGACGTCAGGGCCCGCGGAATCAAGATCGCGATTGTCAGCAACTGCTCGGAGCACACGCGGGACCTCCTGGAGAGCAACGGCGTGGCGGATCTGGCCGACACGCTGGTTCTGTCGTGCGAGGTGGGCGCCGAGAAGCCCGCGGCGGAGATCTTCACTCACGCGCTGGATCAGCTTGGCGTCCCCGCGCGGCACGCCGTGTTCGTGGACGACCAGCCGGCGTTCTGCGCGGGAGCAGTGGGCCTGGGCATCACCGCGATGCAGATCGTGCGGGGCGAGCTGGACGGCAAGTTGCCGGCACCGGGCACCACGGTGGTCCGCTCGCTATCGGACGTCGCGGCGATGTTCTGAGCTCGCGTACCGCGGCCCGACATGCTCGGAGAGCGTCAGCGGGTCCGGACCAGGGTGTCGAACAGGTGGGCTAGCTCGGCGGCGGGATCGGCGGTGAGGCCGCTGTGCACGGGGCCGGGCTGGACGATGGTCGACCGGGGGGCGGTGAGCCAGCGGAAGCGCTCACCCAGCGGTCTGCCCGCCAGCGGGCCCTCGGTACAGGCCTTCTCGAAGGCCTGCAGGGCCGTCCGCACCGCGTCCAGGTCGACCGCGGGGTCTATGGCCAGCAGACGGCGTTCGTCCAGCTCGATCCGGGCGCACAGGTACCGGTAAGCCTGGGAGTAGACGATCACCCCGACGTTGATCGCCTCGCCCCGCTCGACCCTCGGCACCACCCGGACCAGCGCGTACTCGAAGACCTCGGTCATTCGCGGATCACCTCCGGGACGATCGGGGCGCGCGCCAGGAGGTGTTCGGTATAGGCGCTGGCGCCTCGGTCGCCGAACCACTCCCCCGGGACCAGGGCGGTCACCTCTTTGAGCAGGGCCTCGGTGATCAGCGGCGCGAGCTCGGCGTGGGCCTCGGCGAGCCTGGTGGCGCGGTCGCGGAGGACGTGCTCACGGGCGTCGAACGGGCGCCCGGGGTCGGCCGTCGGCCAGTTGTGGTGGAAGTACAGCGCCGCCCCGTGGTCGATGAGCCAGATGTTGCGGTGCCAGATGAGCAGGTTCGGGTTGCGCCAGGTGCGGTCGACGTTCTGGACCAGGGCGTCGAACCAGAGCACCTGGCTGGCGAAGTCGGGATCGGCCGTCCAGCCGAGCGGGTCGAAGCCCACCGAGCCGGGCAGGAAGTCCACCGCGAGGTTCAGGCCTTCGCTGGCCCGGAGCAGGTCCTGAATCTCCGGGTCCGGCTCGCTGCCCGGGATCCGCGGGTCCAGATCGGCCAGGACCAGATCCGGCACGCGCAGGCCGAGGCGGCGGGCCAGTTCGCCCGCGATGATCTCGGCGACCAGCGCGAGCGGGCCCTGGCCGGCGCCGCGGAACTTCATCACGTAGGTGCCGAGATTGTCCGCCTCGACGAGGGCGGGCAGCGACCCGCCCTCGCGCAGCGGAGTCACGTACCTGGTCACCGTGACATGGTCGAGCACGCCGGCCAGGGTATCGCTCGCGGCTGGGCTCACAGCACTGGGCTCACAGCACTGGGCTCACAGCACTGGGCTCACAGCGTGGGCGCCAGCCCGAAGGCCGGGAAGAGCTCGGCGCCGAACGTTGTGATCTCGGCAATCAGGCCATCCTCGACACGCATGACATCGAGCTTGAACGCGCGGAACTGGCTGTCGCCCGGCCTGCGCAGGTAGCTCGCGGCGGCCGGCATCCGGTTGGCCGCCACCGGGAACAGGCGCCAGTCGCCCATCGCGGCCGCGTTTTCCAAGAGCGGCCTGATCTCCTCTCGCCCGTCGAAGATCCAGGGGTTGGGCGGCATGGTGATCCGGAGGTCCCGGGCGGCGAGCGCGACGGCCGCCTCGGCGTCGAGACGCTCGTGCGCGGCGATGAACTGCTCGAGCAGCGCGCGCTCCTGCGCGCTCGGCTCGTGGGCCGACCATTCGGCGCGGCGCGGCGGCAGGTGCGACTGCATGGTCGCCCGGGCGCGCTGCAGGGCGCTGTTGGCCGCGGCGACGCTCGTGCCCAGCGCCGAGGCGGTCTCGCTGGCCGGCCAGCCCAGCACGTCGCGGGCGATCAGCGCGGCGCGCTGCCTGGGCGGCAGGACCTGCAGCGCGGCCAGGAAGGCCAGCGAGATCGTCTCCCGCGCGATGGCGACCGCCTCGGGCTGCTCATCGGCCGGCGCGGCCTGGTCGAGCAGTGGGTCCGGGTACGGCTGGATCCACGGCACCTCGGCGAACGAGCGCGTCCCGGTGGCGCGCCGCGAGTTACGGCGGAGCATGTCGAGGCAGACGTTCGTCGCGATACGGTACAGCCAGGCCCGGAACTGCGAGCCGCCCTCGAATCCCGACCGGCCGCGCCAGGCGTTCAGGAACGTCTCCTGCACGGCGTCCTCGGCCTCGTCGAACGAGGCGAGCATCCGGTAGCAGTGCACGTGGAGCTCACGCCGGTGGCGTTCGGCCAGCGCGGCGAACGCGGGCTCATCACCCGCGATCGCCGCGCTCACGACCTCATCGGCGCCGGCCGTCTGGTCAGTCCGGCTCATGCCTGGCCTTTGCTCCGGTCAACTTCCTGCAGGATCCAGATGTTGCCGTCCGGGTCGGTGAAGTCAGCAAACGACTCGTAGTTCCCGCGTTCCGGATGGGGGCCGTCGACCCATGTTCCGTTCTCGAGGTGGCGTACCTCGCTGACGGACACGCCGCGCCCGGTCAGCTCGGCGCGCGCGGCGAGGATGTCGGACACCACCAGGTGCAGGCCCTGTGCCGCGCCCGGCGCGGCGGAGGTGAGCCCGATCCCGAACCCGATCGCGCATTCCGAGCCGGGCGGCACGGCCTGGACCACCCGCATGTCCTCACCGATCGCGGTGTCGACGATGAGCACGAAGCCCGCCTGCTCGAGGTAGAACTTCTTCGCGCGATCCACGTCCGAGACGGGGATGAGCACCAGTTCCAGCTTGTAGTCCATGTCGCTTCTCTCCCAGGTACGGCACCGGCCGGTCGCCGATGCTCATCCGTGAAACGGCACCCGGCGGCAAAACTCATCGGCGCCGCGGTGAGGTGCGGCCTCGTCGCCGGTCACAGGCCGAAACCTGGCCGCTTGTCGGCGGGGACCAGGTCGGCGTAGGCGGGATGCTCGGTGATCCAGCTCCGCACGAACGGGCAGTAGGGCAGGACGGCCAGGTGGCGTTCCCGGGCCGAATCGAGGCTGGACTGGGTGAGGCGCCCGGCGACGCCGTGGTGGCGGAACCGAGGATCGGTCTCGGCGTGCAGCAACGCGATTACGCCGTCGTGCAGGTGATACTGAACGAACCCGACGAGCTCGCCGTCCGCCCGGATCTCGAACTGCCCCTGCTCTGGGTTGTCGGCGACCTGCAGGTCCATGCGCCTAAGGATATTGACCGGGCGAAGCCCAGGGCCTCGCGGGCCAGCGGCGGCCACGTCAGCTGGGACTCCGGGTCCAGGCTGAACCACTCCTTCATCGGGGTGCCCTTGTTGGCGTCGAACCGCTCGCCGTGGCCCCCGGCTACCAGCTCATCGACGCGCTTGCGGGGCAGCTTGACCACGAGCCGGCCGCGGACGAACATCGCGAAGATCTTCCTGCGATAGCGGATCGCGCCGCGGCCGAACCCGCTGCCGCCCGGCGGCTGCAGCACCCCGTCTTCGCCGAGGAACTCCTCGATCAGGTCTTCGTAGCGCTGCTCCGGCGTCATGCTTCTAGCATGCCGCCTCAGCCCACCTCGGTGGCGTAGACGACGAGGTTGAGCACGTAGTGGCCGGTGGCCGGGTCGAACGCCCCGCCGCAAGTGATGAGGCGCAACTCCGGGTCGGGGACCGGACCGTAGACGGCTTCGGTCGGGAAGTGGTCCTTCGGGTATTGCTGGATCGAGGTCACCCGGAACTCCACCAGGGTCCCGTCCGCACGCTTGACGTAGATCTTGTCCCCGGCGGACAGCTGCCTGAGCCGGAAGAAGACCCCCTTGACGTTACCCGCGTCGCCGTCGATGTGGCCCACGATGATGGACGAGCCGATGGCTCCCGGCCGGGGGCTGCCGGTGTACCAGCCCGCAACCGAAACCATGTTCGGGGGCGGTACCTGCAACGTGCCGTCCCGGCCCAGGCCCAGGGTCATTAGGTTGGTCTGCACGCCGATCAGCGGGATGGTCAGCGAGACCGGCGCCGCGGCCGGCTTGGGCGCCGCCGACTGCGACACAGCGACGATCGGGCCGGTCGGCGCGGGGAACGCCCCCACGATCGGGCCGGTCGGCGCGGGCACCGCCCCGACGCCGACCGCCGCCGGGCGCATGGCCGGGATTGAGTGCCGGGTCAGGAGCAGGCCAGTCACCCCGCCGACGATCACGACGAGGCCGGCCGCGAGCGCGAGCGCCGCGGCCGGCCTACGGGTCGGCATCGTTAGATCCGGACGGTCAGCTGACGGTTACGCCGCAACCGCAGTCCGCCGGTGAGAGCGAGCAGCGAACCGGCTCCGATGGCCACCAGCCACGGCACGGGCGAGCCCGGGCCGTGCGGCGCGGTGCCGCCGAAACCAGTCTGGACGCCGCCCAGCGGCGGCTTGCCGCTGCCCGATGCGTCCTCCAGGTTGACGATCTCCAAGCCGCTGGCGCCGTCGAGTACTACCAGCGTGTGGACGGTGCCGGCGGGGAGCGTGACGCTGGAGTTCGCATCCGTGCCGCCCGCACTCACGGTCACGGTATGCGTGCCCGGGGAGACGGGCTGGTAGTCGCTCACGGTCCCGAACTTCAGGCTGCCCGCGAGCACCGTGGAGCCGAGGGTCACCTTGACCTCTTGCTGTTTCAGCGAAGCCTGGATCACGCGCACCTCGGCTTGTCCTGGCGCCGTGGTCAGCTTGTCGTCCAGGACCTGGAGCCGCAGGCCCGATTCGGGTCCCATCCCCGCCACCGTGTAGGCCTGACCGGCGGCGATCGTAACGCTGGTGGACAGGACGGGCTGGCTCGTGGCGGACGCGCCCGCGGCGCGCATGGCCACGCTGTAGTCTCCGGCTTGCACCGACTCATACGGCGAGACGGTTCCGTAAGCGACGTGGTGGAGCACGATCATCGCCTTGGAGTTGTCGAACGAGTACAGGTACACGTCGACCGCAGGCGTGTTCGGGGATAGGTGGGCCAGTCTGATCCAGCCCGTACCGGTGGTAGCAGAGGACGCGAACGCAGTCGCGGCGGCGGGAATGCCCAGCAGCAGGGCCGATGCGGCCAGCAACATGAGCAGTCTTCTAGTAGATACGCTCCAAAAATTCATGACCCCTCCCTTTACCCCAGCCGGTGACAGGCTAGGGGCCGTTCATCCCCAGGGGACCTGGGGCGTCGTATTGCATGGTGACCACCTGACCGCTAGCGATCCTGATCTGGCTGAAGTGCGAAGGTTGGTATGTGGTTTGCTGATTCAAGAACGCCAGCATCGCCGACAGGCCAGCGGAACTCGAGGCCCCGATCTCGGCGCCGCGTAGCGGAACCGCAGTACTCACGCCTGGCGACGGATCATCAAAAATTACCAGTTGCACGTGCATTTCGTGGGCAAGTAGCCCAAGCGTTATAAGCAGGCGGGGATCGACGTTACCGGCCAGCAGGGCGCCGCGGGCCTGAGCGGAGGCCTGGACGTTCTTATTGCTCAGTAGCTGCTGGCCCGCTGCGATGCGGGCGCTGCGATCCGAGGCGAGCGAGGCCTCGAACGCGGCGGTCCCGCCGGGCGCGAGATAGCGGATGTCGATCTGCTGGGCGCCAGAGCCGAAGCTGGCCAGGACCAGCGGCGCGTACACGGTGGCCAGGCGCGGGCCGAACTGGCTCCGCAGGGCGGGGGTCGCGACGATCACCTCGACGCCGAGCGGGTCGGGGGCTGACGGCTGTACCATCGACAGCCTGCTCGCCGAGACGTTGGCCGTCTCCAGGGCCTGGCACATCAGCGGGTCACAGCCGATCAGCACGCTCGGGAGCATCTGCTGCGCGATCCAGTCTGCCGCCTGGTTGCGGTTCGCCGCAGCGGTCTGCAGCGCACTGGGCGTGCTCTGGGCAGGATCGGCCGACTGCACCGACGATGCCTTCTGCGCTTGTTCGCCTTGATGGGCAAAGGCCAGCGTGACCAGTGCTCCGAGGGCCATGGCAGCAGCCGCGCTCAGGACCAGGACGCCGCGCTGGCGCCGGGAGGATGGCCGGCGACCGCGATGGGTGTGTCTTTGCAGCCACAGGCGCAACGTGGTAACCACGACGGTCGCCCACGATGGGTCACCGCTCGTTCCCGGCATAACGCCGTGATGCTGCTCGCCCATCTCCACACCCCCACAACTCCGCTAGCTCGCAGAGTTGGCTACCCAAGCTGTCCAATCTTACGCGTCCTGGAGATTTAATCCAATACAATCATCCATTGACCGTTACGTCGCGAAGTTCGCAATTTTGCCATGCATGGCCACGGTGCGCTTTTCGCCCGATAAGGCAGATCACACGAACGCGCTGGATTATGACCGCGAGGCGGCACGCTATGACGCTGCGTGTTCGATGCGGGGGCAGGCGCCGGCGACCTCACCGGGCGAGGCCGAGGATTTCCACCGCCCGCTCCCGCATCTCCACCTTCCGGACCTTTCCGGTCACCGTCATCGGGAACTCATCGACGACATGGACGTACCGGGGGATCTTGTAATGCGCGAGCTGCCCGGAACAGAATGACCGCAAATCGTCCGCGGTCAATGCGGAAGCGCCCGGCCGCAGGCGCACCCAGGCCATGAGTTCCTCGCCGTAAATGGCATCCGGGACGCCGATCACCTGAGCGTCCAGGATGTCCGGATGCGTGTAGAGAAATTCCTCGATCTCCCGCGGGTAGACGTTCTCGCCGCCGCGGATCACCATGTCCTTGATCCGCCCGGTGATGGCCACATACCCATCCGAGTCCATGACGGCCAGATCGCCGGTATGCATCCAGTGCGCGGCGTCGACCGCTTCGGCGGTCTTGTCCGGCTGCGCCCAGTAACCGAGCATCACCGAATAACCCCGCGTGCACAGCTCGCCAGGCGTACCCCGGGGTACCGTCACGCCGGTCGCCGGGTCGATGACCTTCACCTCCAGGTGCGGCCCGACGCGACCCACCGTCGAGGTGCGGCGGTCCAGCGAGTCGTCGTCGCGGGTCTGGGTCGACACCGGCGAGGTCTCGGTCATGCCGTAGCAGATGGACACCTCGCGCATCGACATCCGCGACATGACCTGCTTCATCACCTCGACCGGGCACGGCGAGCCCGCCATGATGCCGGTGCGCAGACTGGACAGGTCGTAGTCGGCGAAGCCGGGCGCGGACAACTCGGCGATGAACATGGTCGGGACCCCGTACAGCGACGTGCAGCGTTCGGCTTGCACGGCTTCCAGGGTGGCGACCGGATCGAAGCTTTGCGCGGGTATGACCATGCACGCGCCGTGACTGGTGGCCGCGAGATTGCCCATGACCATGCCGAAGCAATGGTAGAAGGGCACCGGAATGCAGATCCGGTCTGCCTCGGTGTAGTCGCACAACTCGCCGACGAAGAAGCCGTTGTTGAGAATGTTGTGGTGCGAAAGTGTCGCGCCCTTCGGAAAACCAGTGGTACCTGAGGTGTACTGGATGTTGATGGGGTCATCGGTGTCGAGCTGGATGCGGTTAAGGACCGCCCGGTCCTGCCGCCGCCCGCTCTCGAGCAGCGACTGCCATTCCTGATGGCCGATCACCACCACATGGGCCAGGCCGGGGCAGCGCGGCCGTACCTCGGTGATCATGCCCACGTAGTCCGAGTTCTTCAGCCGCTCAGCCGAGATAAGCAGCCTGGCGCCCGACTGATTGAGCACGAACTCGAGTTCCCGGGTGCGGTAGGCCGGGTTGATGTTGACCAGGATCGCGCCGATCTTCGCTGTCGCGTACTGCGTGAGCGTCCATTCCGCGCAGTTCGGCGCCCAGATACCGACCCGGTCGCCCTTCTCGATCCCCATTTCCAGCAGCCCGAGCGCCAGGGCATCGACGTCGGCGGCCAGTTCCGCATAGGTCCACCGCCGCCCGGCGGGCCGGTCGACGAGCGCCTCACGGTCGCCGAAGGCGCCGACCGTAGCGTCGAAGTTGCCCCCGATCGTATCGCCCAGCAGGGGCGTTGCTGATTCTCCCGACGAGTAACTCAGTGCTGCAGACATGGCCCGCTTACCTCCAAGCCTGGTTTTACCTGGCATTTCATCTCGGTCCAGTGTGGCATGGTTTGCCGGTCAGCTTTGTGGTCGAGTTGACATACTGCCGTCATCTTCGAAGCGGATAATGGGTGATAGATATGGGCGGTCCCGGCCATAACTGCCGGGACCGGGGAGGGTAAAGATATGCAACTTCGGCTGCTTGACGTCCCTGTGGACGGGGGGGAACTGCGGGTGCTCCAGTGGGGCACCGGCAGGCGGGTGGCGGTCGCCGTGCACGGCATCACGGCGTCGGCCATGTCGTGGCAGGCGGTGGCCCGCCAGATGCCACCGGGCTGGACACTGGCCGCGCCTGACCTACGCGGGCGCGGTTCCAGCGCCCACTTGCCTGGGCCTTACGGCCTGGAACGGCACGCCGCCGACGTGACCGCGGTCCTGCGGCATTTCGGCGGCCGGCCCGTCCTGGCCGGGCATTCGATGGGTGCCTACGTCGCGCTGCTGACTCGCGACGCGCACCCGAACCTGTCGCGGCGCCTGGTCCTGGTGGATGGCGGCCTGCCGCTCCCGATGCCGGACGGCGTCGACCCGGAAGTGGCGCTTGAAGCCGCCATCGGCCCGGCGATCGCCCGACTGCGACAGACTTTCCCCAGCACCGAGGCCTATCTGGATTGGTGGCGCGCGCATCCGGCGCTGGCTGACCACTGGACCCCGGATGTCGAGGCGTACGCCCGCTACGACCTGACGGGCGAGGCGGGCAGCATGCGGTCGAGGGTGGCCGAAGTCGTGGTCAGTCCCGACAGCCGCGACGTGGTGACCGATAAGCCGTTCGCGGACGCGCTCGGGCGGCTGACGCAGCCGACGCCGCTGCTGACCGCGCCGGCCGGGTTCCTCGGCGACCCCCCTGGCCTGCTGCCGCCCGACTTGGTAGCGATGTGGGGGGAACGCGTCCCCCAGCTGCGTCCGCAGCTGGTGCCGGACGTGAACCACTACACGATCCTGTTCGACCGGCAGGGCGCCGCGGCGGTGGCCCGGGCCATCACCACCACCGCGGCCTAGCCGACCCAGGAGCACCGGACCGGCTGCTCCGCCGGATGAGGCACCATGGATTCGTGACTCAGTTGGCGGAGGCGAGGACGGCAGGGTCGTTCGGCATGCTCCTGGACGTCGTCGGCGCCGGGAACGTGCTGGTCCTGAGCGGAGCCGGGCTGTCTACCGAGTCGGGCATCCCCGATTACCGCGGACCGACCGGCCTGGCCCGGCGGGCGACGCCGATGACCTATCAGACCTTCACCGCCAGTGCTGAGGCCCGGCGCAGGTACTGGGCTCGCAGCCACCTGGGCTGGCGGCACATCGGCCAAGCGGTCCCGAACCGCGGCCACTCCGCAGTGGCCGAGCTCGGTCGCCGCGGGCTGTTGGCCGGGATCATCACCCAGAACGTGGACGGGCTGCACCAGGCGGCGGGCCCAGTGATGGGTGGAGCCGAGGTAACCGAACTGCATGGCAGCCTGCACCGGGTCGTCTGCTTGTCGTGCGGGCAGCGAACGGCCCGCACGGACCTGCACCGCCGGCTCGCAGCGGCCAACCCCGGCTGGGACGCGGGGCCGACGGCGTTGATCAACCCTGACGGGGACGCCGTACTCGCCGATGACGCGACCGAATCCTTCCGGGTCGTGGACTGCGCTTTGTGCGACGGGGTCCTCAAGCCGGACGTGGTGTTCTTCGGCGAGAACGTGCCCCGGCCGCGGACGCAGGCCTGCTACGCCATGGTCGAACGAGCCAGCTCGCTCGTGGTCCTGGGATCCTCGCTGACCGTGATGTCGGGCTTTCGATACGTGCGGCACGCGGCGAAGGTCCCGGTGCCGGTACCGGTGGTGATCGTCAACCAGGGCCCGACCCGGGGCGACGCGTACGCGGCCGCGACGCTGGACGCTCCCCTGGGACAGATTCTTACCGACCTGGTAGCCGCGCTGCCATGACCGACTTCGACGTGGTGACCGGGCGGCGCTGCCGGCTCTGTGTTCACTAGAGCCGCAGGGGTCCCTCAGCCGAGGGCGCGGGGGTGGGAGGTCGCGTAGACCTCGCGGAGCCGGTCCACCGTGATCAGGGTGTAGATCTGCGTGGTCGCGACCGAGGCGTGGCCAAGCAGTTCCTGGACGACGCGGATGTCGGCCCCGCCGTCGAGCATGTGCGTGGCGAACGAGTGCCGCAGCGTATGGGGCGACACGTCGGCCAGGTTGGCCCGCTCGGCGGCGGCGCGCAGCACGCCCCAGGCCCCCTGCCGGGTCAAGCGCCCGCCTCGCGCGTTCAGGAATACCGCCGGGCTCACCGAGACCCGGCGGGACCCGGCGGCCAGCAGGGGCCGGGCCCGGACCAGGTAGGCCTGGAGGGCCCGGACCGCATAGCTGCCGACCGGGACCACCCGCTGCTTGCCGCCCTTCCCGGCCAGCCGGACCACCGGGTCTTCGTCCAAGCGGAGCTCGTCCACGTCGAGGCCGGTGGCTTCGGAGATCCGCGCCCCGGTCGCGTACAGGAACTCCAGCAGGGCGCGGTCCCGTAGTAGCCGCGGGTCACCGGACGGATCGTCGGGACCCGGGCCGGAGGCGCCGAGGAGGCGTTCCACCTCGGCCAGGGTGATCGCCTTGGGCAGGCGCCGGGGCGGCGCCGGGGGCGCAACGTCGCGCGCCGGGTCCGTCTCGGCCAGGCCCTGCGCGGCCGCGAACGCGTGCAGCCCGCGGACCGCGATCACCGCCCGGGCCGCCGAACTGACCGCGAGCGCCTCGTGCTCGGCGTCCCCTTCCCGCAGCACGGCCAGGAACTCGGCCACGTCGGCTGGCGTGACGTCGCCGAGCCGGGCCTTGCCGCGACCGGCCAGCACAGATTCGTATCGGCGTAGGTCACGCCGGTATGACTCGACGGTGTTGGCCGCCAGCCCCCGCTCCACGACGAGGTGCTGAAGGTAGCCCCGGATGGCCTGGCCCGCCGTGGTCACCGACTAGTTGAGGACCTCGGCTAGGGGGGTGTACACGAGGCCGTGCGCTTCGGCGACGGGTTCGCAGGTCACCTCGCCGCCGAAGGTGTTCAGGCCCAGGGCGAGGGCGGGGTCGGCGCGCAGCGCGTCCCGCCACCCCCGGTTGGCGATCTCGACGGTGTAAGGGAGCGTGACGTTGGTCAGCGCGTAGGTGGACGTATGCGGGACGGCGCCCGGCATGTTCGCTACGCAGTAGAACAGCGTGTCGTGCACCGGGTAGGTCGGGTTGGCGTGCGTGGTGGGCCGGGAGTCCTCGAAACAGCCGCCCTGGTCGATCGATATGTCGACCAGCACCGCTCCGGACTTCATCCGGGAGACGAGCTCGTTGCTGATCAGCTTGGGAGCCTTGGCGCCGGGTACGAGAACGGCCCCGATGACCAGGTCGGCGTCGATCACGGCGCGCTCGATCTCGTAGGCGTTGGAGGCGACGGTCTGGCAGTGGCCCTGGTATATGGCGTCCGCCTGGCGGAGCCGGGCGACGTTCTTGTCCACCAGCAGCACCTCGGCCTGCATGCCGAGGGCGATCGCGGCGGCGTTCATCCCGGACACACCCGCGCCGAGCACGACCACCTTGGCCGCGTACACGCCGGATACCCCGCCCATCAGCACGCCGCGGCCACCGCCGTCGCGCTGCAGGTGGTGCGCTCCCACCTGCGGCGCCATCCGCCCGGCGACCTCGGACATCGGGGCGAGCAGCGGCAGCGTCCGGTCGGGCAGCTGGACGGTCTCGTACGCGATCGAGGTGACGCCCGCCCCGAGCAGCGCATCGGTGCAGGCCTTGGAGGCGGCCAGGTGCAGGTAGGTGAACAGCACCTGACCCGAGCGCATCCGGTGGTACTCCTCCTCGATCGGCTCCTTGACCTTGAGGATCAGGTCCCCCTCGCCCCACACATCGTCTGCGGTGGGCAGGATCTTCGCCCCGGCGGTGGTGAAGTCCTCGTCGGGGATCGACGAGCCCTCCCCCGCGCCGGCCTGGATGACCACCTGATGGCCGCCACGGACCAGTTCGTGCACGCCGGCCGGCGTGATCGCCACTCGGTACTCGTGGTTCTTGATTTCCCGGGGAATTCCAACCTTCATGGTGGTCCTTCCAGACAGCGGAGCGTCATTGCTCTTCGGGGGCATCGGCCGGACGAAGCCGGTTATACCCCTCTGACCTGGCAGCATACCCCGCCATGATTCCCAGGGCGGCGGGCCCGTTGTGGAGCTCCCCGGCGAATACCTTGCGCACCGCCTCGTCCAGCGGCAGCCAGTCGACCAGCAGGTAGGCCTCCTCGTCCCGGGGGACGAAATGGCGTTCGGCCGGGGGCACGGGTTCCAGGTCGCGGGCCAGGAAGACGCGCAGGCGTTCGGTGCTGTAGCCGGGCGAGGAGTAGTAGTCGGCCAGCACCCGCCAGTCGCGGGCCCGGTAGCTCGCTTCCTCCGCCAGCTCGCGCTGCGCGGTGACCCACGGGTCCTCCCCGGCGACGTCGCGCAGGCCCGCCGGGATCTCCCACAGCAGGTGTCCCACCGGATGCCGGTACTGCCTGATCATCAAGATCCGGTCCGCGTCATCCAGGGCGAGCACGGCCACGGCGCCCGGATGAAGCACCACGTCCCGTTCGGCCAAATGATTGTCAGGGGTACGGA
>Ga0210405_10002435_pt1 | contig 19372 bp, 18 predicted proteins | sample IncBWH11MmetaG_FD_155492 | JGI IMG/M metagenome (GOLD analysis project Ga0210405, IMG submission 155492) | Forest soil microbial communities from Barre Woods Harvard Forest LTER site, Petersham, Massachusetts, United States - Inc-BW-H-11-M | ecosystem: Environmental > Terrestrial > Soil >... | reverse complement strand
AATCGACGCGTTCATGCAGAACCAGCCAGCCCAGAAACACCGCGACCACCGGATTCACATACGCATACGTCGATACCTTCGACGTCGGCACATGTTCCAGCAGCCAGATGTAAGCCGTATACCCAATCCACGATCCGCAGACCACCAGATAAAGCACGGCGCTCACCCCGCGCGTGGTCCACGCCACCCGCGAGAAATCTCCCGCGGCCACGGCAAACAAAAGGTTCGCCACCCCTGCTGCCGTAACCTGCCATCCCGTCGCGCTGAACACGTCCATTCCCGACTGCCATCGCTTCGACAGCACCGACCCCAGCGCCCACGAGAACGATCCACCCAGCAGCGCCAGCGAGCGCCACAACTCGCTCCTCCCCAATGACGACGTCGCGTGCAACTCCGGCCAGAACAAAACAAACAGCCCAACCATCCCCAACCCGAGCCCCGCCTTGCCTCGCCACGAAATCCGGTGATGGCCGAGCAGCAGCGAGTCCAGCACCAGAAACCACAGCGGCGTAATCGCAATAATCAATGCCGCCAGTCCGGAAGGCACAGTCACTTCTGCCCACGAAAGCGTCAGGTTCCCGCCCATCAGCAGCAGAATTCCCACCACAGCCGACAACGCGATCTGCCGCGCCGAGTACCAGATTGTATGTCCGGTCAGCGCACACGCTGCCAGCATGACCACGCCAGCAATCGAGAATCGCAAGCCGCACATCAGCGCCGGAGGAATACTCTGCACCGCAATATCGATGGCAAGGTAAGTCGATCCCCAAAACAAATACACGAGCCCGAAGGCAAGGATGACCGCGAACCGGCTTGGGCGCTGTACTTGAGCCATTGAGGCGAGAAGACGAGGGAAAGCTAAAAGATATCAGACGGGTCGGGGAGGAAATGGATTCTAAACGTGGATGCTGTCGATATCTAAATGTTTCATGTGGGGACAGCCGCCCTCGGCTGTCCATCGAGCGCAGCTCGACCGTTTTACTTCACCTTCTCATACTCAGCCTTAGCTTCCTTCAACACCGGCACATCCGCATCCGCATCTTTCCACAGCGCAAAAAAGTCCTGATACGCGGCCCTCGCCTTCGCCGAGTCGCCGGTCATCACGTATGCCCGCGCCAGTCCCAGCTTGGCGTACGAATGCTCTGGGCCTACCGGATTGATTCCGCGGTGGTCTACGATTTTCTGAAATTCGGCCACCGCATCCGCACCGCGTTTCGCCTGCAGATAGGCCAGCCCTCGAACGTAGATGGGGAACAATCCCATGTATGAGCCCATTTCATAGGGAGTCGCTGTTTGCAGAGCCGCGATCGCCTGTTCCGGAGCCTTTCGGTCCAATGCCGCCAAAGCCGTCGCGCAGGGTCCCCATACATTGCGCAGAAGCGTGTCATCCGGGAATCGGCGGTTCAAGTCCTCGGTAATCGTCTGGGCGCGGCTTGCGTCTCCGGTCATTGCCAAAGTCGCCGCCACGTACTCCAGATTGTTCCGGCCATGCGCGAGAGCGGAGCTCGATGCGGCAAGTTCGCGGGCCTTAGCCGGATATCCCGCTTCGGCTTCGATGAGGGCCCAGACTCCCTCAGTACTCGCCGTAGTTCCCTTGAAGCCAAGTCGATCTGTCAATTCCGTCGAGCGTTTCAGCAGTTCCCGAGCCTTCTGCATTTGGCCGCGCCCGGCCGCAACCGCGGCAGCCTCATTCAGCAACAAGTATTCACTGGGTTTTCCCTCGGCCCACTTCATTTGCCGTTGCATCCCATCGTTGTCGCCGGTCAGAAAAGCCAACTCGTACTGTTGTTGATGAATGAACAGATTGTCCGCTTTCATCTCCACGGCCCTTAGCAGGGTCGCGCGCGCTTCCTCGAGCCGGTTCAGGGCAGTATAAGACCCGGCTGCGTGGGCGTAGCCGAACGGTGCGGTAGGCTCCAGCCGGGTAAACCCGTTCGCCTGCTCGATTGCCTTGTCGAACTGCCCGAGAAAAAGGTCGTACACCAGTGCGAGATTGGCATAGGCGCTGGAATCGTTGGGAAAAGAACGAACGGCTAACTCCAGCGTCTGCCGGTCTTTGTCAATATCGCCGTTCGCCGTATAAAAGTGGTCGTCAATGTAGAAGCGTTCGCGATCGCTGACCCGCTCGCGCAGGTCAAAAGCCTTGCGCGCAGCGTCGACCGCTCGATCTTCTTCTCCAATGTTGTTGTAAATGGCAGCAAGGCGAGCCCACGCCATGGCAAAATTCGGGTCGAGGTCCACCGCGCGCTGAAACAAAGGAATCGATTCGGCCTCGCCGCCGCCGTTGCGAAACTGGTCGGCTGCGGCGAACGCCTTCAACGCTTCCAGAGACGACGTTGTTGCCTCGGTCACCGAGGTATCGAATTTCTGAATCGATGCGAGCGACTCGCCCAGCTTTCCTCGCAGGCTTGACGCGGCTTTGCCGACCGCAGGCAATACCGCTTCTTTCGACGCGGCCGTCACCTGCTCGCGCGCCAGTGAATCGCCGGTCGCGCAGTTCGTTGCGTCGATCGCGACCACATACTCGCTGCCCAGCGTCGCGATCGATCCGCTCAGCATGGCCTTGATGTGTTCGCGTTCGCAAATCTCGCGAGCCACACTTCCCGTCACACGCTCATCTTTGCTGCGCCCCATGAACTGCAGCGCCTTGCGAACCGTTTGATCGGGAACAATGTTCAGATAAGGCGATTGCTCCAACTGCACGGCCAGAGCCTGCTTCAGCGTTCCGTCGAAAACCGCGTCTCCCGTGGTGTTCACAAAGTCAGCCAGCAGCACGCTGTCTTTTTCGGTAAGCTTCGCCGAGCTTCGCGAGCGCAGATAATATCCCCCAGCAGCGATAACGGCAAGAACGACCACCGCGACCGGAAGAATGGTCTTCCAGGATTTCTTTTCCGTGACGCCGCTACTCTGCGCCGTTGCCACCGCGCTCGACGACGCAGCCGGAACATTGGCAGCAGCGGAGACCACCTTTTGCGATCCTGATACCGCGGCTATCGGACGCGACGCCTCACTTTCAGCAGGCGCAATCGCCTGCGACGAAGACGAATCCGATTGTGCCGCGACCGCGTGTCCGCTTCCGGTATCGCGCTTCAACCGCTGCAGGTCGGCACGAATGTCGGCCGCGTGCTGGTAGCGCAAGTTGCGATCTTTCTCGATCGCCTTGTTGATCACATCTTCCAGCTTCGCCGGCAGATCGGGATTCAATCGAATCGGCGACACCGGAGCGCGATCCAGAATCGCCTGAAAAATCAGCGCCGAGGTTTCTCCCCGGAACGGCAGCGTGCCCGTGCTCATCTCATACAAGACCACGCCGAAAGAAAAAAGGTCGGTGCGCGAATCCAATTCCTTGCCCTTGGCCTGCTCCGGCGACATATAGGCGACGGTGCCCAAGGTCGAACCAGGGCTGGTCAAATGCTCCTCGACCGCGACATTGGTGGGCGCTGTCACGTCGGCTACATGCGCCGGCGAAGCCGGATTCGCTTTCACCTTCGCCAAGCCGAAATCCAGAATCTTGGCGTGACCGCGCTTGGTCACAAAAATATTTGCCGGCTTGATGTCGCGGTGCACAATGCCTTCCACATGCGCCGCATCCAGCGCGTCCGCAATCTCAATCCCCAAGTCGAGGATCGTTTCCAGTTCCATCGCGCGGGCTCCAATCACGTGCTTCAGCGTCGACCCGTCCAAAAACTCCATCACGAGGTAGGCGCGCCCATTCTCCTCGCCAATGTCATGAATCGTGCAAATGTTGGGATGGTTGAGCGCCGAAGCCGCCTTGGCCTCGCGCCGGAAGCGTTCCAGCGCCTGCCGGTCCTGCGCCAGCTCTTCAGGCAGAAACTTCAGGGCGACAAAGCGCCCCAGGCGCGTGTCTTCGGCCTTGTACACCACGCCCATGCCGCCGCCGCCAAGTTTTTCGATGATGCGGTAATGCGAGATAGTTTGATCGAGCAAAGGAGTTCTGCCCCGCCCAGGGGAGTGCAGCCATGCTAGGCGGACTTTGTGGCGATGTCAAAGCGAAGCGCGAGGGGTGACGCTGCAGTTTGGCTTCTTACATGTAGGATGTCATCCTGAGCGCAGCCGTTTTTCAGGCGGAGCGAAGGATCTCCCGCTTAACCGGCTGGGAGCGTCAGCCAAGCGCCCGGGCTCTGACCTAGAAAATCACTAGTTTTAGAATGTGCTGCCCTGGAAAAAGCATCGCTCTAGAAAATCCCTCAGGGCGGCATGTGAAAACCATAGAGAATATTTTGCGGCGGGTGCCCCACCCTTGCCGCGTTCTTTGCGGCAGGGTGGGGGTCTTTGACTTTCCGGAGGCAGCCCCTTTAGTTCTGCTCTGGCACTAGGGACTTGTTGAAGACCTCTAGTTTGTCACCCTGAGCGAAGTAAGTGCTGCGCGGAGCGAAGCACTTACGTAGTCGAAGGCCCCTATTGCGCCTCTACTGCCAATCCTCAAAGTGGATGCTGGACCGAAGAACAGGGCCCTCTGCTGCGCCGGGCTCAGACCCTAGAAAATCACTAGTTTTAGAAGTGTACTGCTCAGGGAAAAAGCATCGCTCTAGAAAATCACTCAAGCGAAATTGCGCCACTACCCGTTGGCGCTCTTCGCCTGCTTGTGCTCACATTTATGCCCTGCGAATTGCATCTGAAGGCTCTGCTGGGCCTCCGCAACTCGATTGAGCGCGGTAAGAGGAACCTTAAATTGTTGCATGCAAGCGCTGCAAACCGCGATGACCGGCACGGTCCCCAGCCACTTCGTCACCTTAAGAGTTCGTTTCTTTGCTTCCATAGTCCGGCCGCCTTCGGGGGTACAAGTTTTCGCGATGCCAATGCTCTTAACCGGGAGTTGTGTTCGTGCAAGGCGGACCGAAGCGCGGACAGGATAGGCTTCACATCGCCATTTTCAGCATTCGTCGCCCTGAACAAGAGCAGCCGAATCCGATCCTCGAGTCGGCGTGTGAAAACCATATCAAATGTTTCCACATCACACGACCTCACTCAATGGAGCAAACTCCCTACAACAGTAAGGCAGATGCGGTAGCTCGGCATCGGGTAGTTCCGCGATCTTCCTAAAGCGTTTCGCTTTCGCGAAAGACCAGACTTGGTAGGATACCCGACAAACTTCTGAATGGGCCTGTGGTAGCTTGTTTTGCGCCTTTTTTGTTCGTGGAGGTTTGTAAGATGATGCCTTCCACTTCCTTACCGCAGTGCTGGCTGTGCGGTCAGCCTTGCCCATTGGAAGATTGCACCGTTGATGAGAACGGGCACGCCGTACACGAGAGCTGTTACTTTTCCAAGTTAGAGCTTGAGAAAAGCAAACCGCCGGAAGACAAGACGTGAATCTTTCGAAGTTTGTCCGTACTGTCGCCCCATTAAAATCAAGACTAGAAAAATCAAAACGCGCAAACCAATACTGAAAGCCGATGTCATTCCGAAATCGGGCGGTACGCCCAGCGAGGAACCTGCTGTCCCAGCACAGCCGCTCTGCCTCTGAGAAAAAAATCAAGACTAGAAAAATCAAACTAGGAAAACCAAGACTAAAGCAAAATCGATGTCATTCCGAATCGGGCGGTACGCCCGGTGAGGAACCTGCTGTCCCAGCACAGCCGCTCTGCCTCTGAGAAAAAAATCAAGACTAGAAAAATCAAACTAGGAAAACCAAGACTAAAAGCAAAATCGATGTCATTCCGAATCGGGCGGTACGCCCGGCGAGAGCCTGCCCTGAGCTTGCCGAAGGGCACCTGCTGTCCCGCATTCGCGGCGATACCCAGAAAAGAATTACCCTCGTAATCCCTCGCCGGAATGGGGGTTACGCCGAAGCGCATCGCCGAGTATAATAGTTGTGGAGGTTGTGTGCCCTGATGCTGCGTAACGCTCCCAATTCGCATTTGCCAGTTTGCTGGCTGCACTGCCTCGTATGCCCGCGGCGCTATCGGGCAAATCTGCCTTCGCGACTGCGTCCCAGCCTCTTCGGTAGCGACTAACAATTCTCCTTTCTGATTGCCTCAGTTCTGCGCGTGCCTGAACCAGAGCCGCGCGACACCGAGTTGTCCCGACAACGAGCCACGAACCAGTGGCTGCCCTTACGGAGGATTCCATGACTACCGACACCATGACTGCCGTCGCCGAAAAGAAGACTGCCGCTTCCGGAGCCACTCGATCCGCTGCCACCGGACCCGCAGTTACCGGACCAAAGATCAAGACTGCCCTGCCCGGCCCCAACGCCAAGCGCGTGCTCGCCGGCGACTCGAAGTACATTTCGCCATCGTATACCCGCTCCTATCCGCTCGTGGCCAAAAGCGGACGCGGCATCGTCGTCACCGATGTCGATGGCAATGAGTTCTACGATTTCTCTGCGGGCATCGCGGTGACTTCGACCGGCCACTGCCACCCCGATGTGGTCGCAGCGATTCAAAAGCAAGCTGGCGAACTCATCCACATGTCGGGCACCGATTTCTATTACGAGAACATGGTCGAACTGGCAGAGCGCCTCTCCAAGATCGCTCCCATGCCCGGACCACACAAGTTCTACTACGGCAATTCCGGCGCAGAAGCCATCGAGTGCGCCCTCAAGCTCGCTCGATATCACACGAGGAGGCAGAACATCATCGCGTTTTTCGGCGCGTTTCACGGGCGCACCATGGGCGCGCTGTCGCTCACCGCGTCGAAACCGCAGCAGCGGCGGCGCTTCGCTCCGCTGATGTCGGGAGTGACGCACGTCCAATATCCCGAGCTGTATCGCGGACGCAAAGACGCCGCGCAGGATCCGGATGCCTTCGCGCTCGGCTGCGCCCGCTTCATTGAAGAAAAACTTTTCAAGACTACGCTGCCTCCCGAGGAAGTCGCGGCAATTTTCGTTGAGCCCGTGCAGGGCGAAGGCGGATACGTGGTCGCTCCCACCATCTTCATGCAGGAACTGCGGCGCATCTGCGACCGTCACGGCATCCTGCTGGTGCTCGATGAAGTGCAGAGCGGCATCGGACGCACGGGCAAGTGGTGGGCCGTCGAACATACTGGCGTCGAACCGGACATGGTCTGCATGGCTAAGGGCATCGCGTCAGGCATGCCGCTGGGCATCACGATGACTCGCTCCGAAATCATGGACTGGGTGCCGGGTTCGCACGCATCGACCTTCGGCGGCAATCCGGTTTGCGTTGCGGCCGCGCTGGCTACTCTGGACGTGATCGAGAAAGAACATCTGCTCGACCACACCACGGAAGTGGGCGCGCACATCATGAAGCGCATGGAGAACTGGCCCACGAACCTGAAGCTGGTGGGCGACATCCGTGGCCGCGGGTTGATGATTGGCGTCGACATCGTGAAGGACAAAGAAACAAAAGAGTACGGCGCCGCCGAGCGCGATCAGATCATCAAGCTCGCATTCGAGCACGGCGTGCTCTTCCTCGGCTGCGGCCCGAGTTCGATCCGCCTTTGCCCGCCGCTGGTGGTAACCAAAGAAGAAGCGGATGTCGCCGTCGACGTGCTGGAGAAGTGCATCCGAATCGTCGGGGAAACAATAATCGTTCCGGCTATCTAGTTCAGTTTGAGGCGGAGGGTTTGGGCTAGTTTCCGTTGGTGCGCGTCGAAGGTGTAGAGGCAGTCCGCCCCAAGCACGAGGGCGGCTGCCACGTGCAACAAATCGGCGGAGCGCGTGCCCAGCTTGGCAGTGGTTTGCCGCGACAACTGGCGAGCTCGCTCAAAGACGGAATCCGCAAGGCCGCGGAGCTGGAAGACGCCGTCACGCAGATCGTTTTCGAACTGCGTGATCGAAGCCTGCGACTGAGCGGGTGAAATTTCTTTGCGAAAAACTCGCAATCCCATCGCGTTGACCACTTCCAGTTCTCCAAAGGCAGTCACGAACCTCTGCAACGAAGGGGTTTGCATGGCGCGGGCCGCGGCGGGCGAATTTGCGTCGGGGCTATACAGGGACACGAGGAAACTGGGGTCGGCGTAAACCTTCAATAACGGCTCCGATCCGATGAAATCAGCTCGGCACCCGTGACGCTTAGGACTTTGTCGCCATAGATGGCGCGCATCCGCATCAGGAAATCGGGTGTTTCCTTCGCGGCTGCGGTGCTCTCGGGGACCAGGCGGGCAATGACCCGCCGGCGCTTGGTAATTTGAACCTCTTCGCCCTGGTGCAGAAGCCTCTCGATCTTCTTGAATGCGTAGCGCAGGTCGCGGACTGAAGCTGTTTTCATGTGATGCATTTTAGCATCACAACGAGAGATTTGCGAATAGAAACTTGACGCTAACTAAGGCCGATGCGTGCAAGAAACTTAGGAACGGGCCGGCCCCGAGCCTAATAACCTGTACGAACCTTGGTCTTAGTTGGCTGTGGCTCTACATACTTTTATAGTTGGTCATCTTATACCTTCCCGCGATAACCATAACTTCGGAGTAAGAGTGCGTATGTTACAATCCGCGCCACGCGTAAATCAAAGATACTTCCGTTATCTTGTGACTCGCGTCTAAGGAGTTACCGAATGAAACTGAACTTAGCTGTCGCATCTTCTCTTCTGGCGTTTCTTCTGGCATTCGCGCCTCGCAGCGCATTCGCCGGTGACTGTCCAACCCGCCACTTCTACAACACCTCCGCTGTCACTTTCACTGCCACACTTGACAACGGTGGGACGTGTTCGATTGGTCCCTCGAACGGGGCAACCTGCAACATACCCTCCGGGCAGACGGCCGAGCTGCATTACCCCAACGGCAAGACGACCGACGGCGGAATCATGATCCAGAGCTCCGTGTTTGCCGCGAAGCACTACGATGTAGACGCCAACAGTTGTGAGATTAAACACGGCGGGAATACGGGGAATATCGTGGTCAATGATCCAGCAAACGGCGATGTTAAAACCTGCGGGAAGTCCACTTATCCCTGCAAATAGCGGCGCGGTCCGCGACTTCAATCGCTGAGTTTCCTCTGGGTGCACTATCACAACTGAGGATGCCCCACCTTCCACGATTTTCGGAAGGTGGGTACCACAGACCTCTACGCGGCTGGCGTGCGGAGAAACAGGTGTCGTCCCTACGGGACTCGGTTCCATCCCCTGAAGCTTACCCAGGACTTACGTCCTGGGCTATTATCTGCCGCCCCTCCGGGGCTCTTTTTTCTCCGGTTTCGGGCGCAGTAAACTCCACGCTTCTTTGTAGACTTCGCAGTAGTAGCAATCGTTCTTGAAGGGCTGCATGGGAAAAAGCATTGGCCCGGTAGGATTTTGGCCGCCGTTGAAAAGGAGCCAGGCTGGGATGAGGTACCAGGTTCGCTGGGGGACGACGTAGGCGGCGAAAAAATCGAGCATATCGGGGCGGTAACGGCGGCCGTTATAGTTGGTGCTGATCTGACAGCGGTATCCGGTGCCGACGCGGAAGCTGGTGGACTTGACCTGGACCCTGACGACACGGTTGCCGAAGTTGAGGGCGACGTCGAAGGGCTGGGAGTCTCCCCAGGGCTTGAGGACCGTGTAACCGTGGCCAAGGGCTTCGGCGATGAACTGGGCTTCCACCCATTCGCCGCGTTCTTTGTAGGTCCTGAACTTGGGCATGCTGCTCCTAGGGTCATTGCTCATTGCGGAATCGAGACGCGGCGCGCAAAAGAAAAGGCGCAGCCCATGGGCCGCGCCTTTGTTTGAAAATATGTTTTCCTAAAGCTTTACTCTATATATCCATTATATCACATTGCAGGGCCAAAAGTGACATAGCTTCGAAAATATTCGATGAGCGTTGTGAGCAACTTAAGCCCGATTGTGTACCACTAGGCTATTGACAGCTTTCAGGCAGAGCGGCGCGAACGCGTGCTCGCCGAGCGTGACGCGCGCAGACTCCGGCGCGCCGTTTTTCGACTTGGCTGAATCAGAACTTCGGCAGGGATTTCCAGCTCGCTGTGCAGCTTGCGAATCATATTGAGAGACAGAGGCCTAGCGCGCCGCATCACCTCGTATACCCGGCTGCGTTGTCCGATTACTCCGATCAACGCGCGGTAATCCTTACCCTCCTGCTCCAATCGGAATTTAATGGCCTCGACCGCATCGGGCAGATCGATGGGGAAATGGCGACGCTCGTAGGCCTCGGCCAACGTGATCAAGACTTCGAGTTCATCGCCCCGCGCGGTTCCCGGAGGCGCGCCCCAGAGTGCCTCGATACGGCCCATGGCCGCGACGTAGTCAGATTCGACCCTGATCGGATTAATCTCCATATTTGACCTTCTTTACGTCGATTTTGTCGTACTCCGCGTGCGGGCCTAGCCACTTGATGAAAACAACCTGCCTCTGGTAGTCCACGGCGACCACAAGCCTGTATGCATTGCCCTTTATATTGAAAACGACGCGATCGCTCCCCACGATGCTGGCGTTCGCGTAATTCCTTGTCACGTCGGCTGGCGTATGCCAATCCGAACTTTGAACCTCATGGAACCAGGCATCCAGTGCAGATTTGACGACTCTTTGGTCCTTGCTGCCACGGAGCGACTCCACAAAATCCCTCAACGTTTTACGGGCGATGATCCGCACAGTCGAAAGCCAGCTGTATAAATGATATCATGTGCCCAAAATGGGCACAAAGGAAACGACAGGCAAATTCCCGCTTTGGGAGGGATGGCATTCTTTGTCCCATGATTGTGCGGATGTCACATCGGACATCGGATTCTGCCCACTACAGTGAAGTGAGAGATCCCGATGCTCTCTCTTCGTGCATTTTCCGGAGTCCCAACTCAGACCGCGCTTCGCTTTCTCGATTGGCTGGCGGAACATACTCTGCCGGCAAAAGACGGTCCCGCTCACCTGCGGACCGGCCGGCGCGGCGAGGAAGCGGCGTACTTTCATCTGCGCAGGCTCGGTTACACAATGGTGGCGCGAAATTTTCGTTCGCCGCGCTGCCGGGGAGAAATCGACCTCATCGGTTGGGAAAACGATGTTCTCTGCTTTGTCGAGGTGAAGACGCGGACCACGCGTGACGTGAAACCCGGCGAAGCTGCAGTCGACCGTCACAAGCGGCGCGAGATCGCCGCGGTGGTGCGCGAGTATCTGCGGCGCTTTCCACTTTCGTGCCAGTGGAGATTCGATGTGGTCAGCGTATACTATGTGCATTCAAAGGCCAGCCAGCCGCAGATCGAGCTGTTTCGCAATTCCTCCCTGTCGGCTTAGGATTGAAAATTCGTCTATCTGGGACTCTAATCAAGATTCGTCTATATCTGGTCGATGAGGTCTGGTAAGTGCCTGAGCTGAGAAAAGATCCGATCGTTGGTCGTTGGGTAATTATTTCGACAGACCGCGCCAAGCGTCCCACCGATTTCGCGCGGGAAAATGTAAAGCTTAAGGGAGGCTTCTGTCCCTTCTGCTACGGGAACGAGAGCAAGACTCCACCCGAGATCCAAGCGTACCGGCCGGGGTCGAACGGCGGGCCGGTATCGCAGCGGGACACGCCAGGTTGGACGGTTCGCGTAGTACCGAACAAGTTCCCGGCGCTGGGAATTGAAGGCACGCTGAACCGGCAGGCCGAGGGCATGTTCGACCGGATGAACGGCATCGGCGCTCACGAAGTAATCATCGAAACTCCGGACCACACTGCCAGCCTGGCGACGCTGCCTCCGAAACGGATTGAAGATGTCCTGTGGACATTTCGCGACCGCATTCTCGATCTGAAAAAAGACCGCCGGTTCAAATACATTCTCCTGTTCAAGAATCACGGCGAAGCCGCCGGCGCCTCGCTGGAACATGCGCACTCGCAGTTGATCGCGCTGCCCATCTTGCCCATCAACGTGACTCAAGAACTGGAAGGCGCCAAACAGTATTTCCTGTACAAAGAGCGCTGTGTATTCTGCGATATTATCCGTCAAGAGATTGAGAATGGGAGCCGGGTGGTTGCGGAGAACGAGAACTTTCTGACCATCGCGCCTTATGCGCCGCGGTTTCCGTTTGAGACTTGGATTCTTCCGAAGCAGCATGAGTCGGCGTTTGAGAATTCGTCGTCGCACATGTTCGAGAATCTGGCGAAGGCGCTGAAGACGCTGCTGGGCAAGGCGGATCGAGTGCTGGATAATCCGCCGTACAACCTTGTGGTCCACACCTCACCGGCGCAGGATCCTACCAACGATCACTATCACTGGCATATCGAGTTCATGCCTAAGCTGACCAAGACCGCGGGATTCGAGTGGGGGACGGGGTTTTACATTAATCCGACACCCCCGGAAGAAGCCGCGAAGTTTTTGCGCGAAGCGAGTGTGGAGGAGCCGGTTGTGGCTACCGCCGGATAGATAGAGAAGATTCGATTTCAAGCACGAATTGTCACGAAATTGTAAAAAGAATCTTTGCCGGAGTCGGCTTTCCTAGTTTTCCCAGTCTTGATTTCCTCCTCAGGGCAGGCGGCTGTGATGAGTGAAGGGACAGCAGGACAGCAGGTTCCTCACCGGGCGTAGCGCCCGGTTCGGAATGACATCGATCCTTTCAGTCTTGGTTTCCTAGCCTTGGTTTCCTAGTCTTGGTTTTCTCTCAGAGGCAGAAGTAGAGGGTGCCTAACCTTGCGTGCGGTCCTGGAATTCTTCGTGCCACGCCATTTGGATGGCTTCCAGTTTGCCTTCATTGGAGGTCTTGGGATCGCCTTTGAAGTCGGGCAGTTCGGTCACGTAGCGATGCAGGTCGGTGAAGCGGACGGTAAGTGGATCGACTTCGGGATGCGCCTCGGAAAGCAAGATACCAATATCTTCGGCGTCGTCCCAGGTTAGAGATTTTGGCATGTGAAGCTCCTTGGGCTTCGGCTTGGCTTTCGCTCCAGGCCTGTTCAGCGGGAGATCCTTCGCTTCGCCTGAAGAACGGCTACGCTCAGGATGACGCCGCATGTTATAAGAGTCGCAACCTGTGCTAGTGATGTTCTTCCGAGATGTAATTTCTATTCCACGCGGGAATCTCAACTACAACCTTACCTGGCTTCGTAATCTGCACCTGGCAGCCGAGACGTGAGTTTAACTGCAAATCGGCCGCCATGTCGAGGCGGTCGGCTTCGTCGTCATCCATCGGAGAAAGATTTTCGGCGCCTTCTTTGACCCACACGTGGCAGGTGGTGCAGGCGCAATTGCCTCCGCAGGCGTGATCGAGCGGGATCCCGTAATTCAGTGCGATGTCGAGAATCGACTCTTCTTTGCCGTGGTCCTCGTATGGGAGTTTGCCGTGCTCGAACTGCACGGTCTTGCCCTCGGGCAGAAACGTGATCTGGACCGTGTTTGGGCCGAGCGTGTTTTCGCCGGGGGCGTCTTCTGTGGCTGTGCCGGCGCCGTGATTTTTTTCTTCTGACATGTTTACCTCAATCTCTTTTTCTTGTCACCCAGAGCGCAGCCGAAAGGATATCTATGCCCACCTACTAACTCGCGCGAAATTTACGCGACGGTAGGGGTCCTTCGACTCCGTAAGACTTCGCTTTCAGCGAAGCCTTACTCCGCTCAGGATGACAATGCGTGTATATGACCATCATTCGAACTCGGCTTTGGCCATGGGATGGGGGGCGGTTGGGCCTTCGCCCATGTCGGCCTCGTCCATGGTCTTGCCTTTCAGCGCGGTCGACACTGCACTATCCATCATTAGTTCAGCCAGACGCGTGGTGCCTTGATTCAGAGCGTCGATGGCTTTGCGGATCGCCTGATAATCTTCTTCGGCTTTTACCGCGATCAAAGCTTTCTCCATCTTCGCGATCTTTTTCTTTTCGTCGGTAGTAAGGTGTCCCCAGGCCGGGCTTTTCTTGCCTTTGTCGAGAGCTGCGAGAATCGTCGAAGCTTCGTTGCGCGCTTCGATGACCTGGCGCTGGCGGAAATCTTCTTCCGCGCTGTCGAAAGAATCGAGGATCATGCCTTCGACCTGCTCGTCGGTCAGTCCGTAGCTGGGCTGCACCTGAATCTCCGCTTCTTTGCCGCTGCGCTGCTCGCGTGCCGAGACGTGCAAAATGCCGTTGGCGTCGATGAGAAATTTCACTTCGATACGCGCCATGCCAGCCGCCATCGGCGGAATGCCCTTAAGGTCGAATCGCGCCAGGGAACGACAATCCTTGGCTAACTCGCGCTCACCTTGCAGCACGTGGATGGCGACATTGGCCTGTCCGTCGACTTGCGTTGTATAGAACTGCGTGGAAGACGCAGGAATCGTTGAGTTACGCAAAATAATTTTGTCGGTGACTCCACCGGCAACTTCGATGCCGAGCGACAGCGGAGTGACATCGAGCAGCAGCATGTTCTCAGTGGCTTCCGAGCCACCTCCGAGGATGTTCGCTTGCACAGCCGCACCCAGCGCGACCACTTCATCGGGATTCAAATCGGTGTGGGGTTCGCGATGAAATAGTTCTTTCACCAGCGCGCGAACCTTGGGGATACGCGTCGATCCGCCGACGAGAACCACTTCATCGATTTGTTCGGGCTTGAGGCCAGCATCTTTCAGCGCTTGCTTGCACGGAGCGATAGTGCGGTCGATGACGGGCTGGATGAGTTGTTCGAACTGCGCGCGCGTGATCTCGCGTTGATAGTTCTTGCCACCCGGTAACTCGACATCCAGCTTTACGGCAGACTCCGAGGAGAGTGCGATCTTAGCCTCGATGACCGCTTTGCGAATGGCTTGAACGGCTTCTCCGTTGCGACGAAGGTCGAGACCAAGGTCGCCGAGCAGGTCGTCGAGTGCGATGGTGATCAGTAGATTATCGATGTCGTCGCCGCCGAGGTGCGTGTCACCGTTGGTCGCGATCACTTCGAAGATGCCGTCGTGAAGCTTGAGGATCGAGATGTCGAACGTGCCGCCGCCGAGGTCATAGACTGCGACAATTCCATTTTGCTTTTTGTCGAGGCCGTAGGCGAGCGACGCCGCGGTTGGTTCGTTGACCAGGCGCAGAACTTCGAGGCCGGCGATGCGGCCTGCATCTTTTGTGGCCTGACGTTGCGCGTCGTTGAAATATGCGGGAACGGTGATGACGGCTTTTGTAACCTGCGTGCCAAAGAAGCGTTCGGCGTTGCGCTTGAGCTGGCGAAGGATGAGCGCGGAGATTTCCGGCGGAGTAAAAGTCTTATCGCCGAGTTTGATCCGCAGAACTTCACCGGCTTGCAGGTCCTCGGCAAGGCGGAAGGGAAAGAATTTCAACTCTTCCTGAATGTCTTCAACCCCGCGTCCCATGAGTCGTTTGATGGAATAGACGGCGCGCTCTGGCGCATCAATCAAAGAATTGCGCGCAGCATTGCCAACCACGGGCTGATTGTTCGAGTCGAGCGCTACGACTGAGGGGACGAGATTCGATCCATCGTCTCCCGGGATGACGACAGGGCTCTCCCCTTGCATGAAGGCCACGAGAGAGTTCGTGGTGCCCAGGTCGATTCCGACGATGCGATCAGAGGACATTTTGTAATTTGGTAATTTAGTAATCGGGTAATTTGGTAATTTAAAAAACCTAGTCGCTTCAAGCCCACTTTATTCGTCGCGACGAAGCATAATCACGGTCATAGAGTCGCGACACCCCGTACCTCGAACCCATGCCCTTCGGCATAAAAGGAGAGCGCCGTATCTTGCGTATCTACGTCGTAATTCTCCTCAATGTTTACGGGGCCAAATTGACTCCCTAGCGCCACCTTCACAGCCCTATGCCCTCTGCCATATTGCCTCCACAGTTAATCCTAGATTCCGGCCTTTGCGTAAAATACATTCCGTTACTAAAATTACTCAATTCTCTAAGACTTCATTCACATCCCGCACCAGATTTCGGATGTAGTTTCTGCGGTTCAGCAGGTCCACCATTTTGTTGCGTTCCTGCCTGCGCTCCTCTTCGGAGACGGGCTGTCCGTTGTGCTCGCGTTGGATCAATCCATCCCAAACCTTCCAGAGATCGGCCAACTCGCGCAGAAGCGCTTCCTGTTTCTCTTCCAGTTCGAGCTTCTGCCGACCGATCTCTTCGATCAGGGCAGGATCGTCCTCGCCCATCTTCTTCTGCATGCGAAGTTCTTCAAGCTGCATGTTCAGCTCAAAAACCTCTTCCAGTAAATCGGGCGGGACTATTTGCTTTTTAATCTGCCCCGTGGAGCGTGCCTGTTCCGTGGCGCTCTTCGATTGTTCTTCGAGTTCCACGCCTTCCAACTGCAAAAGATACTGCGTGCGCGTGATCGGGTCTTTCAATGTTCGATGAGCGTCGTTCAACAGCGAGGTTTGCTGCAGGCTCCACTCCTGCTCCTGGCCTCCGGTGCGGGCATTGACGTCGGGATGCAGCTTGCGGCTCAGCTGGTAAAAGTCTTTGTCCAACGTGGTGACATCAAGGTTCAATTTTCGTGGCAGGCCGAAGAAGGTGAAATAGTCGACCGGCGCAGGCGGCTGAACTTTGCCGCAAGCATCGCAGAAGTGCACGGCGCGCATGGTTCCACACGACCAGCAGGACTGAGTTTCCTCCGGTGCGGGCTTCGCGGTAATGGTGGTTAGGTTCGTCATAAACTGCCATGGAGCAACTGCGCCGGTAATTTGTGCAGACAAAGAGCTTCAAACCCTAAAGCAGATTCCTCACGATAAAGCCGTTCGGAATGACAAGACTTTTCATGGCACGTTCAACGGCGTTCGGACGGGCATGCCCCTTCGGAGGGCTCAGGGCAAGCACTGAGCGAAGCCGAAGGGAGTGTCCGAGCCACACGGGCCGTGCCACACGAGCCTAGGCGGAGAAGGACGTGCCGCAGCCGCACGACTTCGTGGCCTGGGGATTCACGAAGACGAATCCCTGCTGCATCAACGTTTCCTGGTAATCCAGGATCATCCCGTGCAGGTAGATGAACGACTTCGGATCGACGAACACGCGCACGTCACTGAATTGAAAAATGCGATCACGTTCACGCGGCTGGGTGTCGAAGCGAATGTTGTAGCTCAGGCCGGAACAACCGCCGCCCTGCACGCCGAGGCGCAGCCCGCCCTGCTCGGGCGAAATGCCTTCCTTGGCCATCGCGCTGCGGACCTTGGCAATGGCCTTGTCGGTGACTTGAATGCCCTTGGCCGGCGCGGCTTGCTGTGCGGTTTCGGTGAGCGTTGTCATTCTTTCAAACCACGGTGCGTCAGCTGGCGTGGACGGAAAAGTTAACGTTCGCGTCCCCACCGCATTTCTTTCGCCCCGTTGGGGCTTGGTGCCGTTCAGCCTTCGAATCCACGGCTTACGCCCCTTCGGCAAGCTCAGGGCAAGCTGTGGGCTGCATTCTAGCGCCGCTTCGCGGCTCGCTAGAGACTACTACTGCGCTACTGTGGCGCCTACCGGCTTCGCGCTCTCTTGCTTTTTCTTCCAGTCACCGATTGCAGCGCGGATGGCGTCCTCGGCCAACACGGAGCAATGAATCTTCACGGGAGGAAGCGACAGCTCCTTCACGATATCCATGTTCTTGATGGCGAGGGCTTCGTCCACCGTCTTGCCCTTAACCCACTCGGTGGCAAGCGAAGACGACGCGATCGCCGAACCGCAGCCGAAGGTTTTGAACTTGGCTTCTTCAATGACGTTGGTCTCGCGGTTAACTTTGATCTGCAGCTTCATTACGTCACCGCATTCAGGGGCGCCAACTAGGCCGGTGCCTACGTCCGCGCTGCTCTTGTCCATCGAGCCCACGTTGCGGGGATTGTTGTAGTGATCGATTACTTTATCGCTGTATGACATTTGTGCTTCTCCTCGAACTTGAAAATCTGTGCCGTCCCTACGGGACTTGTCTTCTTTCGTACCCTCACCCAGCGCTGAAGCGCTGGGCTAATATCGTCTTGCCCCTCCGGGGCGCTAGGGGCTAAAGCCCCGTCTGAATTAGAAACCTCTGCGGCACGACTAAAGTCGTGCCCTTCCCAAAACTAGCCTCACCAAAATCCAGTCGTTCCCAAAATCCAGCACTAATGTCTTTCTCCAGCCTCGCTAGTGCGCTTCGCCGGCCCATTTCACGTCAGCCAGATTAATGCCTTCTTTCGCCATTTCGTAGAGCGGAGACAGCTCGCGCAGGCGCTCAACGGTTTCAATCACGCGGTCGGCTACGTAATCGACTTCGGCGGCATTGTTGAAGCGGCCGATGCCGAAGCGAATCGAACTGTGTGCGAGGTCGTCGCCGGTGCCGAGAGCCTTTAATACATAAGATGGTTCAAGCGTCGCGGAGGTGCATGCCGATCCGCTCGAAACTGCAATATCGTTGATGCCCATCAGCAGCGACTCGCCTTCGACGTAGGCAAAACTGATGTTCAGATTGCCGGGGAGGCGATGCTCCATGGAGCCATTGATGTAAGTTTCATCGAGACGGTTCATGATGCGGTCGCGCAGGCGATCGCGCAGAGCGCTCAACTTAGCAGCTTCGTGAGACATTTCTTCCGATGCCAGCGCGCAGGCTTTGCCGAGGCCCACGATTCCGGCAACGTTCAAAGTGCCGGAGCGCATGCCGCGCTCGTGACCGCCGCCGTCAATGATGGCGGAAATCTGCACCCGCGGATTCTTGCGGCGGACGTACAACGCTCCTACGCCTTTGGGGCCGTACATTTTATGCGCGGAGATCGACATGAGGTCGATGTTCTGCTTGTTCACGTCCACGGGAATCTTGCCGATGGCTTGCGTTGCGTCGGTGTGGAAGATCACGCCGCGCTCGTGACACAACTTGCCAATTTCGGCGACGGGTTGCACAACGCCGATTTCGTTGTTCGCGGCCATGATCGTCACCAAGATCGTCTTGTCGTCCATGGCGCGCTTCAGGTCTTCGAGATCGATCAGGCCATCTTTCTGCACTGGCAGGTATGTCACGCGATAGCCATGTTTCTCGAGGCGCTTGCATGTATCGAGCACAGCCTTGTGCTCGGTGACTGCTGTGATAATGTGATTGCCCTTCTCGCGGTACATCTCGGCCACGCCCTTGATGGCGAGGTTGTCGCTTTCCGTTGCGCCAGAGGTGAAAATAATCTCTTTGGTCGTGGCGCCGATCAGCTTGGCAATGCGCTCACGAGCTGTTTCGACGCCGTCTTCAGCCGCCCATCCGAAGGAGTGGTTGCGGCTGGCCGAGTTGCCGAACTTTTCCATGAAGTAAGGCAGCATCTCCTCCAGCACCCGGGGATCCATGGGCGTGGTGGCGTGGTTATCCATATAGATGGGCAGCTTCACTCCTTCGGGAGTTGCGTGCTGCGTGACTGGAAGTTGCTTTACATCCGTGCTCATAATTCTTTCTCCTGCCCTTGATTCCGGTTCCTACCTAGTTAGATGTGTCACGCTTGCCGAAAGCCACGCAAAAGCTGACCTCGACTAAATAATCGTGAACAATTCTGACGGCTTTGTCGCGGCGGTCTCGGCTGTTTCCGGTTCTTCCCGCATATGCGAAATCTTGATGCGCTTCAGCACAGCTTCGATGCTCTCATTCACCTTGCGCAACGGCTCGCGGATGTTGCAGCGA
>Ga0210405_10002434_pt1 | contig 19374 bp, 15 predicted proteins | sample IncBWH11MmetaG_FD_155492 | JGI IMG/M metagenome (GOLD analysis project Ga0210405, IMG submission 155492) | Forest soil microbial communities from Barre Woods Harvard Forest LTER site, Petersham, Massachusetts, United States - Inc-BW-H-11-M | ecosystem: Environmental > Terrestrial > Soil >... | reverse complement strand
ACTGGATGGAAGAATCGCTTGCCATTCTTTTTTGCAAAGGTCTGCTTTACGCTTCCTGGGCCACGAAGCCATAGTCTATCAGGCGAATCCCCAGCGAGGCGACAAGATTTCTTATCCCCGTGTCCGTCAGGATGCGCAGCTCGGTTTCCCGCGAATGTTGCAGCCGGGTGGGGGTTTTTTGCAGCGCGGCATCGGCATAGCCCGGGTGGCACATCAGCTCGGTGGTGCCGGCGGGGAGGCTTTTCAGGAATTGCTCGACGCCCTCGCGGGTGAGCTCGCCGGTCTGCGCGATGCCGCAAAAATAATCGGCGGTGGAGATTCCCGCGCGCGCGGCTTGCTCGCGCGCCTCGCGCGCCAGCAGCTTTAATCCGCGCGCTTGCACGCCTTGCCTCAGGACCACGCCGCTATTCTGCTTCGCGCCGGAAGCCAGCGCCGCGCGCAAGCTGGAGGCTTCCAGCGAAACGCGAATCGCGCCGATGCCGTGGCGTTTCGCGAGCTTTAGCGCAGTTTCAAACAGCCCCGGCAGCATGTGCACGTGTTTGTGCCCGTCGAGGTGCGTGGGCGCGATTCCCGCGTCGCGCACTCTGCGAATCTGCGCGTCCCACTCCGTTTCCACTTCCGCCAGCAAGAGCCCGTTCCTCGCACGGCGCAAAAGCAAGCGCTCGGGACCGCCAGCGAATTCGCCGCCCTTGTTTAATAGGGTAGTAACTGTTTTGGGATTCGCCGATGGAGGACCGTCGCTGAGGTTCAAATGCACCCCCACCGCCAGCCCCGGCGCGGACCGCGCGGCCTCCACGCCCCCGGCAAACGCGGCGCCGTTGGCAATCAGCGAGGCGCTGGTGACAATGCCGTGCTGAAAGGCCTCGAGGATTCCGCGATTTACGCCTTCCGTCCACCCCAGGTCATCCGCGTTGACGATAAGACTTTTCACGACCTGTACCGCATCCCCATTTTCCCCTGTCCGTTCGGACAGCTACTCGTTTGCGCGACCGCCGGAGTTCGTACCATTGACCGATTTCGCCCTCAACTCTAGCATGGCGTGATAGAGGCGAAAATGCCCGTAAAGCTGCGTGAATCCAAGCGAATTGGTTCGAGGCACCACGAGAATCGGCGTGGGCATCGGATGAACTCGCGCGTCCCCGTGCGGCTGGAATGGGACGACGGTAACGGAAAGTTCGTGAGCGTGGAAGCGCATACGCGCATCGTCAATCCCTACGGGTGCATGGTGGTGCTGCCGCAATCACTCGAACTGGAGCAGCGGGTGGCGCTCTCCAACTTGATCTCCCATTGCAGCAATGCGGCGATCGTGGTGTGGAAGGGCAACCAGCGCCCGGACGGCTGGGAATACGGAGTCGAGTTGGTCGCGCCAGAAATGGATTTCTGGGGACTGGAGCTGTAAAACCGGTGTCCAACATAAAACCATCGCCGTACGCGAAGCCTGGGGCCATCAGCGGCGTGAGCGGCGTGCGTCCCGCGCTGAGCCGACAGCCGACTGCCGAAGAACGGCGGCGCGCGCAACGCGTGCTCCTGAAGATGCCTGTGCTGGTGCACGTGGCCAACAATCCCAATCCCGTCCAGGGGTTTACGCATACGGTCAGCGCCACCGGCGCGATGATCATTCTCCGTGAAGGAATCGCGCAGGGAACCAAGTTCATCCTCGAGAATCCCAAAACGCAACAAAAGGTCGAGGTGAATGTGGTCCGTCCGCCGCAAATGAATCAGGATGGCTCGCTGATTCCCGTCGAGTTCCTTTCTCCCGCACCGCTGTTCTGGAATATTGTTTTCCCCCCGCAACCCAACTGACGAAGTTGAAAACAAAGGATCGGAAATACCCTCTTGTGCGGACGGGTGTACCCCCACCCCGGGTGGTTTTTGGCAAAGAGTGCGGAATCTCTTGAAAACAAAAGAGTTGAGTTTTGCGCGAGCGCAAAAGAGTGCGCAAAAATTTGAAAACAAAGGGGATAGATCGAAAGACGGATGGAAAACGTCCGGAGCTTCGATCGGAGCGTTGAAGAGAACGGTCGGAAGGGGCAAGACGCGCACCGTGCGCCCCGAGTGCTCCGGGCAAACGGGGCTTAGGGGATTTGCGAGGCGACTGCCGATTCATCACCACATGATAACAGAGATTAAGTCATTTGTCAAGTACTATTAAAGTACTAGTATTCGGCAAAAAAAGCACATTCGTTCGAATGCCTGCGTAAAGAGAAGAAAACAAAGGGGTAGAGCTCACTGTGCAGCAGGGCAATGGTGAAGGCTTACCTAGCGCGCAGGGCGAGTAAACCAACCGGACTGGGGAGATTAACGGTCGGCAGTCAAAAGTTGAAAGCTGAAAGTAAAGACTCCTAACCCAGATTTCGCAGGTCGCGCTGAAGCGCGACCCTACAAGGTGTGCGAGGAGACGAAGATAGGGACCAAAGAAGAGCGGCCCGAACTTCGAGGCCGCTCCGTCCTGTGGTGAGATTTGCTAGTTGATCGTCAGGCTCACGTTGCCGTTGGCGGTCGTGGAACCGGATGTACCCGTAATCGGCAACTGCGTCGTGCCGGTGACCGTTATATTGAGCGTTCCCGATGCCGACGTTAGCGTGTTCGCGTCGCCCAGGTAATGGACGCTCAACGTGTGGGTTCCGATTAGCTGGAACAGTGGTGGCACGCTTGAGGCGTTCACCATGATATTGGTCGCGCTGGCCAACGGAATCGCGCTTCCCGCCGCAGCGCCATCAACGAAGAACTGCACGTTGCCAGCGGCCGCCGTTCCCGTCGAGTTGACGACTGCGCTAACTGTGAGGGTGCCGGTTGCAGCTACCTTGGTGCTGGAAACCGTCAGGTGCGTGGTTGTGGAGGCCGGGCCGCCGCCACCACTGCCACTGCCGCAGCCGATGGTGAAGCTCAGCACGCAAACGAGGCCCAGCCCCAGCGCGGCGCGATAGCGCTTCCGCCCAGGGAGCAAGAGCAGGAAAACGGCCGCAAAGCCCGTTCCGCCGCCCAGCGTCCACCAGCCGATTCTCCCATTCGGTGCAGCGGGAAGAGTGGCTGCGCGGAAGGTCCGCGGTTCGGAAAGATTCATGGCAGTTGTCGCGGAAGATGGCGCCGCCACAGCAACAGTCAATTGCGAAGCCGCTGGACTTGCTGAGGCAATATTTACCGGCAGAGGGTTCGGTGTGCAAGTCACACCAGGTGGAAGCGTCGGGCACGTTACATTGACGATTCCGATAAACCCGCCGGACGGCGTCACGGTAATCGTGGATGTGCCACTGGAACCCGCCGTAACTGTGGCAGCGGTGCCGGATACGGTGAACGTGCCGCCGCTTGTCACTGTGAAGGTGACACTGTTCGAGATGCCCCCGCCAGGAGCTGGGTTCTGTACTGTCACAGCCGGAGTGCCAGCGGTGGCAATATCCGACGTGAGAATGGAGGCCGTGAGTTGGGTAGCGCTAACGAAGGTGGTCGTCTTTGCTAATCCGCCGAAACTCACCACAGCGGCGGAAACAAAGTTCGTACCATTCACTGTCAGAGTGAACGCCGGTCCTCCTGCTGTCGCACTCGGGGGAGAGAGTGTGGTGATCGTCGGCACGGGGTTGTTGCTGCCCTGGGTAATCGTCAAGCCAGGAGGATTCAAATTTGTGTCCGGACCACCGCCGGGCTGCGGCGTGAACAGATCGATCGGCACGCCTGGCGCGGGCACGGGGGTCGTCAAATCCGAATCCAGAAGTTTCACGGTTAAAGAAGTCGGCGAGCAGGCGGTTATATTTGACCTTACGGCACTATTGAAAAGAACCACGGTGGCGTTGGCGCCGCCGCAGATGATCGACGCTCCATTGACGATGAGCGAAAAATTAGTAGTCCCCGATGTCACAGTGGTCGGACTAATTGTGTTAATTACCGGAATGGGATTTAAGATCGTGAACGGCACGGCATTGGTCGTGCCTGCAGGGGAAGTATTGGTCGCTGTTACTGAAGCTGCGGCACCAGCCGCCAGCTGAGCGGCAGGAATGGTCGCGGTACAGGAAGTGGCCGTCGGGCAACTTGTCGTCAATGATGTTGTTGTGCCATTTACGGCGAATTTTACAACCGAGCCGGATGTAAACCCGCTGCCGCTGACGGTGAAATTCGTAATGCTGGCCGCCCCGGCATTTGCCGAGAACGGCGAGATGGAAGCGATGCTGAACGCTCCGGCGCCACCAAGATTCAGGTCCCAAACCCCGCGTCCATGAGTCGCCGCGCGAAGCGTTCGGGATGCGTTATGCAGCGTGAGGCTCAGAATCTGCGCATTGGGCAAAGAGGAAGCAGCGCCCAAAGGCGACCAGTTGACTCCTCCATCCGTGGTGAAGAAAGCGCCGATGTCCGTCCCGATGTAGAGGGTATTGTGTGTCGCATCATTGGAATCGATCACGATGGCGTTTACGGGAATGTCTGGCAGCTTTGTTGCCGTACCACTTATGTCCACCCACAGAGTCGCTGGTCCCGCCGCGCTATTGATGGTTTTGAACACATGACCTTTTCCATCGCAGACGACCGCCGAATTGTTGCAGGAACCGAACCCCGAGAAAGTCACGTACGCGGTAGTGGGAGTTGAAGGATCCATGGCTACCTGAGTGACGGCCCGTGTCGGCAGAATCGCGGTGGCGATACTGCTCCAGGTGGTTCCGCCGTTGGAAGTGACTTCGATGTCGCCATCGTCGCTGCCAACGTAGATGATATTGGAGTTTCCTGGGGCGACGGCGATGCTGCTTAGAGTTCCGGCTGGTTGTCCTACTACCGTTGGGACAGGGCAAGCCGCAGGGTGACTTGGTGTGGTCACGTCCGGCGAGATACTGTTCCAGCTGTTGCCGCCATCCTTCGATGCCCAAACGCTGCAGGTGCCAAAGTAGAGCGTGGTCGAGGTGTTGGGGTCCATGATGAGTGGCGGAATGAAGCTGCCACGGTCCGCGGGATCGATCCCCGAATTAACAAGGAAACCGTTGCCAAGAATGCCATCGCCGTTAAAGGTCGTGAGAATGATCGGGAAAGGGAAACCACGGTTGGGGACGTATTCGCATTCCCCGAAGCTCGTGCTGGGGGTATTGAAATCAATCGCAGTGAAGCCGCCGTCGCACCCGATCTGGGCGGTCTGCCATAATAGCGCAGAACCTTTGTAACCTTGATAGATTTGCACATCGTTGTCCTGCGTCCCACCCATGGAAAAGCCGGAGTTAGACGGATGAATAGAAACGCCGGGATAGAACTGAGTAATACCCAAATTCTGATTTAGGTTGGTCCAGAATCCGGCACCCGGTGTTCCTGTCGGGCTGGCGGCCTTCCATATGCCGCCGTCATTGCCAACATACATGGTGGCGCCATTCCCGCTAAAGGCGATGGCGTGCATGTCCACGTGGATCGAATCAGCGACTTGCGGTCTGATATCGTTTCTGGAAATTTCCGTCCAGTTTACTCCACCGTCGAGCGAACGAATTAGCGTGCCATTGCTCGCGGCGCCGCCGAAAAACACGTCGCTGGCATTGCTCACGGCTAGTGGCATGTCATAAAAGCACTGGCCGTTGCAGATTCCACCATTACCTGACAGCACTCGAGGATCAGTACTCGGCTGCACCCAGCTTCCGCCTCCGTTAGTCGTCTTGATTAGACCGAGCAGGTTCGAGGAGGTCGTCGCGCTGTCAGCGATAGCGGCGTAGACGGTGGCGGTGGCGCCCATACTTCCAGGGGAGATGGCTAGGCTGATGCGACCGAGGTTCGATGCTGGTGTTCCTGCGGGGAGCGCTTGCTTTGTCCAATTGGGGCTTGAACTGGGGGCTGTGCCGCTTGAATCAGTGGTGCAGGAGGTAAGCGCTACCTTGGATTTGTAGATTCCATTGTTTGCCGCATCGCCGAATGGGAAGCCCAATGCAACGAAGGCGAAGCCGTCACTCGTGAAAGCGACATCCGTACCAACGATACCTGAAATCCCGAACACCGGCTTCCACGTGACCCCGGAGTCTTGAGAACAGTAAACGCCAGACTGGATTGCTGTGCCACGCCCGCGAACGCCGGCAAGAAGAATACTGGTGGTCTTGGGATTGACCGCCAAGGCTCCGATCATTGGTCCGCCGCGGAGGTCATCCAGCGGCAACCCGCCTGTGAGATGGAATGAGCCGTCCTGAGTGCAAGTGGCGGTCGGTGGGGGACCGGCGGCAACGATGCATTTGAGAACGCCTTCACCGTAGATATTTTCACCGCCGAAATTGTCTTCGCCAGTTCCCACATAGACGGTGGTGCAAACTGAAGCACTGCAAGTGGATGGGTCAATCGCGAGCGAGCCAACGGCAATTGTGGGAATCCCAGTGTTCTGGGGGTTCTCGGTTTGCGCGAGAGCAAACCATGTTGCTCCGCCGTCGGTGGTCACCCACAGGCCGCCATCGGCTCCGCCGAGGTAGACATTACTTGCATTGCTCGGATTAACGGCCAGCGCGGTCACCCGCCCTGAAGTAAAAGGGGCAAAGAGTAGCGTGCTGGTGGCCTGCGGACCAATTGAAAACCAGTTTGAAGTTGGTCCTGCCGGTGGTGCTATAAAACCAAGACCACCAGGCGCCGCCAGGAGACTGAAGCGTCCTTCGCGCTGGTACATCTGCCTCTTCTGCTCAAGCGCCCGTGCGCGCGCGCCTTGCGGAATGAAGCCGATGGGGAAGGCGCGAGGCTTGAAAAACCAATCTTGCCTGCGCTGAAGAAAGTCGGCTCCCTCTTGCAGCGATTCCTGTTCCTCGCCATCACGAGGCAGAGGCTTCAGTCCGGGCTGCGACTTGGATTGCCTTGCTTGAGGGGTAGCATTAGCCTGAGCGGCTGGCGCGCTATCGGGTATGGATTGCGCGGCGGCGCGAAAGGCCGGGAGCGCCAGTGAAAAAGAAAGAATGAGAAGGGAATTGCGAAGGATCGAAGATTGGAGTTTCATATTCCGCCCACGCTCGAAGATTTGAATCCGACAGCACCCAAAGTCGAAACTAGAAACTAGAAAATCGAAACTAGAAACTCGAGAAATCGAAACGCAACCGGCCTGAGGGAGGGGCCATTTGAGGGGAGGAGAGACTGGCGCAAATGGCTACTCGCAGACTGGGGCTTGGACCGGAAACGAATCGCTGTTGAACGCGTAGAGACTATCACAAGTTATTGAAAGACTCTCTAGTACCTTAACGGCAGGGCTTGAACGAGCGACTCGCGCTTCAACCGGAGCAGCACCCGCGCCGCGAGCCGATGCGCACTGTGATGCACCCCTGATTCGGCGGGATGCTTTTGCTCATACGCGATGGGCGACGCGCTGGAGGTGAATCGGCGCGGCGCCCCAACGGTGAAACTCACCCGTTATTGAAAGGTTACCGAATTCGCCTACGTTTTATTCCGGCAGAAGCTGGGTGGAGCGCATTGAGGAAGGCATTACAAAGTGTGCTCTCGCTGGTGATGCCAACGGGTACCGCGGACTCAGCGGCGAAAACCGCGGTAGCCATAATAGCCGCGGCCCCAGCCCCAGCCGTCGTAAAAGCCAAATCCCACGTAACCGGGGTAGGCGTAAGCGGGATAGCCGTAACAGGGACCATAGTAGCCGCAGGGATAGGCGTACGGGCCCGGGTACGCGGCGGCCACGGGACGTGGGCCGCGATGCATTCTGCCGCCGTCAATATCTTCCTGGGTGACGGGCAGAAAGGCTTGCTGGCTTTGCGTGGTGTCCACGTTCACGGGGTCGACGAGGCGGAAGCTCAGTTGTTCTTCGGGATAGAGCACTGTAGGACGGCCCCTGGTGAGAAGCACCGCGCCAATTCCGGCGGCCGCGCCGGCTCCTGCGCCAATGGCGGCACCCCGGCCCCAATCCGCCGCTGCGCCGATCAATGCGCCAACCCCAGTGGTGGTGGCGACGGTTGCGGCGTCCTGGCCGTGGGAGGTTCCGCCGGAACCTTTCCAAAGCTCGGTGAGGATGGGAAGCTGGCGGCCGTCGACGATGGTAATGTCGGTCAGCTCGATGCCCAGCTCAGAGGTGCCCTTGATGCGGCCGGCTTTGCGAACGTCCTTTACATTGCCGATGAGCACTTGCCCGCGTCGTGCCACGACCCATCCATTCACGACCAGCGGCTGGTCCAGCACGGCGGTAAATTGGTCGCCTACCTGGTTCTTGTCGGTGGACAGGTAGTCATTGGCGCGGATGACGAGTACGGTTCCGGCGGGGATGGTCAATGTATTGGGGAGCGGTTGAGCCGGTGCAGGGGCCTGTTGCGGTTCGGCATACCGGGAGCGGCCTTCGGGTGCGTTTTGCCGCGGGCGGTCGTGGGAGTAGGGAGGCCTATCGGCGTCCTGTGGGGCGTAGCTGGGCCTGGAGGGGGGATCTTGCTGCTGTTGCGGATCGCCCTGCTGCTGGTCGTCCTGCGGCGGCCCTTGCGGCGGCTCTTGCTGCTGCTGCGCGTAGGCGCTGGCGCAGAGGCACAAGGCCAAGGCTGCTGTTCCTGTGGCGCGCGAAAACTGCCCAAATCGCACCAAAATTGCTGGGTGTTTCACCATATTCTCGTCTCCCTCGACCCGGGATTCCCTGAGAATCCTTCGGCTCTCTCCGCACGTTGCTTAATTGGATGTTATCCCTTCTGCTGTGGGATGCCCAACTGCCCGCGGCGGTGCCCGAGGTAGTAACCCTACGATGAGCTTTAAGTTGCGGCAAACTGCTCTCGTAGCGGGCGGGGCGGCAGCGTACTTGCGGCGCGCCGGAAATCGGAACGCATTGTATAATCCGGCGTCAAGTCGATCCAAGAGAGGAGGCGAAAATGGCCGAGCCAACTTATGAAGAGCTGAAGGCAAAACTTGCGGAATTGGAAAAACAGGGAGGCGCACGCCGCACCGGCGCGCTGGAGTTTCGCGTGGGCGAGAAAGGAGGCGTGAGCGTGTACGGGCTGGGGCGATTTCCCGTGACGCTGTATTACGAGCAATGGATACGGCTTCTGGAGACGGCGCCGCAACTGCGGACGTTTCTGGAAGAGAATAAAGCCGCTGGGAAACTGAAGCTCAAGGAAAAGTAGGCTTACCGGATTTGGGCGCGGGAGGAGTCCCCCGAGCGCCTGTGGGGAGGCACCCGGGGGAGGGGGGAGTGAGGAGGAGCTTTGGGCAAACTCTTGCGAGGGCTTGCGCTTGGCGCCTACTTCGAAGACTGCGCGGCAAGCAGGCAGAGCCTCTGCAGCTCGTCGTAAGTAAAGACGACCTGCTCGCCGCAATCCCCTTGTTCCAGATGGCCCAGACCGGAAATGCGGGAAAAGCGGCGGATTTCTGTGGTCGGGAGGCCGAGGAGAACCGCGGCGCGGTGCTCGCCGACTTGCTCCTGGTGAATCAGACTCATGCGCAAGACCAAACCTTTCGAAGTGGATGGAGCATGCGGCTGTCCAAACTTGTGGCCTGCTAAGTCCTGTAATTTCTGCGAGAAAGCCGCGGCCGGGATGGCGGGTTGCGAAAAGTGCCTATTTACTTACACAAACACTGCAGAGATTTGGGACAACCAATCATGTGGCCGCGGGGCGGCGAGGGGGCCAACGCACGCGGTCGGCGGCTGGTACTGGTACAGGCGGGCCATTCCAGGTTTGATACTTGACCGCAGGGCGGACTCTGTTACGCTGGAAGCAACCCTCCACCAAATTCGCGAGCGTCCGCGCCAGACTAGTCCTCGCGCGGCGGAGGATAAGATGAAAGCATCCGATCGCCGCCAACTGACACGCCTCAACCTACGGACACCCCTGCGTTTCCGGGCGCTGGGGGTCATCTCGGATAAGACGGAACATTTTACGGAAGCACTGAATGTTTCGCGCGGGGGATTCTACTTCGCTTCGTCGGCGCCGCTGCAGGTGGGAATGCCCATCGAAGCGACGCTGCGCATGCCGGCAGAAGTGACGGGGAATTCCGCGCAAGAGATGCGCTGCACGGCGCGCGTCGTGCACGTGCGCAACGAGCCTTATGGAGACGGGCGGATCGGGTTCGGGGCGGAGATTGAGAAATTTCAAACGGTTGCGCCGCAGGATCGCTGGGCGAACTGAACTAAGGTTATCGTTCCTCAGTTTTCAGTGGTCAGATTGCAGACGTAGAGGCCGGGCTTCAGCTCGGCCTTCCTTCGGCCCGTCCACCTTCAAGGCTTAGAGGCTGGCACAACGAAGGCAACTTTAGAACTGCCGACATTTTCGAAGCGGTCGTATGCGCGCACGGCAATGGTGTGCTCTCCTGGCGACAGTCCCATGGTGAGTGTAAATTCGTAGTGTTCTTCGAGGGTGTCGCTGATTCCTCCAGCCGGAGCCACCAGAATCCAGTCGCCGCCATCCACACTGTATTGAGCACGCTCGATGCTGCTCGTGGCGTCGCGCGCCGTAAATTTGGCCTGCTGGCTCTGAAGGGAGAGAAGCCCCCCGCGGTGTGGCGTGATGGAGATGGATGCTTCGAGACCTTCGATGACAGGCGGTGTGTTGTCGACGACAAACCGTTCGCTTTCGCGTTCGGCCTTAAGCGCCAGGGCAGGGGGATTCGAGGGCGCGTCGGTGGCGATGATTTTCAAGTAGTAGGCGCCATCGGGCAGCGTAGTGGTATCCCAGGAATAAAACTTTTGGTCGAGATTGTCCTTCAATAATTTCCACTCGCGTTCGTTTTCGCCGCGAAAATAAACGGCGTAGCGCAATTCGTCGTCGTTGTCGTCATGGGCGGTCCACAAAACGGTCTGATAGCCTTTCTGTTGCGTGCCTTGCGGCGGCTGTTCGAAGCGCGGCGGCGTGCTGCTTTGCGTGATCACTACGCCGGAAACATTGGGCGCTGGCGGCATTTTGAGCGTCACCGGCACGGGTTGTTGGCCTGGAGAGATGCCGGCCTGGCCCTGCGCCCGCACACCCGGATCCTGAAGCGCGATTCCGTCGATGACCGGCGCGACGTTGCGCGGCAGATACGCCAGGCTTACCCAATCGATGCCATCGCCGGGGCGGCCGTCGTGGATGACGGCCTTCCATTGTAGGAACCGCGCGGACGGCGCTTCCATCGCGCTGCCCGATTTTGAATAGGGGCCGAACCAGCGAGACCACTCGCGGCCCGGGTCTTCGGTATTCCCCGAGCGCACAAAAAATTCCACGCGCGGGTCATTCGAATGCGCCAAAGCCTTTGCGCCCTCGGCCGCCGGAGGACTCCACCATTCCAGGCGTCCCCACTGCGAGAAAAGCTGCGAGTCAAAGGAGCGCGATTCGAAGGTGCCTTCGGCTTCGTATTCCGGTCCAAGAGAATAGACTTTTCCAGGATTCGCGGTGCACAGGAAAACCTTACCCGCGGAATTGCGGGCAATGCCGGTGATTTGGGCGGAGCCGGACTTGGCGAGATGGGCGAAGACGCCGTGCCCGTCGATGGCTAGCAGAGCGCCGCTGTTGCCTGTACCAGCGAGGAGACGGCCGTCGGAAGCGAGTCCCAGACCGTAGACAACGTCTTCGCGCGACGACCAAAGCTCTTCCGGGACGCCCTCGGCGCTGATGCGGTAGATGCTGCTGGAGAGAAGCGGAGGAAAGGGGACAAAAGGTTGCGGCTGCTGGAGCTGGCCGGAAGCGATCACGCCGCCAGTGGTGATGGTGGTGGTGCCTTGCGGCGTGGAGATAAAGGTGGTGGGAGCTTGCCCGGTGCGCTGCTTTTCGCCAATCGCGGAGACGTAGATGGCGCCGTCGGCGGAAACAGCGAGAGAAGTGACTTCGCGCTTGGCAGTTTCGTAGAGAACGAACGCCTCGCCTTTCGCAGCGGCGGAATCCTTGGAGTCCTTGGCGGAATTTTTCGAGGAACCCCGGGAGAAGCGCAGAACGCGGCCGCTGGGTTCGGTGCCGGCGATGAGATTTCCTTTGGCGTCGAATGCCAGAACGCGAATGTGAGCCTCGTCGCTGGAGTAGAAGAGTTCGCCTTTGCCGTCCGGCGCGACGGCGAAGACCTGGCCTTTGTCGCCGGTGGCGACATAAAGGGTGCCGTCGGGCGAAAAAGCGAGGTCCCAGATGTATTTCGTCTTGGGATCGAAGAAAACGGACTTTTCCCCGGAAGCCGAGACGCGGTAGACCTTGCCGTCCGGAGAAGTGCCGACGTACAGCGCGCCTTTCGAATCGAAGGCGATGGCTTGCGCAGAAAGGTCCGCGGAATCGAAGACGACCGCGGGTTTGCCGCTCGAATCGAAGCGAAATACTTTCGCCGGCGACCCACCCGCGGCGTAGAGCGTGCCCTTGGGATCGAGGCGCACGGACCATAAATAAGAAGCATCCGCATCGGCGAGCAAAGTGAATTTTGGCGCGAGCTCGAGACGGCCGTCGCTGCGGACCGCCACGCCGTGCGCGGCACCTTTTAGGAATTCATCGTAAGTGGATTGGCGCCAGCGGCGGGTATGCTCGCCGAAGGAAGGAGAGAGGCAAAGGAAGTAAAGGAGGCTGATAAGGTAAAGGATTCGGAACCAGCCTGCTCGAGATGGCGACTTACGCATTGTGGTTTTCACCGGATTTGCAGATTCAGGGAGATGACGCCGGAGACGGGGCCTCCGAGCGGGATGGAAGCTTCACTGGCCAGCGATTCGCGCAGCACCTGAACGCTGCCGGGAGTGGGGCGGCCGTCGACGACGTTGATTTGCGAGAGCGGAATGTTGGGCAACTCCTTGTCGTCCCAAAGAAGCGTCGGGGCCGGAGCGAAGAGACCCACGTAGAGGCGGTCGTTGCGGCGCTCGCGATTCAAGAGGGCGATGAGTTGATCGAGGCCGTTGGGGCCGCTGGCGGCGCCGGCAAAGGCGAAGCCGCGCGAGGCGCGATTCAGCAGGTCGGCGTCGCTGACCAAGATGCGTAGCGTGGCGCCGCGCGCTACCTGTTCCGGGACGCGCAAGGTAGTTTCTTCCACGCGGGCAGCGCCGCGATACGGACGAAGCAGCACGCGGACGCGAAGAGTCTCGCCGGGAGCGGCTTCGCCTTTTTCGAGCCAGGCGCTTTCAATGGTGAAGGATTTGCGGCCGGCAACGCTTTCGACGCGCAGGCTGATGCGATCCACCTTGGCGGGCTCGAAGGTGTTGACGAACAAGCGTCCAAAAATATTTTGCATCGTGAGGGCGATGGGCAGGCCATCGGGAGAGAGAGAATCGCCCGGAGCGAAAGTGTTTTCAATCTGAACCGGCGCGTGGCCCTGCAGGCGAATCTCGCCGGAAAGATGGAGGGTAGTGCCTTCGCCGTAGAGAGAATTCTGAGTGAGGCCGCTGAAAGTGGTGATAGCCACGAGAAGCGGCGTAAGCTTGGGGAGATTGACGATCTCGAAATGGAGAGTCTTTTGCTTTGCAGGCTCGGCGCCGGAGACTTGCAAGGTGAGATCCATGGGAATCATGGCGGGAGGCGCGCCAAGTTTGCCGGTGACCGCCGTGAGATGGTCGCCGGTGATGGTGCCGATGGAGCCGCCGACGTTGACGATTTTCGTGGAAGCGAGCTGAGAGGAGAGCGTTGTGACGACGCGGCTGCGCGCCATGGGAATCTGAATGTCGCCGAGGCTCAGAAACGGGTGGCCGCAGAGATAAACGTGGTCACCCCGCACCGCCGTGACGGTGCAGGCAGAGTAGATGGAGGCATCGCCCTGAACGAGAACCATGCCAGCCATGTCTCCGGCGACGAGGCGCCCATCATCGGGGCGTGGCGAGGCGGTGCCTCCTTGCGCGGCGACGACGCGGTAGGCTTGCAGTTGATTCGCAAATTGCTGGAGCGCGGCCGGCGGGAAGCCCGAAAAAACGAGAGGCGTTTCGATGGGTTCCAGCGCGGAGCCGGAAGGCAGGCCCATCCGTGTGGAAGCTTCGCTGGGAAGCCCGAGTTGTTGCGTGGCGGCTTGCGCTGCAGCTGGCTGGGAAGGCGGGTTCAGCACATCCTGAATAGGCGTCACTCCGGCGATAGGCTCTTTGGTAAAAACACCAATCTGCAGTGAAAGGGCACCGGCGAGTTTGCCGTCCAGATAGACGGGACTGCCGCTCATTCCGGCGACCACGCCGGTGTGTTCGACCTTCGGCCCTTTCAATTGCACCAGGATGATGGATTGCCTAGGGCCAAGAAAATTGTCCAGCACGCCGATGACTTCGAGGTCGAACTTTTCCACTTGGTCGCCGGCGAAGATCGTGTAGGCGTAGCCCTGCATGCCTGGGCGGACTTGGCTTAGGGGAAGGAGTTCACTCGATTCCTGAGCGCAGGCAACGCCAGGTCCCAGGCATACAGCGGCCAGAAACGCTAGGAGTGCGAAGATTAGAGTGCAACGAGACTTCAACAGAAGACGCCGGGCCGTTCGCATGAATCGCTAATGATACTTGGCGGAGTACCGCTAAGCAATCAAACGTAAGATGCTCGAAAGGTAGGACGAGTTAGCTAGGCGTTCTAGAACTCAGCAAAGCTTTATCCAGCATTGCTCTTGGGAACCGAATGAGCTTCCTGCCTCAATCGTGGTGGTGCATGGCGAAGACTTTGTCGACAGAGTCTTCGTAGGGGTAGACGTGGACCATCCAGCCGAAAATCACGGGCTGGAAGCGGCCATTGGCGGCGTCGCAGGCTTCTTGCGTGGAGATGGAACCTTTCAAGCCAAACTTAGTCCAATCCGCGTTGCGGAACTGCCCTTTTTGCGGCATGCAAAGGTTGGTGTGCAGATGCCACATGGCCACGCTGAGAGGCACGCGGGCATTGAGCTGCTCTTCGGTGGCGCGCTTGGGCATGGTGTACATGGCGCCGACAAGCTCGTAGCCGCCGGAAGTCTTTCTATAGAGCAGGGAAGTGGGGCGCGCGGGATCGAAGGTAAACGCTTCGAGGAAGCCGTTCACGTAATTCGTGAAGTGGTATTCCGGCTGCGGCAGATTGGGCAGGAAGATTTTGTAGCCGTCGTTCAAGGCGACGTGATAGTCCTTGTATTTCTCAATGCCCGAGCGAAGCTGCGCGACGATTTCGCTGGCGCGCGCGGCGTCCTCGGGTGTCTGCGGACGCATCGCCGTCATGCGCATGTGCAGGCTGTGGGCGTCCATGTGGCCGGGGGCCATCGCATGAACGGCGTGCGCTTCGTTGGCCTTGGCATCGTCCATATCCATTCCGGGCATGCTGCTGTGGTCCATCGGCTGCGATTCCTGCGACGGTGAAGTGGACGATTGCTGCGTTTCCTGAACTGTGGCCGCGGGCGCGCGATGGCCGGGCACGGCGGCAAGTAGAATAGTTACCACAAAAAGTGCGCCGAACAAGATGCCGGCTCTTCCGGCGAGATGAATAAAAGTGCTGCGGGCGGGCATGACGATTCTCCTCACCTAATAATACGTATCCCAGGGCCGCGGAATTTCAGCGTGTGGTACAGGGCGTGCCTCGGAAAAAACTGGCCGGGAGTACAGGAAATAAAGGAAGTGAATGAGGTAAAGGAAGTAAAGGAGAACGCCCCGAAGTTGAACTGAGGCGGCGCGTAGCCCGACATAAAGACGCCGCGTGCTAAAATCCTGGAGTGAAAAAAGAGATCATTCAACCCGCGAAGCGTTTGACCGGCGGACTGGATTTGCCCGGCGATAAATCCGTTTCCCATCGCTACGCGATGCTTGCGGGGCTGGCTGAAGGCACCAGCGAACTGCGGCATTTTTCCGCCGCCGCGGATTGCCACAGCACCCTGGTGTGCATGAGCGCGCTGGGCGCCGAAGTTAAAACCGAAAAGGACACGGTCCGCGTAACCGGCCGCGGGCTGGCCGGCTTGAAGAGCAGTTGGCGCGCGCTGGACGCAGGCAATTCCGGCACGACGATGCGGCTGCTCTCTGGAATTTTGGCGGGGCAGACGTTTTCTTCGAAGCTCACCGGCGACGGCTCGCTGCAGAAGCGTCCCATGAAGCGTGTGATTGGGCCGCTGCGGGAAATGGGCGCTGAAATTCGCGCGCGCGAGGACAACTTTGCGCCGCTGGAAATCCGCGGAGCGAAGCTAAAAGCCATCGATTACCAGATGCCCATGGCCAGCGCGCAGGTAAAATCCGCAGTGTTGCTTGCGGGATTGTTCGCAGACGGCGTGACCAGCGTGACGGAACCGGCGCGGACGCGCGATCATACGGAACTGGCACTGGAAGAATTTGGCGCCGCCATCGAGAAGGACGGGCGGACGATTCGCGTCCACGGGCTTCTCGGCGCAAATGGCAGAGGCAAGCTGCTTGCCAAGTCGCTCGACGTGCCCGGAGACTTATCTTCCGCGGTGTTTTTTATCGCGGCGGCGTCCTTGTTCACGGATTCGAACGTCTTGCTTCACAACGTCGGTTTGAATCCCACGCGGACCGCCATTCTCGATGTCTTTGCTTCGATGGGCGCTGCCATTCAAATCCACGGGCTGAAGAGCGCCCACGGCGAAATCGTTGGCGACCTCTCCGTTAGAGGAGCGTCGCTAAAAGGCGGCGTGATCGCCGGTGATCAAATTCCATTGGTGATTGACGAATTGCCGATGCTCGCGGCGCTCGGCCCGTATACCGAAGAAGGCATCGAAATTCGCGACGCCGCGGAATTGCGGGTGAAAGAAAGCGACCGCATCGCCGCGCTCGCGGAGAATCTGCGGCGCATGGGCGCGTCGGTGGAAGAGCGGCCGGACGGATTGAAGGTGCAAGGCCGCCGCACGGGAAAGTTGCGGGGGGCGGAGATCGATCCGCGCGGGGATCATCGCATCGCCATGGCGTTCGCCGTAGCGGGCCTCGCGGCCGAGGGCAACACCGTCATTCGTGAAGCGGATTGCGCCGCTGTTTCGTTCCCAACTTTTTTTCAGGAATTAAATCGCCTAGCGGAACGATAGTCAACCGAGCCCGTCAGGTTTGTTCAACACCACGGCGCGAGCCGCCTTATTTCCATCCCACCGCGCTCAATTTTCTTGGGAATCTCCCGGTGCCGGAGGCGCTTTCACGCGCGGAGGTTTCGGCGGCGCCGGAGGAGCGGGTACATCGGAACTCGTGCGCCGCAGCGAAATCGAACCATAGCTGGTCTTCAAAATGATTTTCGGCCCACGCCCGCTTCCGTACTTTCCTTCCAGGTGCGAATCGCCTGAGCCGGTGCCGGACGTCAACTTCAGCGTATCCGCCTGAAACTCGCTGTCGATGTCTCCCGAATGGCAATCCGCGACAATCTCAAAGCTCGCGGATTCCGGCAGGCTCAGCATAATCCCCGCCGAAGAATTGTTGATTTCGATGTCGTCTTTCGGCGGCGCCGAGAAGCGCACTTCCACATTGCCTCTGCGATTGTCGACTTTGACCTTGCCGCCGGCGTTTTCCAGCGTGATGTCGTCCTGCGTGCGCACGCTGAGGTTCCCGGGAGCGTCAAAAATCTCCAGGTGGCCCGGGCCTGCTTCCAAATGGCCAGCCAGTTGGGAAAGTGTCAAATCGGTTCTCTGCGAAAGAAAGCGCACGCCTTTCGCGATCTTGTCCGCCCGGATGGCCCCGTAGAATTCGCCGTCGACCGTGAGCACTCCCGTGGCCCCTGATACATTGATTTCGCCGCCGTGGCCGGAAATTTTGATATTGCCCTTGGTGTCGGAGATCTTGATATCGCTTTTGCGGGTATCGATGCTGACGTCTCCATCCGTCCCGCGAATCTCTATATCACCGACGCCGTTGGTCACGTTGACAGCCTTCGCCATGTCCGCGACGGTGATGTCGCCCTTTTCGCTGCGGATCGTCAGCGCCGCTTTCTTCGGCACCGCCACTTCGAGGTCCACGCTGATGCGCGAATCCCCCGTGCCGGAGCCATTCGGATGTATTTCATAGCCGTCGCCATTCTTCACGACTTCGACGCCCACATCATTGGCGAGCTTCTGGGCGTCCGTCTCGCTCCAGGCCTTGGCATTTTTCTTTCCGGAAACTCGAATCTGCGCTTCGTCGGAAGGGCGTACGCTGATGTTGCCGCGCCCGTTGCGAATCGTGATGCGCGCATCCGCGGGAACGGATTGGGGCGCGACCTCCAGGTCGAAGTCAAAACTGGTTCCCCATTCGGGAATGTGACCTGGAATCTTATCCCTGATGGACTCTGCTGCAACCACCATGCCGAGAAGACTTAGAAGTCCCAATACAAGAAAAACCTCGTTTGGAGTAATCCTCGCCGCGCCCGGATCGCCGGAGCGGGTGGCTGCCATGCGCTCGTACAGTTTGATCGCGCCCCAAAAAATCAGAATGAGCGGCCACCAGTGCCCGAGCACGTTGACAATGCCGAGGCCCCGGTAATTGTGAAGCAGCAGCAGGGTTCCAACGAAGAGCAGGAGCAGGCCGGGAAAAAGTGAGCTGCCGCGTCGAGGAAGATTCGCCATAGATTCCTATTGCCCTTGTCCCTGGCCCGGAGTTTGATTTTGCGCAACAGTGGGCGCCGAACCCGGCACGCCGGGAGCGGCGGGAGGAACCCGCCCGCTCACGTGACCCTCAGCGGGCGAAGCCGCAGCCGCAAGGCTGATGGCACCAATGACGATAAGGATGACCGGATAGGTGTTCTCGAACGAAAAATTGCCTCCACGCACCTGGTCGAGCAGAAAAAGCATGCCAACCGTGATAATGATGGCCGGCCCCATCAGGCTGCGAATCGTGCATCGCCTGCACGCGCAACGTATTCGGTCACTCATTTCGAGAATCCTCCTACCGCCCGCGGTCGAGCCGGTTGCGCATCATCAAAACGCCCGCGGCAATCAGGACCGCCGGCCAGAAAAACTGTGAAATCCGATACCACGGGAACCAGTCAAAATTGTGGAGCAGCAGCAGAACTCCCGCCCCAATTAGGAGAATCGGCCCAATCGGGCGCTCCTTGGTGAAAGCATCGAGCGGGTCGGACAAAGTCTCGCCCATCTGCCGCGCCTTCGCCGTACGGTATGCGTCCACGGGCATGTAGATCCACAGCCCCCCGATGCAAATCCACAAGGCGGCTGTGGCGCCGCCGCTCATATTGCTATCGATCCCGGTGATGAAGAGCACCAGGAAGATGGCCAGGTGCATCATGCCTTTCCCAAACTGCTCGTTATAGAAAGCGCCCATTCCCGGCAGGAATCCCAGGAAAAAAGCCAGCACGGGGTTCGATCTTACGTAGCGCGGTGGAGGCGGAGGCAAACCGTCGCCAGGCAACTGATATTGCGATTCCACCGCCGGCGGAAGCGGAGTCGGAACAGGCGGCGGCTGAACGGGAATGCCCACGATGCCCGCCAGGCAATCTTCGCAGTAGAGCACGTCGCGGACCGGGCGCACGCACGCCGGGCACATGGCTTTGCCGCAGTTGCGGCAGTAGCCGGTCGCGTCCACTTCGGAATGGACGGCACACTTCATGGCATTCTCCTCTCACCAATTGAGCCGCTCAAAACTGGGCATTGCGCCGCCAGAACACGCACGTTCCTGCCGAATTCGTCGGCGCGGTTCTGCTGCTTCGGCGCGGA
>Ga0210405_10002432_pt1 | contig 19381 bp, 17 predicted proteins | sample IncBWH11MmetaG_FD_155492 | JGI IMG/M metagenome (GOLD analysis project Ga0210405, IMG submission 155492) | Forest soil microbial communities from Barre Woods Harvard Forest LTER site, Petersham, Massachusetts, United States - Inc-BW-H-11-M | ecosystem: Environmental > Terrestrial > Soil >... | reverse complement strand
GGCTCGAGAAGAAACTCGAGTGCTTCGTAACTGGCTTCCTCAATTAATCCAAGAACCAATCCGTTTTCCAAAACTTGGGCGGCTTTACCGGTGGAGTTGCGCCACTGAAGCATGGGCGGATGTCCTGCGCCGGCATATCGCATGAGATTGCTTTCAAGGTCCACGTAGATATAAGCGGCAGTGACGAAGTTCTGAGTGAACTTTCCACAGAGCGCGCGATTCAGACCTAACAGAACCTTGGCAGGCTCTGTTGCGTGGCCAGCCTGCCCAGTCAACGCAACTTGCAGCATCGAGGCGATGAGGGCGGAGGGGAGGCCGTGGCCGGAAACGTCCGCGATAAGGATGCCGATATGCTTGTCGTCAATCTGGATGAAATCGTAGAAATCGCCGGCCACAGAAGTCATGGGCAGATAATGCGCGGCGATATCCAGACCTGCCAGCTTAGGGATCGAGTGCGGAAGGATGGAGAGTTGAATCTGACGAGCCATCTCGAGTTCTGTGTTGAGAGCCAGGAGCTGAGAGGCAAGTTGGGCGCGGGCCTCGCGAAGAAGAATGTGGCTACGCACGCGAGCTTTGACGACGGCGGGCGAGAAAGGCTTGTGGACGTAGTCGACGGCACCCACTTCAAATCCACGAGTTTCATCCTCGGCGCTGGTCTGCCCAGTCAGAAAGATGACCGGGATTTCGCTTGTGGCTGGATCAGCCTTGAGTCGCGAACAGACTTCGTAGCCGTCCATGCCGGGCATCATTATGTCGAGGAGGATAAGGTCGGGCTTCTCTTCGGCCGAGGCGAGCGCAAGAGCTTTCTCACCGTTAGTTGCGACCTTGGTTTTATAGGAATCTTTAAGAGCGCCGGAAATCACTCCGATGTTGAGGGGCGTGTCGTCAACGATGAGGATTAATTTCTGGGCAGAGGGAGCCACTTGTGGCGTAGCGGACATTAATTCACTCCAATCTGAGGGAAAGGCGACCCGCGATTTCGGAAACCAAACGGAGTGCGTCTGAATAGGCAAAATTACCGACCTGAGCGAAAAGCGAATCGGTTTCCGCTGGTGTCAAAAACTGAATGAGCACGGGCCGAGCGTCAAGAAGGAAATCGGAGGCATCGCCATCGTCGGTTTCGAGGAGCTTTTTGAGGTGAGAGAGTGGTTCCACGAGAGTGGCGGCGTCGGCGTTTGAACGGGGAGCGTTGACCGGAGCAGGGTCGGCGGGAAGAGCAGCGCGAATCGCGGCGATCGTCAGATCGAGAGAGCGGGACAGGGAATCTAGCGCGGGTGCGACGGACTGATTGGAGTCGATAGCCGCTTCGGCCGCGGCCGCAACTTCGGCGAGGGCGGTAGCGCCTAGATTGGCTGAAGCGCCTTTGAGCGAGTGCGCGAATCGTTGGGCGGTGGGGGAATCTTTGGCGGCGAGAGCTGCGCGAATGTCGTCCAGCACATGCGCCTGGGAATCGGCAAATCGTTGAAGAAGAGATTCGTAACGCTTGCGATTGCCGCCAGTGCGCTTGAGAGCGGTTGCGGTGTCAATGCCGGGGATCAACAGGTCTCCGGAAGCGATGGAGGGAAAGGAAGTGGAGGCGGAACTGGATGTAGCGGAAGCAGAGGCCGAGGCGGCACGAGGGCGAATCCACTGGATCAGCGCGCGGAATAACTTGTCGGGATCGATGGGCTTGGCGAGATGGTCGTTCATCCCCGCGGCGAGACACATCTCACGATCACGGTCCATGGCATTTGCGGTCATGGCGAGGATCGGAAGAGAAGCGAAGCGGGGATTTGAACGGATGGCTTTGGTGGCGGTGATGCCATCCATTACGGGCATTTGCATGTCCATCAAAATCAGGTCGTAATCACACTTCGAGAGCTTCTGCACGGCGATGGCGCCGTTCTCTGCCTGGTCGATGGAGAGATGCGCGTCCTCGAGAAGACCGATAGCGACCTCACGATTGAGTTCATTGTCTTCGACGAGGAGAACGTGTGCGCCGCGGATGGAAGAAAGATCGATTTCGGCTGAGGTGATCTTGGGTTCGCGCTTAGGGTCACGAACGTCGCTGAGGACCTGGACGATGGAGTCGAAGAGCATGGACGGAGTTACGGGCTTGATCAAAACATTATCGAAGGAGGTTTGCTCCGCCTTGCGGAGCACTTCTTCGCGGCCGTAAGCGGTGACCATAACAAGATGAGGAGGACCTGTGAGATTGGGAAGGGCCCGGATGAGTTTGCCAGTCTCGATGCCATCAAGACCCGGCATCTGCCAATCGATGAAGACGATCTCGTAAGGTTCGCGGCTGTCCGCGGCCCTACGGACCAACTCGATGCCTTCGTTGCCTGACGGAGCTTCATGCACCACGAAGCTCATGCTGGTCAGCATACTGGAAAGGACCTCACGGGCTTGCGCACTGTCGTCAATGATTAGGACACGACGGCCGCGGAGATCGGGCCGGGTCGCACGACGTACTGCCCCTTCCCCTTTGGGAAGGTAGGCAGTGAACCAGAAAGTGCTGCCTTTGCCGACTTCGCTGGACACGCCAACGTCACCGCCCATGAGTTGAGCGAGTTTCTTGGAAATGGCCAGACCCAAACCAGTGCCCCCGTGCTGGCGTGTGGTGGAGGCATCAGCCTGTTCAAAGGCTTGGAATAGGCGACCCATCTGTTCATCGGTGAGTCCGATGCCGGTGTCGCTGACGGAAAAGCAAACCAGTTGGCCGTTTTCGTCTTCTTCCTGTACCCGGGCTTTTACGACAATCTCGCCTCGTTCGGTGAACTTGACGGCGTTATTGCAGAAATTGATCAGGATTTGGCCCAGTCGCAGCGGGTCACCCTTGGGGTGCGCGGAAACCGCAGGGTCTATATCGAAAATCAATTCCAAGTCCTTGGCAGTGGCCTTTTCCGAAATCAGATTGCTGACGTTCTCCAGCACTTTTTCGAGCTCGAAATCGATATTTTCCACTTTCAGTTTGCCCGCCTCAATCTTCGAGAAATCTAGAATGTCATTAATAATACCCAGCAGGTGCTGGCCCGACTGTTGAATCTTGCGGACATATCCTCGCTGACGAGGATTGAGTTCGGTCTTTAACGCCAGATGAGACATGCCAATGATGGCGTTCATCGGCGTGCGAATTTCATGGCTCATGTTGGCCAGAAATTCGGATTTGATCTTGGTGGCGCCTTCGGCGACTTCCTTTGCGCCGCGTAATTCCTCTTGCGAGGTTTCCAAAGCCCGATTGCTGGCCTCAAGTTCCTCCTTCCGGGCAATGATCTGCCGTTCGGAAGCGGCGAGCGATTCGGCCTGCGCGCGAGTCTGTTCGAGGAGGCTTTTCGTTTCAAGGTTTCGGGAGAGAAGTTGGGCGTTCATGGCAACCGAGGGAAGAAGCGCATCAAGGAAAGTTTGCTGCCGGTCGGAGAGAACAGAGACGGTGGCCAGTTCGATGACGCCAAGGAGAAGGTCATTACTGAGCACAGGCATGAAGAGGAGTTTGCCCGGAATTACCGTACCCATCCCCGTAGAGACGTGAATAGGATTATTCTTCTCTGTAGACAAGTCGAGCACGCGGCGTTCGAGAGCGGCCTGGCCGACCAACCCCTCGCCGAGCGCGAATTCGGAGGAATCTGCGGGACCTTCGAGGGCGAAGCTGCCGACGCGGCTAAGACGGGAGTGTGATTCGTCCATCAGAAAAAAACTACCGTACAGGATGGGAATGCATTCGGAGACACGGGAGAGCAGGCTCGCTGCGAAAACGGAGAAGTCCTCCGCGGCTTGAAGCCGTAACCCGGTCGCGGCGACTTCGGCTTTGACCCAGGACTGGGTCTCGCGGTCCCTGGCACCGCCTTGAAGCGTATGGAGGGCGCGGCTGATATCGCCGATTTCGTTCGGGCGATTTCGGAACGGGATGGCCTGATCCAACTGCCCGGAGGCGAGCAACTGGATGCTGCCACGTAAAGTCAACAATTCCTGAACGACTTCCGTTTGGACGATGTAGTAAGCGGCCGCGAACGAGCCTGCGAGGCCGACGCCGATGACCAACCATGTGATTAGAATGGCGCGATGGGTTCTTCTTGTCAGATCGTCGGATTCCTGGTTTGCAGACTTTTGCATCTCATCCACTAGGTCGGTCACAGCCTGCCGTGCCTGCTGCAAATCCGCGTCGACTCCCCCGCGCATGATGCTCATGGCCCTTTCACGGTTGCCAGCTAATGCAGCGAGGCGGACGGGGCGTGCACTGGATGCAGCTCGATCGAACAAGGTCAGTGCCGCTTTGATTTCGTTAGCGCGGCCGGGGCTCTGCCGTAACGTGTCGGCGAGCAATGCCCGGTACTCCGCTTGCACCCTGTCCAATTCTCTGTCGTTTTCCTGCATTCGAACGGGGTCGTCCTCGGCGACAAGTTGATAGAGCAACAAACGGAACCGCATCGTATTCCCGCGCGCCGCGGTCACCGATTGAAATGTCTTGACGTAATTGCCGATCAGATTGCTATACCAGGTGTCGATCATCTGACTTTCGATCGACGAATACACTCCCGCCAAAATCGCCATCAGCGCCAGCGGAAGCATGGCGACGACTAGTTTTCGACGTAGCTTAAGGTTTGCTAGCAGGCCCATACTTGCTTCGTTCCAATGAAGTCTAAGATCGGGCGGTGAACTACGAAACTCGGGAAGACCGTTGACCTTTCAAGTGCATGTTATTCAGTTTGGCTGCACCGAACAAGCAGCAATTCGCCTGCAACAACCAGATCAAGGGAAGAGAGCCGGGGAATGACTCGAAATTAGTTGGCAGAAATGATTAGCTGGGTGTCCGCGTTGCCACACATTCCATAGACAGTGCCAGGAGTGCAAGCCCCTACGGAATAGGTGTAACAACCGGGATGCTTTGCGGTGACAGTAATCGGACGATCGGCGCCGCCAATGATGGCGCCTGAGTGGTCGAAGGGATCGGTGCTGCCGAAGTCGATGACGAATCCAGTGTTCTTGGAACTGGTCATGAAGGTCACGCTGGTGCCAACTTTAATGCAGAATGCTTTGTTGGACTTGGCGTCCGGAATGCTCGGCGTCGCGGTTGCATAGGCACCCCCGCTTCGTCTGATGTCGATGGAGCAAGGCGCCGAAGCGGAACCACACGTGTTCACTTCCGTACAAATACTGGCGGGATTTGAAGCCGAGCATACGTCACCCTTAATTTTCTTCTTGGTATCCTTGCCAACCAGGAAACCTGTCAATAGCAGCGGCAGGACGAACAGACAACAGAGAACTACGAAATAACGGCAAACCCTCATTGGGCACCTCACTTCGTGGAGAAGAATTACCGGAACCTGAAACAACAAGAAACTGCTCGTCCCCGTGAACGCATTTGGCAGTCAACGAGCACTTTAAAATCCTGGCCCACCTGCACGTGGTCGCAATTTCTACTGCAGGGTACCGGCCTTGTTCCAATCGATAATGTTGACGAGCTTCCAGGGATTTTTATTCAGCTGGAACTCCAGTTGTCCCTCTTTGTTAATCACCAGTTGAGCCGCTGGGTAGAGAACGCCAGCGCTCTTATTTTTGTCGGAATCATTTATCTCGATCTCGCCTGCAGTCAAGTTGAATGCCGTGGTTTGCGTGTTGTAATAGGCCTCTCCGAATCTGAGAACCCGATTGGTGACGAAGCGAATCTTACGGCCGGTGGGAGTGGGAACCAGGCGAATATAACTGAGGTCGTAGCCAAGCGTGCCGGTGATGGCAATCCGGCCGACGGACTTCATCTTGGTGAGCGCATTTACCAAGCCCTGATTTTGGCCCTTCTTAAAGGCATCGATGAGGATTTTTCTGTCCTCATCTGTGGAGAACTCGTAGATGGTCACCTTCACGCTGACGTTTTGACCCAACTGTGTGCTGGTACCCATTGCGGTGGCATCAATGGTTTCAGTACTTCTGTCATCCGCAGGAAGTGCGGCGGCAATCGCTATCAGTATTAGCGCAGCGAGTAGCAGCCGGCCGTAGCCGAATTTCCGAAAGTAGGATCTAACTGAATTGTCGCTCATCATCGTTTACACCTTTTCTGAGCTCGTCAGACATCGTGAGATCAATCTCCGTTCGACATCTACATTAACGTTGAAAATCCAAATGACGCCGGCGAGTGCCCATGCGAAAAACACTAATGTTTCCAATTGGCGTGTGTCGACTAGGAAAAACCCTAGTCGTCGCTGGGGGCAAGTCGTGAGTGCCCTGGACTATGCCCGCTTGCCCGGTTAGTTGGCTAACTGGCAATGTGAGTACCGGGACTCACTCGATCGTCGCAATTCTCAATCCGGGCGATGCCTACTGCATCGGCGAAGTGGGATGTCTTTGTCCAGATGCCCCGTGAAGCAGCGGCAACTGGGATGCAATCTCAAGATTGATCATCATGCTGATTCGCTCATCAAGTTGAAAAAAGGTGGCGGCCTTCTTGCCCGGAAGGGCGTCCTTCAGGAGGAGAAAGTACTTGGTGCGCAAATGAACCACTTTTTCATCGACTTCCAGCCAACGCCGCATGAAAATCAGCGCGTCTTCGTTTGACATCGAGCGCCAGTTCTGCGCGTAGGAATGGATCATTTCGAATTTCTCATCATTAATCTCTTGCAGTTCTTTCGAGTACTTTTGGTAAACAGCCCAGAACTTGACGGCTTCCGGTTCCGTCATGGGTAAATTCTCCGCGATCAATTTCTGTTTTTGTTTCCGGAGGTCTTGCCGCATCAACTCTAATTCCTGCGGTGAGATTCCCTGTAGTGTCCTTTGTGGTTGAGGTGCATTCTGATCGTGTATTTGCGCATAGAGCCCCCCGCCAAGAAAAAGGCAGGCTCCCGAGAGTCCCACGAGCGCGATTCCCAGATATTTTTTCAATGTTTTTCTCCGTCAGTGACCGCCACGCGGCCGCGCTGGTCCCTCGTCTGACCGAATCTTCCACGAACCCTGCTCAGATTCGTGGGTTGTTGAACGCGCGAAGCAGCAGTGCCTGACGCCCGAATTTCGGACTTATCCGAGCCTGATACTTCGCCGATGTCGGGTTTTTTAGAGTGAGGTTTAATGAGGGCGGGGAGAGTAGAATGCCTAGAACTACAGTTGCTGATAGGAACCCAAAACACATCTTCCAATACATACTTTGTTTTTCCCTGAGAGCAAGAAGTTGCCCTCGAAAATCCGGGATTTATCTTCTCGTTCATTTTTATTCCTTCTTCCGTCGCATCTATTTCGCTCTTCTGCAATAACACGCAAGGCTACATGAACTGCTCGGTCATTCCATCTGTGAAACCTTTTCCGAACGGCCGTGACAAAAAATCTCCAGAGTCAGCTTCATGCGCGCTTAATGGCATGAACCATCATCGGAGTATTGCCCTGCCGCCGCCATTGCTCCGAGTGAACGCCCGCAAGTTATGATCCGCTTGTTCAGGTCATCGTTCTGGAGGGCATCCGGCGCGATGTAAGTCAGACTGGCCCGAAGGTTGGCATATTTGTCGCTCAATTCCACCATCTTCTGAAATTCGTTGCTCAATAGCTTGTAGGCGCCGCGATCGGAAAGCGTACTGGCAGCGACCAAAGCTAAGTGCAGATTTGTTGCCGCATTCGAGCGATACGGCGCGAGCAAACCGGCAGAGAGAGGGATTCCATTTTGAATAGCAGTCTCCAGTGCGGTATGCCATTCGCGCAGAGTAGACATCTGCTCAATTCCCGCGTTCAGAAAATCCCTAGAAAATCCAGGGTTCGGTGACGAGGTCTGGTCCGGCGCAGGTGCGGGCGTTGGCAACGAAGTTGTGAGAGTTGTGGCCGGAGTGTTGCTCGCCGGACCTATAGGGACACTGAGAGCGATCATCTTCCCGGAAGAGCTAAGCGAACCATTCAAGGCATCCGCTAGAGCTTCCAGCCCAACGTAGGCATGGCCATTCACCTGGATCAGCGGCACCTCTGTCGATCGCCCATTGATAATGAGTTTGTGTTTTTGGCTAGAGCTTTGTGAACACAAAACCGGAGGAAGAATTAGAAGTAATGCGGCTAGACATAACACGATGAAAGGTTTTCCACTCATGTGTCGGCTCCTCAGAATCAACATCCCCAATCCTAGCCAGTTCCATTCTCTAAGCAGTGGACCCACGAACCTTAAATGGCACCGCGAACAGTGCCACCGCTTCATACTCCAAGAGGCCGGGCTCGGCCAAGAGATGGGGGCCGCCTTTCCGAATACTGACCGCCTTGCATCGCTTAGTAAGTACTTTTTAGACGCGCTTTCGTTGTCGAACAACTGGGGAAAACCCCAGTCCAGAAATCAGACCCACAAATCGCGGCTGGAAGGCTGACCTACAAGTCCTTTAAAACTGGATGCTCCACCTAATTGCTCCAGAGCAATTTCGTAAATGCTTTAGTGCAACGACGGCTCAAGTCCGCCATGAAATCCTACAGTAGGAACACTGCTTAGAAACGCGAGGTAGTTCTTCCCCTAGGGTTACTCCCTCCGAAAAAAGGAAAATAGAAATGTCCGTTTTACAAATTCTTATAGTCGATGATTCCCTGCCTTGGCAGCGCTTCGTGCAAAGTCATCTTGAAGCAGCGCCAGGACTTAAGGTCATCACCGTCGCAGCCGATGGATCAGAAGGTGTTCAGAAGGCCAACGAAATACAACCTGACGTGGTTTTGATGGATGTCTCTCTGCCTGGGATGAATGGTATTGAGGCGACGCGCCAAATCCGCAAGATTTCTCCCGACTCCAAAATTCTCTTCTTGAGCATGCTGGATGAGCTCAATGTCATCCAGGCAGCCTTTGAAGCTGGCGGTTCTGGTTACGTTCTCAAGTGGGATGCTGGCAGAGACCTCATACCCGCTATCGGGGCCATCCTCCTTGGCCAACGGTTTGTCAGCTATAGCTTGACGGGCTGGCATGGAAGTTCCAACCCCGAGAGCAAAGGTTGATGTCCTTGCGGACGACGAACCAAAGGAAGCGAATGCTACGAAGAGAGGTGCCGAACTAGAGTAGCGAAAGGAACTTGGACGCCTGTGAGCATACGAGCCACGATTCGCCGGGAGGATAGGACTTTAGGGATCAAACCACCTGGAGAAAAAATCTTTCTGGAGAGCGGAGAAGAATTTTTCCCCGATGCTTGCGAATCGCGCCGTGTCGCTGCCAATTGCTGATCATACGACTAGTGGTGAATGGAGTGATATTCGCCGAGTTGGCTAATTCTTCGTTGGTCACATCGATCTCGACCCCTCCAGAGACTTTTTCGCCGATGCTTTTTGCCAATCCGAATAGAACATAAGCGAGCCTTTCCTGCGCAGTCTGGGATATCAAGGCTCCGTGTGCAGCGACATACCAGGAGAAATAATCCATGGCAGTGAGGAGTGTGTTTTCCAAGAGTCTAGGGAATCGTTGTGCGAGGAAACGAATCGCCGCGCGCTCCCAAACGAACACAGTACAGTCCCTGACGGCTTCTGTACTGACGAGATAATTCGAAGCTCGCGATAGCAGCGCCGCTGGACCGAAGATATCGCCAGGGGTAATCCACATCAAAATAACCTTTTTCCCATTAGGTGTCCCGAAGAAATAATGCGCCCGGCCATCTCGCAATAGGAAACATTGGTCAGCTGGTTCACCTTGAAGCGTGATCACGGACTTGGCCGGAAATCGGCGGGATTTTGCCGCGGCTAAAACTACGTCTATCTCCCTCGGTTCCAAGCCCCGCAGCCATTCCACTCTTTGGTGAAGATTTTGGGCGCGGAACTCCACTGCGTTCATGATCGCTCCATTAGGGGGTGAAATCGAACGCCCACCGTCCATCTTGTATCAACTAGAGCTGGCACCTAAGCCTTCGGAGGCAGTAACTCAGACCTTAGCTGCCCCTGTCGATTGACCGAAAGCCTTCACCCCGGCCGCCTCGCTAGTCATGATGTCGAACACGGTGTAGAGTTTCGTTATTTGCATTAGGTCAGCTACCTTGTTGGGGAGGTTTAGAAGTTTAAGCTCACCCCCTTGTTTCCGCACACTCACTGAGGCGCCGACCAGAGATCCCAGGCCCATGCTGTCGATGTGATCGACAGAGCCAAGATTGAGCAAAATCTGCTTCTGTCCCTTACTCAACAAGTCACAAATCAAGTCGCGCACGGATGCGCTCTCCTCACCAAGTACAATCCGTCCGCTGATGTCCACAATCGTGACGCCGCCGACTTGTCGAATGCTTGTCCGGATATTCATTGGCAACCTCGATATAGTCCTGCTTCTCTCGGTCAGGACTCGGGAAGATATTGGGGGACAATAGGTGCTCCCCGAGTCCTGCTCTATCTTCTAGGGCAGCAAGATTGCACCACACGCTGTCCTGTGACTAGTGCTTAAGCTTTTAGACCTGGCCCCGTTCCCAAACAACTGGGGGAATCCCTAGTGAAGTTTTTCGGGGACCTTCGGTCGTCACCTGTCTGGCAAAAACAGATACCAGAGCAATAGGTACTACAACGAGACGTCCGGAAACGCAACTTACCGGGACGCGGGCCGATGCTCCGCTCACGATTAGGGATTTTCCTAGTTGTGACGGGCTGGAGCGAAACCTAGCATGGTTTTCGGAAACGATGCGGTCTCGGTTCCAATAAGGATTCCTCGGTGATGCTGCGAAACAACTGAACGCAGTGACAATCCCACTGAGGCGACCCGCCCGGAGCTTCTAGGTGGTTATCAAACTCCTTGAAAGGACCACTTCGTCCTGTGAGAGTAAGCCCGAGATGCCTTTGTGTTCTGCTGCTTTTGTGCTTCTGCTTGCCTTGCAGGTCCCTCCATGCTCAGGGATCGCTCGAACTCGACCTGGCTCCGCTGGATATCTTCTATTCGCAGTCGGATCTTCTTCCTTACATTGATCAGTCCCGGCTGTTCCCTTTCCCTCATAGGGCGCTTGCCGCACATTCTTCCGATGCGCCTGGAGCGAACGCTTTTCCACTCGACCTGCCGGATAGCCTGCCCTCCAAATACTCCACTTCATCCGTCATCTCGACCAACCCACAGGACACGGCATCTCGGGACAACACGCGCTTCCGCTGGGGGCCGGCGATCGGGGAATCCCTTCTCTACACGGGAATCATGCATACATTTGACATTGCCTTCCAACCCGGCACCCGCGACGCTCTTAACGGCCACTGGTTCACCCACTACACCCAGTCCGTTTCCGAGCTCCGCGGTTGGAGTGACAGTGACACGTTCATGGCTCCGTACGTCGGCCATCCTATCGAAGGTTCCATCTTTGGATTCATCGAAAGGCAGAACGATCCCAAGTACCGCCGCGTACAGTTTGGCGACGGCCGGGAATATTGGGTCAGCATGCTGCGTTCCCTCGCCTTCGGCGCCTTCTGGCACACTCAATGGAAAATTGGCCCTGCCAGCGAGGCTTCCATTGCCAATGTCATGCTCCATGCTTCACCCGGCTTCATCACCCTGGTCGATACTCCCACGCTGGGCTTTTGCACCATGCTTGCCGAGGACGCCGCCGATCGCTATCTGATCATGGGCCTGGAGAACCGCACGAATAATCGCGCCCTTATTATTCTCGCGCGCAGCTTTCTCAACCCGGGCCGCACCTTTGCCAACATGATGGCCTTCCGAGCTCCGTGGGTCCGCGATACGCGCCTGAATCTCTTCGGCGCAAACTACGAAATTCGCACGCAGCTCCTGGAGGACTACAAGAACGGCACCGGCGAGAAGCCTTTCCAATTCGTCAAAAATACCTGGATGCCGGAGGGTGTGGAATTTAGTCATCCCCATCCCAAGGAGGCCCCGATCGAACTAACCGCCTTCCCCTATTTCGAAACCTTTCTCGGCGGAGGCTCCTGCATCGGTGGGGGCGGTTCGGGTGCCGCGCGCGTCAATCCCAAGCTCCAGGTCATCACGGAAGTGAGTGGCTGCCTGATCATGAACATGCCGCACTCCAACTACAGTGCCGACTCGCTCTTTTACGGTGGTGGATTTCGTTGGACTCCCAGGGCGGACCAGCGATTCTCTCCCTTTGCTCAGTTTATGTTTGGCGGAAGAAAAGTCACCATGGAGATCATGAACAGCGATTTGCGCGAACAATTGCTCAAGGAGTGGAATGACGGCAACGGAACTCTCCTTCACTACCCCAAGCGCAGCGATTACTCGGCGGAGAATGCTCAGAACGGTCCCAGCATCGCGGTCGGTGGAGGCTTCGATGTGGTGATTACAAGGCCTTTCGCCTGGCGCGTCCTCAATATCGAATACACTCATTCCTGGATGAACGACGTCGCCCAGATCCATCCCCAGGAAGGCCTGAAGCTTTCCACTCAAGCGGTCGTGCGCATCGGCACCTGGTAGTGTCCGACCAAGTCATTCTCACCACTCGACCATTTATTTAATCAATATACAGCTACGCTGCCCTTCGTTATTTTCAAGCGGCCTTCTCATGGAAGGAGTTAGGCCCTTTCCGGAGAGAAAGCTCTTATGTATTCAAAAGAATAGTAGGCCCGTGCGGGTTCGAGCCGCAGACCTCCACCGTTTTAAAAGGTTGCGATCACTTGTTTCTTGAAAAGTGTCGGAGACTGCCTAACTACGTGGAAGCGCGGTTCAGCCGGGATCCCTCTTCGAGATGCGAGCCTTCGCCGACAAAAACGCTTGAGACGCGCTCCTCCTCTTGAGCGGTTGAGCGAAACAGTCACACCCTAATCCACAAGGGCGCCCGTTTTATATTGTGTGCGTTTGATAGTCCCTCCACCGTGACCCCGTTGCTGGAAACGGTGAAATGAGGTAATAATTGGTCAACGGCGGCACCCTCCTCGCTGTGATCCAGCCTACCGATTCCTGGGGCAAGCCAACAGGCATAGGGGCTTTGAGGTTTGTGCAACTAATCTGAACGCGGTGTGTTCTGATATTACAGGGCTGGGACTTTTGTCGACGATTCGCATTCTAGTTGCTGATGATTATGAAGACTGGCGGCGCCAAGTCCGTTCGCTGCTTCAGGCGCGGCCAGAATGGCAAGTCATAGCCGAAGCTGCCGATGGACCAGAAACCGTTCAGAAGGCCGAAGAACTGAAACCGGACTTAATTCTGCTGGACATTGGCCTCCCAAAACTGAATGGAATCGAAGCCGCCCGGCGGATACGGCAACTCTCCCCCAACTCGAAAATAATGTTCCTAAGTATGTACAACTCTCCAGACGTGGTGCAGGCAGGTTTGAGCACGGGCGCCCTGGGTTACGTTCGTAAGACAGACGTCAATAGGGAACTATTGCCTGCCATGGATGCGGTTCTTCGGGGTAAGCAATTCGTCAGCAGCAGCTTAAGGGACCACCAGTTCACCGACACCTCAGTACAGAAAGCCGCCCACCGCCATGAGGTTCAATTCTATTCCGATGACGCACTGCTTCTAGACACATTTGCTCGCTTTATCGCTGTTGCCCTCAAGTCCGGGCGTGCGGCTATCGTTATCATTACTGAGTCACACCGGGACGGTCTCGTTTCGAGATTGAAGGTACAAGGCATAGATGTTGATGCCACCACCCAACAGGGGACTTACATTCAGTTGGATGTTGCCAAAACGCTTTCTACGTTCATGGTCAATGACATACTTGACGCTGCTCGATTTTTCGAGGTTGTGAGTGGTCTCATTGAGTCGGCCGCCAAAGCGGCAAAGCATTCTTGCGTTGTGGCTTGTGGAGAATGTTCACCTCTTTTGATGGCGGAAGGTAAGGCCGACGCCGCGATTCGGCTCGAACAACTCTGGGACGAGGTAGGTAAAACCTTTGGGGTGGATATCCTCTGTGGGTACGCCTTGAGCAGCTTTCACGGCGAGGAAGACGAGCACGTTTTCCAGAGGATCTGTGCGGAGCACTCAGCCGTTTATTCTCAGTGAGATAGTAAGGCTCAATTCCAGGTTAACCCCCCGCAGCAGCGTCGCCTTTCACAAGTTGGCGCAGTTCAACTTCCGGCACAGCAAATTCCGCAGTGCCACAATCCAGACAGACAACAAGCTCTGGAAATACCCACACGACGGGCTTGTCAAGGTTTTGCAGGCCGGGAAAATGGATGCCTATCTCCCCTGTAAACTTGCTCTGATTGACTGACCCGCACGACTTGCACGGCATACCGCCCCCCACGTACGTTCTCAGAACATCATTACGAGAGTGACGCGTCAATGCCCGGCGTCACACGGTGTTTGCCCAGACAAACCATTAGGTAAAGTGGTCCCCATCTATCGAGAGTCGCCTCTTCTGTAGAGGTTCCCGGAAACGCGGGAAAAGTTCCCCAAATAGTCCTCTTCGGAAGGCGTTTTTTCGCCAGTGCCCGATAAGTTTGAATGTATAGGTCAAGGGAGGAGCGCTTGGTGCACAAAAGCTGAACTCAGCGACCGAGTTGATTCAGACACCAAGGAGGCTCACCCATGCAGACTATGAATTGCATCGGGTTCGATGTGCACGAGAGGACCATCAGCTACTGCGGGTTGTGCGGAGCCGAGAAGAGTTCGGCGAACACCGTGCAGTCCACGCCGCTGTCCAAGCAGCGCCCGGCGCCGGCAGTGATTCTCTGTTTTAGGGTGTCAAACCACTATTTAGACTGTAGGATTTCGCGTCCGTTGGTTGCCTGGATGGGTCGTGCATTCATCGGGTAAATCTTGGCAAACGCTGCCACTTGTTCGGGGGAGATCGTGGCGTGGCCCTTCAGAACATACCAGGTGACGCCTTCAGTGCAGGGGGGAGTGGTCAACGACCCAGCATAAGTGAAATAGCCGCGATCACCCGGGAGCAAATCCTGAACCTGAATCGAAACCGACGGAACATCTTGTCTCTTTTCCTTTTGGGATGGGATATTCTTCCACAACGTATCGATTAGCGGGTTTGCAGTTCCCTCCCTAAACAAAACAGCAACGACAGCCAAGTTTCCGTTGGCATCCGCATGCACAAGATGAGCCACAAGGGGGAAGCCCTTGTTGGCAACATGTTCTTCACTCGGGTGGTGAAAGTGAAACTGCATCAGAGTGTAGGTTTTGTCGCCGACGGTGAGAGTGCTTCCGGGAGCGTAATTCACTTGAATTGTGTGGCCGTTGTCGATGATGTTCAATGCTACGGCCTTATAGTCCAGTTTGAGGGCCGGGAGTTCCGCGGACTTGGCATCCTTGATATCGATAGGCGATTGGGTGTGGCCCAGTGAACAGGCGGAAAAGGCTGGATCAAGCTTGCCCCAATGTTTCGGATCTTCCGCCCCGGAGTAAGTCCAGTGCGGCAGATGGGCGTCCTGAGCATTGGTGAGGGCAGGCAATCCAACCATGCCTAGGATAGGAGCGAAGAGAACCGTACGCCAAAATGAATGAGAATCCATCGAAATTTTCCCCCTAGGAGTGATCGAGATCACTGAGAAAATTCCACTTCCGAAAACAGCACAAATGAAGCAAATTCCATCCCCATATTGCGACAACGTACCCTGTGCCTGGCCGAAGAGAAACTAGGCAAAACCCTAGTTGTTCCTAAGCGTGTCTGGAGAATAGATTGGCCACATTGCTCATGGAAACCAGCTAGGGACCCGAAGCAAACTTCTCGCAACGATTGGAGAACCCACTCATGAAATTCAAGATGATCTCTGCGATTCTCGCCGTGGCATTTCTGTCCGCAAGCACATGCGTCGCAAAAGACGACAACGAGAAGAAAAGACAGAAAACCCACAAGATGGCAAACCAGACCCTTAAGGAATTGCACAAGCTTGAACCCACTTCTAAGGAGGCCATTCAAAAGTCGGCGGGGTATGCCGTTTTCAACAATATGGGGACGAATCTTTTCTTGCTGAGCACGGCCCGTGGCGCGGGGGTTGCAGTCAACACCAAGACCAAGCAGGAAACCTTTATGAAGATGATCTCGGCCGGCGCCGGTCTAGGCATAGGAGTGAAGGACTATCGAGTGATCTTTATCTTCGAGAACGATGGGGCCCTGTCAAATTTCCTCGACTCTGGCTGGTCTGGTTCAGCGCAAACGGACGCTGCGGCCAAGGTGGGAACAGCTGGCGGTGCTTACTCGGGCGCGGTCGAGGTTGCCCCGGGTGTATGGGTCTACCAAATCACCAAAAATGGCGTTGCCCTCCAGTTGACCCTGCAGGGTACGAAGTACTACAAGGACGACGACCTGAACAAAAAGTAGCTGAATACCTTGGATGCCCAACCGGCGTAATTCAGCTCCTAAAGAGCCCAAATAACCCGACTGCTTGCTCCCAGTACCAACATGTCCGCCGGGGGAGGCGGATGTCGGAGCTTTTCTACACGCGGTACTGATTGAACAAGCTTGCCCTCTCTTACGGTGGGCCTTCTCGGAGATTCCTTTCACACTGCGAATGGCAATGAGGAGGGCTTGGGAATGGCGCAAAGAAGTAGCTTCGCAGGGATGAAAGCTGAGCAGGCAAGAATGACAGCTGCTTGGAAAGCGGAAGGCCGGCTGAGCGAAGCGTGGGTTGTCGCAGACCCGGAAATTGTCGAAATTTTCTCTGCCGGAGTCGCATTTGGGATGGAAGTGGGACGCCGTGGCCGCAGCGACCCTGCCTACTCCCCAGACGAATGGCGCAAGGCATTTCGTGAAGCAGTTGAAAAAGCGGCCGCTGTTGAAGACGACCTTGAAAGAGCTAGGGAAGAGCGACCTAAAAAAGAAAAAGATTAAGCGTACAAGGATTTGCGGCCGACAAACGGGGATCTGGGAAGCTGACCAACCATGAATATCTACACGCCGGCAGTTCCGAGTGCATTGCGAGAGGCGAACAGTAAGGTAGATCGCTTAGTCCTCCCTCCGCAGGTGGCCCGACGTTAACGGCCCCTCGTGGCCCCTCAAATAGCTACAAACCACTAGTTAGGAAGGAGATGCTTGATTGGATTTAAGGTTCCAGTTCACTGTTCGAACATGAGCACAGCCGGATTCGGATCGCTGGCTGGCACCACCACAAACTTGTTGGGTGAGACGACATAGACGATGGCGCTGTTACCACCGACGCTTCCGGTGAAAGTTCCTCTCCCGTTCGTTGGTGCGGAAGAAATGGAATAGCTCGAATTTGCACTGACACCGGAACTCGCGCCGCTTGGAGCACCGATATCCTCGGTGCCCGTAATTGTGCCGGTCGGAGTCGCGCCGTTAGCCGCGAACTCGCCGGAAAAGATTGTCACACCCAGTGTCATCGGCGCAGTTGCCAAGCCGGTGTACGTGCCACTTAACGCCGTGTTCGTGAGGGGACCGGCAGCTTGCGGATCACCAAATCCGAACAATACAGAACTGTCCGGCACCACGAAGAAAGCCTGATTGGAGCTGACAAGATAAGCAACCAGATAGCTGCCGCCGAGGTGGATTCCAGTTCGCCCATTGCTATCGACGGTGGAGGTTCCGGCAAGAGCGGTGACAGACGTAGCGGCCCCGCCACAGTTCTGGTCGTAAGTCAGGGTGAGCGCGCCGGCCGCGTTGCCCGTGAGCAGACCGGCCAGGACATTGGGAGCGGCACCGCTATTGCTGCCGCACCCGGAGCCGACGCGTCCGGTCAAGTACATGACCATGCCGCCGTTCAGGGAGGCGTTGGAGAAACCTCCAAGCGGCGTTTGCTGCTGGAGGAAAGTGCCATTCAAGAGTGGCGTCGCTGGCGAGGGAGCGTCTGACTCCATCGCAAAGATTTTTCCAGAGTTCGCGACGTAAAAGACGAAGTTGAGGTTTTGCGGAATTCCGCCGGCGAGTGGAGGCAGGTTCAGCATGCCACGCCCGCTGGATGTGTCGGTCACGATGTAACTCGACGCGAAGATGTTTAAAGTGGTGAATGTGCCGGACTGGTTGGCGTCCGCAGCGCCGCTGGTGAAGGTGCCCGCGCCGTTGGCCGTCATACGGCCGGCGATGGCGGTACGATTGTTCGAAAGGTCGAAGCCTGCAACTCCGAAGGCATAGTCGCCGACGATTTTGGAAGTGCTGTACGCAGTCGTGTCCGCCTTTTCCATGGACCCCGAGCCGACTGTTCCGTTGCCGCCCGAGGCGTCAATCTCGACGAACTTCGCGGTGCCATCGGCCATCATCACGAATGCAAGCTTGCCACCACCGGGGATATTCAGATTCATCACGCCGCGGTTGTCCGCGCCGACCGAGTAGGTTCCGGTGAAAGCCTGGTCGATTAATTTCTCCGGGACACCCACACCGTTGGTGTCCAATACTCCATTCGTCAAATTTCCAGCGCCGTCCGACGTGAATCTTCCCACGGCGGCAAACGGAGTGGAGCCACCACCGCCGCCGGTAGTCATTCCGTTGAACGTAAATGCGTAATCACCTTTCAGTTCGGCGTTGTTCGCCCCGGCTGTGCCCTGCGCCCGGATCGTGCCGGCTGAAAACAGTGCCAGGCACGCGATCCCCAGAATCTTCAACTTTCTCATTTATCCACTCCTCGTTTATTGAGCGGCCGCGCGGGGACGATTCGAAGCGAACCGGGGAGCAGAAGTGTTCTTTGGGCGAGGACACTTATGTCTCAAAAATACCCGCGGCGTGACGGGATGCGCTCAGGTCGTTCAACCACTTTTCCGTTTTTACCGACCTGCCGATCACTCGGCGCTATCGTATTTATGCCTCTGCGGCAGGCAGTGGACAATCGGGTGAATACAGCAAAAACGGGGGTGGGAATCGCCCCAAGCGCGAAGGGCGAAGATAGGGAGAAGAATGGGAGTGCAGACAGGAGCGATCGGCGGGGATTTTTCCTCAGCGTGCGCTGGGAGAAATTTTTGCGTCCTTCTGGACCAACTCACGAAGGATGGAAGGAATTTTTTCGAAATCGGCGGACTTATCCAGGAACAGATTGGCGCCGGCGGCCAGACATTCCTCGCGATATTCGGGGTAAGGATAGTTGGTGCAGATAAGCACATAGACGTCCGGGTGATCCGTGCGGATGGCGCGGAGCACGTCGAGCCCGCTGCCACCGGGCATGTGCAGATCGAGAATCACCGCGTCCGGCTTCATTTTGTGAATGCCGTTCACCGCGGCGGGCACATCGCCCGCCTGGCCCACAACCCGCGCGCCGGGGACCTCTTCGAGAAGGCCCGCCAAGCGTTCCACAATAACTCGGGAGTCGTCAGCGATAAAGACTTTCATGGTAATTCCTTCATGAGCAGCACTTGCTTAAGTACGAAATCCAATAACAGAGAATGACAAATCCTCAGGGAAATACATCCGGTGGAAGCACGAATCTCATGTAGGACAATAGGAAGGTGCGCTGACCGCGATTGTCCTACGACGCAAGGCCCGCAGTCCAAAGCGGCAAAACTCTTGCAACTTTGCCTCTCGCGAGGCGGTGTGCGTGGTCAGTCCACCAGTTGTGCTTCGAGCGCGTAGCGAATCAGATCGGCGTTTGTTTTCATGCCGGTCTTTTCGAGAATCCGGCCGCGATACGTGCTGACGGTCTTCACGCTGAG
>Ga0210405_10002430_pt1 | contig 19386 bp, 20 predicted proteins | sample IncBWH11MmetaG_FD_155492 | JGI IMG/M metagenome (GOLD analysis project Ga0210405, IMG submission 155492) | Forest soil microbial communities from Barre Woods Harvard Forest LTER site, Petersham, Massachusetts, United States - Inc-BW-H-11-M | ecosystem: Environmental > Terrestrial > Soil >... | reverse complement strand
TTGCCGAGATACAGTTGATAATGAGAGATAGCAAGCTCAAGTCTACTTATGGTCCCTCACGAGCTAGAGATTTCTTCCAGGTTCCTTTGAATCGAGAGGACGGGCCGATCTGGACTTTTGAAAGATATGGAGCCACTCGCACGGAGCTTCCCGACGGCCGAATAATCTGCATCGGCGTTGAACACGAGGACTACTATGACACAGACTTCCAGATCTACAGCGATGTTGTGGTTTTTGGACCTAAGAACGAAATTGAAATCTACGGCTATCCGGAGGAAGCCTTCCCGCCGACCGATTTTCATACTGCCACTCTCGTAAGAGACGAGATCATCGTTATCGGATGTCTGGGAAATGTGAAGGACCGACGACTTGGATTCACTCCGGTCTACTCGGTCAACACGAAAAGCTTTCGCACTTCTGAACTCATTATTGATAGCACGGGGCCCGGATGGATTTTCGAGCACACGGCAGAGTTGTCAGCCGACTCCCTCATTAGCATTCGCGGCGGCCAGCGGGTCGAGCTGAAGGATGGAAAGCAGCGATTCAAAAGAAACAACGAAGAGTTTTCATTGGATATCAGGACCGGAACTTGGGCGCAGATCACGAACAGAAATTGGCCGCAGTGGTCTATTGGGCAGGAGGATGGCGGCGCTTTCATCCTGGATCATGGCGTGCGGTTGCGTGACCTTGTCCCGGAAGGGCTCGAGCGTATTTGCGCGAGTGACGAGAGAGAGCGCGAAGCGAGATTCCTCTTGCGAGGAGTGCCGATTCGAGTCATCGCGGGAGTCAGACGGATTGAAATCGTTGCCGAGGGCGACTTACCTGAGCAACTGTGTCGCGAGATACCTGAGGTATTTCGAAGGAGGGTCGAATCTCTTTGTAAAAGGAAATGCGTTACGGAATAGAGCAACGATCCTTTAGCGCGCAGCATGCTGCGCCACTACAAGGGAATTGGTAGACTGAACGTCGAGTATTTTTGAAAGCGAGGAAGCATGTTTCCAACGGATGTGGTGATTGTGGCGGGGGCGCGGACGCCGATGGCGCGGTATACCGGGGCGTTTTCGGAGGTGAGCGCGATTGATTTGGCGGCGCATGCTTCGAAAGAGGCGATTCGTCGGTCGGGTGTGGACCCGGAAGAGTTTGATCACGCGATTTTTGGAAATGTGATGCAGACTAGCGCGGACGCACTATATGGTGCGCGGCACGTGGGGTTGAAGGCGGGATTGAAAGTGGAGACGCCGGCGGTGACGGTGAACCGGTTGTGCGGGTCGGGGATTGAGGCGGTTTCGCAGGCGGCGCAGCGTTTGCTGCTTGGCGAAGCGACGATGGTGCTCGCGGGCGGGATGGAAAATATGACGCAGGCTCCGTTTGTGATTCGCGGGGCACGAACTGGTTTGAAACTGGGAGGTGGGGCGCTGGAGGATTCTCTGTTTGTGGGATTGACGGACAGTTATTGCGGATTGCCGATGGCGATGACGGCGGAAAAACTGGCGGAGCAGCACGGGATTACGCGTAAAGACGCGGATGCGTATGCGTTGCGGAGCCAGCAAGCGGCGGACGCGGCGTACAAGGCGTGCCGAATTCGGGAAGAGCTTGCGCCGGTGGAGGTGAAGCAAGGGAAGAAGACGATTGTGTTTAGCGAAGACGATCACCGGCGGCCGGAAACCACGATGGAGACGCTGGAGAAGTTGCCGCCCTCGTTCAAGAAAGATGGGATTGTGACGGCGGGGAATGCTAGCGGGATCGTAGATGGCGCGGCGGCAGTTGTGGTGACGCTCGAAAAAACGGCGAAAGAACGCGGGCTGAAGCCGATTGGGCGCATTGTGTCGTGGGCGACGGCGGGAGTTGATCCGAGCATCATGGGGATTGGGCCGGTGCCTTCTTCGCAGAAGGCTTTGAAGCTGGCGGGATTGGCGATTGAGCAGATGGATCGGGTCGAGGTGAATGAGGCGTTTGCGGCGCAGTATCTGGCGGTGGAGAAGGCGCTCGGATTGAACCGGGACAAGACGAATGTGAATGGCGGGGCGATCGCGTTGGGGCATCCGCTGGGGGCATCGGGGACGCGGTTGTTGATAACGATTTTGAATGAACTGCGGCGGAACAATTTGCGGTATGGGTTGACGACGGCTTGCATTGGGGGCGGGCAGGGAATTGCGATGATTGTAGAGACGCTGAACTGAACGAAGTAAAGAAGTAACGAAATAACTATGTAACGAAGGGCCGTCATACTTATGGACGCGACTGCTCGATTGGACAACTTCTAAAGCCGGAAAAGATAACGCAGAGACGCAGAGTACGCTGAGGAGCGCGGAGAAGACTCTTGCACAGGGAGTTTCTGCTAGACTTGCATTTCGCTCCACGTGGGGTTTGTCGAAGTCTTCTTTCAATTCAGTGAGGATAGGAAATGGGAATTCAAAAAGTTGGAGTTGTGGGGTGTGGGTTGATGGGGTCGGGGATCGCGCAGGTGTGCGCGGCGGCGGGATTTGTGACGGTGGTGCGGGAAGTGAGTCCGGCGGTTGTTGAGAAAGGGCTCGCGGGTATCGAGAAAAATTTGGCGCGGTTGTTGGAGAAGGGAACGATTACAGCGGCGGTGCAGGGTGAGATTCGCGGACGATTGCGCGGGACGACTTTGCTGGAGGATTTGAAGGATTGCGATTTGATTGTTGAGGCGATCATCGAGCAGTTGCCGGCGAAGCGCGAACTTTTCACCGCGCTGGATGGGCTCTGCCCGGCTTCGACGATTTTTGCGAGCAATACTTCGTCGTTGACGATCACGGAAATTGCGGCGGCGACGAAGCGGTCGCAGCGGTTTGTGGGATTACATTTCTTCAATCCTGTTCCTGTGATGAAGTTGGTGGAAGTGGTGCGGACGATTGCGACAGACGCCGACGTGTTCGAAGAGATGGTGGCGTTCGGGGTGAAACTGGGGAAATCGCCGGTGCGGGCGCACGATTCTACCGGATTTATTGTGAACCGGTTGCTGGTGCCCTATTTGCTGGATGCGATTCGCGCTTTGGAAGAAGGCGTGGGATCGATTGAGGATATTGATAATTCGATGAAACTAGGTTGCGGGCATCCGATGGGGCCGCTGACTTTGCTGGATTTTGTGGGATTGGATACTACCTACTACATTTCGCAGATTATGTTTGACGAGTTCCATGAGCGGAGGTTTGCTTCGCCGCCGCTTTTGAAGAGGATGGTTTTGGCGGGATGGAATGGGCGGAAGTCGGGGCGGGGATTTTATGATTACGCGGATCCTGCTAAGCCTAAAGCGATGAAATTCTAAGAAAAGAATTTTACACAGAGGACACAGAGAGCGCAGAGGGCACAGAGAAGATGGCTTACGAGAATTTGTTGTACGAGAAGAGGGACGGGATTGCGTTTGTTACGTTCAACCGGCCGAAGGTTTTGAATGCGTTGAACCGCAAGACCATGGAGGAGTTGCAGCAGGTGCTGCTGGATGCGCGCGGAGATGAAGCGGTGCGGGTGTTGATCCTGACCGGGGCGGGAGAAAAGTCGTTTGTGGCGGGGGGTGACATTGGAGAGCTTTCGCAGCAGACGCCCGTAAACGGAAAAGAATTTTCGCTGTTTGGGCAGAGCGTAATCCATTTGCTGGAAACGATGGGCAAGCCTTCCATCTGTGCGATTAATGGATTTGCGCTGGGCGGCGGGTGCGAGATTGCTTTGGCGTGCACGATCCGCATTGCGAGCAAAACAGCAAAGCTAGGCCAGCCAGAAGTGAAGCTGGGGATTATTCCGGGATACGGTGGAACCCAACGGCTGGCGCGGCTCTGCGGCAAAGGAGCCGCGCAGGAACTTTGTCTTGCCGGCGAAATGATCAGTGCGGAAGAAGCGCTGCGGATTGGGCTCGTGAATCATACTTATGAGCCTGCGGAGCTTTTGCCTGCGGCCGAGGCTCTGGCGAAGAAGATTATTGCGAATGCGCCGATTGCGGTGAAGTACACGATGGAGGCCATCGAGCGCGGGACGGAGATGCCTCAGGAGGAAGGGTTGTTCCTGGAGGCGACGCTCTTTGGTTTGGCTTGCGCGACGGAAGATATGCGCGAGGGCACGAAGGCGTTTTTGGAGAAGAGACCGGCGAAGTTTGTAGGGAAGTAAGAAAATAGGAAAGAACAAAAACGAGAAAAGATAACGCAGAGGCGCAGAGTTAACAGAGTTTCGCGGAGAAGAGGAAGACGGGCTGAGAAATGCAGACAGGGAAAATTGAGGGCGGGTTGAGCGCGGCGGGATTTCGATTTGGGATTGTGGTGAGCCGGTTCAATAGTTTTATTACGGAGCGGTTGCTGGCAGCGGCGGTGGATGCGCTGGAGCGTGCCGGGGCGGTTAGCAAAGATGTGGACGTTGTGCACGTACCGGGTTCGTTTGAATTGCCGTTGACGTCGAAGAAGCTTGCCGCGACGGGGCGCTACGATGCGCTGATCGCAATTGGCTGTGTGATTCGCGGCGAAACTTCTCATTACGATTATGTTTGCTCGGAGACGGCGCGCGGATTGCAGCTCGCGCAGATGGACTCGGGCGTGCCGATTATGTTTTGCGTTTTGACTTGCGACACTTTGGAGCAGGCTATTGACCGCGCCGGCTTGAAAGGCGGCAACAAAGGATTCGAAGCAGGGCTGGGGGCGATTGAGATGGCGAATTTGTCTCGCAAGCTGCGCGGTGCGACTGCGAAGCCGCCGGCGAGCGGAAAGCCGCGGCGCAAGTAATATGTCCCTGCGTACAAAATCACGCGAGTTCGCGATGCAGATGCTTTTCCAGTGGGACATGAGCGAGCAGGAGCCAACGAAACTCGAGGCGAAATTCTGGCGAGCCGCGAAAGCCACGGATTCCACGCGCGCGTTTGCGAATCGGCTGTTCGAAGGAGCGGTGAAAGACACGACGGCGATTGACGAACTAATCGTCAAGCAAGCGGAGAACTGGCGGTTGGAACGGCTCGCCGTGATCGACCGGGCGATTTTGCGATTGGCCATTTACGAATTGCGGACGACAGATACACCGCCGAAGGTGATTCTGAACGAGGCGGTTGATTTGGCAAAGAAATTTTCTTCAGAAGATGCTGGATCGTTTGTGAATGGGATTCTCGATGCCGTCCACAAGACGTTGGAGAAGGATTAACTAACGTCGCGGCCTGATTCCGCCCCTCAAGACGTTCCTCGTTTACGAATCAGAGCAGACTCCGTTAGGAACGTGACATCCCAAATACGCGCGTAGCGCAGTTCGTCCAAGACAATCGAAAGATCCCTGTATCTTGCACGCTGGTCCACGACGAGAAAAACTTTGTGTTGCGCGCCGCTCTGAAGACGTTGCTGAATCTGCTCCGACAAATCTTCACTCGCCACCCTGTGATTTCCAAAGTAGATCGAGCCGTCGCGAGTGAGCATGACTCTCATGGCATCGTCGCGAAGTGCGGCTGGCGTGGGTGTTGCATTGTGGGAGATGTACCTGTCGAGGGCCATGCCGTGATGAGGCGGGTCACTTATCATCGCAATGATGAGGAAGAGAACGACGCAGCCTAGCGCCGAGTGTGCAAATGCAGGTGAATTGAGGCTGTTGAACAGCGTGGGCCGCCGGCTTCCCAATCTGCGATTTCGCACGCGGCGCTGTAAGCGTGAAAGGTTGGTCCACATGGCGGTGTCTCTCTAGTTGTTAGACACCGGAGATGGTTGAGCCGTGCCCGGCTAGACGCGGATAGTGCCTTCGAAGACTTTGACGGCGGCGCCGCTCACGCGCGGCACCAGCTTTTTTCCGCGCTGCGTGACTTCCACTTCGATGTGGCTTGGACGGCCCATTTCTGCGCCCTGCAAGATGGACAGCGTGTGTCCGGGCGCGAGCTTGCCATGCTTCACAAGATACGCACCGAGCGAGCCGGCTGCGGAGCCGGTCGCGGGATCCTCGTAGATTTCCCAAGGCAACATGCCACGTGCGAAAACCTTTGCGTGATCGCCAAGTGCAAAGCAGTAGGCCATCGTCGCGTTTTTTCCGAGCAACTTGCGCAGCTCAAACATGTTCATGGAGATTTTGCCGAGCGCGGCGCGATTCCTGAGTGGCACCATGAGATTGAATATGCCAGTGGAGACGCACTCCGGATCGAGATGCGGATCGAAATCTTTCGGAGTAAGCCCGAGCGCCTTGGCTAGCGCAGCTTTCTTGAACTTGACGGGACGGAATGCAGCCACCGTCTGCGTCATGGTGACACGCTGCGGGCGCCCGTCCTTGAAACGAATCTCAACGGGGAGCACGCCGGCGCCGGTTTCCTGCATGACGTGCACCCCGCCTTCTTGTGCGGGGACAACGCCGAGCTCCGCAAGCAAAAACCAGGTGCCGACGACGGGATGACCGGCGAGCTTGAGCTCTTCGCGCGTGGTGAAGATGCGCAAGCGAGCCAAAGCGCGTTCGTCGGTCGGCTTTTGCACGAAGACGGTTTCGGCGAGATTCATCTCGCGCGCGATGGCTTGCATCTGATCGTTCGAAAGGCTATCGCCGTCGGTGAAGACGGCAAGTGGATTGCCTTCGAAGCGGGAGTTAGTAAAGACGTCGAGCGTGAAGAAGCGGTGTTCCATTGGATTGTGAGCTGTAGCCTGAGCAAGGACGCGGACTAGATATGCTCGAGCTGGGCGACAGTCCTTTCGTTGGTGATATTTCCCGTATTGAGCGTGGACTTCGGCTCAATCAATACGATGTGCACTTCTTCGTCCGCAACAGGGCAATGCTCGACGCCGCGTGGAACGATGACGAATTCGCCTTCGCGCACGACAACCTCGCGGTCCCGGAATTTCATACGCAACGTGCCTTTGACAACCAGAAAGAGTTCATCCTCATTGTCGTGATGATGCCAGATAAATTCACCTGTTAGTTTTACTGCTTTGACGTGGCAATCGTTCAGATCGCCGATGATACGAGGATTCCAGTAATCCGCTATGAGGCTGAATTTGTCAGCAAGATTGATCGTTTCCATTTTGTACCTATAAGGCCCGGACAAGTTTGGCTACTGCATCGAGAGCGCGTTGCGTCGTTTCCTGCTTCGACGTCTCGCAATAAACGCGAAGAAGATTTTCCGTGCCGGATGCGCGAACGAGCAGCCAGCCGATGTCGCCGAGGTAGATTTTGATGCCGTCCATGTTTTCGCGGCGCGTGATGAGCCAGTCGAGCAGCTTGGCCGTTTTTTCGCTGGAGAAATGTGCGACAGCTTTTCGTTTTTGGGCTGGTGTTACGTCGAGATCGACGCGGCCGTAATGATATTCGCCGAATTCGGCATAGAGAGTGCGCAGCATATCGCCGAGCGATTTTCCGTGCCAGGCCATGAGTTCGGCCAGAAAGAGCGCGCAAACCGTGGCGTCGCGTTCGGGCAGATACAGGCTCGTGCCGATGCCGCCGCTTTCTTCACCGCCGATCAAAATATTTTGTTCGAGCATCAGCTCGCAAATGTATTTGAACCCGATAGGCACTTCGTGGAGTTTGCGGCCAAACTTGGCGGCGAGTTTGTCGATCAACTTGGTGACGGAAAAAGTTTTCGCAATGTCGCCGGGAAGACTGCGAGTGCCTGCAAGGTGCCAGACGAGAAGCGCAAAGATTTGGTGCGGGTTGACGAACGAACCGTCGCGATCGACGGCGCCGATGCGGTCGCCATCGCCGTCGGCGCAAAGGCCAGCGTCAAATTTGCCGGCGAGCACGGCTTCCTGCAACGGCGCGATGTGCGGAGGAATAGGTTCCGGATGCATGCCGCCGAAGCGCGGGTCGCGCGTGGCTCGAATTTCGTCGCAGGCGATTCCGTTGCGCGCGAAGAGCGCGGGCAGCAGACCGGTGGCGGAGCCGTGCATGGGGTCGGAGACAAAACGGAGCTTCGCGTCGCGCAGTTTCTGCCAGTCGATCAGTTTCTCGATAGTGTCGAGGTATGGAGCGCGCGGCTCTAAAGAGTGAATCAGTTCTTTTCGCGGAGGGAGAGGCACAGCTGCGTTTTTTTGGACTTCGGCTAGTTCAATCTCGATTTGCGCGACGATCGATGGCAGAGCGCTGCTGCCGTAGCTCGCTTTGTACTTGATGCCGTTCCATTGATAAGGATTGTGGCTTGCGGTGATAAGGATGCCGCCTGCGGCCGCGCGCTGGCGAACGAGCAGTGAAATTGCGGGCGTAGGACAGGGTTTGTCGGCGAGCCAAACGGGTGTTCCCGTTGCGGCAATCACTTCAGCTACTGCCGCGGCAACGGAATCTGAAGCAAAGCGGTGGTCGTAGCCGACGAGCACACCTTTGCGCGCGTCCTCGTACCGCACGACGTAACGTGCGATGGCCTGCGCCACAATGCGCGCGTTCGCAAAAGTGAAACCTTCCGCAATGACGTCGCGCCAGCCATCGGTTCCAAATTTAATCGCGGTCATAAGGGACAAGAGGAAGTATACGCGAAGCGATATATCTGCCAAACGGCCAGATTGGACTGATACGCCTCAAGAAATTCGCTACAGCAGTTTGTTTAGTTTTCGTTCTTCGAGGGATTTTACGATTTTGGCGACGTCCTGCGCGCGTTCGCGCGGGACGATGAGGAGCGCGTCCGGAGTTTCAACGACAATCAGGTCGCGCACGCCAATGGCGGCCACGAATTTCGTCGGGCTATAAAGAAAATTGCCAGCGGCATCGAGAGCCAGTCCGGGGCCGGCCAGGACGTTCTCGCCGGATTGCTTTGCGAGGAGTTCGTAGACGGCGGCCCAGGAGCCAATGTCGCTCCAGCCGACTTCGGCGGGAATCACGAAGACGCGCGGTGGACCTTCCTGGCGCGTAGCGTTTTCTAAGATGGCGTAGTCGACAGAAATATTTTCGAGTTTCGGATAGATTGTGCGCAACCGTCGCTCGTAGGTTTTCTTACCGATCGTCTCCGCGAGGGACTCGAGAGCTTCATGCGTTTTCGGAAGGAATCGTTTCAGATTTTCGAGAAACGTGGAGATGCGCCAGAAAAACATTCCGGCGTTCCATTGGTAGTCGCCCGAAGCGACGTATTGTTTGGCTAATTCCAGCGCAGGTTTTTCCGTGAAGCGGCGCACCGCGAACGCAGGAGAGCCGCTTGCGCCGATGGCATCGCCCATTCGTTCGACGTAACCGAACCCCGTGTCCGGGCGCGTTGGCGGAATGCCCAGAACGATCATGCGTTTAGGCTCGCGTGCAAGATCGAGCGCCGCACTGACAATATTGCGATATTTTTCGGGCTGCGCAATGAAATGATCGGCGGGCAGCACGGCCATGAGTGCGTCGCCTTTGGCAGCGTGGCGCACGTGAACGGCGGCGAGAGCGATCGCCGCAGCCGTGTTCCGTCCAATCGGTTCCGTCAAAATGCGTTTGCCAGCTGCGGCTGGCAACTGTTTCTTAACGGCAGCGGTTTGTTCCGCGTTCGTGACAGTCCAGATATGATCGGGAGGAATAAGCGGGCGCAACCGAGCGACGGTCTGCTCCAGCATCGTATCTTTGCCGACGATATTGAGAAGCTGTTTAGGGGTGCGAGTACGGCTGCGCGGCCAGAAGCGCGTGCCGCGTCCTCCGGCGAGGATGACGGCGTGAGTTTGAAGTTTTTCACTCGGCATTAGTATTTTTCTTCTCTAACTCAGCCTTCCGTTGGACGGGAGATGCTATAAGCAAGCTCGTTTTCGTCTTCGGAGAGTACCCTCGGCTCCCGAAGTCGGCGGGAATGAACCAGCATTCTCCCGGCTTGTAGCAGAATTCGCCTGCACAACTCCTTTTAAACATCCCATGCGGTGTGGAAGACCAGTCAATGCGCCCTTCGCCTTCCAGAAATACCCACAAACTGAACTGCTCCGGGGGTTTCATAGCCACGCCCATGAAAACTCGGTGGTCAAATCCAAGCGTGGATGTGGAGAAATAGGGGCAGTCGACTAATAGTTCGCCGACTTGCTTGTTGCGGTAAGACCATGGACGAGGCGCTATCTTTCCGCCAGCGTCGCTGGTGAAGTCCATGACCTCCAGAGCCTTTTCGATGTGGAGTTCGCGCGGTTTGCCGTTGGCGTCGCGGCGGTCGTAATCGTAGATGCGATAGGTGAGATCAGAATATTCCTGCACTTCGCAGATCACCATTTTGGGGCCGATGGTGTGCGGCATTCCCGCGGGAATAAAGAAAGTGTCGCCAGCGTGAGCTTCGTGCGATTGAAAGAGATCTTCGAGTGTGTCATCAGCGAGCGCGGCGAGAAATTTCTCCCTGGTCGCATCCGGTTTCAGTCCTGCAAGCAGTCGCGCTCCTGGCTCGGCGGAAACGACATACCACATTTCTGTCTTTCCTCGGCCGCCTGCAGCGGCTTCGTGCGCGGCGGCGTAGGCGTCATCGGGATGGACCTGAATCGATAGCTTGTCGGCCGGGAAAATGAATTTTAAGAGCAAAGGGAAGTCTGCTTCGCCCTCGAAGTTCTTGCCACGCCATCCGATGGTCATTTCTTTCCAGGCTTGGCCGAGCGTTTGGCCTGCGAACGGGCCGCTGGCGATTCGGCAGTCAACGCCTGTGAGCCAAGCTTCGCCAATCAGCGGATGGAGGTCACGCATATCTGGAAATAGCGGCGCGAGAGAGCTAGAGCCCCACAAGCGCTCGGAAAAAACCGGCTCGAGGCGGAAGGGCGCAGGACTTATCGGCAACGCAGTCACAATTTAGGCCGCGGCTTCGACGCGGATGAAGAAGCGCTCGAGGCGGCGTAAGCCTTCGTCGATGCGCTCGATGGACGTGGCGTAGGAGAGGCGGAGATAGCCCGGCGCGCCGAAACCTTCGCCGGCGACGAGCGCGACGCGGGCTTGATCGAGCAGCAGCTTTGCGAGTTCGCCCGTGTCTTTCGCAATAGCGTGGCCACTCTCACCGTTCGCGAGGTGCGCGGCGACATTCGGGAATGCGTAGAACGCGCCGCCAGGCATTTCGCACTTCACGCCGGGGATGGCGTTCAAGCCTTCGACGATCCGCTTTCGACGGCGGTCGTATTCGGCGAGCATGACGGGGACAGAGTCCATCGAGCCTGTCATCGCGGCGAGCGCCGCATATTGCGCGATGGAAGTTGGGTTCGAGGTCGACTGGCTCTGCAGCTTGGTCAATGCCTGAACCAGCTCCGCGGGGGCCAGCGTGTAGCCGATGCGCCAGCCGGTCATCGCAAATGTTTTGGAAACCGAGCCGATGATGATTACGTTATTTTTCGAATCCGGCGCGCTGGCGATGGAAAACGGTTTGTGCTCGTCGTAAGTGAAATGCGAATAGCACTCGTCGCCCATCAGCCAGACGTTGTGCTTTTTGCAGACGGCCAGAATTTTCAAGTACTCGTCTGGAGGAACGACACCGCCAGTGGGATTGCTCGGCGAATTCAGAATTAGGAGTTTTGTTTTCGGAGTAATGGCCTTTTCAATTGCGGCAGCCTTGACGCTGAAACCATCTTCGGGCCGCGTCTGCACATAAACCGGCGTGCCGCCGGCGTACTTGACGATGTCAGGAAAGCTCACCCAGTACGGCGCAGGGATAATCACTTCATCGCCCGCTTGAACCAGGACACTCATCACATTGAAGATGCCATGCTTGCCGCCTACGGTGACGATGCACTCTTTCACCGCGTAGTCGGAGCCAAGCTCGCGTTTGTGCCACGCGCAGATCGCTTCGCGCAGCGGCATGATTCCGCCCGTCGGCGTGTACTTGGTCTTGTTTCCCTCGATGGCGGCAATCGCGGCTTTCTTAATGTGATCGGGAGTCGGAAAGTCCGGCTCGCCTGGGCCGAAGTCGGCGATGTCCACGCCCTGTGACTTCAGCCGGTCAGCCTCGGCAATGACAGCGGCTGTTGGCGAGATTTGTATGCGATTGATGCGTTCCGTGAGTTGCACAGGTTCTCCTAGTAGGACAGGCTTCAGCCTGTCTCTCGCGCCAAGCTTGGCGCATGAACTTTCCTACAAAACTTTCGCTCGCAGCCTCTGCTCCACTTCCGGTGGCACGAGGTCCTTCAAAGGCCCGCCGAGTTGCGCAATTTCCCGCACCAATTTCGAGCTCAAATAACTATACGATTCGCCGGGCAGCATAAAAACTGTTTCCAGCCGTGGCTCAAGTTTCCGGTTCATCAAAGCCATCTGTAGTTCGTACTCGTAATCTGAAATTGCGCGAATTCCACGCAAAATCACACCCGCGCCACGCTTGCGCGCATAATCCACGAGCAGTCCGTGGAACACGTCCACTTCCACTCCCGACCATTTCTTCGTCACCTCGCGCAGCATCTCGACGCGTTCCGGAACGGAAAAGAGCGGCTGCTTCTCAGCGTTGTTCAAGACCGCGACGATCACGAGGTCAAACATTTTTTCGCCGCGCTCGATCAGGTCGAGATGGCCGTTGGTCACCGGGTCAAACGAGCCGGGGTAGATGGCGATCGAGGTTTTCATAGGCGCCGCTCGGAATTGCTTATTCTAACTCAGGCCGCCAAATTGTTGCGCCGCAAACTTTGCCGCTCCCTGGACGGCAGATTTATGGACCGCTGATTTTCTCTTCGCACCGGACAGCGACTGTGACAGTATCCTCCCTGCCGCTCTGTGAGCGAGGCGATACCGGATTGTTATTGATTGCTATTTCAAAAGGAGCTCCGAAAACATGGCTGCTGGCCCCTCGAAACGAGGTCTCGGTTTGTTGGCGGTGGGTGTTTTGATGATGTCTGTTCCGACGAACGCGCAGGAGCAACGTACGCTGAATCTGATGCCCGCTCCATCAAGCGTCCAAATTGGCGCGGGCCGGCTACTGGTGGACTCTACTTTTTCCGTGGGATTGACTGGATATACTGAGCCGCGCCTGGATCGTGCGGTCGAGCGTTTTCTGCGTCAACTGTCGCGGCAAACCGCCATTCCCCTCGCTACAAAACCGAACGTCTCCTCAAAAAACGTCCTCGTGATTCACACCGACCACGCTGGCAAGGAAATCCAGGAGCTTGGCGAAGACGAGTCGTACGTTCTTGAAGTCAGCGCAAACGGAGCAAAGCTTAGCGCGGCAACACCGCTTGGCACCTTGCACGGCCTCCAAACTTTTCTCCAGTTGGTGGATGTCTCGCCCGATGGATTCGCCGCTCCCGCTGTCACGATCAACGATAAGCCGCGATTCCCCTGGCGCGGGCTAATGATCGACTCCGCGCGCCATTTTGTGCCGCTTGATGTACTCAGAAGAAATATCGACGGCCTAGAAGCCGTGAAGATGAACGTGTTGCACTGGCACTTATCCGAAGACCAGGGTTTCCGCGTCGAGAGTAAGAAATTTCCGAAGCTGCACGAGATGGGTTCCGACGGCCTTTACTATACCCAGGATGAGATCCACGGCTTGATCGAGTACGCGCATGAACGCGGCGTCCGCGTGGTGCCGGAATTCGATATCCCCGGCCATAGCACGGCTTGGTTCGTCGGCTATCCTGAGCTTTCGAGCGGACCGGGCCCTTACGGAATTGAGAGGAAATGGGGCGTTTTCGATCCAGCGTTTGATCCAACGAACGAGCGCACCTACAAATTCTTCGATCAATTCATCGGGGAGATGGCGAAACTTTTCCCGGACCATTTTTTTCATGTCGGTGGCGACGAAGTGAACGGGAAGCAGTGGGACGCCAATCCTAAAATCCAGGAATTCATCAAGGCGCACGATTTGAAGAACAATGAAGGCCTTCAGTCTTATTTCAACAAGCGGCTCGAGCCCATCGTGAGTAAGCACGGCAAGAGCATGGTCGGTTGGGACGAGGTGCTTGATCCATCGCTTCCGAAGGACATCGTCATTCAGTCCTGGCGCGGGCCGGACGCGCTCGCTGCTGCCGCGAAGCAAGGCTTTCGCGGAATTCTTTCGAACGGCTACTACCTCGACCTGGGCTGGTCGGCCGCGCGCCACTATGCCGTCGACCCCTTGAGCGGTGCGGCGGCGAATCTCTCGCCGGAAGAAAAAGCGCGAATCCTCGGCGGCGAATCCTGCATGTGGGCCGAATACATCAATCCGGAGAATATCGATTCGCGCATCTGGCCGCGCAACGCAGTGATTGCGGAGCGTTTGTGGTCTACACAGGAAGTGACGAATGTCGCTTCCATGCACGCGCGCATGGAAATTCTCGGGGAACGTTTGGAATGGCTCGGCCTGACGCACAAGTCGTATCACCGCCAGATGCTGCAGCGGATTGCCGGGCAAAGCAGTCAGGAAGAATTCACGGCGTTAACCACGCTTGCAAGCGTGGTCGAGCCTGTAAAAGATTACACACGGGAAGAAACCGCTGCCGTGGAGCCAACGAGCGCGACGCCGCTAAACCGCGTCGTCGATGCCGTGCCACTTGAAAGCGCAACCGCCCGCCATTTCGGGGAGTCGGTCGAGAGGTTTATCGCCGCTTCTTGCCATGATCCCGCCGCGACTGCCCGTTTGCGCGCGGAGCTCGTTGCCTGGCGCGACAACGACGCGAAACTCCAGCCCTTGGAAGAGAGATCTTTCCTGGTGAAAGCAGTTTCCGCCACTTCGCAGGACCTCACCGCACTGGGAGCTATCGGCCTCGCGGCTCTGGATTTCATCGCCAAGGGCCAACGAGCGCCTGACGATTGGAAGGCCAAGCAACTTGCGGCGCTGCAGCAAATCGAAAAGCCGAAGGGCCAACTCCTGCTGATGCCCGCTTCGTCGGTTCAGAAACTGGTCGAGGCTGCTTCGACAGGCGGGGCTTGCTCCTCATCGAACTGACATTAAGAAGTTATCGACAGCATCTGTAGGGCGAGGCTTGTTTACACCGGAGGCGCCGCCCGAGAGCTAGCTCTTGGGGCTGACGTGATTTGGACACTCGCCCGAGCCCGAGTCAGTGAACGACTCACCCTCCACCGGAATGAATTGCCAAACGTAGTGCCCCGGTGTGAGCGTCAATTTGAGGACACCGTAAGTGCTCGCGTTGCGCACTTCACTATTGGGAATCGAAAAGCCAAGCGGGTCGTGGCTGCGGCCACCCGTGCCGACGACGATCTCGCGAATTCCTCTGTCCGGTTCGGAATGCCCTTCTGGGTCCTGCGGCGCAAAGCGTTCATAGGAATGTTCATGACCCACCAGGAACAGGGCGGCATACGCATTGTAAAGATCCTGCCAAAATTCCTTCAGCTCCGGGTGGATAGCGTGCGTTTTAAGCAAGCCGCTACTGAATAGCGCCTGATGGGAGTAGGCGAGAATGCATGCATCCGGATGCCCCGCAAGGTCCTGGCGCAGCCATTCTTCTTCGGGAGATCCCGCGGCGCAACCGCCCAAGTCCTTTACTGTGCAATTTGTGTTGAGCGCAACGATGTGCCAGGAGCCGAGGTCGTAGCTGTAATATCCTTTGCCTTTAGGTCCGGCCTGATTGCCCCAATACTTAAAATATGGTGAGGCTGCGGAGTCTCCATACTCGTGATTTCCCGGCACGGGCCGCGTCCGAGCCTTAAACTCTCCCCAAGTCGTGTCGTAACAATTCTGAAATTCGGCGGCGGTGCCTTTTTCGTAGGCGAGATCACCAGCGGCAAAGATTGTCCCCGGTATATGTTCGAGCAGCTTAGCCGTAGCTCGGGCTCCTTCGATGTTGTCGCAACTTGCGATATCACCCGCTCCCACAAGAGTGAAGGTTTGTCCGTCGGGCGAGGCCTGGGAGGGAGAAGGGTCTGCATGATGTTCGACTACCGAAGGTTGTTCCGGACGGGAACAGCCGATGGTCAAGGAGTACGCCGAAAGCAGGAGGAGCCAAGACGTCCTGCCGACCAATGTTCGGAGCAATCTCGCTTCGCTTCTATTTGTTTTCGCCATATTTGCAGCAAGCCTATCACGACCAGCGAACGTCGCAGGTAACTTACCGTTTGAGTCTCAAAACCGACCGTCCATTGCAAGATACGACCTTTCGCCGTAAATCGCTGGCAAGTCCGACTAAATCAGTCTTACTATAAGCCGCACGAAATAAAGGGTTTGGCGGTTGTTACTAGCCCGTTGGTTTGACTTGGAGCGCAAAACAGAGTATCCTCTCACTGCGACTGATTCAGTCGCATATCCTGCGGGGGCAGGAACCTGAGTGAGAAATGTTTAAGCTGTCCAAAAAAGCCGACTATGGGCTGATCGCCGTCAAGCACCTGGCGATGCACCGTCAAGAACATGCGTGCAGCGCGAATGAAATCGCGGAAGAGTACGGCATTTCAGTGACCCTGATGGCTAAGGTGCTGCAACGATTAGCGCGAGAGAACGTAGTCATCGCTAAGCACGGTTCCACCGGGGGATATCAATTGGCGAAGGACCCCGGGCAAGTCAGCGCTCTGGATGTGATCTCGGCCATCGATGGGCCTGTGCTTATCACATCATGCGTTACGAGCCACGGGAACTGCGAAACTACGGAGAGGTGCTCGGTTCGCGAGCCGCTCCGCAAGGTGAATGAGAGCATTTTGGAAGTTTTGAGCACTGTAACGATTGCGCAAATGAGCGAGGACCCGAATGAGCCCGCGCTTGTCGCCCTGTCGGGCCCGATGCGATCGGGTTCGCACATGAGTTCGAGTTAGGAGACCAGGAAATGGCTGTCAAGCTGCCGATTTACATGGATAATCACGCAACCACGCCGGTAGACCCGCGCGTCGTGGATGCAATGCTGCCGTATTTCACAGAGAAATTTGGGAACGCCGCCAGCCGTAATCACAGCTTTGGCTGGGCTGGCGAGGAAGCCGTCGAAACCGCCCGTCAACAGATCGCCTCGCTGATCGGTGCCACTCCGAAGGAGATCATCTTCACCAGCGGCGCGACCGAATCCGACAACCTGATGATCAAGGGCATCGCGGAGATGTTCCGCGAGAAGGGCAATCACATCATCACCCAGGCTATCGAGCACAAAGCTGTGCTGGATACCTGCAAGCGCCTTGAAAAAGAAGGCTTTGAAGTCACCTATTTGCCGGTGCAGAAAGACGGCAGGGTCAACCTGGATGAGCTGAAAGCCGCCATCCGCCCGACCACCATTCTGATCACCATCATGTACGCCAACAACGAGATCGGCATCATCAACCCGATCGCTGAAATTGGCAAAATCGCCAAGGAACACGGCATTTTCTTCGCCTCGGATGGCGTACAAGCCGTCGGTAAGATTCCGGTCGACGTCCAGAAAGACAACATCGACTTGCTGGCCATCAGCGGCCACAAAATTTACGGTCCCAAGGGTGTTGGCGCGCTCTACGTTCGTCGACGCAATCCCCGAGTTCAGCTTTCCGCCATTATCGATGGCGGCGGGCACGAGCGCGGCATGCGTTCCGGCACACTCAACGTGACGGGCATCGTCGGCCTCGGCAAAGCGTGCGAGCTCTGCCAGCAGGAAATGAAGGAAGAAGCCATTCGGCTCAGCGGGCTCCGCGACCGCTTGAAGAAGGGTCTGGAAGCCAAGCTAGACGAGGTTTTCATCAACGGCTCGCTCGAGCATCGCCTGCCGAACAACCTCAACATGAGCTTTGCCTACGTCGAGGGCGAGTCGCTCTTGATGGGCATCAACGACATCGCAGTATCGAGCGGGTCGGCCTGTACCTCGGCCACCCTGGAACCCAGCTACGTTCTCAAGGCGCTGGGCGTCGGAGAAGACCTGGCGCACACCTCGATCCGCTTCGGCCTCGGCCGCTTTAACACGCAGGAAGAGGTCGACTACGTGATCGACAAGATGGTCCAGGTCGTCACCAAGCTGCGCGAGCTTTCGCCCCTTTACGAGATGGCTAAAGAAGGCATAGACATCTCCAAGATGAAGTGGCAAACGGCCTAGATTCTGCATCTAACGGACTAGGCAGCACAAGATCTCAAGTACAAAAGGAAACAAGATGGCAAACGAAGGCACAATCCGAATTCACCGCTCGATTGGCGGCACAGGAGCCGCTTTTCGAGTAACGTTTGTACCCTATGAAGAAGGCGAAGAAGCTCCCGCCGCTGGCGAGCGCTCCTTCCACGAACTGCAGCAAGTTCGCGCCTTTTTGAAGATGCTCGGCGTTGGCGCCGAGTTCATCAAGGACGCTCTCCGCCAGCTCACCGCGGGCCGCTCGGCATCCGTGCCGAACGTTTCGCTCTCCGAGAAGGCCGTGAAGAGCGCAGGCTTTGGAAATCTGGTCAATTTGGCAAGGAGCAACAGCTAATGGCATATAGCGACAAGGTGGTTGAGCACTACAACAATCCTCGCAACGTCGGAAGCTTGCCGAAGGAAGACCCCAATGTTGGAACGGGTCTGGTCGGCGCTCCCGAGTGCGGCGACGTGATGAAGCTGCAGATGAAGATCAATCCCGATACGCAGGTCATCGAAGAGGCTAAGTTCAAGACCTTCGGCTGCGGTTCGGCGATTGCCAGCTCATCGCTCGCGACGGAATGGGTGAAAGGCAAGACGGTCGAGGAAGCTCTCTCGATCAAGAACACGGATATCGTGCGCGAGCTTTCGCTCCCGCCGGTGAAGATTCACTGCTCCGTGCTTGCTGAAGACGCCATCAAGGCCGCCATCGGCGACTGGAAGAAGAAGCACGGCATCGAAGTGCCGGTGGCCGAAAAGGCCGCGCACTAATTCTGCGCGAGGAGGGCTGCGGCGTTGCGCGCCTCCTTCTCTCGTAGGGGCACGGCATGCCGTGCCCGTCCGTGGCAAGGCTAGATCTCTCTAGGCCCGTGGAGTATTTGAAAATGGCAACAGAAGTCGCCAATCCGACAATCGCGAAAATCTCCCTGAGCGAGAGAGCCGCGAGAAAAATCCGCGAGCTCCTCGAAAAGGATGGCGTCTCGCCTGAAAAGGGAGGGCTTCGCGTTGGTGTACAAGGCGGCGGCTGCTCGGGTTTGTCTTATGCGATGCGCCTGGACACCCAGGCTCGCGACCGCGACAAAGTTTTCGAAGAATTCGGCGCGCGCCTCTTCGTAGACCCAAAGAGTTTCCTGTATCTGAACGGCACAACGCTCGAATACGAAGAAACTCTGATGCGCCAGGGTTTCGTGTTCCAGAATCCCAATGCCGCCAGAAACTGCGGCTGCGGCAGCTCGTTTACTGCCTGAAAGTAGCACAGGCACTCTTGCCTGTGCTCTTCGATTTTCGTTTCTAGTAGGGGAATTTGAAAGCCGCGTGAAACCAGTGGTTGGCAGCCGCACCAGCCAGCCACTTTTTTTGTGTTCTCAAACGATTCGGACTGAATTTGTCGGATATCAAAAAATGACGCAAGCCACGCCAGCGACGAATCCTCCTTTGGTTTGCTGGAACTGCCACGAGCGCGCCCAAGGCACGCACTTCTGCGCGAGCTGCGGCAAGCTCCAGCAAGTCGCCGGTACCACGGACTTTTTCGCGCTCTTTGGCATGCCGCGCAAGCTGTGGATTGAAATGGGCGCGCTCGAACAGAAATTTCTGCAGCTCAGTTGGAAACTGCATCCCGATAACTTTGTGAATGCCA
>Ga0210405_10002429_pt1 | contig 19389 bp, 12 predicted proteins | sample IncBWH11MmetaG_FD_155492 | JGI IMG/M metagenome (GOLD analysis project Ga0210405, IMG submission 155492) | Forest soil microbial communities from Barre Woods Harvard Forest LTER site, Petersham, Massachusetts, United States - Inc-BW-H-11-M | ecosystem: Environmental > Terrestrial > Soil >... | reverse complement strand
CCGAGTTTCAGGAGGCGCATGCCCAGAGAAGTGGTACCGATTGGCAGGCCGTCGGCTTTCAGGATCCAGATTTGCCCTGGGCCGGAGGGGTTATTTAGGAAATGCCAGTCGTACTTTTCCTCGAGATGGCTGATGTCGGCGAGGTTCTGGCGCCACAAGTCGAGGATGACTTGCCTGTCTTTCTGGAGATCGGCGGGAACCACGGCGTATTCAGGCATGATCGGAAACTCGACTCTTTCTCGACACGGGAACATGTGCGCCACGCAGATCCGGCATCTTTGGTGGCCTGGCACATTTCAGAATTTGTTCCTGAAGCTGGTAAGAATTTTGCGCGGCGTCGAAGAGTTGCTGGACGCGCAATCTGGCGCGTTCGCCGAATTCACGACAGCGCGCTTCATTATCGAGGAGCATCAAGACGGATTTGGCCATGGCTTTGATGTCTCCAGGGGAAACCACGAATCCAGTAACGCCATTGACAACCGCGTCCGGCATACCACCGTTGTCCGAGACAACCGCTGGAATCCCGACGGCCATTGTCTCGAGGCAGGTACGTGCAAGGCCTTCCATAAATGTGGTAGGGCAATGTACGAAGATGTCGACGCAGCTCATGATTGCCGGAATGTCCTCGCGCCAGCCAGTGAAAATCACGTGTTCATGCAGGCCGAGGAGTTGCACGAGATTTCGGAGTTCCCCGGTTAGTGTGCCGCAGCCCAATCCTTCGTCGCCGACGAGCAGGAAAACAACGTCGGGGTAGCGCCGGACGACCGTGGCGGCCATGTGGATGAATTCCGGCAAGCCCTTGCCAACCTCAACTCTGGTGATCGCCGCTACGACTTTTTTGTGCGCCGGTATTCCCAATGATTCGCGCATTGTCTCTTTTGGGGGAAGCGACGCAAAGCGCTGCAGGTCCAAGCCTTCGTAGATATTGAAGACCTTTCTGGTGCCGGGTGTATTCCGCTGGTCGGTTTCGGTGGCTTTGGAAATGCTGACAAACAAATCCACCCAGGGATTCAAGAACCGTTTGAGCTGTCGGGCTTCGCCGATACCTCCTGCCTTACGGCAAATGCAGGGCCTGCCAGCCAGCTTGGCTGCGAGCACGCCGGGGACGTGGAAGTGAACGTCCTGATTCAGCACGACGAGATCGATGGCTTCGCGATTGATAAACCTCCACACCTTCCAAGTTAGCGGTAATTGAACGCGGAAGAGCCGCGCGAGAGCTGTGGCGACGGTCCTTATCTTACGCAAGCGTTTCAAACTCGTGTCAAATAGCGCTGAAAAGCCAGTGGAGTTTTTTGGCGCGACTGGCCGCGTTTGTTTGAAGAAGATAACTGGATTCCCGAGGCGTTGAATTTCCTCAAGAGTCTTACTTGGATTGGGAAAATACAATCCAACGATGACGTGTGCCTTTGAGTGATCCACGTGAGGAAGAAAATCGCGAAGGAAATTGACCGAGCCGCCGGGTCCTGTGCCGCTCTCCAGAAGGAGAATGCGAACGGGGCGCGAGGGTTGCGATTCAGACAACATCATCGGACACCTCGGGTACCTCTTGACAGAGTACTGGCCCGCGATGGAGATAACGCGTCGCGTTACGAGTCGCATCGATCACGCGGTAGACGCGAGCCACTTGTTCGGTGGTCAGCTCGATTAGGGGCGCAACTTCTTCCGGTTGGAGACCGTGGTTCTTCGCATAAAGGCAGAGGTCCATGCGTTCGTAGGGGAGAGGAAAATAAAATTCCTCCTGCGATTGGTCCAGCGGATAGGTGTCGGTCGTAGGAGGCCGCTTCTGAATCTCCTCCGGAATGCCGAAGTACGCCGCCAATTGATAGACTTGGGTTTTGTAGAGGTGGGCGATCGGTTTCAGATCGGCCGCGCCGTCGCCATTCTTGACGAAGAACCCCTGATCAAACTCGAGTCGGTTCGGCGTGCCGGCGACGGCATAGTTGAAGAGGTCCGCGTAGTAATACTCCATCATTTTGCGCGTGCGCTGTTTGAAATTAGTTGCGGCCACCACTCCGAGGTAGGAATCCAGAGTCAATCTGGCTTTCGTGCGTTCGCCTAGCGGCGATTCGACGATGACTGAGAAAATCGGATAGGCGCTGCTGTTCACTTGGTCGGGCAGAACGATCTTGCACTTGTAGGCTGCTGTGTATTCCGGAATGACCTTGCGGATGGCGTCGTCGCGGCGCTGATAACAGCCTGCCGCATTCAGAATGCCGGCAATGTCCTCGACGTGCGTGCGAAGACCTAGTGATCGGGCAAGCAGATTCGCAAAATGAAGGCTGTCCGGCGACGAATCGGCCTCGGGGAGCATCAGGCCGAGTACGCGCGCAGTTCCGAGCGCTCTGAAGCACAGAGCCGCGACGACGCTGCTGTCGATTCCGCCAGAGATTGCAATGACCACACCTTTGCGGTTCAACCGATGCAGGACGATTTCGCGAATCTTGCCTTCGATGCCGGCCGAGACTGCCGCGGCATCGATATTCAATACGTCGGCCGAGAATGCAGTGGTCGCTATGCTCATTGTTTGCGCTCGGGGGTCAGGGGCGGGCGAAGAGATCGAGGCACTAGGCTCGAAGAACGATTGGACCTGCATCACGAGCTCCAGCGTAAGTCGACTGAAGACGGCTTTTTACGAACCGCGCCAAACCGTTGACGGAATCCAAGTTGTCGGGAATCAAGTCTTTGTCTTGCAACGCAATCCGATACCGCTTTTCGAGATAGGCCACTAATTCCATTACGGCGGTGGAATCCATGATGCCCCGCTCGATAAAAGAGTCGCTATCGGCAAAGCCTTCGTAGGGTTTGCCGTACATGAAGCTATCGGTGACGAACTGCCTCAATTCATCTTTAAGAGCCATGGGATGTCATCCTGCCTTCGAAGTGATTTATGAAGTGGTGAATCAAAAGCTGCGTGGAGACGACGCCCACCAAACCCATATTATCCTTGATGCCAATAGCGGCGCCTTTGCGGAATTTTGCCTGGAGCATGGCCACCGCGTCCGCATCGAAAATACCGTCGCGCTGGATTTGCTCAGGGGAAAGCAGATCGTCGATGTACTCGCGCGCAGCGGGCTGGAGAAAACTGCAGGCTTCCGGCGCTCGATAGGGTTGCTTATGACGCTTCGCAATTGATGGAGGAATGAGACCGGTCGCACAGCGTTTCAAGAGGTACTTTTCATTCAGCACTTTCATTTTCAGAGAGACTGGCAACTTGCAGGCGAATTCGACTACGCGGTGGTCGAGAAATGGGAACCTGCCTTCAACGGAGTGGGCCATGGCCATGCGGTCGCCTTGCGACGACAAGATGTAGCCGGGAAGCAGGTACTTCGTCTCGAGGTATTGGGCCTGGCAGAAATTGTCCCAGGATGCGTAAGTCTTGGGCAGCCGTGACAGGATTTTGGAGTGACCTGAGTCTCCGGCAATTTCTGCACGGACGGGATCGGAGAAAAGGGTCTTCAGGTTGGCCGTCAATTGCCAGCGCGGAACGTGGGAGAAGAATGGTTGCAGATGGGGGCTGACGTTGATATGGAAGAATGCTTTGCGGTAGGCATCGGGTTGGCTCTGTATGTTCTGCAAGTACGGATAGAGCCGGCGAAGCAGGAGCGGCCGCATCTTCGAATTGGGCTGCGATTCCCAGAAGCGACGGATCTTGGTTTCTTTGAAAACGTCGTAACCACCGAGCAATTCGTCGGAGCCTTCTCCAGTTACAACGACCTTGAAGCCGCTGCTGCGGACAAGTCGGGAGAGAAGAAACAGCGGAGCTGGAGCCGTGCGAAGGACTGGTTTTTCGGTGTGCCAGATGACCTCCGGAAATACTTCAGCGATTTGATTCTTGGTGCAGCGGAAGTCCTGGTGCTCGGTGTCGAGAAAACGCACCGCCTCGTTCTGGAAGGAGCTTTCATCGAATTCGGCGTCGTCGAAGGAGACGGAGAAGGTGCAAAGCTTGTCGTTCATGAATTTCTTGACTAATGCTGTGGTGATAGTGGAGTCCAGCCCGCCGCTTAGGTACGCTCCGACCGGAACATCAGAACGGAGGCGAATATGCGTGGCGTCAACCAAAAGATCGAGGAGCTGGTCGGCGTAAGCCTGTTCCTGGGAAGGATCGACAAACGCTGAGGGCGGCTTCTCGAATCGGTGATCCCAGTATGGCTGTACCGCAATGCCGCCGGCATCCACAGTCATCGAATGGCCCGGCGGGAGTTCCTGGATATTTCGGAAAAGGGTCGTCGGAGGAATGGTGCACCAGTAGGTGAAGAGCTCATCCAGGCCGTTAACATCGATCTCTCTCGCGACGTCAGGATTCGCGAAGATCGCTTTGATCTCGGAGCCGAAGATAAAAGTGTTGTTTGACTGCGTATAGAAGAGAGGTCGTACGCCTAGCCGGTCGCGAGAGAGAAAAAGACGGCGGCGCTGGCTGTCCCAGATAGCGAAAGCCCATTGTCCGTTCAGGTATTGAACGCAGTCCTCTCCTTTTTCCTCGTATAGATGAAGAATGACCTCGGTGTCGGAGCGCGTGGCGAACTTATGACCCTTACTGAGCAACTGTTCCCTGAGTTCCATGAAGTTGAAGATCTCGCCGTTGAAGGTGATCCAGAGTGAGGAGTCTTCGTTGGACATGGGCTGGTGGCCGCCGGCGAGATCGATGATGCTTAGCCGGGAATGCGCCAGGCCTACTCCGCTCTCCGTGTGGAATCCTTTGTCGTCGGGCCCGCGATGCGCAAGCATCCGGATCATCCCCTGCAGGGATTCCGGAGCGACGGACGATCCGTCGAGATTGAACATTCCAGCTATACCGCACATAAGGTTTTAACCGAGAAAACGCCCTCGAACGACGGATCCGGAGCACGGGAGCGGTTTCTGAAGAGCCACTCCTGCTAGAACTTGAGAGGGAATCGATTTCCGTTACGAACTCAGAGGCTGTCCTGCGGGAACCCGCCAATCCTTGGCCCTCGTTCGGGCAGGTTATTGGAACTCTCTAAGGGCCGCTGCCCCGTCCTAAACCCCATCCCTATAGACACTTCCCGACAAATTTAGACACCTTGGACACCAAAGGACAGCTTTTGGGCAGTCGCCCTTTTTGGGACTGTTGGTCAGCTGTAAAGGGCGTCTGGCTCCTATTTACTGTAGGTGGAAGCGCGTGTGTCATTTCGGCACGGAGCTTAGATAGAAGCCGGAGCCAAATGTTTACTGCCAGTCGTTCTCTACCTCTACGGACTCAAAAGTTCATACTCCTCGCACTCGTTGTTCTATCAGGAGGGCTCTTCCTTTCCGGGTGCGCAGGCGTGACGAGCGCCATTCCCAGGGGCAATGGCGCACCAGCGCCCCCGTCTATTACCGCGCAACCGATCGGCGCGAGTGTTACGGTTGGTCAAACGGCGACTTTCTTCGTAGCAACGACGGGCACCCCCCCGCTTAGCTACCAGTGGCAGAAGAACGACACCGCAATCGCTGGCGGGACTTCTTCGACCTACACGACTCCTCCCACGACAGCTTCCGACAATAGTGCTCTGTTCAGGGTAGTCGTTAGCAACAGCATGGGCAGCGCGACTAGCAACACGGCTACACTTACTGTTGCCGGAGCAACCGCCGTGGCTCCATCGATTACAACGCAGCCAACCAGCATAACTGTGAACGCGGGGCAAACGGCGACTTTCTCGGTGACGGCGACAGGAACGTCCCCGCTCAGCTACCAATGGCAGAAGAGCGGAACGGCAATCAGCGGTGCGACTTCTCAGTCGTATACCACTCCGGCGACCACGAATTCCGATAACGGCGCTCACTTTACGGCGGTGGTGACCAATAGCGCGGGTAGCGCGACTAGCAGCACCGCCACTCTTACCGTTTCCGGCGCGGCGGGTGTAGCGGTACAGGTAAACCCAAACAGCGCAACAATTTCAGCAGGTCGCACTCAACAGTTTGCAGCAACGGTTACCGGCACCTCGAATACGGCGGTGACTTGGAGTGTGAGTGGCGCGGGCTGCAGCGGCGGAGCATGTGGTACCATTTCTGGAGGCGGACTTTACACGGCACCGGCCAGTGTACCCACGCCTGCGACCCTCAGCGTAACAGTGACCAGTGTGGCAGACCCAACTAAATCAGCTTCGGCTAACGTTACCATTGTCGCTGCGGCTGCAGTTTTGCTGAGCATTAGCCCGACGAGTGCTTCCGTTCCTACCGCCAGTACGGACTCTTTTACCGCGAGCGTAACAGGCACGACGGATACGGCGGTCGCCTGGAGTTTGAGTGGAACGGGCTGCAGCGGCAGCTCCTGTGGGTCACTCGCAACCAGTTCGCTGGCGGCTGTTTATACGGCGCCATCGGTGGCACCTTTACCGCCGAGCGTTACCGTGGCCGCAACAAGCATGGCGGATCCGAGCAAAACAGCCTCAGCCACCGTGACTATCACGTCCGTTGTTGTCGTCACTGTGACACCCGCCAGCACCTCGCTGGCGACGGGGGCGACGCAACAATTAAGTGCGTCCGTTGTGGGAACCTCGAACACTGCTGTGACATGGAGTGTACAAGGAGCCGGATGCAGCGCAGCGGCTTGCGGAACCGTCAATGGAACAGGACTGTACACCGCCCCGTCGGGGGTTCCGTCGCCAGACACTGTAACCGTCACAGCGACCAGTGCAGCGAATCCGTCCAAAATGGGTTCAGCGTCCATAGCTATCTTCTCGGCGACTGTTACTAACACGACTACGGCCTATGGCCTGACGTTTCCCAACGCGCATCCTCGTCTCTTCTGGACTCCCTCGCGCACCACAAAGGCGCAGAACTGGGTCACGAGTACAAATTACCCTGGCGTTACGGTCGATTTTCGGCCACTCGACTATTACGATCTGGCGTTCTCATGTTTCATCATGAACAACGCGACGGCTTGCTCGACGGTCATTGCTGATGCTGTCGCTCTATCTCCCCAATGTTCAAGTGGTGCAGGCTGCGACACCATGCGCGGCACTGGCGAGTGGGTTATGCTGGTTCGAGACTGGCTTGCTCCTGGCTGTGGCAGGACCCAGTGTCTAACTACCCTGCAAGCATCCACGATCGACGCCAACTGGAGCATTTTGCAGGCGAATCAGGACAATGCAATCCAGACTTGGGGCAACGTTGGTATGCCCACAAGCAACTACTTTGCTGGACAGTTCCGCAACGACTTCGACTTTGGAATCGCCAGTTATATAGACAACGCAAACGCCGACGCGAATCTTAAGTACGGCATCCAAAATCGCTGGAACGATTTGCTCAATTACGTTTCCCCGACAGGAACAGGGAAGAACGGGGCCAAAGGCTACGGGATGCACAATCAAGAGGGTGTAGGCGAGTATGGGAGATATTCTCTCAACTATTATGCGATTCCTCTCGCATCCTCCGCACTCTTAGGCCGTGACCTATGGACTGAGACGACGGCATTCAAGTCAGGTGTGCTGACAACAATCTACAACACCATGCTTACCCAGACCACTAGCCGCGGCATGTGGGATGGGTTCACTTCGGCGGACGACGAAACATGGGTATCGGGATCGGGTTGCGGGTATATAAGCCATAACGGTCCTGACGGCCACGGCGGATGCGGGATGTCTAGCCAAAACTATGGCGATTTCATGCAGGCGGCCGCAACGGAGTACGGTTCTATCAACATCGGCAAGTACGCTCGTCAGTGGATCTCGACGGTGAATCCCGCGATTGGGCCGATATTCAAGTCTGTCGATCCGGGTGGCACAGCTCTCCCCTTCTCCAATCTTCCTCTCGATTACTACTCGTCGGGCGCTCAGTATATGTATCTGCACGACGCATGGGCATCGACAGGCACAGCGATGCTCTGGCAGATGGGGCTAAATCAAGGCGGTAATGAGAGCCCAGCCAGCGGCGTTGGAACGGGACACTATCACCTGGACGCAGGAACCTTTCAAGTTTCTCGCAAAGGTGTGAACATCGTACGAGAGACCATGGGATACGGCGAGTTTGTTGCCGGATATAACGGCGCCGCAACTGTTCCCACTCAGCTAGGGTTCGCGCATAACGTGCCATTGATAGGTGGACAAGGCATTGGCGCTACACCGAATGCTGCGTGCTCGGATGGTGCCGGGGTTGTTAACAGATTAGAGACCCAGCCGGGTTACGCCTTCGGCGTAACCGATCTAACTCAGACATACAAAAACGATATATGCGACTCCGGGAATCCAGGCAGGCAAAACCAAAATGTGGTTTCGGTAGTTCGTGAATTCTATTATTTCCGAGGAATCAACGTCCTTGCGATTGTGGACCGTCTGCAAACTGACAGTGCGACTCGCAGCACAACCTTCGTGAGCCATTGCGAGACGAATCCCGCCGTAGTCTCCGCGACAATCAAGTGCGTCGATGGCACACAGGAGGCGCTCTACACGGCCTTGGTTCCGGCCGCTCCAGCTATTGCTGTTATCGCTGAGAACGCGAACGGCGCCAATGCCCCTAACTGGCAGTACCGCATCGAGGCGAACAATGCGAATCCAGGGAACGTAATAAGCTACAACATCTACACGATTCAACTTGGGGATGCGTCTGGTTTCAGTCCGTTGACTCCGGGAATTGTTGATTCGATTCCTGGAAATCCGTCGAGCGGCACATTTACGATCTCCCTTGATGCGAACAATAGCCTTGTAATTAACAAGGGGACTACGTCGTCGGGTGGAACCATCAAGGCAGCTGGCTCGACGAAGGCCCTGGCCACGGGAGTTCAAGGCATGACGATCGAGGACAGCGGGCCGGTGTGGAAATGAGTATCCGTGATTAGCAGTCATTCGTCCAACCGTTACAATATCGCTTTCGCAGATTATTCTAGTTTACAGTCAAGTTCCAACGGAGGGGTAAGCGGGCGCGCCCTGCCCAGTTCTGCGCCATTGAGCGCCCGCGCGCTCGATTGAGGTGCGGAATCGAAGAAAAGGCGCCTCAATCAGCAGATACGAGACCAGTGCCATGGCAACCGCCAATAGGATGTTTAAGGGAAACGCACAGTACGGGCTGACGGACTCCGGGTTAAGGAAGATCTGCTGCCACAGGTAGAGTGAATAGCTGAGAACACCCACGAAGCTGACCGCCGGCAAGTTTAGGAAGCGGCCTACCGCAGTATCAGGATTCCGCATAGCCCAATCCACCGAAGCCGCAATAGATAGATTCATGATCGTCTCTGCAACCAACCAAGAGATCTTGGTGAACGGCACGTAATTAGCAACTACCGCTGCCACTGGGACGAGGAAAAACCATCGCGAGGCCAAGAGGCGCGCGTAGCGTCGATGGGCAGCGAGATCTTCCCGTAGGATTGCGAGCAGGCAGCCTGTCGCCAGGGCATCGGACCAGACAAGGAAATTAAACGCCGGTCCGACATACGGAGAGGCCAGGCGCAGAAACGGCGCCACCACCACAAGGGCAGTCAGGAAACGAACCGAGCGCAGTTGGCCGAGCGTTCGGAGTATCAACGGCCACAAAAGATAGAACTGCTCCTCAACGGCAAGCGACCACAGATGCCCGAGTGACCAGCGGCGCGCTTCGTGATAATTCATCGTATAGGTAATTGCAGCCAGCAAGTCCCAGCGGTTCAAGCTAACGAGGTGCTTCGCCGCCAAGACGGCAATCACCAGAATGTAAAAGTATGCAGCCGGGAACAATCGGAGCGCACGCCGAAAATAAAATCGGGGCAGCGAGATGCTGTCCTTCCGCCGCAACTCTGCGAGCAGAATCGAAGTTATCAGATATCCGGAGATGACAAAAAATATTCGAACACCGAACTCTCCCAATTTGCCCAGATGAGAAAGAGCACCTGAGACATGACCCGCAGCGATCAGGTGGGCGACGAGTACGAAGGCAATCGAAATCGCTCGCAGGCCATCGAGACTTGGAACCGTGCGTTGAGTGCCAAAGCCGAACTGGCGAAGCGCAACAAAGAGATGTTTGAACATTACTCTAGCGCTCCACGGCGAGTCACGCGTTCCAGGGATGGCGTCACAGACGATCCCGAGTTGCGCATGCGAAAAGCCATCTGGTGGAATCCTTCAAACGCCTCAAAGCCTCGGATAGGACCAGCTTGAAGCCAAGGGAGAACGCCATTCTGGAGGGGCTTCCGATGCTGAATACTTGATGTACTGTAACCCGGAAATCCAGAATGCCCCTCCCGCTTCCCTGTCAGGCTAAGAGCTGGGGCAGGGTAACGATCGAGCGGAACCAGTCAGCAGTTAGATAGGTTTCGACGGCCACGCGCCGGACATCGTAGCTACTCCAGTCGCCAAATCGGCGAAAACCACCGTAGTAGCTGAATGCGTACTGGACCCCGGCCTCTCGCAGGCATTCCTGTGTACCGGAGTTGAAGCTGTTCGGTCCGCCAACTGGATAGCTGAAATACCGCATCGGCTCGCCTATCTCCTCGGCCAGCCTGGTACCACACCCAAGGATCTCTTCCCTCTGCCTCTCGATCGGTGCCCGAGCAAGAATCGGGTGAGTCACCGAATGCCCGGCCACGATCATGCCGGCCGCCCTCATTTCTCGGAGCATGTCCCAAGTCATCCATAAGCCGCGGCCCACATCCGTACCACACCGCCCAGACCTGGTGGCGTCAGCGACCGCGTCGAGGTAGCGACCGTTGGACTCTGCAGGCATCGCCTTGTAAGCCCGCAAGAGTGTGCGGACGGCCTGCTCGCGATCCGGCTCATCAAACGAAATCGCGGCGGGAATCCACTCGGGGAGTTCAACACGGTCCTGCCGACTCGTCCGCACCATCCAGGCAGTTTCATCCCACCACGGCACTTGAGGGTTGTCCACAAACCCGGTGGCGACAAAGAAGGTGGCGGGGACGCCCTCCGCCTTGAGGATCGGGAATGCAGTTTCGTAATTGTCTCTATATCCGTCGTCGAATGTGATTAAAGCATAGCGGCCCGACCCATTTGCCACGACTCGAGGGATGTCGTCAGGGGTGATTAGGTCGAGTTGGGACTTGCAGAACCGAATTTGATCTGTGAATGCCTCGGCGTCGGCGCTCCAAAGGCCCCGGTCGAAAGATGATTCCTTGCCGTTACCAACCCGGTGATAGTTGAGAACGAGCACTCCGGACCACTCCATCGCCCGCCCCAGGAGGGCGCGCAGACCACTCTGGCACAAGAGGCGGGTCGCGATCGCCTTCTTCATCATGTCAACTTCTCCTCATGAGCTGTTGACCTTTACCGAAGACGCGCTGCGCGAGTCGACCCGAGCGGTGGATGGCCGCCCGCAGAGTCGGTCGCCAAATCTGGACTCCGACTAGTTGGTTCTCCCGTGTTGCCTGACGCTGTTTGTAGGACGAAGATCCGCGCAGAAAATCGTACGCGGTCACACCGCGTTCCGCGAGCGCCCGCATTAATAGCAGGTTGGCAAGGATTCCCGGGCTATGCACAAGGCTGCCGGCATCTCGACGCGCTCCCAACTGGTAGGAGTCGAATTTCTGGCCGTTCACGAATCCATACAAAACGGCCACAGGCACACTCGCAATGGACAGCCGTGCAAGAACCGCCCGCCCACTCGGCAGCCACTCCTGTATGAGGTTGCGGTGGAACTCGGTGAATCGCGCGGCCGCGAATGCGCCAGGTTTCCCCTCCAAGGTCCAGCGCTCCTGGTGCAATCTGACCAAGTCGTCAAAAGCGCCGGCACCCTGCCCCGCATCAACAAACTCGAGTTGCGCCCCGGCCCGCTCTCCCTCCCGCAGGACGCGGCGGGCTTGCTGGCGGCTTTTCAATGACAGCCGCTTGAGGTACGCTTCAAATCCGTCAGCAAGATCTGCAATCGGGCAACGGCCCCGCGAGAATGAACGAGCGTCGTGGGGTAAAGCGCTGGACCGCAGCAGCGGGGAATCTTCCGTGAGGTCCAGAAATTCCAGGTGGTCCCAGTCCATACGGGCCACCTCACGCCATATAGCATCTGCGCAGACGGCTTCTTCTCCAGATAAACAAAGGAGGTTCAGGTAATCCGGGCAGGTTTCTTCATGCTCTTCCTCACCTGTAGAAATGAACCGAAGGTGACGGGCGCCAAGGGAATTGCCCACGCCACGGCTCACGTATAGAGGAAGGGCCCCGATGAGCTGCGAACCACGCCAGACGGTCACAACACGCAATCCGCCCGTTCCATAGAGAGCGCCGTACACCCGCCACCAAGCACGAAGCCAAACAAAATCGAGGGGAACAGATGAATAAGGGCTCGCGGCATAGAGAGTATTCCAATCATCTCGGACAGCGTCCCATTCCCCCTCTTCCCGGATGGTTCGGGTTGTTACGCCTTTTGGCATTTCCACGATGTGGGTTCCTTTGTTCAAGCGGTTCGAAACAGGGGGGAGGCAGTGCGGTCCAACACGGTCCGACGGCCAAGGCAGCGCCATCGGGAAAACAGAGTCAGGAAAGCAACGTGGGCCGCCAGGACAAACCCACCTTTTTCAATGCCCCTTGCCGAGGCCGTGTTGCGCGCATTAACATCGATGACAAATTCGGTCACCTTCTCGCGACCGAGAACATGTCGCATTGCGAACAGAAGGGCTGGATAGAGACCTCGGCCGCGATACGCTTCCAGGGTATGGAAGTTATACAGAAATGCCCGCCCCGAGACTTCGGCTAGCTGGAAGGTGCCGACCGTTCGGTCCTGGCACGTGACCCAGCCAAAACTGACGACGCGACCGTCAAGCAGCCAGCCGAAGAATTCGTCGCCGCGAGCGAGTCGCGGGGCCACCAGGCCGTTCGGTTCCCCCGCAGCTCGCATTGCTTCCTTGGCCAAGTCTTGATCTGCGGTAGAGGCTCCGCCAGCAACCCGGGCAAGGGCACACCGATCGGCGCAAGCCGGGCCGAAGTCACTGCCAGGCGCCCAGAAGACCATTACGCGGGTCCGCCTGACGAGCCGCCGAAGTAAACCTCGAAGGATTCGGAGTGCCGAGAGTCTGCGCGGTTTAGAACCAAACTTTCCTTGGCTGGAACTTAAAGTTTCAGTGGACATGACGATTTTCTGGACGCAGCTTGTTCAGCGCGAATTCCTTGTCTGATAAAACGGTGTCATTTCTGTCGGACTCCAGTTCCCGAGTTTGTAGACAGTCACTTAGCGGCGCAACTTTGCTGTACACGTCCAAGGACATTGTTGCCGGAGTTGGCGCGCTCGGCCGAGATCGTTTCCCGCAGGCCGGAGGCGACGCCGACGCGCGGTTGCCAGCCCAGTTCATTTTCTGCGCGCCTGCAATCGAACTTCATGCGAGAGAGCGCGGATTTGACGCGGTAAATGGAAAGCGGGACCGAACGGTTTAAAACCTTGGACAAGACTTCGAAGCCGAGCGCGAGACTGTAGACGACGGCAACCGGCACGTGGATGACCTTCCCTTTTTTGGCGTTCTTCGAGACGTAGTCGTGAACGATTTGATTCTGTGTGATCTGGGTTCGATCTACGATGTGGAAGACACGGCCATCGAATTTGCTTGTTTCGGCGGCCAGGACAATGGCATCGGTCACATCTTCTACATAAACCAAAGGCAGTTCGCGGGTGCCATCGCCGAGGATGACGAAGAGGTTTCCCATTTTGCGGGCAACTTCAGGTGTGAGTAGTGTCATCCCTGGACCGAAAACCCTTCCAGGGCGAAGCAGCACGGCTCCGAGATGGCGATCTCGAACTGCATCGAGCACTATCTTTTCCGCTGCGGTCTTCGCCTGCGTATAGGCTCCGCGCTTTGTTGGGGATGGTTCAATTGGCCAATCCTCCGTGATCACGGAGCCGCGTCGTGCAACTGCCGCGTGCAGACAACTAAGGGAACTGATGTACACCAGACGGTCGACATCGTGCCGAAGCGCACTGTCGACAATGTTTTGCGTGCCGCACACGGTGCCGCGTTCATGCTCATGAGCGCCTCCCTTCATGGCTGCGCCCACGTGGTAAACAATCTCGGTGCCCGCTACGGCTCGGTCAACGGCAGCGGGATCTCCCAGATCGCCTAGGAAGACCTCGATGTTGCCATCGTTCATGAGATCCGCACGTGGCGGTCGGCGAACGAAGATGCGAACACGGTTCCCTTCTCGCAAGAGTCGCCGAACCAAGTGTCGCCCGATCAAACCATTTGCGCCGGTCACGAGAACCTTGGCATGTCCCACGCTCTGGAATTGGGCCTGAAAGCTGATTTTTGCTGCATCCGCTTCTTGAGACACGCGGTTCGTCCAATAAACAGTGGAGCGCGCGTGCTCGACCGGCACCGGCATAGGTGAGCCCTCCTGCAGCGCGCGGTAAAAGGCGGCCACCAAGGTATGAAGGCCGTCGTACTGGACGATTTTCTTGGCCGCGAAGCGAGCGACGTTTGCTGGAACCTGTGCACAGATGCTGAGCCCTTCGCTCATGGCTTGAAGCGCGCGTGCCGGTGCTTTTGGTAGCGGGAGTTGCGGGGTATGAGTCACCCACATCGCGAACAGGTTCGCACGGAGCACGCCTTTCGTTCCTTGGACGACGAACCAGTTCTGCAGAGGCCGTACATTCCATGAAATTTGGAGGTTCGCCGTGCCGCGTTGGCATTGCGCTGCCACGCGCCACTCGTCAAACAGGAGGTTGGAATCGCCCCCGTGCGTGCCATATAAAGCCTTCACCTCTTCGATGGGGCCCAAGAAAGATTCGGCGAGATATAACGCGTGTACACCCTGATCCAGGAAAGGGTAGCCGCCGCCTTGATAGTGGATCGGCAGAGGCCCTCCCTGGTACGGAGGATACTCGCTGCTGCGGAAGTAATCGAAACTAAGCGGGATTCCGATAGCGCCTGAACGGACCAAGTTGAGCGCTTTGGATACGAAGCGGTCGTACAGCATGGAATGGTTGACGCAAACGGACTTTTGCGCGGCTGCGGCTGCGGCAGAAATGCGGTCGACGTCTTCCGCATTGCTGGCCAGCGGTTTCTCCACTAACACGTGGCAGCCTTTCTCGAGAGCTGCAATCGCCAATGTCGCGTGAGTGTCGGGAGGAGTGAGGATATGAATCACGTCGACCCCCTCCTTCATCATCACTTCCATTGTTGGGAAGACTTTCGGGATGTTGAACCGCGCGGCCAGAGCTACGGCGCGGGAGTTTACAACGTCCGCGATTCCCACGATTCGCGCATTAGGGACTCGTTGGATCGCGCGGGCGTGAAACTCGCTGATGTAGCCGGCTCCAACCAATCCGACCCGGAGATTTGCATCTGGAGGCATCCAAGTTTCCTTTCCGTTTTTAATGGGTGTCGCAATCAACTTGTTTCATTTGGGCGAATGTTCTGACTGAACTCTCACCGAGGGCTAACTGAACCACGAAGCGAGAATTCGCTGCCCACGTATGGCGCTCGAAGACGGCCTGTTTCGCCCGCGCACCAATTTGATTCCTGAGCACTGAATCTTCGACCAGCCTCAGAAGCGCTTTTTTAAGGGCGCTGTAATCCGCGTGAGGAAACATGATGCCCGTCACGTTTTCATCGATCACGTCACGCATTGGGCCAAGGTCAGGGACCACGCAAGGCTTGCCCATGGCCATGAACTCAAAGAGAGCAATCGGAGAGCCGAAAGCATTGGAATCGGGCAGTACGCAAATGTCCATGGCTTCGATGTAGGCTGGCACGTCATCGCGAGGAACTGGCCCGGAAAAAATGACTGCGCGCTCCATCCCCAAGCGAAATACAGTACTTTTCAGGTTCTCCATCTCAGGGCCGTCGCCCACCAGCAATACTCTTATTTCTGGGTGCCGGTCGCGGATGCTCTTCACTGCCTCGATCAAAACATCTAGACGATCCCAGCGGTAGAATAGCCCTACGTGACCGATGACGATCGAGCCCTCGAGACCTAAGCGTGACCGAATTGACGGTTCAAGTAGTGGGCTTCGGAATCGATTCGGATCAATTGCATTGGGCAAGACATGTACACTTTCACTTCCGACGCCGCGCTGCTGAACTTCGTCTGCGAGAACCCTTGAGACGCACAAAATATGATTGGCTCGCGAGAATACCCATGCGTCGATGGTTCGCGCGAGGCGTCCCATGATCAAGCCGCGGGCACGCGTGAATCCCGCGAGTTCATTCACTTCGAGGACGACTGGGCGCTTCAGCCATTTCCCGAGCAACACGCCCATGAACATGAAGTAGGCATGTCTTTCATACAGCACAGCATCCGGTTGGCGCCACAAGGCGGGTAACAACCGAAACGGGAGAAATAGATTGTAAAGAAGCTCGAAGGCCTCGAAAACGAACTGTGGGCACTCGCAGCTTATATATTTCCAAACCCGTTGAAACCCGTGAGCACGATCCGCTTTTCGAAAAAAAGGCATCATTCCAGCGGATTTGAGCGGATCGACGCCCGGAGGGGACACGATCGTCACTTCGTGTCCGTCCGCTTTCCATGCCTCCACCAGACTGCGAATGTGCATGGCTTGGGAACTGCGGCCCATGGTGCGATGGTGGTAGATGAGTTGCAATGGGAAAGGCCTCACAACAGAACCGACAAAGGCTGAGTCGACTTCCGCGTGCCAACGGGGCACTCATCGAAAAGGTGCGTCACCGGGAGTCGTGCGGCCTTGCTTTTGACTGCTTGAGCGGTGGTTGTCTTCTATGCAGAACGCAGTGCAGGATTGCGAGAGACGCAACGATTGTAAAGGCTCATGTAATCATCGAGCATGCGTTCCGGCCGAAAATACCGCTCGTAACAGTGGCTAGCCAATTGCCCCCGCTTGGGAAGCTCTTGCCGCGTGGAAATCGCGTCACACAATGCCGCCGCCATGCCTTCGGGATCGGACGATGGCACAAGAGTGACTGCGCCCGACAAACGCGCGATCTCGCCCATGCCTCCGACATCGGTGACCACCGCCGGCAACCCAACCGACATTGCCTCCAACAGAGATACAGGCAAACCTTCGGTTACAGAAGAACTGACAAACAAATCCGCCGCCAGCATGAATGGTGAGATATCAGACTGCTCGCCAAAAAAAGTGACGGAGTCGCTCAGCCCCAGTTGATCGGTGAGCTTCCGGAGACTGAGATCAAGGGGCCCATCGCCAACTATCCAAAGTTGCACGTCAGGATGATGAGCGCGCATGAGTGCAACCGCCCGCAACAGCGTCGCATGGTCCTTCAACGGCGCCAAACGGCCAACATAAAGTAAAGTAAAACCTCTTTTTTCCCGCGGCACAGCTCGAACGTCGGCGGGGCACGCCCCGTTATAGATGTGAATGATCCTGTCGCGGGCGGCGAATGGAGCCGCCCGCAAATTGGCTCGAGTGCCTTCGCAAACTGCCACGACCCAATCACACCACCGCGAAGCGAGCGCAAATTTCAACTCACGACGTATTTGGTAAGGAGGCTTAACCAAACCATGCCGGGTTACTATGACAGTTTTCACTCCGGCTAGGCGGGCTGGAAAAGCAGCGATGATAGCTGCCGTGGCGTTATGGCAGTGCACGACGTCGGGGCGAGAGCGCCTGAACGACTTGTACAAGCCGCGCATCAAATGAAAAAAGGCGGAAGGATGATGGAGGATCACCTCAAAACCATCGGTTCGCAGCCCCTCGCCAAGCACGCCAACCCCATAAAGACAATGGACGGAAGCGGTATGGCCCCGGTCGCGTTGCAACCGACACAGTGTGGCCGTTAGCTTTTCTGCCCCGCCCATTTCCATGCTGTCAGCCACATGGGCGATATTCAAGGGGGAGGCTGGCTCAGTCTGCGCATCAGCGATGGGTATGGAACTCGCTACTTCGATCATGCTACCCATGGGGATCAGTCCTCATCGCGTTCATCTTGCAACTTCCATAGACACCGCTTGCGGAATTATAAAATCAACCAATCGATTAAATGACGAACTGACGGGCGTTGGCAGTAGAGCAGAAAGTTGCAGCAGGCGTCGGCGATCATCCTTCTGCAGCACCATGAACAACCGGCTTGTGACCACGAAAACGATCGCACCTGCGGGTACGGCGACGCTCAACTTCATGACCGCGCTGAACGGGATCGCCACGATGCCAAGGACGACGATCGCCATCGCAAGAGTTGTGGCAGCAAGTCTGAGCAGAGCAGGTATATCGATTCGGACGGGATAGCGAACCAGAACACGGCCCCAGATAGTTAGTGCGGCAAAGGTTTGGGCGGCACCATTTGCCCAGGCTGCGCCGATTGCACCGTGAGTTGGAATCAAGAAGACATCCAGGAGCACGTTCATCGCCGCGGCTACACAGCCCCACTTCAGGACAAACCCCAAGTCCTCGGCGGAGTAGAGCAGAGTCTGGGCGGGAGTCAGTATCGCTCTTGGAATGCTGAGAAGCGCCACGACGATGAAAACCGGTATTGCCGGCAGGTATTGCGACCCGTACATGACTCGCACAAAGGGACCGCCGATGCAAGCCAGCCCGATGAGAATAGGCAGCGCTCCCAGAAGGACATAGGTCGATGCCTTCGAGGTCATTCTAAAGAGGCGATCCTTATCGCGTCCGTATTCGGCCATTTGCGTAGCCGAAAGCGCATTGGCAAATGTTTGTGGTCCTCGCATGAGCCGGTCCGCGACACTAAAGCAAACCGAGAAGAAGGCTAGTTGACGAATATCGGGCTGCAGTAATTTCAGGAAAATGATGTCGGACCGATCCCAAATCACGATCTGCAAAATCATCAGGCCCGTGCTCAGACCGGAGAAGGAAAACATTCGCTTGCGAATTTCTCGCGGCAGCGGGACCCGGGGGACCGTTTTCATTGACTTAAACACAGGAAGGATCTTTACGGCCAACTCGGCAGTGCGATATAGCAAAACGCCTGCCGCGATGCCGACCAAGTTCCAGCCAAGAAGGAGACTTACTGCCACGGCGACCACATAAACGATGGCGCCAACGAAAGCGCCGCGCGTATTGAGTGCAGCATCCTCGGCGGCGGAGTTCGCCTGCGAGGGCACGAACGTGATCATGTTGGGCACCATGCTCAAAACCAGCAAAATAGAACAGAGACGATACGCTGGATCAACCATAGTGAGGGCGGCAATCATGCCAATGGCTGTTAGCACGCACGCAATCACCGTTTGGGCCCCAAGGTTGTAAAAGAATACCGCGCGCGCAAGCTCCTTTTGTCCGCCACCAAGAAATTCGCCCATGTACTTGAACGTTGTAAGCGGGATGCCCAGCGAACCGACCGAGCAGGTGATGGAGGTCAGCCAAAATATCAGATTGAAGTAGCCGAGCCGTGTGGGCCCGATGACTCGCGCAATGACCACCGTCGTCAGCAACGTACAAACGAGCGTAATCACCACTTCCAGGCCCATGAAGATAAAATTGCGACCGACTATCCTGACATTACTGGGGGCAGGTGTTGGCGTGGGAATTGTCAACGTCGTCAAAATAGTCTCCGAATTGGATAGAACTGCCAAAATACTTACGGACTTTAAAGGCACG
>Ga0210405_10002428_pt1 | contig 19394 bp, 19 predicted proteins | sample IncBWH11MmetaG_FD_155492 | JGI IMG/M metagenome (GOLD analysis project Ga0210405, IMG submission 155492) | Forest soil microbial communities from Barre Woods Harvard Forest LTER site, Petersham, Massachusetts, United States - Inc-BW-H-11-M | ecosystem: Environmental > Terrestrial > Soil >... | reverse complement strand
ATCGATTCGATCGAGCCTTGCTGGCGCAGGAAACGGTTGGCCAGCGCCTTGTCCTCGCGCATCAAGCCGAGCAGCAGATGCTCCGTCTCGATGTACGGGCTGCCATACTGGCTGGCTTCGTACCTGGCAAAAAATATGACGCGACGCGCTTTCTCTGTATAACGTTCAAACACGTTAGCTCGCTTCTCCCCCTGGGGTCCCGGTCGCGGAGGCCGCAGCCTCGCGAGTTAGCAGAACGCCATGTTCCAGCGCCAGTATGCGGTCGCACCGCGCGGCGAGCGCCAGGTTGTGCGTCGCGATCAGCGACGTCAACCGGTGCGTGCGGTGCAGCCGTTGCAGCAACTCGAACACAGCCCAAGCATTCTGCTCGTCCAGATCTCCGGTAGGTTCATCTGCCAGCAGCACCGACGGCCCGGTGACGAGCGCCCGGGCAATGGCGACGCGCTGCTGTTCCCCTCCGGAGAGTTCCCCTGCGCGGTGATCGGCCCGATTTTCCAAGCCCACCTCCGCCAGCCACTTCCGCGCCATCCCCAGCGCGGAAGCAAACTTTTCGCCGCGCACCAGCAGCGGCATGGCTACGTTTTCCGCGGCCGTAAAATCCGGCAACAACTGGTGGCGTTGCCACAAAAATCCAATGGCACGATTCCGAAAATCCGCCAGCGCCGCGTCATCAATCGATTCAATGGCTTTCGTTGCGAAGTATACTGTACCGCTTGTTGGTGTGTCTAGCGCGGCCAGCAGGTGCAGCAAGGTGCTCTTGCCGGCTCCGGATGGCGCTACGATCGCCACCATCTCTCCCTGCCGCAAACTCAAGTTGGCATCCGCCAGCACGGAGATTGTTTTCTCCCCGCTGCCGTAGGTTTTCTTCAAACCTCGCGATTCCAGCACAACCGCCGCGTGGTGGCGATCTTCTGTACTCCCCTGGCTCGCGAATTGTGTGGGCTGGCTCATTCTGTGGCTGGGCCTTTCGGCCTCCCCGGACGCTACTCCTTCTCTTTCCTTAGATGCTTCTGGCGCAATCCGCGTGCCGCGCGGAGTGCCTGCAAATTTTGCGTCCGCTGGCCCAAAGTGTTTCCCATTTCGGCCAGTCCGTTGCCTGCCGAAAAGCGGGCAGTTTTACGCCAAACTGATACATCTCTAATTTTCCTGTTTTCAACAGCTTGCGGCGGGCTTTTCCTCCAACCTGGGATTGAGCGATCTCCCCAGTCTCACCCACCTCCCTCTTCTCCCCGATAGGAGCAAACGGCACGCCAAATGGACTCACCAATGTGGTTCTTGCTCGCCGCGGTTCCTGGCGTTCATTCATAGCGCAGAATTTCCACCGGAAGGAGCCGCACCGCAGCACGCGCCGGCAAAATCGTTGCCGCCAGGCAAATTCCCATCGCCACCGTGGTAATCCATACCCCATCGAAAACACTCGGATGAAAAGGCACATAAGGCACGGCGTACACCAGCGGATCGAGGGGAATCAAATGGTAATTCCCCGCTACATACGAGAACGTGTAGCCGAGCACGAGGCCGATCAATGTGCCCGCGGCTCCGATGCTGATGCCCTGCCAAAGAAAAATCGTGCGGATCTGCTCGCGGCGCGCGCCCATGGATCGCAGCACCGCGATGTCTCGCGCTTTGTCGGTGACCGTCATGGAAAGAACCACCAGGATGTTCAATCCAGCGACGAAAGTAATCAGGCCGATGAAGATTGCGGTGACCAGTTTTTCCAGCCGCAAGGCCCGGAACAGCGCGCGATTTTCTTCCATCCAGGTCGTTGTTGAAAAACCCGGCCCGGCGGCTTGCCGTACCTGCCCGGCAATTTCGCCCGCGCGCTCGGGCTGATTCAAGCGAAACTCGAGGACGTTCACGACGTCGCCCGCGCCCGAGAGTCCCTGCGCCGCGGCCAGCGTCATGAAACACCAGTTCTCGTCGTAGTCATAAAAGCCGGAATCGAAAACTCCCGCGACACGAAACCGCCTCGTGCGCGGCATCAATCCGAAGGGCGTCAATCGCCCCTGCGGACTGGTGAGCGTCACGTAGTCGCCCGGCGAGACTTTCCATTCCTCGGCAAGTTGTCTTCCAATCAGCAGAGCGTCGATGCCATCCGCGTCCGGCGAAAAATCCAGGCTTCCGGCGATGATGCGTTGCAGCGCTTCGTCGCTCTTGCGCTCCCGCTCGGGATCGATGCCTTTCGTCACCACGCCCCGCGCTTGCCCGGCGAAGGAAAGCAGCACGGTCTGGTACACCGCGGGCGTGACCGAGCGCGCTCCCGTCGCAGCCGCGAGCTTGGCAGCCATTTCCTCGTAGTTCTTGATTCCGCTGGTGCCGGGCCGCGTCAGGGAAACATGGGCGGTCACGCCCAGCAAGCGGTCTTGCAGCGTCTCGCGGAAACCCGTGTTCATGGAGAGTGCGATCACCAGCGTGGCCACGCCGGCCGCCACCCCGATCATCGAAAAGAGCGTGACCAGCCGCAGTACCGCCGGCCGGTACGGCGACCGCAGGTACCGCTGCGCCACGAACCATTCGAATCGCATGCTAGTGGGAAGAATACGTTATGCGCCCGGCGCTTCGGAAGATGATTCGCCGCCGCCTTCCGGGCGCAGCAAGGGAAAAAGGATGACGTCGCGGATCGAAGGGGAATCGGTCAGCAGCATCGTCAAGCGGTCGATGCCGATGCCTTCGCCGGCCGTGGGCGGCATGCCGTGGCAAAGCGCGCGAATGTAATCCACGTCGAGCTGCTTAGGCATTTCTTCACCGCCCTGCGCGATCTGCGCCAGGAAGCGCCGTTCCTGCTCGGCAGGATCATTCAACTCGGAGAAGCCGTTGGCCACTTCCATGCCCGCCACGTAAATCTCGAAGCGTTCCGTCAGCGTCGGGTCTTCAGGCTTTTGTTTCGAAAGCGGCGAGATATCCGTCGGAAAATCATAAAGGATCATGGGCTGGACAAGTTTATCTTCAGCCATGGTCTCGAAGAGCAGCCCCGTCCATTCGCCGTCCTTCAACATGCCTTTGGCGGCGGCGTAGGGCGCACCTGTGCTTCTTGCCCACACGTTATAGCGGTTCGTCGCTTCCTGGGCGCCGCCTGGCGACGCTAAATTTTTGGTGGTGGGCGCTTCGCCCGCGGCCGCAGGCCAATACTTGACGATCGCTTCGCGCATCGAGAGCCGTTGCATCTTCGAAAAATCGAGCTCCGTCTCGCCGTATTTCACCGTGGTCGAACCGGTGATGTTCTTTGCCAGCAATGCGAACAGCTGCTCGTTCACGTCCATCAAATCACGATAATTGCTGTAAGCCTCGTAGAACTCCAGCATTGTGAATTCGGGATTGTGCTGCGTGGAGATGCCCTCATTGCGGAAGTTGCGGTTGATTTCGTAAACGCGGTCGAATCCCCCGACCGTCAGCCTCTTCAGATAAAGTTCCGGTGCGATGCGCAGATACAAATCAATGTCCAGCGTGTTGTGGTGCGTGGTGAACGGCCGCGCGGCCGCTCCCCCGGGAATGGGATGCATCATGGGCGTTTCGACTTCGATGTAGCCGCGCGCGTCAAAAAACTTTCGCAGCTCGTGGATAATCCGGGCGCGCGTCACAAACACCTGGCGCGACTTTTCGTTGGCGATCAAATCCAGGTACCGCTGCCGGTAACGCAGTTCGACGTCGGTCAGCCCGTGCCACTTCTCCGGCAGCGGCAGCAGCGCTTTCGAAAGAAAAAATATCTCATCCACCCAAATGGAAAGTTCATTGGTCTTGGTTCGAAACAGGTGCCCGCGCACACCAATCGAATCGCCCAGGTCCAGCAGGTGGAACAATTGGAATCCCTGCTCCCCGACCACGTCCTTGCGCACGTAAATCTGGATTCGCTTGCCGAAGCCCTGTAGATGGGCGAATCCCGCTTTGCCCATCAAGCGATACGAAACCAGGCGGCCGGCCACACGCACTTCGCGCTTGTTCGCTTCCAGTTGCGGCCCGCTGGTCTCCACGTACTTCTCGACCAGGGCCGCGGGGGTATCCGTCCAGCGAAATTCCCGTGGATACGGCTCGTGCCCCAGCGCCTGGATTTGTTCGAGTTTTTTCTGGCGCTGTTCAAACTGGTCGCGCGGCTCAAATTGCAAAGGGAAAATCCTTTCGCAAGCGATGGCGTTCGAGTATAACGGCGCGCGTCATCCTGGAGCAAGGAACGCGCTTCTGCCGCCTTCCCATTGGTTTCCATAGGGAGTCCAGGCAGATTCGCCTTGTACACAAAAATTAACATGGCTTGTGGATAGCTTTTTGTTATACTCCCACCCCTGTCCTCCGGAGAATCCCGTGAACGACTACGCAGGCTCCCGCTCCCTCCGTGGTGATTCTGTGCAAGCAGACTGGCGAGCAGGGCTTCCAAAAGAAAAAGCACAGGTTTACAACCAGCACGTCCACGAACTTGAATCCAGTTATGCCATGTTGAGCGTTTCGCTCAACGAGGCCATCGAACTGCGCCAGCTCGGGCAATCCGGCAAGTCCCAGCAGGCCGTGAGCATTACTGGGGAGCTGTGCAAACTGCTGACCCAGGCGCTCGGCGGCTTGCTTCATGCCCTCTCCGAACACGCCAAGCACTACGGGACCACCCCCAACGCCGCGCCCCTCGATCCCGCGAATTTTCAGGGGCAAAGAGGCCAGCGTTCGGCGCGCATGAGCAGCCTGCTGAATCGCGTCCTGCTGACTCACCGGCTCCAATTCCTTCATAAAATAAGCACGCTGGAGGAGATGGTCGACGACTTGGGCAAGGATTTCCGTACCGCTGCCGATGACCTTGCCGAGGGCATCTCCTTGGATCCCATGAAAATGTGGGAGGAGGTCGATTCGGACCACTACGACTTGAATACCTGCCTGCGCGAGTCCATCGTGATGTTCAAGTCCTTCTTGGTGGCCATGCCCGAAGGCCAACTGGGGGCTTTTCAAGATACCGTTCGCATGCAATCCCAGGATCCCGCCGTCTCTTCCTCCCAAAGGTTGTTCCGCCATAGACGAATGACCTCAATCGCGGGAGAATGATTAAGCCTGCTCGCCCGCGGGCATCCGGGAATCTCAACCGGCGGATAAGCACCCATTGGGGGTGTATCTAATTGGAACCTGCGGGCCATTGCCAGGACAACTCAAGGAGGCATTCGGTGCATCCGAAGTGATGGATGCGCCGCTAATGGACCGTTGGCCCGAAACCGACCACGCGATCCGGATGCGTCGACCCCTCGGCAGCCACCCAAACAGGTGACTGAAGCGGAGGCCATCCGTCTGGCCCAGGCCGGAGATGCCGCGGCTTTTGAATTCCTGTACCGCTTGCACAGCCGCCGCGTCTACGCTTTGTGCCTTCGAATGGTCAATAACCCGTCCGATGCGGAAGACCTGATGCAGGAAGCTTTTCTGCAGCTTTTCCGCAAGATTGGGACCTTCCGCGGGGAGTCGGCCTTCTCGACCTGGTTGCACCGGATGACGGTCAATGTGGTGCTGATGCGGTTGCGCAAGAAGTCGCTCCCGGTGGCCTCGCTCGAGGAAACGACGGATCCCGATGATGAAACGGGCGGCCCACGGAAGGACATCGGGGCACCGGATTTGCGCTTAAGCGGCGCCGTCGACCGGGTCAATCTCGAGCGTTCGGTTGAAAAGCTGCCTCCAGGTTACCGGACGGTGTTCGTACTGCATGACGTCCAGGGGTACGAGCACAACGAGATCGCGGACATCATGGGATGCTCGGTGGGAAATTCGAAGTCGCAATTGCACAAGGCGCGCACGCGTCTGCGGGACCTGCTCCAGGAAGAAGTACGCCAGCAGGCACGGCAGGAACGCCATGCGGCAAAAACGCAGACGGGGCACGATGATTGAGCTACAATGTGCGCAATTCGGGGGTGTGTGCGCGGCTTCGCGGCGAAAAAAACAGGGATTTGCGCCGGAACGATTTGAGAGAAGTCGTACGGGGCGGGCCTCCAGCGCCGGCTCCCGCGGAGTGATGGGTTATGCAGTGTAGGGACGTGGAATTCGTAATGGAACAGGAAGGTCTGGCGCCGCTGCCGGAAGCAGCGCAAGCGCATGTGGCCACTTGCAGTCATTGCCAGGGATTTGTCGCCGATCTCGCGGCCATTGTTTCCGTCGCGAATCAATTGCCTGCGGAAGTCGAGCCGCCCGCCCGCGTGTGGTTGTCCCTTCAAGCGCAACTTGAACTCGAAGGGATTATCAAGACGCCGGCGGTTCCTGCTCGCGTTGAGCATTCTCCCTGGTGGCGGGGCTTCGGCGATCTGTTTCGCAGCCGCGCTCTGGCTGCGGCAACCGTAGGCCTGCTAATCGTCGCCGCCGCGGTTGTGCAATTGCGGCAACCGGTGGAGGACTCCTCGCAGTCTGCTGAAATTGCTGTCGGGCCCGCTTCACAGATGGCCTTTGCACAGACGGCCAAGGTTCTCAACGAGCAGGAAATCGATCTTAGAAACATGCAGCTTGCTTCGACTTCTGCGGTGGACGACTCTTTCCGGCAGAACCTCCAGCAAATCGATGATTTTATTGCCGTCTGCGAGCGCCGCTTGCGCGCTGCCCCGCAGGACGAACTGGCGCGCGAATATCTGTCCAACGCCTATCAGCAAAAAGCCGAATTGCTATCCGCGATGCTGGATCGCGAAGGGAGCATCCACTAACATGGGAACGGGAAAGATGAATTTGATTGCTTCGCCGCTGCTGTCGAACTTGTCTACGCTGCGGCGGGATGTGAACCGCGGTGTGCTTCCGCTATTCGGCGCTGCCGTTTTTCTCTGCTCCGGCCTGACCGCCGCCGGCGCTGCCAGCCAGCATATCGTCGAAAGGCATTTCGCGGTCCACACGCGCCCGGTGGTCGTGATCCACAACGTCGCCAACGGCCGCATCGAGGTGAAGTCCTGGAAAAACGCCGAAGTTGACGTTGTCGCCAGCCAGGCTTCCGACAAAATTGGTTTTGACATTGAGCAAGCCGGCGACCGCATCGACGTCACCGCCAACGTTCTGGACGCCTCGGCGCAATCCCAGGATTTGGCAGCCAGTTTGCAGCTCACCGTGCCCGAAGAAACCGAATTGCAGCTCAAGACCGAGACGGGACTGATTTACGTCGAGCAGGTCATGGGCGACATGACGCTGGAAAGCGTCGCCGGCGACGTCCACTTGAAGGAAGTCTCCGGCTACATCATCGTTCGAACCACGGAAGGCTCGCTGGTCTGCACGCAATGCGCCGGTAAACTGGATTTCAAGTCCATTGGCGGCGGCGCTCAGGTTCTCCAGCCGGCGCTCACCAACGTCAGCCTCTTCACCACTTCCGGAAATATTCTTTTTGACGGGGATTTCGTGCGCACTGGCCTCTATACCATGAAGAGCGGCAAGGGCCTCGTCGAAGTCCGTTTCTCGGGCAACGATTCGTTTGACCTGAAAGCGCAAACCGCCGTCGGCACCGTCGACAATCGCGCCGCCGCGTACCTGAAGCCCGATTCCCATGGCGTCAAACATCTGGCGTCGAAGTTCACTAAGGGCTTTTTTGGCACCGTCGGACAAGGTCTGGCCAAAGTCGAACTCTCCTCCTACAGTGGTACAATTCGCATTCTGAAGCGGGACTAGTTTTTCGCGTCAGCATCGCGTGACCACTACACCTCCTTTGCGCGGGCCGCAATTCCGCGCTCCGATTCTTTGTCTCGCCGGATTCATGGGTTCCGGCAAGACCACCATTGGTACGCTCCTCGCTCGCCAGCTCGCCTGGCGCTTTGTCGATCTCGATGAACGCATCGAAGCTTCCGCAGGCCTCCCGATTCCCCAAATTTTTGAACGCCTCGGCGAACCGGCCTTCCGCCAGATCGAAGCCGATCAGCTCCGCGCGGCCATCGGTCGCGCTGCCGAGACCAAGGAAAGCACCGTTATCGCCCTGGGCGGCGGCACTTATGCTCAGCCCGGCTGCCCCGAATTTCTCCGCGCTGCCGGCGTCCCGGTTTTGTGGCTGGATTCGCCCATCGAACTTCTGCTGGCACGCTGCATGACCATGACCGGCCGTCCACTATTTCGCGACGAAGCTAGCTTCAGCGCGCTCTACGCCCAGCGTCTGCCTTCCTATCAAATCGCCGACCACCGCATCGATAGCTCCGGCGAACCCGCCCAGGTCGTCGCCGAAATTCTGCGCCGCGGCATTGTTGCCTCCGGGGGAAACGCCGCGCATCTGGTGGTTGAGAAACCCCTGTCCTGAGAGAGAATGGACCCGGGGGTAAGAAGCATCGTGAAATTCAGAACCGTGTCAATCATCGTGGCGCTTGGCATCTTGGCGTGTGCCGCATTTTCTCTCGCCGCTCAGAAGAAGCCCGCGGCAACCTCCGGCCCCGCGGTTTTCGCGCAGGACAAGGGCAAGCTCTCCATCAAACTCGGCGGACAGACCGTCGGCCACGAGGAATTCGAAATCGCGCCCTCCGGCGGCGGCTGGCTCGCCAAAGGCACCGCGGAGATCAAGCCGCCCGACGGCGCCGCCAGCAAAGTCTCCGGCTCGCTGACGCTGCAACCTGGCGGCGCGCCCATCAGTTACGACTGGAGCGCGCAAACGGAAAAAACCAACGGCGCTCACATCGTTTTCGCCAACGGCGTCGCCAGCATTACGCTCGAGATGCAAGGCGCCCGCCCCTTCCAGCAGGATCTCAATTTCAATACGCCGCTGATCGCCGTTCTGGACAACAATCTCTACCATCAATACGCCGTCCTCGCCCGCATCTACGACTGGTCCAAGCGCGGCGTGCAAACTTTTCCCGTCCTCATTCCCCAGGAACTGACCCCCGGCACGATCACCGTGCAATCCACCGGCTCCGCCACAGCCGACGGCAAGAGCTATGAAGGCCTAAAAGTCAGCACTTCCGACCTCGAGATTTTGCTCCTGCTCGACGCCAATCACCGCCTCATGCGCCTGGAAGTCCCCGCAGCCAAAGTCTCCGTCATCCGCGAGTAGTCCAGTCCCGCCCCCGGCGAAAAACTCTCCCGCAAAGAAAAAACGCGGCACCCCGCTAATCGGGACGCCGCGTTTTTCGTGCCTTGCCTAAGAAAACTTATCGCGCCAGCGGCCGCTGAAACACCGGCCCGCCGGGACGCCGCAGCGGATAGCCCTGCGGATTACCATGGGCGTGCGAGTGCGCAAACCCATTCGAATGGCCGATGCCGATATGTCCGTTGCCGTTGCCGTTGCCATTCGCCGACGCGGGCTGCGGCAGCCGCGCCGGATTACCGATAGGGCGGAGAATGACTGGCGCTCCGTGAACGTGGTCGCTGATCGCCTGCAGCCTCTTCAAGATCGACTGCCACTGTTCCCAATCCAGTTGCCGCAGGAACGGCCGCAATCCCTGGATGAACGGATCCTCCAGCAGCGCCTCCCCGTCGGATTCCGGGATGAAGAACCGGTTCAACCCAACGTTCAGCGCTTCGGAGATTTTCTCCAGTGTGCCGAGGCTCGGCGTCATCTGGCCGCTTTCGATGCGGGATAGGTAGGAGCGCGAAACCTTCGAGCGCGACTGCAACTGGCTCTGGGTCATGGCGCGCGATTCCCGCAACTGGCGAATGCGCTGGCCGATGTTCTCGACCGTCTCCTGGTTAACGAACTTTTCTTCGGCTGGTTCAGCGGCTGCTTCCTCCGGAGGTGCCGGTGGAGGAATCAGGAACTCCAAGCGCTGAGGCAAAGCGCGCACGCAACGGCGGCAATTCCCCGTGCGCGTCCGGTATTGGACCAGACCACATGTCTTACAGCGAATGACTTCCCGATCCATTTCTAACGAACTCATCTTTTTTTCTAGTTGTACGGACACCGGCACTCCTTGTTGACTGTTTTTCCGGCGTGCGGATAGGGGGAGGAACGCTGGAACGTTCGCTGGGAAGGCAGTTACTGGCGCAGAGGGAGTATCGTGCGCCCGCCAATTTCTGTCAAGAGTATTTTTAAACTATTTTTGTTTCTTGCCTGCACAGATTTGTACTGCTACGCCTCGCCTTCGCTGTCCTAAAGGACACACGCGCCTCCTTGCTCCCATCATTTCCGCGAAGCCTTGTGTGGTCTCTCGCCCACTACCACACCAATTGTGGTGCGGTCCCATGCCCCAACCTCTCCACCGCCGCGCGGAATTGTCCCGTCTGCCCGCTCCACCCCTTCGGTGTCCCAGCCGGCGGCATCAATAAAGCATCACGACGATGCGAAAGGTGGCAAAGTCAGACGATTTTCTCTGTGGGCACGCGGCCACGGCAGCAGCCCTGTAGCGGCCGGATTGAAGCTCCTTCTTTAAACCCTCGGGCAACTTCGAGAGGTCGGGAGTTTCGTAGTGCGCGACGTACCGAGGCTTGCTGTCTCCCGCATATTCACGGTCGAGCTCACAACTCATCCGGGCGTCATCTACAACCTTGAGCAAGCGCAACCCGCGAGCGGCAATGAGCTTCCCGATCCGCTCTTCTTGTTCCGCGATCGAGAGAAGCGGGACGACGCGGGCAAAATCCTCTACGGCGAACAACTGGTCGCCGCCTTCGACCACCGCGATCCCAATGGAATCGATGGCGGCATCGAGGATATTCGCGCGGTGCCCGGGGGAATGCATCCAGCCGTCGTGGAACCTGCCGGCATACTCCGCCATGCCGATATTCTCCGTGATGTGACTGAAACTCACTCCGGCTTCTCGCGCCCGAGCCGTCAGGTCGGCCTCGCCTGGCAAGCGGTGCTGAAGCAGATTCTGCTCGGCCATGAGTTCGGCATGTTTGCGCGCGGCGCGGGCCAGACCCTGATCCCATTTCAAGAGCGGCAACTCCCTGGCCGCCCGTTCGCGATTCACGGAATCGAAGAGGAGTTTTTCCGAGTCGGGAATTCTCTCCTGGGCAAAACAAGCGTGTGAAAAAAGAAACACAAAGGCAAATGCCAAAGCTGTATTCTTACCCAGAGAATTTTTTCTCATTTGCGGACTGCCTCGCCTTTGAGCACCGCGCGACGTGGTGATCCTGATCGCGATTCCTTGGCCCCATTGAAACATAAATCCTGCTACTAAAAGCTCCTTGAGAACAAGGGGACAGTGTGAAGCCTGTCGATCACTCTTCGAGCACAATGGCAGCCTCAGTCCTGTGACCAAACTGCCTATTAACCTTTCTCCGAGAAAGGTATAAGATACCCGCAAGTTTCAGGTCCTCCCTTCAGCAATTGGAGTATTCATGGTCGTTCGCGTACGGAACTGCCTTTTCCTCATCCTGATTCTTGCTCACCTCTTTTTGCTTTCTTCCTTTGTTTTCGCACAGGAGTCAGTTTCATTCCCGCCAACGGAGGATCCCCCGGTTTTAGCGCCCAAGCTGCAGAAGGAACTGGGAAAAGCACTGGAAGCATTGCGCGCCGACAAGCCTGCGGAGGCGCGCAGCCACCTGGAGGCGGTTTATCGGACTGCTCCTGGCAACGCGGACGCCAATTTCCTTTTTGGAATCTATTCCGCAGAGATGAACGATTGGCTGCATGCCAAGGGCTATTGGGAAAGAGTCCTGGTGCGCGCGCCAAGCCATCTGAGCGCGCTGCTCTCCCTGGGCGAAGCGCTGATGCGGGAAAACAAATCTGCCGAGGCGGCCCAGTATCTCAACCGCGCGGTTGAAGCCGAGCCTACTTCCTGGCGCGCGTACGCAGTGCTGGCGGATGCTTGCTTGCGGCGGGGCTTGCTTGATGAGTCCATCGAACATGCAGAGCGCGCACTGGAACTGGGTCATAGCCAGGCGGGAATTGTCCAGCCAGTGCTGGCGAGGGCTCTGCACTTACACGGTGAACAGGAGCGGGCAATCCATGTTCTTCAAGGGTATCTCCAGGATCACCCTACAGACGCCGCCGCGACAAAACAGCTCGAGGATTTGCAGGGCTCGCTCGGATCAGCCGGTGAACCTTCACCCGGCACAGCCTCGGCATCGCCGTTGTCAGAGCCTGCGGTGGCAACCTTAGCACTTCTACCTTCGAATTGGTTGCCTGCTGACATAGACGAAAAAGTCCCGCCGGTGGAACCCGGCGTGGCGTGCAATCTTGAAGAAGTCATACAGAAGTCCGGGAAGCGGATCCAGGAATTTGTCGCCAATGTCGACCGGTACGCGGCAACCGAGGCGGTGACTCATGAATCGATTAACAAATGGGGGTTCGCCTCTCATCCAACCAGGTTCGAGTTCAACTATCTTGTTGCCATCAAGCAGAACCGCCTCGGCCTTCTAACGGTTGATGAATATCGGGACTCTCATTATCTTCCGGCGAAATTTCCCGATGGCATAGCTACCACGGGGCTGCCAGCACTAGTCCTAATCTTTCATCCATACTATGCACAAAACTTTAAGATCTCTTGTGAGGGACTGGCACGGTCGAAGGGCGGGCCGGCCTGGCAAATGTATTTCCGCCAACGGCCCGACAAACCGAATACTATCCGCAGCTACCAGATAGGTGCTGAAGGCCAGGCCTACCCGGTTGGACTCAAGGGGCGCGCGTGGATTGCGGCAGACACCTTTCAAATCGTGCGGCTGGAAACGGATCTCATCGCGCCATTGCCGCAAATCCGCCTGGTTGCCGACCACGCGACCATCGAATATGGTCCAGTGCATTTCCAATCCCGCAATCTGGATATGTGGCTGCCTCAAAATGCGGAAGTTCATTACGATTGGAGAGGCCGACGCAGTCATCGGCGGCACAGTTTCAAGAATTATCTCCTCTTCTCTGTGGACGAGAAACAACGGATCTCGGCGCCCGAATCAATAGGCCCAACGAAATAATTTCTTGAACTCCCGCGCACGCCTTCCATCCTCGGCTACAAGGCTTCGCCTAATTTCGACCCTCCAAAATTGCCGTTCAACCCTCATTTTCGACCATTCGATGCAAAACACTTAACATCATCGTTAAGGTGTGCTATTCTTCCCCGTGTTTATTTACTCTGAGCCTCGATCGAAGATTTCCGCCTTGTCGGAAAGAGTCGAATCCTATCCCGTCCGCTCCCCCCGCTTCGGAAACGTTCAAACGTGCCAACTTTCGGGCGTTCCAACGAGCTTCACCCCTAAGTCCTTTCCTCTCAATTCTTTTGCCGACCCCCACCACCTAAACCTTTACGCTACAATCTTTTACAAAAAAGGTGGGGGGTGGGGGTGCCTCCATCTCGCCCATCTTCCTCCCTTGTCTTCCATCTTCCGTATGCTCTTCCAAGTTCCGTATCCCGCAAGTCCTTTGGTTGCCACTCTTACGAAAACACCCGGGGTGTGGGGGTATTCTTCCCATTCTGGAACGCGCTCACGCCGAGTGAATCCGCAGGGCCACTCTGCGAACCTCCGCGCTCTCAGCGTCTCGGCGTTATCTTTTTCGGTTCTCCGGCTCTCAACTGTCAACTGTCGACTTCCGTTTCCCCTGCGCTACACTATCCGCTCCATTTGGGGGACCCGCATGCCGACACGCGAGGATGGCTGGAAACTGCTGTGCGAGTATACGGCTTCGGAGAGTTTGCGGAAGCACATGCTGGCGGTGGAGGCTTGCGTGCGCGCTTATGCGCGCAAAGCCGCGGCGGACGAAGAAACCTGGGGGCTGGCGGCGCTGCTGCACGATTTTGATTACGAGCGCTGGCCCAATCATGGGCACTCGCCCGATGAGGGGCATCCTTCGGAGGGCGCGAAGATTCTGCGCGAGTTGGGTTACCCGGAGGAGATTGTTCGCGCGATCCTTTCGCACGCGGATTATTGCAATTTTCCGCGGCTCACTCCGCTGGAGCACACGCTTTTTGCTTGCGACGAGCTGGCCGGGTTCCTGACGGCTTGCGCTTACGTGCGGCCGTCAAAAAGTATCTTGGATCTGGAAGTGGACTCCGTGAAGCGCCGCATGAAAGACAAACTTTTCGCCAAGGGCGTTTCGCGCGAGGACGTGCGCAAAGGCGCGGAAGAACTAGGCGTGCCGCTGGAAGGGCACATCGGCTTCTGCATCGCGGCTCTGCGAGAGCATGCTGATGCGCTGGGCCTGCGCGGGACGCTATGAACATTCGCCCGTCGCGCTTCGGTGGCGCGGTCAGCTCGGTGATGGAAGGTGGCGAATGGCGGGAATCAATGGTGCGCGTACAGGACCAGCGCAGCGCCGAACATCATGCTGGCGATCACCAGGGTGACCAAGCCAGCGGTGAACCATCGGGAATGCAGGGCATGAAAGAAGGAGGCGCGGCCTTCCGCGTGTTCGTGAGTTGCCGCGACGGGCAAGAGTTTTACGGGCTGGGGCGCACGGGCCGTAGCTAGCCGGTCGGCGTACTCTACTTTGGCGACAAAGTTGTAGCCCTTGCGCGGAATCGTTTCGACGAACGCGGGCTGGTCCGGCGAATCGCCAAGAACCTGGCGCAGCTTGTTCACGGTGGTATTCACGTTGGCGTCGTAGTTGACGTGCGTATCGATCGGCCAGAGCTGCGTGCGCAACTCTTCGCGGGTGACGATTTCGCCGGGCTTCTGAAGTAGTGCGAGAAGCGCCTGGTAGACCTTGCCCTGCAGGTTCACGCGCGTGCCATCCTTGAAAAGCTGCGCATTTTTCAAGTCCAACTGGAAGGCGCCAAAACAGGCGTAACGTGCGGGAACTACTACGGCGTCACTCGAAACTTCGTGCCCTTCCGGCGGGGGCATGGAAACCGGTGCCGTGCTCATACAGATCACCCTTGGTCACAAGCTAAGACTGATGCAGCATTCGTTTTATTCCCACGCAGAGGCCCCCAATATGGCTTCTTGATGGGCACGCGATTTCCTGGGAGGGGCAAAACACGCTAGAATTGAAAGGAATGCTGACCCAGATTGAAGGATTTGACGCTGCCGCGAGCCGCCATCCGCGCCGGAAGACGTATGGCGTGAAGGTGGGACAGGTGCGCGTGGGCGGGGGCGCGCCCATCGTCGTGCAGTCCATGACGAATACGGATACGGCGGACGTTGAGACGACGCTGAAGCAAACTTTGGAGCTGGCCGAGGCGGGCTCGGAGATTGTGCGCTGGACGGTGAACGTGCCGGAAGCGGCGGCGGCGGTGCCGGAGATCAAGCGGCGGATGCTGGATGCGGGCTGCACGGCGCCGATTATCGGCGATTTTCATTACAACGGGCACGTGCTGCTGACAAAATTTCCCGAATGCGCGAGGGCACTGGATAAATATCGCATCAATCCGGGAAACGTGGGCGCGGGGCAGCGACGGGATGAGCAGTTTTCCACGATTTGCAAGATCGCGCGGGACAATGGGAAGCCGGTTCGCATCGGCGTGAACGGCGGGTCGCTGAACCAAGAGCTGGTGATGCGCAAGATGCAGGAGAACACGGACAGGAATCTTGGCAAAGAGAGCGAAGAGATCATCAACGATTGCATGGTGCTCTCGGCGCTGCAATCGACAGAGCTGGCGCTGGAGTCCGGTCTGCGGCACGAGCAGATTATTATTTCTTGCAAGACTTCGCGACCGCGGGATTTGATTACCGTGTACCGCGATCTTTCGGCGAAGACCGAGCAGCCTTTGCACCTGGGACTGACGGAAGCTGGAATGGGGATGAAGGGGCAGATTTGGTCGGCGGCTTCGCTGGGCGTGCTGCTCTACGAAGGCATTGGCGACACAATTCGAATCTCGCTTACGCCCAAACCAGGCGGTGACCGGCGGGAGGAAGTTTACGCCGCTTGCGAACTCTTGCAGGCACTGGGGCTGCGTTCGTTTGCGCCCAGCGTGACGGCATGCCCCGGCTGCGGGCGCACTACGAGCACAACTTTTCAGGAATTGGCGGAGGCAATTCAGGGCTATATCCGCGACAGCATGCCTGTTTGGAAGACACAGTATGAAGGCGTCGAGAACATGACGCTGGCGGTGATGGGTTGCATCGTGAACGGGCCGGGAGAATCGAAGGCCGCGAACATCGGTATTAGCTTGCCGGGCACGGGCGAGGCGCCGCGGTGCCCGGTATATATTGATGGGCAGAAGGATGTGACGCTCGAAGGGACTTACGATGAGCTGGCGGTGGCGTTTCAGGCGCTTGTCGATAATTACATCGCGAAGAAGTATCCGCGAAAGACTGCTTCCGTTTCCGCGTAAGTTTGAAGATTCCTGCCGCGTTCGCCTTTCCAATTCGCGTTAACCGAGCCACTGGGGATTGTGGATGGTGCCGTCGAAGTTGTTAGTGGTCTTATAGCCTTCGAACTGGCCGTTGCGAGCGGCTTGCTCGGTTCTGGCGAGGAGGGCGGCGGTTTCGGCGGCGCTGAGCGGCTTGAAGCTGCGGGCGGCGTCGAGAGCTTGCTGGACGTTGGCTTGAGATTCGCAGCCGGTGATGACGACACTGGTGGGCAGATTCATGGCGAAGTGCAGGCACTCGACGGGGGAGAGCGTATTGCTCCGGAGGAGGAGACCGGCGCCCATGGGCTTCATGCCGAGAACGCCGATTTCATTCTTGACCAAGACGGGAAGGACTTTTTGGCCGAAGCTTTCGTAGTGAGCGTCCATGGCGTTGAGGGGCATCTGGACGGCGTCGAAATGAAATTGATGCGCGGCAGCGGTTTCGAGCATGTGCAGGTGCATGGCGGGATTCTTGTGGCCGGTGAAACCGATGTAGCGGATTTTGCCGGCTTTTTTCGCTTCGAGGACCGCTTCCATGCCGCCGCTGGGAGCGAAGATGCGCTCCGGGTCGGTCATGCGAATGACTTCGTGGAATTGGAGCAGATCGATGTGGTCGGTCTGGAGGCGGCGGAGAGATTCGTCGATTTGCGCGGCGGCGGCCTTTTTGGTTTGGCCGTCGATTTTGGTCATGAGGAAGGCCTTCTGGCGGTAGCCGTCGCGGAGGGCCTTGCCCATGCGGATTTCGCTGTTGCCGCCATTGTAGTCCCAACAGTTGTCTAGGAAATTGATGCCGCCGTCGAGGGCGGCGCGGATGATTTTGATGCTCTCCTGATCGTCGGACTGCATGCCGATGTGGTAGCCGCCGAGTCCCACGAGTGAGACGCGTTCGCCGGTGCGGCCGAGCTTGCGGTATGGGATGCCGTTTTCGGCGCCGGCGGCCCAGAGGTCGGGGCCAGCAACGCCAGCGAGTAGCGAAGTTGTCAGCATCGCGCCGAGGAACTCGCGGCGGGTGACGGCATCGGCGACGGAATCATTGGCAGTGTGATACGCACGAGTCATGGCGAGTACCTCCCAGAAGGATTTCAGCGTAGTTTGCTGCAAGAAAAAGCGCAAGTCCCTCTACGGAAGACGCGGAGAGGCAGGAGTGGCGATGCTGCGTAACTTCTCCAAAACGGTGGTGCGCGCGCGCGAATAGGCCTGCTTGTCGTCGAGCAACTGGTAGGCCCAGTGGCCACCCAAGGCAATCCCTTGAATCTCAAAAGCCAGGCCTGTGGGGTTTACGCTGGAGCGGATGTGGCCGGCGTCCTGGGCTTGTTGGACGGCGCGAACGAGGACATCAATCCACTCGCGCATGATGGCAGCGATGCGGTCGCGAACGACTCCGCGGCGGCTGTCAAATTCAAAGGAAGCGGCGCTGAAAAAACAGCCGCCGCTGAAGACGCGCTTCTCGACAAGAGCGAGCCATTGGTCGAGCAGGCCCCAGAGGCGAGGCATTCCTTTGGGAGCAGAGATGGCGGGGCGGCTAACGTGGTCAATGAAAATTTGACGGGCCAGCTCGATGGTAGCCAACTGCAGCTCTTCCTTGGAACCAAAGTGGGCAAAAAGGCCGCTCTTACTCATGCGGAGCTGGGCGGCGAGAGTACCGAGGGTGAGGCCCTCGAGGCCCTGGACGGAGGCAATATTGACGGCGCTGGCGAGGATGGCTTCGCGGGTTCGGAGGCCGCGAGCCTGCGGGCGGGGAGTACGCGGCTTGCGGGAGGAGCGGGCGACGGCGGGCATGAAAAGATTGTAACACATAGAAATAAATAGCACGAACGTTCGTATTGTATGGTAGGCTCACGGAATCCGAGGTGTGGTCATGAGAGTTCACCATTTCTACCACCTGCTCGCGCCGTTCTGGCTGCCGTTTCTTCTTGCGGCGATGCCCTTCCCAGCAGGAGCGCAGGAAATCCCGCTCAAACATTGCGACTCGCTGCCGGTCGTCGAAGTGGCCGTCGGGCGCGAACCGATGCTGTTTTTGGTGGATACGGCGGCGACCTCGATGCTGAATCTCAATTCGTTTACAACCGGAAAAGCACAGGGCACAAGGGTAACTTCGTGGACGGGAACTCTGGCCACCAGCGGGCGACAGGTCACGTTGGACGAGGTCACGGTCGGCAGCACAAAATTAGTGAAGCTGGAGATGCTGGCCATTGACCTATCGGCGATTGGGAAGGCTTGCGGGCGAAAGATCGACGGCGTCCTCGGGATGGACCTGCTGGCAAAGCTGGGGGCGACGATCGACATGAAGCGCCAGTTGATGCACGTGGCCACGGCGAGCGAGGTTCGCGGCCATGCAGCGGCGGCGGAAATGATGGGCGAAATGCACCGATGCCTGGACGCGTTCAATGAGTCCGATGAGAAAGCCTTTGCGGAGTGTCTGGACCCGAAGATCGTGCTGTTCACGGCCGGCGCGGAACTCTACGGGCGTGAACAAACCCTCGGGTATTTTCGCGAGCGTTATTTTCATCAGAAGCCCGCGGCGCGCCTGGAAATCAGCGAGAGCGCGTTTCACCCGATTGGAGACGCCATTTGGTACGAATACGAGTTTACGATTGAATCCACGCGCGGCGTTTTGCGTGGCCGGGGAATGGCGATGTGCCGGAAGTCCGAAGGACATTGGCGAATGGCGAGCATGCATCATTCAATAGTGGAGTTCGAGCCGGCTGCAGTAGAGGGAGGGAGCCGGTAAGCAGCCCGCAAAGAAGCAAACCAAGGACTACAACTTAAGAAGATGGGGCAGATCGCTCGGTGCCACGTCGGCAGCGCAGTGGTAGGTCAGTTTCTGATGATCCGACGCAATATAAAGGGCGTTGACAACCTGACCGCCGAACAAATCGGGGCCGAGGGTTACTTCCGGTTAGCCGACAATATGTCCGGAATGTGAACTCGGCTTGGGGTGCATGTACTCCAGCCCCTCTGCCCGCTTCTCGGCGCTCCACACATTTCAAGCCTTTGGGAATTCTGAAAAAGCCCCCACGCAACAACGGCTTGCGGGGCGCCCTCGCGGTCGAGTGACCTCAACGGTCACGGCCGCCCGCCCTTGCAAGGGGGAGAAGGATTAAACGTCGTATAATCTCGTGCGCGCAACGGGGGGAGCAGAACATATGAACGTACAAGAACAAATCAAGAAGCATATTACCAGCCAACCGGAGCCAAAACGCAGTGACATGCGAGAGTTGCATCGGCTCACACTTCAAGTGTCACCAGAATGCAAATTATGGTTCTTCGATGGTAAAGACAGCAAAAATCATACTGTTTCCAACCCTACGATTGGATATGGATTTCACACAATAAAATATG
>Ga0210405_10002426_pt1 | contig 19401 bp, 19 predicted proteins | sample IncBWH11MmetaG_FD_155492 | JGI IMG/M metagenome (GOLD analysis project Ga0210405, IMG submission 155492) | Forest soil microbial communities from Barre Woods Harvard Forest LTER site, Petersham, Massachusetts, United States - Inc-BW-H-11-M | ecosystem: Environmental > Terrestrial > Soil >... | reverse complement strand
GACGTTTCTGACAGTCAGCGACAAGACCATCCCGAAGTCCACACTCTCTCAGCACTTTAGGGAACTGAGAGAGGCGGGGCTGATCCGTGGTGAGCGTCGCGGCGTGGAAGTCCACAACACCTCGCGGTGCACGGAACTCGAGCAACGCTTTCCGGGACTAATTCGGGCAATCGTCAACGCGCATGCCATCCAGTCGAGGGACGAAGCGCAAGGAAAGAAACGTGCTGCGCAGAGAACGGCCAGACGTGTACTGACGAACAAGTAAAGAACCCGACTCTTTTTCCTCGATCAATCCGACCTCCTCGTCGTGCATCGGGTATACCGGGGCGCGGCTCCTCAGAACGCTCACTCCGTTAGGGATCATCGATATCGGGAAGTCAGCTTCTCGTCGGTGAGGATTGCTGACGAGAAGGGCGTTTCTCAGTACTGATCTGGCGAAACTTCCTACAAGCCGACTTGTCGGGACCAATACCACTCGCGTCAGTCTTGCTCGGTGAAAGCCGCGCTCAGATTCAGGAGCGACTTTGGCGCGGTTCTTCGGCAGAGACTGAACCACGTCTCTGACGTGCAATGCCAATCGTCGGTATGCTAAAAGAACGCAATGATTACCTCCGCAGAACTTGAAAACATCCCCCTCTTTTCGGGCATTGAAGAACAGGAACGACGCCGTCTCGCGCGGCGAGCTGCCGACATTCACCTCGAACCCGGCGAGTGGCTCATCCGTGAAGGTGAAGAGCCGCGGTTCTTCGTCATCCTCGAAGGGGAACTCGAAGCCGTCAAAGATATCGTCGGCCAGCGCCAGGTCCTTGGTCGCAGTGTCGCCGGTGACTTCTCAGGCGAAACACCAATTTTCATAGGCACTGCCAGCATCGTCTCCGTCCGCACCGTTACAAAATGCCGCGTCGCTCGCTTTGAGCGCCAGCAACTGCAGGAACTCGTCCGCGACAGTCCGTCCGCTGGCGAGATTATCTTTCAGACCATGACCTCGCGATTCGGCTTGGCTCAGAAACTTGCGCGCGAGACACCCTCCTCACGTGTTCAGATTTCTAGCTCGAAATACGACAACAATTGTCGCGCTATCCGAGCTTTTCTCTCCGCCAATCGCATCCAGTACGACTGGCAGCCAAGCATAACTGAGCCGGAAAGTGGCATCACAGTTTCGGTCGAGGGTACATCACTCGAAAATCCCACTGTCCGACGCGTGGCTGAAGCCCTCGGCTTCCAGACAGTCCCAAAACACCAGCACTATGACATCATCGTCGCCGGCGCTGGTCCCGCGGGCATGGCCGCCGCTGTCTACAGCGCATCGGAGGGACTCAAAGTCCTCCTCGTCGAGCGCTTCGCCGCTGGCGGCCAGGCGGGCACCTCCTCACGCATCGAAAACTACCTCGGCTTTCCTGCCGGTATCTCGGGCGATGAGCTCACCGAACGCGCCCTCAAGCAGGCCAAGAACTTCGGAGTCGAGATACTCTTCAAGCGCAATGTCGAGGAAGTGCAGTCGCTCGACGGCGGCCACTGCGTCACCCTCGACGGCGGCGACCGCATCAGCGCACGTGTCCTCCTGCTAGCCACTGGGGTTTCCTGGCATCGCGTTGAGTTTGAGGGCCATGATGAACTCCTGGGCCGCGGCATCCTTTATGGTGCGTCCCGCTTTGACGGTGTTGCCGTCACAGGGAAGCGTATCTTCATCGTTGGCGGTGGCAATTCAGCCGGCCAGGCCGCCGTCTTCTACTCCGGATATGCTGCCGAAGTAATCATGCTCGTGCGTGGCCCCGGGCTTACACAAAGCATGTCGCAATACCTGATCCAGCAGATCCATGACAAGACCAACATCCGCGTCGAACCCCACACACAGGTCACCGGCGTACATGGAGAAGACCATCTCGAGCAAATTACGACCACTTCGCGCCCACCCGGCAGCCCAGAATTCACTTGCACGCGCGACGCGAAGGCGCTCTTCATCATGATCGGCGCTGTCGCAAAAACACAGTGGCTGCCCGCGTCACTCGAGCGTGACGCCAATGGCTACATCTGCACTGGCCGCGACATAACTACCTGGTCCCTGGACCGCGAGCCGCTTGCGCTTGAAACCAGCATCCCCGGCATCTTCTGCGCCGGGGATGTGCGCCACGGTTCCGTCAAGCGCGTTGCCAGCGGTGTTGGCGAGGGCAGCATGGCGATCGCCTTCATCCACGAATACCTGGGGCTCGCAGATACACATTCATAAGGCAGCGTATATCGACACCGCGCCGCGCAAGATCGACGGCGGTTTTGCGGCCTAAGCCGCGCCCCCCGTGATGATGACGATCTTATTGGTCATTATTTGAGTTCCTTTGCTTGCGTGCGTTCCCTTGGTTCAGAGTCAGGAATAACCCATGTTCTTGAGATCAGCGGGCGCGGCTGGGCTTGCCCAAACGGCCTGCCGCAGACGCGGCTCGGTCCAGCCAAGCACCTGCAATGCCACCCCATTGCGTTTTCTTTATGAGCCAGTACCAGAGCGAGTACACGACGTGGAAACCGCATAGCCATTCCAAGGCGACCGAAATAAATGCATGCGCCTCAAGTGAAAAGTTCAACGCCGGGCTGCTGGTCGTAAACCCCCTGCTCTCGGGAATGAGCGCGGCGCCCGGTCGAAGGTATGCGATCAGAAGGCCCGAAACGACGGAAGCCGCCACGCCCAGATAGATGCCCCAATCGGTTATCCGCCTGATTCTTGATTGCGGCATTCGGACTGACGACCCAACCCATCGCCCGCCGCCTGAGCGGCGGCTTTGTACCCAGATAAGCCGGAAAAGGAAAATGAGGCCGACAATCAGGCCTAACTTCACTTCTCCTCTCATTGCGACAGAGTCCATCATCGCGCGTGTGGTTTCGCCGTTGCTGATGAACGCGTAAAGAAGCACGACTGCGCTGATCCAGTGAACTCCTCCATTCAGCCATCGTAGTGAACGGAACGAGCGAACGGGCTTGTGGGATACTTCAGGGCGAGCCGTCGTCATAACGCTCGCCTTTCGCCACGTACTCCATCTGCAGTCCGGCAGCTTATTTCCATACCGTCCTTTACGGGAAACGCGACCGAGACGTATCCGTTGGCGGGATCGCGTACATACCCCAGATAGCCGCTCAAGGAAGGAAGGTTTATATCGTCTGCAACAACCAACGCGCCGATCGCCAGACGAGACTCCAGCGAACGCAGTACTGGCAGGCACAAGTCTTTCCAACCGTCTAGCAGCACAAGATCGATCGGCCCGGGGATATCGTTCAAAGTCGCCATGGCGTTTCCGGCCAGAATCGTGACGTGATCGGCGAGGCCGGCTTCCGCCAAGTTCGCGCGAGCGGCAACGACCTTAGCCGCGCTCAACTCAGTACTGACCACGTGGCCGGTCCGGTTGTCAGCAACTGCGGCAGCAAGATAAATGGCGGAGACTCCATAAGATGTACCGAACTCAACAACGGTGTTCGGGCGCGTGGCACGAACCAATATGTAGAGCAGCTCGCCGCCTTCCTGGGAGACGGGCATGTAAGTGGACTCTGAGGCATCGGCCCGCTCTTGCGCGGTGGCGGACTCCCACGAGATACCCGGCTGGCGCCAGCGAGGGTTTTCATCATCGTTGGCCGCTGCAGCGAATAATCGGTCCAGAACTATTCTGACCTGATTTGTACGCAAAGTATTTGGCGGTCTAAGCTCTGGATCAGATCCAACTTCCATCGTGATGGTCGGCGCTTTTTTATCTGGCATATTGTTTTCCTCATTGCTTACAATACGAGCAAATGCTCGCAAATAAAACTCGCGTTCGCCGTGGCAGAGGAAGGCCTCGCAAGAACATGCTGAAAGCCCGTAAAATGCCGGCCCAGGCCAGATCGCAAGAAACCGTCACCGTCATTCTTGAAGCGAGTGCTCGCATTTTGGAAGCAGATGGACTGCGCGGTTTCAATACCAACGCGATCGCAGAGAGAGCCGGCGTTAGCGTCGGGTCCCTTTATCAATATTTCCCGAACAAAGACGCCATCGTGCTTGCCTTGATTGGTAGTTTTGAGGAGGCTTTACACGATGCTGTTCTGCGGGCCGTGCAGGATGGAAAAGGACAAGAGCTGAAACCACGCCTCAGGCTACTGGTGCAGGCACTCGTGACGGTGCATTACCACCGCCCGCGCCTAAATCGCGTACTGGAAGCTGAAGAAGAACGGCTCGGAAGCGGGATTGACAGTGCCGCGTTTCATGCAAACGTGCTGAAATTATTACGAGATCACCAAAACGAAGTGGCAGTGCCAGTTTCAAGGGAAACGGAGGGGATCGTCGTCGCCATTCTCCGCGCTTTAGTCGACTTTGGTCTCGCGTCAGACGTCAGTCCACGATCCACAGAGCAGCGAGCCATGCGGGCCGTGTGCGGGTACCTATTCTATGCAGGCTAAAGGGCCCCAACTGAGATTGAAGGGATCAATCGCGATCTCCCAGGAGTACAGCTTTCTCGCTACAACGATCGAAATTGCTGCCACTAACACATCACAGCGGCTTGAACGAATGTACTCGGAGGATTCATGGCGAACACAGAGACACTCATAGCTAAGGCCGACTCTGCCTTCAATCGTCGCGACATCAACAGCGCCCTGGCGCTCATGAGCGAGAATGTTAGCTGGCCCAAGGCATCGGAAGGCGGGCGTGTCGTCGGCAAAGAAGAGATTCGGGCCTACTGGACCCGTCAGTGGAAGGAGTTTGATCCTCACGTGGAACCACTTGAGCTAATCGACCGGGAAGGCGGCATTACCGAAGTCAAAGTTCATCAACTCGTGAAAAGCCTTGGCGGCGATGTCCTTTCTGATAGCGAAGTCTGGCACGTTTATACCATCGCAAACGGTCTCATTGAACGCATGGACCTCAAGGAAAGCGAAACGAGCTCGGACCCAACCCTATCTACAGCATTCGCCAGACGCTAGCATTGGTCAGGATCTGCCGCTGTTACTGGGAACGCCGGTTTCCGAAACATCAGATCAAGTGCGTCATCACTCACTCTCACTTTCTTGATCGTCTCCATCATTGTCACGGTTTCCTCCTGTTCAATCGTGACCAAGACTCCTTCATGGATGTGTTGCCGCGGGTTTCGGCTTGCACTGATTTCTCCTTCCACTTTTGGCGCCTGCAAGGAATTGTCAGTCGGCGTTCGGGCGCTCTCACCGAAGCCGGCGGACGAAGTGAAACTCAATGCCAGACAAAGGAGCGCCGACCTCGTGCATCGCACCGCCTGTGGCGAGTGACCCGAGATCTATCGCGACTAATCCAGTGCTGTTGATTAATTCGACTACTAACTGTTTGGCTTCGGCGTCATCGCCCGATGTAAAGATGACAGTACGGGGTTTGTTCGGGGAAAAGTCCTGTATCCAGGCCATCGGCATGTTGCTGATCGATTTAACGAGCCGTGCTCCAACCGCCATCTCAGCAACTATCTCGCTCGATGTGCGCCCTTTTAAGGCGGCCCGCGATCTCGTGACTCCCGCCAGACTGATGTCGGGTTTAGGATCCATGTGCGCGTTGGTCGCATCGACCAGAATCCGGCCACGCCAATCGATGCCTTTCAACACGTCAGGCACTTTCACCCAATGGACAGCGAGAATAACGGCGTCGCACTCGGCCGCCTGCTCCGTTGTTCCTGCGATGGCGCCTTGACCGAGATCGGCGACGAAATCAGCCAATGTCGCCGGACCTCTCGAATTGCGTACAACTATGGTGTGACCAGCGTTTATCAAGTGACGGCCGAACGTGCGTGTTACGTTTCCGGCTCCCAAAAAACCTGTTTTCATAACCCACCTCCTGACTGATTTCGCCCACTTTCATTGGCGTTACACTTTGCAAGATGAGTCTGTGCAGTGATACGGTGTAGTAGTTTGCTTCTGTCACTCTGATAGGCATGGGCTATCAGCCATGTGAACTTAGGCACCTGCGATACTTCGTTGCGGTCGCCGAAACCTTGAGCTTTCGCCAGGCAAGCAAGCAGCTACATGTCTCCCAGCCCTCATTGAGCGTCCAGATCAAACAACTTGAAGAAGAACTGGGTGTCGCCCTCTTCCGGCGATTAAAGCGGCGGGTTGAAATTACCGGTGCGGGCGAAGTCTTCTCGTCTGCGGCACGAGAAATTCTGTTGAGACTTCAGCAGGCATCGGCGGCGGCACTTCATGCAGAGAATGGTGAAATAGGAACAATCCGGCTCGGGTTCATTCCGACGGCGAGCTTCCAAATTCTTCCCAGGCTGCTCGAGAAGATCAGAAGCACTCTCCCTCTCGTGAATGTGGAGCTTAGAGAAGGGTCCGAAAACCCCCAAATCACGGGGCTGCTTTCCGGAACCTTTGATGTCTGCATTGGTCATTTGAGCCGCACCTACGACCAAATCGATAACATGCTGGTGATTCGGGAGCGACTCGTTGTGGCTCCCGAGAGGGCATAGGGCAGCCCGCAAAAAGTACGTGCGGTTAAGAGACCTTGAAGGTGAGCTCCTCATCATGCCCTCGAAAGATTTGTTGCCAGGTCTGCATCAAATGATCGTGACGGCCTTTCTGAAGAATCACATGCCGCTGGGTCGATACCAAATGGCGGAACATTTTCAGACCGGGATCAACCTTACAAAGGCCCGTGTGGGATATATGTTCCTTCCGTCTTCTGCAAAAGACTTTGTTCCTGATGGGGTCGTGTTACGAACTCCAGGTTTTTCCATCGGACCGTTGGACACGTTTGCTCTATGGTCGCGTGGCAATGTAGACCCGCTCGTTCACCGCGTCGTCAGCCTTCTCAGGGAAATCAAGAGGGAGTTATGAGGCAAAAGGAAAAAAGTGTGGAGTCTACCAATGCGGCAAGTCTTCACAGTGCTGTCTGGTTTCTCGACAGACCGGAAACTATCCAGAAACGCTCTTAGAGGAAGTTGGCCGGATTAGAACGACAAGTCGGCTTGTAGGAAGGTCCCAGATCGGTACCGGGAAAGACTCTAGGAGGAGAACAATGACGATCTCCTCGACCAGGACTTGTGGCGCGGAATAAGCTCGGTTATGCCCGACCCCCCCATGAATCGCCAAGATGTCGGGAATGTGCTGCATCGCGGGATCAGTTTGCGGTCGTTGATGAACGCGCAGGCCTTCGATCCCTTGGCAAAAATGCAACAATCTAGAGAGATTGTTACATTTTTGCCTTTAGCGATCCTGGAGTAGACTTTGGCTGCGGAAAAGCCAGCCGGTGGCTCCCCACCGCAAGCCCGGGAGCCGACTGCGTGCGGCCGCTCAAAACTAGCCAAAATCCCCTTCAGGCGAAGTGTCCCCACGTTCCTACATTTACGCAAGCTCAGAAATCCCCGGCTCTGTTGCCCACAAACAGATTGTCGGCATCCGGACGGTGAGAGACGCGATCGTGTTTTCAGCGGAACCCACAAAAGCCCGGAAGGACCAGATGACGTTAGGTGTTTGGAGTCAGCACACAGGAGACACCCACTGAGATTCGCAAAGCGGTACGGCGTTGCGTTCTCGACTGACCGACAGTCAGTCGAAAAGTGTTATTGGCAGTCCGGATTGCCCCGTCAGCCACCCGCGCGGCTGAAAAGTCAGCCCAGTTGCTCGCAAGTGCGCAAATGCTGCAGAAATCGCTGAGGGACGGGCCATGCTCGGTGTGGTGTTCATCCTATACTGTCGCGCAGGAAGAAAAGCGACAGCAGCCGTCTGTTCCCGGTTTTCAGTCGTCGAAAATCCGTGGAGCGGTCGGTCTGTATTCTGGATAAGAAATCGTTTGATAGGCTTGCAGGGTGCCTATCTGCGCGTTTTGTCCTGCCACATCGAATCTCACTGGGGAGCATATTTGGCCCGCCTGGCTGACCAGGCTCCTGCCAAAAACTCGTTACAGGAACGAACTTGAAGACGGCGAGGCAAGGAACATATGGACCACCACAAAAATCGATCAAACAGCCAATGTGGTGTGTAAAACGTGTAACGAAACGTGGATGAGTGACCTTGAGGGTCGAGCCAAAACCCTGCTCACCGATGTCATAATCGAAGGGAAACAAACAAGCTTCGCGGGCGATGACCTCAAGTTTCTGGTCGCTTATGCTTTCGAAAAATCGGTTGTTGCGAACTATCAGACACTTCGGATTCTTGGAGAACCTATTTCAACCCGAGCAGAACGCGAACGGTTTAGGACATCTCTTGCCCTCCCGGCCAACGTTCTTTCGAATTTCGTAGGGCCATTTTTCGAAAACCCGTTGCTGTAGTTGTCGTGTATACGTCGAGCCCCGTGTCACGCGTCGTTGGCGAATTCGACATCGAGGCGATCATCACGGACACCATCGAGGGCTTATGGAAGCGCACGAAGCATTGCGCAGGGATCGACAGGGAGCGGTTTTTTAGCTATTTTGCGGGTCGCAAAGTAGGTCACGCAATCGTCATCGGATCCGTTCGGCGCTATCCCCGGTCGTTGGATCTTTCCAGCAGTTTTGGAATCCGGCCGCCGCAGTCATTCGCCTATCTGAGTTCTTAGAGGATGATCCGGGCGGAGTCAGTCTCCCGGTCACAATTGGGCACGATTCTGAACACAAATCCCGCGCCACTTTTGCTAAGTAATAGGAAAGATGGAGCGGGAGACCGGGATCGAACCGGCGACATCCAGCTTGGGAAGCTGGCGTTCTACCGCTGAACTACTCCCGCTCACTGGCAGCGAAGTCAAGCACTTTACGCAGCACAGAAAGGTGATACAAATTATCTTCCCTCGTGGGCTCATTTGCAAGGAATGTTCAGTGCCAGATATTGCTCGCCGCAGAATGATCTGATTTCAATTCCGCGCGGCTACGGCGGTGCCGACGATTTCTACGGATGCGCCAACCACTCGACCCTGACCCGGTTCCTGCACGAATGCGATTAGCCGCAGATTGTGGGCGTCCGTTCCAGGGTCGAGTTTCATTTGAATATCCTGCGCAAAGGTTTGCCCTTGCCGAAGCGTTCCTACCTTCACGATGCTCCGAACTACAGCCGTGTGGGTCAATGTACGTCCAGCGTTTTCGCCGCGAGCGACTTGCGATTCCGCATGGTTGAGAGCGACGGCAATGTAGACGTCCGCCTCGCGCAGGCCGAAGGATGCCGGCAACGCATCTGTTTCCAGATGGGCCTGCAAAATATTCGTTGTGCCTAAAGAAACAGACGACAGCCGGACGGGAATCTTTGATTTGGCCAACGCTTTGGCAAAGGCCTTATCCGCCAATGTCACGTCGCTGCCTACAAACTCGCTGGTTCCGTCCACGACCATTTGCGGAGTGTAGACGCTATCGAGGCCGAGACGCTTGGCATAGATGCCTTGTCGGTCGCTGTAAAAACGAGAAGAGTACGGATCCTTCCATCCGATGTGGTTCCAGTAGTCAACATGCTCGCTGAGAACGACCATCTCTGCCCGCGCGATCGGCTGGCGATCCAGTTTCTGCAGGAATGCGTCTGCGGGAGGACAACTGGAGCACCCTTCTGAGGTAAACAACTCCACGAGAACTGGAGTCCGCGGATCCGGGCTCGCTGAGGATTCAGGAGCTTGCGCCGCCATCCAGCTTGTCCATCCGAAGAAGGCTAGGGTTAGAATCAGCAAACTCTTCATGGCGTCACTGTACATAGGATGCGCGGCCCGCGCGGAAGTTACGGCAGCGCGACTAAGTTAGGGAGACTCGAAACTTTTGTGAAGCTGGCGACTCTAAAGGATACGACCCGAAGGATCGGAACTTCGGACAAGAGGAGTTTCTTATGAACGGCTTTTCACGCATGTTTGCGCTGCTATCGATGCTAATGCTGGGTGGCGCGATCGCCTGCAATGCTGGTGACAACGCGATAGCGGCCGTCCCGAACCCAGCCGTAGATGCACCAATTGCCACGAGCAAAACGCAGCAAACCGCGGTCGTCGCGGGTGGATGTTTCTGGGGCATCCAGGCCGTGTTCCAGCACGTCAAGGGCGTGGTCAACGCGACTTCGGGATACTCTGGAGGCGCGGCCAACACCGCGGAATACGAAATGGTTAGCACCGGCGATACTGGCCACGCAGAGTCGGTGAAGATTACCTACGATCCGTCACAGATAACCTATGGCCAACTGCTTCGCGTGTTTTTCTCGGTGGCGCACGACCCCACGCAGTTGAACCGGCAGGGCCCGGACTCAGGCACTCAGTACCGGTCGGTTATTTTCTACGGCGATGACGAACAAAAACGGATTGCTGAGGCTTATATCGTACAACTCGACAAAGCGCGGGTCTTCCCGCGCCCAATGGTCACTCAGGTGGTTCCGTTGAAGGCCTTTTATCCGGCCGAGGCTTACCATCAGGATTACGCCACGAATCATCCAAACAATCCGTACATTGTCTACAACGATGCGCCGAAGGTTGCTCATCTTCACCAGGAGTTTCCTGAACTTTACACTGGCAAGTAGCGTTCCAGGTAAACATCGGAGGAGGAAGCACCCATGTTCGAATCTCTGGTGGAAAAGGATGAAGGATCGGGCATGGTGAAGCGGCGGGCTTTTCTTGTGACTTCCGTTTCCGCGATTGCCGGATTGGCAGCATGGTCGTTGAGAAAGCCGCGGCTTGCACAAGCAACAGCGTCGAAGGAACCATCTCAGGAGGTCACGATTGTTCAGTTTTCCGATGCGAGAGAGCGATTGAAAACAGTTCACGTGCCGAAAATCGTCAAGAGCGAAGACGAGTGGAGGAAGCAGCTAACTGCAAACGCTTTCGATATAACGCGTCACGCCGATACTGAATTTGCCTACTCGGGAAAATACTGGAACCTGCACGATCAGGGCCTCTACCGCTGCATTTGCTGCGACAACGCCTTGTTCAGCTCTGAGGCGAAGTTTGATTCTGGAACTGGTTGGCCCAGTTTCTGGCAACCCATCGCACCGGAAAACGTCCGGAGTACAAGAGACATCAGCTTGAGGATGGTGAGGATGGCGGTGTCGTGTACTGAATGCGACGCGCACCTGGGCCATGTTTTCGATGATGGTCCAGCACCAACTCATCTGCGATACTGCATGAATTCGGTGTCGCTGAGATTTGTTGCACAGAAAACTGTTTAGACCTTCGTGAAGCTTCGACAGTTACGTTCTTCACCGCACGAGCGTGGACGCGCGCGCTACATTTGCAATCCTAGGTCCAGCGGAACCAACGCAAGGCAAGCAGGAAGGAAATTCCTCCCCAGAGCAGAAGGATCAGCAGGCGCCCAGCCTGGCTCGCAAGTGGGGCCCCTTCGAGAATCGTAGCGCGCAAGGCATCATTAAGCGCAGTTAGAGGCAGCGCCTTAATAAACGGCTGGATGACCGATGGGAAACGCTCGTAGGAAAAGAAAACCCCGGAAAAGATCCACATGGGCATCATGATCAAATTGATCAGCCCGCTGACGCTTTCAATCTTCTGTGCGCGGCTGGCTGTGAGCAGGCCTAATCCGGCAAACCCTACGGCGCCGATCGAACTTAGTATCAGAATCGAGAGCAACGACCCGAGTACGCGTATATGAAAAACCAGCGCGCCGAAACCAAGCAGCAGTCCGACTTCAGCGACCATGAGCACCAACCGGCCTCCGGCCAGGGCGAGCAGGAAATCGCTTCTCCGCATGGGTGTGGCCACGAAACGTTTTAGCAGTTTGCGCTGGCGCATATCCACCAGAGCAAAGCCGATGCTCCACATGCCCGAGTTCATCAGATTCATCCCGATCAAGCCAGGAATGAGAAAGTCGATATAGCGCGATCCAGGCTCGTTCGAAATGACCGAGGAAGTGGGCAGCGGATTTTTGCGGCCGGCTGAGACTTGCAGGGCGTCATCGACTTCAGCCCGCGAGAGCACACTCTCGGGGCGCGCTGGATCGTAGAGATACTGAAAGCCGCCCTTGCCGTCGGATTCCACAACCAGATCGTATTTGCCGAGACGGAATCCCTTGAGTGCTGCCGGCTTGTCGAGAAGCTCAGCGCGGATCGAGGACTTCTGCGGCGAGCGCTCGATCAGGGATAACGCGTCCTGCGCCCCGTTGCCTTGGACCATCGCAACGAAGGTCACGTCTGCTGGCTTGTTTCGGAAGGCAATCCCAAGTCCCAAAGCCAGCAGTAGCGGAAAGCCGAACACCCAGAAGACAACTTCGGGTTCACGCTTCAGTTCTTTCATTCGCACCATTACCAGGTGCGTGAAAGCCGACCACCGGCCATTGCGAGGCGCTGGCAGCCGGGTTGGCGTTACCGGAGTTTCTTGAGCGAGGCTCATGTTAATTCATTCTTCACTGTTCCCTCAGGTGCCGGCCCGTCAGGTTGACAAACACATCCTCGAGGCTTGCCTGTCGAGTGGTGAGGTGCAGAAGCTGCGAGCCGTGTTTTTCGACAGCATCGAGCAACGCAGGAATTGTCAAGTGCGGCTCGCGCACGGTAAGGCTGACCAGACCATTGTCATGGCGAACCGACTCCACGCCCGGCAGCGCTCGCCAGGCGTCGAGAGCAACACCGTCGCGGGAGTTGCCGCTGGCCTCGAACTCCACCACGTGGTGCCCGCCCAAGCGCTCGATCAACTCCGAAGGCGTGCCTTCGGCAATGATCTGGCCGTGGTCGACGATCGCGAGGCGGTCGCATAAGCGCTCGGCTTCGTCCATGTAATGCGTGGTCAGCAACACTGTGCCGCCACCCCGCTGGAAGTTGCGAATGATGTCCCAGAGCTGGCGGCGGCTCTGTGGATCGAGCCCAGTCGTAGGTTCGTCGAGAAAAAGAATTCTTGGATTTCCTACCAGCGCCGTGGCTACGGCCAAGCGTTGGCGCTGTCCGCCGGAAAGCTTGCCCACCATAGCATCACCCTTCTCGCCAAGTTGCAGATCGTCGAGCACCGCCTCGGCGGAGCGCGGCTCCCGATAGAAGCTGGCAAACAGTTCAATGGTCTCGCGGACGGTTAATTTCTCCGAGAGCCGAGTCTCCTGCAAGGAGATGCCCAGCCACTCCCGCACTTCCCGTTGATTTTTCTGCCAGGTGTGACCAAGAATCGTGACCTCGCCGGAAGTCGGATCGAGCAGCCCTTCAAGGATTTCGATTGTGGTGGTCTTCCCTGCCCCATTCGGTCCCAAGAGCCCAAAGCACTCTCCGGCCCCAATTTGCAAGCTCAGTCCGCGAACGGCTTCCACTTTTCCGTCATAGGTCTTGCGCAAGTCGCGGCATTCAATGGCAGCAGGCACGCGAAGATTCTAACGTAAGCACGATAGGATTTTGTCACCCTCTCTTATCCTGGGTAGTGTCCTATCACGTATGGAAAGTAGGAGAACTACTTGGCTAACGACTCGCAGAGGAAAATTGTGGAACCGTCGAGAGGGATGGCGCTACGGAACGATCAAATGTTGAGTCTCAGGAGTCTTGCCGCCATCTTATGTTCAGCGGTACGCTTATCGCGCGCAGCTTTTCTTCGTTCGCCGCTTAGATCAAAGGCACTGATTAACACGCAGAAAGATGATACAGATATGGCCACAGACATGGCCACGAATACCAGGATAAATCGGACGGCTTCCATGTCAGTCTCCTACGAGGAGTCTACACCTTCCAAGACTCGAACGGGAACGCTCGGGCCGCGTCTCAGCCGATCAACGCACTAATAGGACACTACCCTATCCTGGCCACGATTGGGTAGTGGCTCAATTTGAAAATTGAGCCACTACCCACGATTGCAAACGGGCAAACAAACTGCTAGCCGTCGGTTAGAATGTAAATCTGTCTGCTGACCAAAGGAACTCCTCTGATGCCAATGCCACGACGCGGCTTCACTTGACGGTCCCACTCCTAAGCGCCCGTGTGTCGTTTCCATCTGACTCTCTCCGTCACTGCGAAAGGAAGCTGCTCATGGTAAGGAAGGTATGGCTATTGCTGCCTCTGCTGGTGCTCACGTTCGCTGCGATCGCCTCTGCACAAGAGACCCGTCATTTCACTTTTCACTATGGTTTCACGGTCAAAGATGTTCTCTCCGGCGAGAAGGTGCGGATTTGGATTCCGCAGGCACATTCAGATGCTTTCCAAACCGTAAAGGTCACCTCTGCGACCGGCGACCTGCCTTTGAAGAAGACGCACGAATCGAAGTACGAGAACGAAATGTTTTATGCCGAGACTTCGAAAACGAAGCAGCCGGAGCTGCATTTCGAGGTGGTTTATGACGTCGTCCGCAATGAGCGGCTCACGCTAGGGATTTATTCTCCGCATCTTGCAGCGGCCAAGCTTAGCGACAAGCAGAGAAAGGAATTTCTCGCGCCGGATGCGCTCGTGCCCACGACAGGGTTGCCGGCGGAACTGGCCGTGAAGGTTACGGAGGGCAAGGCCACGACTCTGGACAAGGCACGTGCTATCTATGATTACGTGTTCACGACCATGCATTACGACAAAACGGGCACCGGTTGGGGACGTGGCGACGTGCTCTACGCCTGCGATGCCAAGAAGGGCAACTGCACCGACTTTCATTCGCTGTTCATCGCCATGGCGCGTTCGCAGGGAATTCCAGCGCGATTTGAAATAGGATTTCCGTTGCCGCCCGACAAGCACTCAGCCGAGATTGCCGGATATCACTGCTGGGCCGATTTCTTCGATCCGCAGCACGGATGGATTCCTGTAGATATTTCCGAGGCCTGGAAGCATCCGGAGAAAAAAGACTACTTTTTCGGCGCACATGACGACAATCGCGTGGAATTTACCATGGGTCGCGATCTGGAATTAAGCCCGAAGCAGGATGGAAAACCGCTGAATTATTTTGTGTATCCGTATGTGGAGGTAGCGCGCAAGGAGTATCCCAATGTTTCGACGGCATTTTCGTTTGCTGACGTCGACAATGGGACTGCAGCTCAACGTTGAGCCATAAACCCACGCGTAGGGACGGAGCGCCGCAGTGTTCCGAGATGACTGGCTCGCTCTTTGGTCGCCGCCGGGACGAGGCGTCCGGGGCTACTTGGTCCAGCCAGACAGGCATGGTTACCAATGTCATTCGACTTGCTCGGCGGACTCAGCCCATGATTCATGTGTGAAGCTGGGCTCCAAACTCGAAAACTCAGCACTCGTGGCGTCAGTCAATCTTCTCCTCGCTATTGCTGCCTTCCTCAGCTTCATCTTTCCTAGGTTCAGCGGTTGGGGCTTGGGATTGATTCCCATAACCGTCTTGATTTTGATGATCGCTGGATTGCTTATCCTGCGTGATCTGTGGAAAACAGGTACCCGTCTTCGAGCGGTGTTCGCGGTCTTGCTCTGTTTGCCTGTCGTGATGCTGTATATGATTCTTGCAGTTTGGGAAGGACCGTTGTATGTAGTGGCGGAAGTTACAGCTCCGCTGAGGCTTCGTATACAAGGTCCAGCCGGAGTTCACGGATTGGAAATCTATGGCCCCGACCACCAACAGGCCGAATGGACCGACGACGATGTCGGTTTGGTTTGGCGTTTTGAGTGGAGTGATTCCCGGCGGTTTCCTCCGATGAAAGTAGACTTCTCATATGGACAGCCGCCCGCCGGGTTCGATCAGAAGATTGTGCCGCCCGGCTCCATGTCTCCGCCTCCCTTGGATCCAAATCTTACCTACACTCTGCTTGTACAGCCGGGTATGGGAATGCCGGAATATTTTTCTCTGCATGGCGGGCAGATCACGAGGAGCAAACCCGATCCTAAGATCTGCTGGGGCGGCCTCACGGTTCCGGACCGTGCACCAGCTATCGTGCGTGTCGACTGCGTGACTCGCAAGTCACTTCCCATGCCGCAACGGGCACTAGATCGTCTGAAAGCCTATCAAGAACGCAGAATTTCATTCTATTAGGGGTGCTGTGCACTGGTCAGAAAAAAGCAAGCACGGGCTTGTGCTTTTGTGAGACCTCTTAATTGCGATCTGGCTACGGTTTGTCTGGTCGAGCAGTGTGTTTCGCGGCTGGCATAAGTTGATCTCCCTTGCGATCGCGCCAGAGGATTGCATTAAGCATGGCGGGGTTCGCAGCGTCGGGATGGGAAAAGTCCATCCTGGCGGATTCCTTCGCGCCCTGCCCCTTTGGCGGATTCATTTGGTAGATCAGATTGTTATCACGATTTCTCCAGTCGGCCGTGAACGGCGGCTGATCGCCTGCACCCGAAAACAGCGGCGCCATCAACGGAGCATAACCGTCGTTCTGATTCATCGGCGGCAAACTCAGCAAGGTTTCTATGGTGTGGATCAGGTTCACGGTGGTGTAGAAATGATGGTCCACGAAAGGATGATCGGCAGAACCGGGCGAGTACTTGCTGATCACAAAGGCAATCGAGCGGTGAGCGTCGACGTGATCGGCGCCGTCCTGAGCGTCATCTTCGAGAATGAAAATCGCCGTGTCGTCCCAGTACGGACTGTGCGAGACCGCCTCCACCACGCGACCAACCGCGAGATCATTATCGGCGACGCTGGCGGCTGGGCGAGGCTTGCCTGGAGTTGTGCCGTGGGTGTGATCGTCGGGCAGATAAAGAAGAACGAACGCGGGAAGTTCGGTCCCCTTGTTTTGCTTGCGGGCGCGAACGAATGCGTCAAACTCATTCAGGAATTCGTCGGCGCGGAGCTGATCGGGATACTCGGTGTTGAAGTCTGGGAACAAGGGATCGAAGTGATCTCGCAGAACCGCCTTGGTCGGTTTTGTGGCTTTCAGTAGTGGAACCGGCCACGGCCACGGACTTGGCGAAGCATGAGGCTGGCCGACGTTAGGGGGCAGCGAGTCTCCTTCGCTAACCATGTTCTGCGGGCACGACGAGTTCGGCGCCGGCGTACCTTCATGAACTGTCGCCTTGCTTTCCGTGGCCTTGCACCACACGCCGTAGATGAATTCGCCGTAGTCGCGATAGGTAAGGCCGTGAGTTGCCACGTTGTCCCAAATGTAACCAGTGGCCGGCTCGTTCACGTCCGGCCCATTCAGCTCGAGCGGAATTTCGTCGGCTACGCTGCCCTGAAAATCGTAAGTGCGCTCCCTGCTGCGGTAATTAATCTGCCAGGTCTGCTCGTTGTAGTCGCTGGTAATGGCGGCCGTTGACCAAACATGGCCATCGCCAGAGACTTCGCCGCTGTCATAGAAATTGTCGAGCACTCCGAATTGCAGTGCCAGCTTGTGCTGGTTAGGCGTTATGTCCGCGCCGTACATGGTTAAAGAGGGATCGCCGTCGCCTGGTTTCAAATCACCGAGCACCTGATCGTAAGTGCGATTCTCTTTAATGATGTAGATCACGTGATGAATCGGATTGGAATTCTGCGCGAATTGGATTTGTCCTGGATTCGAATGTAGAAGATTGCATTCTTCGACAGTGCGCGTGAATTCGGGCAGCTGCTTTTCAATATCCTGGATTTTGAGCCGCGCAATCGAGCCGTAAAGCAGAGTCGGAATATACGGATGCTCGCGATGTCTGCGTTCGTTCTTGAGGTTGTTTAGACCGTTGTTAGGACCGGTTCCTTGACCTTTGGAGGTGGCAATCAGAAGGTCGCCGCCGACTGTTGCGAGAGCACTGGGATACCAATCGGTCGGAATGAAGCCGTAAAGAAAGAACGCCATGTCCGGAGTAATCCCATTCGCAACTAAGGTCGAAGTGTCGAAGACCTCTACAGCATCGATGGCGGCATCGGCTACGAACAGCCGCTTGCCATCTGAGGATTGTGCCAGCGCGATTGGCGAAGTACCGGCAACTTTTTGATCGCGCAAAGTAGTGTCGAATAGCGGAATGGCAAAGCCGCGGCTGGTCTCTATTACGGCTACGCGATCCGCGTTCGATAGCGCCACGTAGAGCAGCTTCTCGTCGGGGCTCAGCAGCATCGCTGTCGGATGCGAGCCCGGCGTCGTCGGTTCCTTCGGCACAAGCAGCGGAATCCATCGCGTGACGGTTCCCTTTTCCAAGTCGAGTTCTGCCACGCGGGATGCGTTCCAAAGGCTGCACCAGGCGCGGCGGCCATCGCGCGACGCCACAACGGCGTAAGGAAACGACGACGGAACCATTTCGTGGGTGCTCAGGTCGAACCGTTTGAGCACGTGGCCGCTCGCCGAGTCGATCAGAACCACGTTATCGGAAAGATTGTTAGCACTGAGCAATCGATCAGCGATGCCTTGCGAGGAGATCACGGCAAGGCCGGCGGGATAAGGAAGGACGCTTCCCTCGGCCGTCTTATGCACGCCTTGTGCGACTTTCTTGCCCGGAGCAATGTCTTGCGGCGGAATCTTTATAAAGCGATCCCAAGTGATCTGGCCATCATGAAAGCGATAAACTGCGATCCCGTTTCCCGTGTCGCCTGTTTTTTCACCGGTAGGGTCAGTAATCGAACCAATCGAAGCGTAAAGATGCTGGCCATCTGAGCTGAACGCTAACCCAACAAAATAGCTCTGGTGGGCCTCTTCGGGCAGACGGTCCTCCGGAAAATCGGCGAGTTGATTGGTGCTCAGATCGAGGATCGCGATGGATTGGTGAGCCTGGTTTTGCTGCGAGCCGAAACCATCGTTCAGAATCGCCGCATAACGTCGGTCAGGGCTCACCGCCATCGCTGCAGCGAAACCGTTCAGTGATCCGAGGACGCCAGGCGAGGGGACGGTCAGTATCTTGCTCGTGGGCAGAGAAATCTGTCGCGGCGCCCTCTGGTTTTGCGCCACGAGTAGGGTGAGTGTGGCGACAGAAAACAGCAAGGCGAGAAAGTAGAGGATTCTGCGCAACGGCCCCCCTCCTTTGAGAAGATGTTTAGGGTAACATCGGGAAAGCAAAAGCGGTCAGGCGAGCTGAACGGTTTCTGGCGCGCAGCAAATCACCCTCTAATGCGTGTCTGTACTGGCCTGATGCACAGTGGGTTCTGGAGTAACGTTGTGACGGACATCAGCTCCACGGACCCAGAAAATTACGTCCTCGGCGATGTTGGTGGCATGATCCGCGACGCGTTCCAAGTTACGCGCGACCAGTAACGCGTCCAAGGCCTGGCGGGTTACCTCGGGCCGCTCGTTCATGGTCTTGACCAGCGTGATGAACGCTTCGTCTTTCATGCGATCAACGACGTTGTCCATTTCGAGCACAGCTTGCGCAAGCTCGGCTTTGCCTTCTATGAATGATTCCAAGGAGCGGCGCACCATGGCTGAAACCGCAGCGGCCATACGCGGGATGTCGACTGGCAGATCAACCTTGGGAAGTTCGACCAGATCCATCGCCCGTTCTGCAATGTTGACCGCTTGATCACCGACGCGTTCCAAGTCTGAATTAATCTTTGTAACAGCGAGGATGAAACGCAGGTCCACAGCGATCGGCTGTTGCAGCGCGAGCAGATCGAATGCGAGTTCGTCGATTTCCCGCTCGGCCACGTTGATCTGGAATTCGCCTTCGAGCACCATGTGGCAGCGCGCCAGGTCGCGGTCAATATAAGCCTGGCAGGCGCGATCCACGGCCTGCTCGGCCAGTCCGCCC
>Ga0210405_10002425_pt1 | contig 19408 bp, 18 predicted proteins | sample IncBWH11MmetaG_FD_155492 | JGI IMG/M metagenome (GOLD analysis project Ga0210405, IMG submission 155492) | Forest soil microbial communities from Barre Woods Harvard Forest LTER site, Petersham, Massachusetts, United States - Inc-BW-H-11-M | ecosystem: Environmental > Terrestrial > Soil >... | reverse complement strand
GACGGCATACCTTGCTGAGTTGACCCAAGTCCGCGATACGCTCGACAGCCGTTACGATGACATCAAGAGCGGCCGCGTCCAGCCCATCGACGGCGAAACCGCATTCGCCCAGTTGCGCCAAAAGAGCCAAGACCGCCGCCGTTCATGAGCGGATATGTCTTCCATCCGAATGCGCTCACAGACCTAACCGAGATTTGGGAATACATCGCTGCCGAGAGTCCAAGTGCTGCCGACCGCGTCCTTGGCGAGATCGAGGAAGCGATTCGCGCCCTCGTCCCATTCCCCCAAATGGGCCACATCCGCTCTGATCTGACTTCCCGGCCGCTTCGTTTTCAACTCCTGCGGGATTTTCTGATTGCGTACGCCCCGGACGAGAAACCACTCCTAGTCGTGGCCGTGCTCCACGGTCGCCGCAATCCCCGGGTCATCGCAGCGCTCTTGCGGACTAGGGAGTAAGGGCGGTTAGGACCGCCCTTCGGATTTTGCCTCTGGTTTCTTTCTGCTGGTGCCCCGCTCTTGCGGGATGTGAATCTCCGCCCATCCCCATGCCTCCTCGGGATGAACGGTGAGGTAGTTCACGTTCCTTTTCCTGGCTCTCACTCGAACCCTCCCGCAAACCGTTCCCACGATGCACAGTGAACTCTACCCCTTTGTTTTCTTCTAATTGCAAAATCTTTCGAACAAATGATGCCTGCTCGCTAAATACTAGTACTATAATAGCATTTGACAGACAGGGTAATCTATGATAGCATGGGTCGTGATTGATCGACGACATCCCCACCATTCCGCTTCGATATCTTCCCCTCTGCGCGCTCAGCGTCTCTGCGCTAAGCTCTCTAACTCTTTCCCTTCCTCATTTCGCTTTATCTCCCATCTTCCGTACACTCTTCCAAGTTCCGTATCCCATAAGTCCTTTGCTTGCCACTCTTACGAAAACTGCCGGGGTGTGTACCAACAATTCCCATTCTGGGATTCGCCACTTTTCGCTCGCCACTCGCCACTCCTCACTCGCCACTTTCCTTCAACTCCTTTCTTTTCAAACTCTTCCGCACTCTTTTGCACCTACGAAAATCACAAACCTTTTCTTTTCAGTCATTTCCAAACTCTTTGCCAAAAACACCCGGGGTGGGGGTATCCCCCTCGTTTCTCTTCCTGCTATGCTGAAAGCTGACTTATGAATCGCGTCTACCTGGATTTCAACGCCACCACGCCCGTCGAGCCAGAAGTCCTCGACGCCATGCTGCCCTACTTCTCCGCCGAATTCGCCAACGCCGCTTCCATCCACACCCCCGGCCAGCGCGCCCGCGCCGCCGTCGAAACCGCCCGCGAACAAGTCGCCGCCCTCATCGGCGCACGCCCCCAGGAAATCGTCTTCACCAGCGGCGGCACCGAATCTGACAACCACGCCATCTTCGGGGTAGTCAATCCTCTCGTAAGCGCGCCATTTCCAAAACTCGATAAGCAGGACGAATTTCCTCCGCAACGTCATGTCCTCTCGCACCACAAGCACATCATCACTACCGTCGTCGAACACGAAGCCGTTCTCAATGCCTGCCAGGCTCTGGAAAAAGACGGCGTCCAAGTCACCTATCTTTCCGTCGATCGCGACGGTCGCGTCGATCCCGAAGCCGTCCGCCGCGCGATTCAAACCGGTCTCAGCGACCCAAAGATTTTTTCCCGCACCGCGCCGCCGCCGCCAACAACTCTCATCACCATCATGCACGCCAACAACGAGCTCGGCACCGTCCAGCCACTCGAAGAAATCGGCAGCATCGCCAAAGCAGCCGATGTCTACTTCCACACCGACGCGGTGCAAGCCGCCGGAAAAATCCCCATCGATGTCAACGCGCTCCCAGTGGATCTGCTCTCCCTTTCCGGCCACAAGTTGTACGCGCCAAAGGGAATCGGAGCGCTTTACGTCCGCGGCGGCACTCGTTTGCGCCAGCTCCTATATGGCGGACATCACCAGCGCGGTTTTCGCCCCGGCACGGAAAACGTCGCCGGCATCGTCGGCCTCGGCAAAGCCGCCGAAATCGCCCGCCGCTCCCTCGCCGAAGACGCCCAGCGCGTCTCCGCTCTCCGCAACAAATTGCAGCAAGGTCTCCTGCAGCGCGTTCCGCAGTCTCGCGTGAACGCCGGCGCCGCGCCCCGCACTCCCAACACCACCAATCTCGTTTTCTCCGGCGTCGAAGGCGAAGCCCTCCTCATCGCCCTCGATTTAAAAGGTCTAGCCTGTTCCACTGGAGCCGCCTGCTCCTCCGGCGCCGTCGAACCCTCGCATGTCCTCACCGCCATCGGCTTGCCCCCGGAAGAAGCCCGCGCCAGCCTCCGCTTTAGCCTCGGCCGCCACACCACACCGGCCGACATCGATTTCGCGCTTAATGTAGTCCCCGCCGCCGTAGCCCACCTCCGCGAGCTATCGCCAACCTACCGAAAGGAGGCTGCCGCCAAGACCTAGTCGCGGTCCATCTTTCCGTCATTTCGAGCGTAGCGAGACCGCTGCCTCTCCGAGCGGTTTTTGCGAGGAGAAATCTCTCTTCGTTTTTTTCGTGACGCAGCCGAATCCGGTAGAATGAAATTGTCACCATGAACGCAGCCGTCCAATTCGACACCCTCCCCGAGCGCGCCGAAGCTCAGCGCGGCCTCGTCGCTGTAGCCATGTCCGGCGGCGTCGATTCTTCAGCGGTTGCCGCACTCCTTCAGCAGCAGGGCCGCCCCGTCGTCGGCCTCACCATGCAGCTCTGGAACCAGCGCCGCCTCCCCGAACTTCAAGGCGACGGCCCCGCCCAACACCGCTGCTGCTCGCTCGACGACGTCTACGACGCCAAGGCCGTCGCGCAACACCTGAATTTTCCGCATTACGTGGTGAACTTCGAGGAGCAGTTCGAGGCTCGCGTCGTGCGCCCCTTTGTCGACCAATACCTCGCTGGCCGCACGCCCATCGCCTGCACCAACTGCAACACCGACGTGAAGTTTGAGCCGCTTCTGCGCATGGCGCGTCAGATTGGCGCCGAGCGTCTTGCCACTGGCCACTACGCTCGCATTCGCAAGAACGACGCAACCGGCCGCTGGGAATTGCTCCGCGCGCGCGACGACTCCAAGGATCAATCCTATTTTCTCTGGGGACTTTCGCAGGAGCAGCTCTCGCGCAGCGATTTTCCTCTCGGCGAACTCACCAAGGAAGAAGTCCGCGCCCTGGCCCGCCGCGTGAATTTGCCCGTCGCCGAAAAGCCCGAAAGCATGGAGCTGTGCTTCGTGCCCACCGGCAACTACGTGCAATTCATCCAGGCGTATTCACAAGAGCGCGGCATTTCTTTGCAAAACGGAGACGGAGAAATCGTCAACGAAACCGGCAACGTGATCGGCCACCACAACGGCGTCCACAATTTCACTATCGGCCAGCGCAAGGGCCTCGGCTTCGCCGCCGGCAAGCCCCTCTACGTTCTCTCGATTGACCCGGAAAAGAACCGCGTCGTCGTCGGCGAAGACGATGTCCTCCGCAAGACGGTCTGCGAAGTCAAAGGCATAAATTGGATTTCGTGCGAAAAGCCCAGCGCCCCGCTACGCGCTTTCGTAAAGATCCGCCACAAGCACGAGCCCGCACCCGCCACCATCGACCCGCTCGATGCAACTATCGCGCGCGTCACCTTCGACACTCCGCAGCGCGCCATCACCCCCGGCCAAGCCGCCGTCTTCTACAGCGGCGACGTCGTCCTAGGCGGTGCCTGGATCCGCTGACGTACTGCGGCGAAGATTTCAGCTTTCAGTCGTCAGTTCCCGTGGACCCTTGGAAGGAAAAAAAGAAGAGGAAAGGAAAAAACGGAAAAGAAAAAGAACAAAAAGGAGAGCGGCACGAGCGCACAAAAAGAAACCAGCACCGAAGACATCTTAGTTTCGAGTTTCGAGTTTCGAGTTTCGAGTTTCGAGTTTCGAGTTTCGAGTTTCGATCTGCGACTTGCTAAATAAAAAGTTCTTCTTCCTGCTGCTCGCGCGGTTCGTCACCGCTTCGACGGCTGCGGCTGCGGCGCGAACGCAAAAGATCGAGCCCGACTTTAATTCCCTGCACCAGCGCCGACGCTTTCTGCATCGGCTTCCAGAAACTGTGGCTGAACTTCGAGCCCGCGTCTTCCACGGCCTCGAGCGTCCCCGTCAAGATGCGGTCCGCGTGCACCAACTGGCCGCGCAGCCGGTCCGCGGCGTCGGTAAACACGCGGTCGATTTTCTGCGCCTGCCCGCGCGCCAAATACACGATGTGCGACGCGTCGTTCACCATGCCGGAGATTTTCGGCTGCGTGTCGTCCAGAAGAATCTGCGCGCGCGTCAAAATGGGTCCGACTCGTGAATGCAAATCGCCCACCAGGCGGTTCACATTCTCCGTCGTCTTGCGAAGCTGAAAGAACAGCATCGTCAGGATCACCACCTGCACAACCAGCGCGACCGCCGCGACGATGCAGAAAAACTCGAGCCAGAATTGCATAGCTGCCCCACGCGCCCCACTGAGGGACGGAACCCGTGCTACCGCCTTACGAACTCTTACGACTTCGACTGGCGCAGGTACGCTTCGCGTCCGGCTTCCACTGCCGCCGAGATCGAATCTTTCTTGCTGACCGCGATTTCCTTGCTGCGCTCGATCAATTCGTCCGCGCGCTCCCGCAGCTCGCGGGCTTTCTTCTGCGCGTAATCCTTGCCCTCATCTGCTTTCTTCGCCAAGTAATCGCGGGTGTCTTCCCCGGACTTCGGCGCAAACAAAATTCCCACCAGCGCCCCGACTCCCAGCCCTACCAGGAAATACGTCACTTTCGAACCGACATTGTCCGCCATAACAACCTCCACAGAAACCGTAGCATAGCACCGAGACGGGCGCAACGCAGCCTAACCGCCAAGGAGCGCACAAACTGGTTACGGGGCTTTTGAACTCCCCAGTTGGCTCAAAATTTTCTCCGCGCTTTTTCGCGAAATTACGTTGCTCAATTTTTCCAGCCCTGCGCGCTGAATATTTGCGACGCTCCCGAATTCCTTCAAAAGTTTCTGCGCCGTCTTCGCGCCCACGCCGGGAATTTCGCTGAGCGCCGTTTCGGTCTGCCGCTTCCCGCGCCGCTGGCGGTGAAAGGTAACGGCAAAGCGGTGGGTCTCATCGCGAATCTGCTGAATCAAGTGCAGCACCGGCGAGTGGCGCTCCAGAACAATCGGCTCATCTTCCTGGCCGAGGACGTAGAGAATTTCTTCTTTCTTGGCTATGCTTGCGACAGGTTGATTGATGATTTGCAGCGAATCGAGCGCCTGCGCGGCGGCGTGCAACTGCCCGATGCCGCCGTCGATCAGGATCAGCCCGGGGAATTCTCTTTTTTCTTCCTGCAAGCGGCGGTAGCGCCGCGTGACGGCTTCGCGCATGCTCGCAAAGTCATCGTTCTGTCGTATCTGCCGCAGCGGATTTCCGTTGCCGCCCTCTTCGCCGCGCCCTTCGTCCCCACGAATGATGAATTTGCGGTAGTCCGATTTTTTCATGCGTCCTTTTTCCCAAACCACCATGGACGCTACGGTGTCCGTTCCCTGAATATGCGAAATGTCGAAGCTCTCGATGCGCGTTGGCTCTTCCGCGAGATTGAGCGCATTTTGCAAGGCTTCGCCGATCGCTTTCGAGGTGGGCTTTAAAACGCGGAAGCGCTGTTCGAACGAATGCTTGGCGTTGCTCTCGACAAGATCGAGGAAGGCGCGCTTGGTCCCGCGCTGCGGCGTGAAGATTTCCACCTTGTGTCCAGCACGCTCCGTCAGCGTGGCTTCCAGCAAATCGCGGTCTTCGAAATCCGCCGAGACGTGAATGGCTTTCGGCAGATATTCCGCTTCCAGATAAAGCTGCTTCAAAAGAGAAGGCACAAACTCTTGTGGATAAAATTCCTCGAGTTCTTCCCAATAAAATTCCCGGCGATCCACGACGCGCCCGCCACGCAAATGGAAAAGGTCCGCGGCAACGAGCGGCGGCTCCGCATAATACGCGAGAACGTCGGTGTCGTCTCCCTGGGCGGCGGCGATGCGCTGGCGTTCTTCGATATCTTCCAGGGTGCGCAGCAGATCGCGGTACGCGGCCGCTTGCTCGAACAGTTCCTTTTCCGCCGCGGCCGCCATGCGCTCTTCGAGACTCTTGATCAAATCGTGGCGGCGGCCTTCGAGGAACAGCCGCACATCGCGCGCCGCTTCCGCATAACGTTCGTCGGTGGTCAGACCCGCGACGCAAGGGCCAAGGCACCGCTTGATGTAATACTGCAAGCAAGGCCGCGGATGGCTGCGCGTCAAATCCACCGTGCAAGAAGGAACGAGGAAGCGCTTGTGAACAAAATGCAGGATGCGCCGCGCCAGGCTGGCGGGAAAATACGGCCCGAAATAAAGCGAGCCGTCTTTCTTGATGCGGCGCGTGAAGTACACGCGGGGATATTTTTCCGCGGCAGTGAACTTGATGTAGGGATAGGTCTTGTCGTCGCGCAAGACGACGTTAAATTTCGGACGGTACTGCTTGATGAGGTTGTGTTCGAGCGCCAGGGCTTCGCGCTCGTTGCCCACCACGATCGTTTCGAGGTCAGCAATCTCGCGAGCCAGCGATCCCGTCTTGGCGTCAATCCACCGCGATTCAAGGAAGTAGGAACGCACGCGGCTGCGCAAATTGCGCGCCTTGCCGACGTAGAGAATGGTTCCGCCGGCATCTTTGAAAAGATAGACGCCCGGACTCTCGGGAAGCTGAGCGGCTTTTTCGCGGGGTTCCATCGCGGTTCACGACACAAAGCAACAATCGCCAGACAACTTCCATCATACTACCGGAGTACAGGGAGACCTCAGGGACGTATATGCGATTGAGCAAGACAGTTCCTATTCTCGCCGCCCTTTTTTTGGCACTTGCGGTCCCGCAAGCGCGCGCGCAGGACCCGCCGCAGGAGTCCACCTCAAAACCAGCCACCCCGCCCAACGACGACATGAAACCAAAGCCCCCCGCCAAGCAAAAGAAAGATAGCGCCACACAAAATGCGGCAGACCAGCCGGCGTGGGATCCGCTGCGCGCGGAAAAGGATCTCGAAGTCGGCCAGTATTACATGAAGAAGGGCGACGTGGATGCGGCCATCGACCGATTTCAAGACGCCACTACGGCTAAGCCCGGCTACGCCATCCCGTTTCGATTTTTGGCCGAAGCCCAAGAGAAAAAAGGTTTGAAGAAACAAGCCATCAAATCGTACCAGCGCTATCTAGATCTGTACCCCCACGCCGAGGACGGCGACAAAATCAGAAAAAAAATTGATAAGCTTTACAAGGAAGTGAAAAAAGAGAAAAGAGACTAGCGAGCTTTCCGTTGTCGTCCCTGGCGCAGGTTTGGAGCGTCTGCCTGCACCCACTTGTCCGCTAACCCGACAAACCAGGCACATAGAAACACATTGAACATGCCGCACAATTCGCCTGTGGTTGCCGACGCTACAGGGCAGCTACGTCCTTGCCTGAGTCATCCAGAAAGTGGAGCTCGTAAGTGTCGGGTGGTACGGATTCGCTTTCGGGCGCGACTCTCGTCCGGTCTGGATCGCCCTTGCGAGCAAAGCGTCGCTGGACCGCTACCGCGAGAATCAGCTCGTCTTTGACAACGCGATGGCTCGCGCCGGGATGTGCGCTCTCGTCTATGACTTCCTTGTGCACCAAGATGTCGATTTGCCGACGGCCGTCTGTCATTATGTCGCTGTAGCTCAGGCTGGTGTGTTCTCCCTCTTTAGAAAACAGCTCAATCTTCAGGGTAAACGGTTTCTTCTGTACCCACTTCTGCCACACCCAGTCACGCCCCTCACACAGCAAATTCTCGGTACTCTGGCCGGGCCGCTGAAATAAAAACATTTGAGGGTTTTTGCCCTCAATAGCATTGAAACGCTCCGCATGCTCTGCCCGGCACGCGTCATCCGCCTCCATATACGCGCGGCCATCAAACTTATATTGGTGCTCAGATGTGTTTCCCGCAGATGCAAATCCGACCTGCACATCCGGGAGCCCATGCGTCTTTGTGTCTAGAAACTCGAGGTGGTGTGCTGCGGTGGCTAGCAGCAAATCGCACGATTGCCCAGGCCATCTTAATATCCAGAAGGGACTTGTGTTTGCTCCACGCAACTCGCCCGTACCCATAACCACCAATAGCTTTTCATTAGGCTTTCCCAAGTTCACCGCACCAGCTGTAAACCACGCGCCCGGGAGTTGCGCCAGGGACAAGTGCAGGCTGTCGAGTCGGCGAGAGACGTGCGCGTCTCGGGAGAGCCACGTACGTGCACACTCTGGCAAGGCCACCGCACCGGGAAATGAGTCCTCTTCGGAACTGAAAACCGCCGGTGAATTCGCGTGTTGGGTATTCGCCGGAACACCAGCCAGGCCAATAGCGCCGAGAAAAACTACACTTGCCCCACAGACTAGTGAACGCATTACGCCCATCCTATCACCTGCTCTGTTGCCGCGTATTCGCGCATGTGACCGTCAGCCGGTGTGACAGAGGCTAGCAGCCTGCTAGCTTATCCGCGAAGTCGTACCAGCAGCATAAGCGCACAAGCTATCGCTCTGAACCCAAGTGAACGGGCCAATCCAGATTCCATCTTGAAAGAGGGCTGCGGATAGATGCGCTCGCGGCGCGTCAACTCCTGGTAAACGCGCTAATCGAACAAGTGGAATAGTTACGAAGCTAGATATATCAGGTAAGCGACTCCCCAGATTCAAAGAACGTTGGAAGGACTCAGGGTCGCCAGGCGGTCGAGGATGCGGCGCGCGCGGGCGAATTCGGTGAAGCGCTTTTCTTCTTCGCGAAATTCGCGGGAATGGGAAACCAGGGTGCAGCCGGAGCGGCGGGTGGGGTGCTTGACGTGCAACATCTCGTGAAAGAGTACATACTCGACGGCACATTGTGGAACGCCGGGGCGATCCATGCGGCGATTCAGGAGAATCTGATTGGGACCGGGATCGTAGCAACCAAATTGCCGTCGCCAGTTCCGCTTGCTCCAGGAGATGTGCGGACGCTGCAAGTGGCCCTCGAAGTATTTTCCGTTTAGCTCATCGAAAAGCGTTTCGAGATCGAAATGAAGTCCGCGCGGGTTCGCTGCCGCCAGGCGCACACGTCCGCGGCGCATGCGGTTCATGCGGCTGCGGGTGCGATCGGAGCGCGCGTACGCCAGATAAGGCTCGGTGAGCTCCCGGGACGCTTTGCGGCGATAGACGCGCGCCAGCAGCAACGCGGCGGCGCCTTCCAAAACCGCCAGAGGGGCTCGCTGCAACAGGTCGGAGAAGCGCACGTAAACAACTTCCTCGCGCCGCCGAATGGTCAGCACCAGGCTGGAATAGGGATAAAACTCGACGCGAAATCGAGGCGGCCGGCCATCGCAGCCCAGCCGCGTGAACATGCGCTGAAAAAGTGCACCGCCTCCAGGGATCAGTGAAGTCTTGTGATGTCCCGCTTTCATTGCTTTGATTAGACTCTCCAAGGACTAGTTCTTCCTGCGCACCGGCGGCGGGGCGACTTTCTTTTTTGCTTTTTCCGCGTCGTTCATGGCGTCACGAGTGCCCTCGATGGCGTCATCGAGATTCTCCTGATAAAGCTCGCGCTCGGGACCATCGGTGGACAATTTCTCAAGCACGGCGAGAAATTCCTTGGTACGCGAAGCCATCAGGTCGATGCCCTTGCGAATGTTGTCTTGTTTTTCGAGCCCGAGCTGGATGAGGTCGGCGGCATCATCCACGCAGCCGACGTAGGCATTCAACAGGGAATTCAGCATATCGCCGTGGCGGTTGGTGGAAGGATGCTCCAATTCGTATTGGAATTTCTTCAAGCGATCGTCGGCAAACGACAGAAACAGGGTTATGCGCTGGTTCACCGTTTCCGCGTCGCGAATCTTGTCCGCCTCGACCGCGGAGAGATAGTCCTTCTGCGGCGGCGTCGTCGCGCGCGCGAGGGCCAGCGGCGCGGCGGCCAGCAGGCAGGAAACCAGAAGAAGAAAACGTATTTTGCATTTCATGGCTGTTTCTCCGCGGGAGGCGCAGGCGGGCGCTGATTCAAAGGCCGGCGGGGAAAAAGCATTTTCAGCAGCTCGTCATCCAGCGTAATCAAATCCTGACGCACAAGCTGGAGCGGCGGCTTAAAATCTTCGGGGGAAACCAGCAGCGCATCGTCCACCTCGCGAAGGCCCTTGCGCAAGTGCATCTGCAGTTGGCGGTAGCCGTTGGATTGCTTTTCCGCGTCGGGATGCTGCTTCTTCAAGGCGTCGACGGCGGCGCGAACATTGTCGCGGTATTTTTCCAGGGTCAGGCCCACGGCGTTGTAATCGGCGGCTTTTCCGGCGCGGCGCGCTTCTTCCACTTGCGCATCCCCGAGTTTTTGCAGGAGCTTGGCTTTGCGAACTGCATTGGTTTCGATGTCGAAGCGCGCCTGAAGTTCGGCCAGGCTCTGCGCGGCGCCCGAAGGCGGCGTCACGAGAAAAACGAACAGGCCGTACACCACAGCGAAGGACGTCCCGAGGGCCCTCATGCGCTTACCTTTTCCGTTCCAGCATGCGTTGCAGCACCTTGCTGCGCTCCTTGGCCTGCCAGACTTGATCGGGATTTTTGTCCTGATCGAGCTGGAGAAACTTCTGGTAGGCCTCCAAAGCGAGCTTGGGCTGGTTCAGCTTATCGTAGCAAATCGCGCGGATAAACCAGACGCCCGCGCCGGGTTGTTCCACTTTGGCTATCTCGTCCTGCGCGGCTAATGTGGCCGGATAGTTTCCTGCCAGAAAAAACGTCGAAGTCAAGTCCTTGAAGTAGGTCAGGTTTTTTGCATCCAGATGCAGGGCGATGCGCAGTTCCTTCTCGGCGGAGGCGAAGTCGCGTTTCTGGAGATAGATGCGTCCCAGGCCGCCGTGCAGTTGCGCGTCGTTGGGAGCGAGCGCGAGAGCTTGCTGAAGCGTGGAGATCGAATCGTCCCATTTCTTGCCGGCAATCTGAACGTCGGCGCGCAGCTTGAGGGATTCGAGCGTGGGGGGCTTACCGGCGTCGAGGCGATTCAGTTCCCCAAGGGCCTCGTCGTTTTCTTTTTGTTCCACGAGGAGATGGATGAGCCGGGCGCGGGCTTCTGAATCGTTGGGCACGAGTTCCAGATAGCTGCGGTACGCACCGGCAGCTTCAGGCTTTTTCTCTGCGTCAAGGCTCTGGGCCAGTCCGCGGCGCGCTTCTGGCACACTCGGCTGAACTTCCAGGGCGCGGCGGAATCTCTTTTCAGCTTCATCAGGCTTGCCCTGACGAAGCGCTGCCCAGCCTAGGTAATCGATCGCTGCGATTTCGTTGGGATCCAGATGAAGCAATGCGTCGAAGGACTCGGCGGCTCCCACCGAATCACCGGAGCGGTCCAGCGCGACGGCCAGCAAGTAGCGGGGACGGCTTTGGGACGGGAGGAGTTCCACGGCTTTGTGAAGCGGGGGCACAGCGGCCGCGTTTTCCTGGGCATCCAGAAGAAGCATGCCGAGATTGAGATACGCTTCGGACATTTTTGGATCGATGGTGATGGTGCGAGTGTATTCCGCGCGGGCCTCGGCGGTTTTCTTCAGGGCGGTGTAGACGTAGGCGAGTTGAAAGTGAGCGTAAGCGAATTCGGGTTGGTCAGCGATTACTTTTTGCAGGGGGGCGATGGCGGATTCAAAATTGCTTTTGTCGATATCGTGTTGGGCTTCATCGAGTAAATCGTTCAGCGGATTCGCAACTTTTTGCGTCTTCGATGCCACGGGAGTCTGGGATTTGGAGGACTGGGCGCTTGGGGAGGATTGGCTGCCAAATAGGGCGCAGCCCGCCGCGGCGGGCGCCCCTACCAAGATTACGGAGACGCAAAGGAAAATCTGCGTCGCGTTCGAGCGGAAATGATCTGGCTTCATGGTTCAGCCGGAGGAATTTTGGCCCCGTTAGAAATTGTAGGCGAAGGGCCTGCTGGTTTGGATGCGCCGTTCGCGGGACGCTTTGCCTGGCCGTTTCCATTGAGGACCCGGGCGAGAAAATGGCCGGTGTGCGATTGCGTATTTCGCGCCACCTGCTCGGGCGTTCCCGTGGCGACAATCTTGCCGCCCTGGTCACCGCCCTCGGGGCCAAGATCAATCAGCCAGTCAGCCGATTTGATGACGTCAAGATTGTGCTCGATGACCAGCAGCGAAGCGCCGCCCTCGAGCAATTTGCGGAAGGCGCTGAGGAGCTTGGCGATGTCATCGAAATGCAGGCCGGTGGTGGGCTCGTCAAGAATGTAGAGAATGCCTTCGTTGTCCGTTTGGCTGAGGTGCGCGGCGAGCTTCAGGCGCTGCGCTTCTCCGCCGGAAAGCGTTGTGGCGGACTGCCCGAGGCGCAAGTAGCCGAGGCCAATTTCATTCAGGACGCGGAGCTTGGAAACAATTTTCGGAACATTGACGAAAAAGGCCAGCGCTTCGCGAACCGTCAACTGCAATACATCGTGAATGTTCTTGCCATTCAGCCGCACTTCCAGAACGCCGCTCTTGAAGCGCGTGCCGCGGCACTCTTCGCAGATCAGCTCGACGTCCGCGAGAAATTGCATCTCGACAGTGACGGTGCCGTCGCCCTGGCAGGTTTCGCAGCGGCCTCCGGGCACATTGAACGAAAAATGGCCGGGGTCGTAACCGCGGCGCTTGGCATCGGGCGTGGAGGCAAAGGTTTCGCGAATGGCGTCGAAGGCCTTGAGATAAGTGGCCGGGTTCGAACGCGGGGTGCGGCCGATGGGGGATTGATCGACAATCACGACTTCGCGGACATTGTCGTCGCCATCGAGGCGCTCGCAGAATTCCTTGACGCTGCCGCCGGCGCGCTTGGCGGCCAGGGCCTTGTAGAGCACGTCGTGGACGAGCGTGGACTTGCCCGAGCCGCTGACGCCGGTAACCACCGTGAGCGTTGCGAGCGGGATCATCAAATCCAAATTTTGGAGGTTGTGCAAATTTGCGCCGTAGAGGCGCAGGAATTTTCCCGCCGGTTTGTGGCGCACGTTGGGCACGGGAATCCGTAGCTCGCCGCTGAGGTACCGGCCGGTTAGCGATTTGTGCTCATCGAGCATAGCGGCATAAGAGCCGGCAAACAGCAGCTTGCCGCCGAGTTCTCCGGCGCCGGGACCGAGATCGATGACGCAGTCGGCGGCCTGGATAGTGTCGGGATCGTGCTCGACGACGAGCACGGTGTTGCCCAGATCGCGGAGCGACTTGAGAATATCGATGAGGCGCTGGGTGTCGCGCGGATGAAGGCCGATGGAAGGTTCGTCGAGAACGTATAATGCGCCGACGAGATGCGAACCAAGCGAAGTGGCGAGCTGGATGCGCTGGGATTCTCCGCCGGAGAGCGTGGAGGTCAGACGGTCGAGCGTGAGGTAGTCGAGGCCGACTTCATCGAGGAACTGCAAGCGCGTGCGAATCTCCTCGAGAATGCGGTCCGCGACTTTCAAGTGCCCTTCGGAGAGTTGCAGGCTGGAAAAGTGAGAGCGCGCTTCTTTGACGGTGAGCTGGCAAACCTCGGTGATGGCTTTTCCGGCTACGCGCACGGCGCGGGCTTCGGCGCGCAAACGAGTGCCCCCGCATTCCGGACAACTGGCGTAGCCGCGGAAGCGGCTGAGGAAAACGCGCACGTGCAGCTTGTATTTCTTGCGCTCCAGCCAGCTGAAAAAACCTTTGACGCCTTGGTAGTCGTTCTGGGGATCGCCTTCGAGGATCAAGCGGCGCTGTTCGGCGGTGAGTTGGCGCCAGGGCACGTTGGTGGGAATGCCGCGTTCGCGGGCCCACTTTTTTGCTTCCTGGAAGAGCACGCGGTAACGGGGCTTGGTCCACGGCTCGATGGCGCCGTCGTCCAGCGACTTGCTCGGATCGGGAACGACGAGATTCAAATCGAAATCAATCGTGTTTCCGAATCCTTGGCAGCGGGGGCAAGCGCCGTATGGATTGTTGAAGGAGAAAAGACGAGGTTCGGGTTCCTGGTAGAGAGTGCCGTCGTTCTTGCACTCGAAGCGTTCGTTGAAGGTGAGGCGCTCGGGGGCGTTGCTCGCGCCGTCGGCGGCGAATTCGAGAATGGCTTCGCCTTGTCCCTCGCGGTAGCAAATTTCGATGGAGTCGACGAGGCGGGCGCGCGACTCCGGACTTACGGCGAGACGATCGACGAGCACGCAGACGGGCTTCGAAAAATCGACGTCCAAGAGTGTTTCGGGCGAAGAAAATTCGTGGATTCGGCCGGCCTGGTAGAGGCGGTTGAAACCGCGTTTCTGCAAATCGAGGAGCGCCTGGCGGAGAACTTCGGGGGGCGGAGCGGCGGCGGTTTTCTTCGCGCCGCGTTTCGAAGCCGCGGGAGGTGTTGGAGCGGGGATGCGAAACTGGTGGAAGACGTAAAAGCGGCGGCCGGGCGCGAGCGACAAAATGCGCGTGGCGATTTCGTCCGGACTGTCGCGGCGCACTTGCGCGCCGCATTTGATGCAAAAGGTTTGTCCGCAGCGGGCAAAAAGCAGGCGCAAATAATCGTAGATTTCCGTGGCGGTGGCCACCGTCGAGCGGGGATTGCGGGTGGAATTTTTCTGTCGGATGGCCACGGCGGGGGCGATGCCGGAGATTTCGTCGACGTCGGGTTTTTCCATGCGCTCGAGAAATTGCCTGGCATAAGCGGAAAGCGATTCCACGTAGCGGCGCTGGCCTTCGGCGTAAATGGTGTCGAAGGCGAGGGAGGATTTTCCGGAGCCGCTCACGCCGGTGACGACGGTAATGGCGTTATGAGGAATTTCCACGCTGATGTTTTTGAGATTGTGGACGTGGGCGCCGCGGACGCGGATGGACTCCTGCTCCGGCGCGACGACCATGGGTGCGTGGGTGATCTCTTTGGTAGCCAAAGGGAAGCCTAGACAGCGCGTTTCGAGGGCGATGCCTAAACTTCAAATTATACGTCGGGTGTCAAAACAGGGCAAACGGCGAATCGGCGCCGCCAAACGCGCGGGAAGATTTGCGCGGAGATTTCACGGCTCCTGGATGAGCGCGATTTGGCCGATTCCGCCTTGCACTTTCAGGTGAATGGTGGCCTGGGATTTTCCGTACGCGTCGTTCGTGTAAGTGTCCCCGTCGTGCTTCAGGCCGTGCACATTGATGGAGCCGATGCCGCCGGAGGCATGAGCCATGACGCCGACGTTTTTCGGGAGGCGGATGTTGGCTTGGCCCACGCCGCCTTCAATGTCGGCGGTCAAGTCGGTTTTGCGGTCGCCGGTAAGGTCGATATCCATTTGACCGGCGCCGAGATGGAGATTCAAGCCGGTGAGCGGAACGTCGCTAAAATGCAAATCCCCATGCCCTGCCCCCATATCCACTTTCAAATCCAGTGGGATGGACTTGCTGAAATGCAGGTTCCAATCGTTTTGGGAAGGACCGAAGTGAACGGAGCTGGAATTCTGAGAAATGTGGAGTTGGCCAACGCCGCCGTCCACGTGGTAATCGACGCGCGGAGGGTCGAAAGAGTTGCTGTAGGTGAAGTCGGCATCAAGCACGTGGCTCGCGCCGCCGTTGATGATGAGCTGTCCCCCGCTCAAGTCCAAGGTGGCTTGTGCGGACTTGGCTCCCTGCAGATCCACAGTCTGAACGGTGTGCTGCGAGCCTGAATGGAAGCCTTGGCGGCGGGAGAAACTGCGGCCGTGCCAGAGCAGGAAGACCAGAACTATGACAAAGGCCAGGGCGCCAAAGGTGGCGCCGATGGAGATTCCCGCGGGTGCATTCGGATTGCGGCTGCGATAGGCGGTATCCCAAATTTTGCCGACGCCGATGAAGATGAGGATGAGCGGCCAGTAGGTCGCGAGGATCGGCCAAGGATCGAAGGCTGGGCGCCAGTTGTGGAAGAGAAAGAGAGCTCCGAGAGTGATGAGAATGATTGGAAAGACGAGGGAGACTCTCCTGGGTTGAGCGTCCTGGGGCATGACAGACCTCCGCTATCTTGTACTACGCACGCGGAAGGATAATAGTTCAGCGGGCGGTTCGCTACAATGTACAACAACGAGGGTGCGGCCAGGAAACTGAAAGAGCCGGCTGGAAGCCGGCGCTACGAAGAACCGGTATGAAGACCGGCCACTACATGAAAGCGAAGGCGAGGCGTATCTTTGACGACGAACGCGATGTGGTAGAGTGCGGAGGAATAAGACGTGAGGGGCCGAGACATGAAGGAATTCGAGCGGATATTCTGGATTGTGCTGGACAGCGTGGGCATCGGGGAGCTTCCGGATGCGGCGGAGTATGGCGACGTGGGCCGGAGCACGCTGGGACACATTGCGGAATCGCGCGCGCTGGCGATTCCGAATCTGGTGCGGCTGGGACTGGCAAACATTGCGCCGCTGAAACATCAGACGCCGGCCAATGCTCCGATTGGGGCCTACGGAAAGGGCGCGACGCGGTCGCCGGGGAAAGACACCACGACGGGACATTGGGAAATGGCAGGCGTTTGGCTGGATCAGGCGTTTCCCGTTTACAAGCACGGATTCCCGAAGGAGTTGATCGAAGAGTTCGAGAAACAGATTGGCCGGAAGACGATTGGGAACAAGCCGGCATCGGGCACGGAGATCATCAAGGAACTCGGCGAAGAACACGTGCGAACGGGCAAGCCGATTGTGTACACGTCGGGCGACAGCGTCTTCCAGATCGCCGCGCATGAAGAGGTCATCCCCATCGCCGAGCTTTACCGCATGTGCGAAATCGCGCGGAAATTGCTGGATGGGCCGCATCGGGTGGGACGGGTGATCGCGCGGCCGTTCACGGGGACGCCGGGAAACTTCGTGCGGACCACGCGGCGGCACGATTATGCTGTTGATCCGCCGAAGCCGATGCTGATGGATGTTCTCGCGGAACATAAAGTTCGCGTATTTGGAATCGGGAAGATTCATGACATTTACAATGGCCGCGGAATCGGGGAATACGTAACGACGAAGGGCAACGCCGACGGCATGGAGAAAATGACGGCGGCGCTTGGCGAGCGTGAAAGCGGACTCATCTTTTGCAACCTGGTGGATTTCGACATGTTGTACGGCCACCGGAAAGACGTTGAGGGATTCGCGAAATCGCTGGAAGAATTCGACCGCATGCTGGCGGATTTCTTGCCGCTGCTGAGCCTTTCCGACATGCTGATGATCACCGCGGACCATGGTTGCGATCCCGATCCGCGCTGGGCCACAACGGACCATTCGCGGGAATACGTGCCGGTTTTGGCGTATTCGCCCGGAGGCGGAGCGGGCGTGAACCTGGGAGTGCGGAACACGCTGGCGGACATGGGACAGACGATTGCGGAGAATTTTGGCGGAGCGATTCCCCATGGGAAGAGCTTTTTGGGTGAGATGCGGAAGCAGCGAAGCACTGAAGCGGCGAGCTAGCAGAAACCAAAAAGCGTGGGTTGTATTCGGAATTGCGGCGTCAGAACCAGTCGCTGCGGTAGGCGACCCACCAGCTAAAAATGCCGATGGGAATAGTGGCCAGCAGCGACCACAAGATGGGCAAGCTGAAATCGGCTATCAGACCGAGGGCGACGAAGACGCCCCAGAAGACTTTGCGTTGCATTCTCTCATTCTAGCGCGTGCAATCGCTCCAGGGCAGCGGGTTAGGGAGCGGGTTTCGAGATTGAATTGTACGGCAAATTGCCGTACAATGGAAATGACGGGGGATATGATGGCATTGACTCTGAAGAGGCGGTCAAAGCAGGCCCGGAGAATCGAACGAGTGGAAGCGCGACTGAATCCGGAGCAGAAACGCCGCATAGAGCATGCGGCCAGTCTGGCAGGCACCTCGGTGTCGGATTTCATGGTCTCCAGCGCGGAGGATGCCGCGGTGCGGGCCATCGAACAACATGAAGTATGGACACTAACTAACCGAGACCGCGAGGTGTTTGTTAAGGCGATGCTGAATCCACCGGCACCGAGCGCCCGCATGAAAGCAGCCGCCCGGCGATATAGAAGCGGAGTGAACGCTTGGTGAGTCGGGAGCTAGACAACGCTTCCTACCGTATCGAGCCGCTCGGAGAGACCCACAACCGGGCGGCTTTCTCGTGTGGAGTGGAAACGCTGGATCGCTATTTGCAAAAGCAGGCCAGCCAGGACATCAGCAAGCATGTGGCCGCAGCTTTTGTGATCACACCGAATGGGGAGACCATCGCTGGCTTCTACACTCTGTCGGCCCACGTCGTAAGCCTCGGCGATCTTCCGGAGAGCGTGACGAAGAAACTTCCCCGTTACCCAAACGTCCCTGCGACCCTGCTCGGCCGGCTGGCAGTCAGCAAGGACTTCCGTGGCATGGGCATCGGCGAACTGTTGCTGCTCGATGCCTTCAAACGTGTCCTGGCCCATAGCAGCGAGGTTGCATCTGCTGCCGTGGTCGTTGACGCAAAAGATGAGCGGGCGCGCGACTTTTATTTGCGGCACGATTTTATTCCGCTGCCGTCGCAACCCAACCGGCTCTTCTACATGGTGAAAACGATTGAGAAACTATTCGAAATCAAGGGTGGACGCGAACGGCACTGAATCACTGGCGGATGGTTGGCGCGGACGCCGCAGCTCCACAGAGCTACGCAGGGGGGAGCTAACTCCTGTAGACTGCTTAGCGTTGTGGCCGGTGAATGAGAGTGACAGAAGCCTTCCCAATCATGGAAAAAAGCCAAATGTTTGGAAGAATATTCGTTGCGATTTCCCTGGTGGTTTTCGGGGTGCAGCATTTTATTTACGGCGGATTCGTGGCAACGCTGGTGCCTGCGTTCATGCCGGGGCGTCTGTTCTGGGCGTACTTCGTGGGAGTGGCGTTCTTTGCGGCGGCCGCAGGTATTCTCTACCATCTCCTGGCGCGAGCCGCGGCAACCATGCTGGGGGTGATGTTCTTCCTCTTCGTGTTGCTGCTTCACATACCGCGGATCATCGGCAATTCCAGCAACGGGAATGAATGGACCAGCGGGTTTGTGGCGCTCGCCATGTGCGGGGGCGCCTGGATTCTCGCCAACGCAGCGCCGCTAGAGGAGCGCGAGAAAGCGGACCCATTCCTCAAACTTGGGAAATACTTCTTTGCACTGGCGTTTGTGGCCTTCGGGATTCAACATTATGTCTACGCCCGTTTCGGTTCGGGATTGGGCCCACCCTGGTTTTCGGGAAGTCCACTCCTAGCGTGTTTTGACGGCACTGTCCTCGTTGGCGGAGGAGCTACGATAGTGCTCGGAAAGAAGGCGCGCGTGGGGACGACTCTCTTGGTAACGATCCTTTTCCTTTTCTTCCTGCTGCTCTACGTTCCCCGCATCATCGGGCAACCGCATAATCCGAACCCGTGGACCAGCGGGTTCGAGATTCTGGCGTTGTGCGGGTGCGCTTTGGTCCTGGCCAGTACTCCGCCGAGAGACAAAAAAGAATAGGCAGCGGAACGCCATC
>Ga0210405_10002423_pt1 | contig 19421 bp, 18 predicted proteins | sample IncBWH11MmetaG_FD_155492 | JGI IMG/M metagenome (GOLD analysis project Ga0210405, IMG submission 155492) | Forest soil microbial communities from Barre Woods Harvard Forest LTER site, Petersham, Massachusetts, United States - Inc-BW-H-11-M | ecosystem: Environmental > Terrestrial > Soil >... | reverse complement strand
CGCGACGTCGCAGCGCGAGCGGTCAGTATTGCTGACAGGTTGCCGATAGAAACTGTCCGCTTGTCATAAAAAGCGGTCGATGGCGACGCTAAAGCAAGAGGAAATGCAATCGCCACAAACAAGGACGCACCGAACTGCAATGTGACTGGTGTCTGGTCTGCCTTACGGATCCTCGGCAATTCGGCGGCCAAGAGTATCGGGTCTTACCTTCGGCCTGGTCCCGGTTCACCCGCCCGTCATCGCCAGAAACGCCTGCTCGATCGTTGCCGTCCCGGCTTTGGCGACAAGCTCTGCCGGCGTGGTGTCGGCCAAAACCTTGCCGTGATGGAGCACGATGACGCGATCGGCGTCCTCCACCTCGTCGCACAGATGCGTCGCCCAGAGCACGGCGACGGAGCGTTCGGCACGCAGGCTGAGGATCAGCTTGCGCAGGTCGTTGCGGCTGGCGGGATCGAGGCCGACCGTGGCCTCGTCCATGAGCAGCACCCGCGGCTCGTGCAGGAGCGCGCGCGCGAGCTCCACGCGGCGACGGTTGCCGCCGCTCAACTGCGCGACCTTATCGCGCGCGCGCTTGATCAGTCCGAGCCGGGCCAGCTCGCTTTCGATCCGGGACTTCGCGACTGCGCGCGCAAGGCCGTGGAGTCCGGCATGGAACAGGAGGTTGCCGGTCAGCGACAGTTCGAGATCGAGCGTCGGCTGCTGGAAGACGATGCCGAGCTTCGCCAGGGCCGGCACCGGATTGCGCCGCATGTCGTGGCCCATGACTTCGATGCGGCCGGAATCCGGCACGAACAGCCCGGAAAGGAGCTGGAACAGCGTGCTCTTGCCGGCGCCGTTCGGGCCGAGCAGCGCGATGAACTCGCCGGCGAACGCCTTGAGACTGACCCCGTCCACCGCGCGGATCGGGCCGTAGGTCTTGACGACATTGTCGAGAAGCAATGCCGGCGTCCGGTCGTCCGTGGCCATTCGTCTCGTGCTCCTTGCCTTGCCTGCCGTCCTTTTTACGGCTTAGGTTGGGAGCGGACGCAAATGAAGGCCTGCAATGCGCATTTTCGCTCTCGCGCTCCTCTGCGTGCTCGCGATCGATCCGGCCGCGGCCAAGGATACCGGCCTGATCTTCGTCAGCAACGAGAAGAGCAACGACATCATCGTCATCGATCCCAATTCCTACAAGGTGGTCAACGACATCAAGGTCGGGCGGCGCCCGCGCGACCTGCATTTCAATGCCGACCACACCAAGCTCTACGTCGCCTGCGGCGACGACGATGTCATCACGATTCTCGACGTGGCGACGGTGAAAGTCACGGGCAAGCTCAAGACCGGGCCGAGCCCGGAGGCATTCGTCATAGACGAGACGCGGCGGCGCATCTACATCTCTCAGGAAGAGGGGTCGTCGCTCGCCATCATCGACATGGACCACGACGCGATCCTGAAGGAAGTGCCGACCGGCGCCGAGCCCGAAGGCGTGCTGCTCAGCGATGACGGCAAGATCCTCTACGTCACCTCGGAGGCCGGCGACCTGGTCCACGAGGTGGATACCGCGAGCGCCGCGATCACCCGCGACGTGGTCGTCGGCCTGCGCCCGCGGCGCTTTGCGGCGACACCCGACGGCAAGGACCTTTGGGTGACAGGGGAGCTTTCCGGCGCCGCCTACATCGTCGACCGCGCCAAATTCGTCGTCGCCGGCAGCGTGCCTTTCCTGCCGCCGGGGATGCGCAAGGCCGACGTGACGCCGGTCGGCATCGCCATGACCAAGGACGGCAAGACCGCCTACGTGGCGCTGGGACACGCGGCGCATGTCGCCATCGTCGACGTGGCGGCGCGCAAGGTGCTGGGCTACGTCCTCGTCGGTAAGAGGGCCTGGGGCCTGACGCTCTCGCGCGACGAGAAGACGCTCTACGTCGCCAACGGCCTCGGCGATGACATATCCATCATCGACACCGCAAGCCGCAAGGCGAAGGTCTCGGTACCGGTTGGCCGCGTTCCCTATGGCATCGTCGTCGATGAGTAGCGCCGGCGTGATTTCGTTCCTGCGCTCCTCGGGCGGGGGCGAGGCGGGGCGCGGCGTGCGGCTCGTCCTCGCGTTCGCCGCCTTGATCGCGCTTGCCGGCGCACCGCGGGCGCTGGCGCAAACCACGCCGTCGACGGGCCAACCCGAGCAGCACGTCAAGATCGGCTTCGTCACGATCGAAAACGATCCGCGTTACGAGCCGCTGCGAGCCTATGAGCGCATCATCCTCAAGACCCGCGAGCACCCGCTGACCGGAGCGGAGGTCGGGATCGATGAGGCGACGGCGCTCAAGCGCGTGCTGAACACGGATTTCACGCTCGAACGTATTGTCGCAAAATCGCCCGCCGAGGTGGCGCCTGCCGTGCTCGCAGCAATTGACGCCGGCACCCACTTCTTCCTCATCGACGCGCCGGCGGAGGCGTATAAGCCGCTTGCCGCCGCGGTGCGCGGGCGCGACGTGCTCCTTTTCAACGTCTCCGAAGCCGACGATTCGCTGCGCCGCGACCTCTGCGCGGCGGAATTCATCCACGTCTATCCGAGCCGCGCGCAGCTCATGGACGGGCTGGTGCAATATTTCATCTCGCGCAAATGGCACGACCTGCTCATCCTCGAAGGCCCGCTGCTGGCCGACGCGACGATGACCGCGGCATTCGAGCATTCGGCGCAAAAGTTCGGCGCGCGCATCGTCGCGCACCAGCATTTCAAGCCGGGCAGCGACCCACGCGAACGCGAGGCGAACAATCCCGCTCTGCTCAGCGCGATCAACCGCGATTTCGACGCGGTCTTCGTCGCCGATGACACTTTCGATTTCGCCCGCACCGTGCCCTACCACCTGGTGCGTCCGCGCCCGGTCATTGGCAGCATCGATCTCGAACCGGTCGCCTGGCACTGGACCTGGGAGCGCAATGGCGGTCCGCAGGTCAATTCACGCTTCGACCGGAAATCGGGCGGCCGGCGCATGGACGGACCCGACTGGGCCGCCTGGGCGTCGGTCAAGATCATCGTGCAGTCGGTGCTGCGCACGCGCTCGGTCGACTTTGCCAAGCAGCGCGCGTTCATTCTCGGCGACAGCGATTTCGACGGCGCCAAGGGGCTCGCCGTGAGCGTGCGGCCGTGGGACCATCAGCTGCGCCAGGGAATCCTGCTTGCGGCGCCCTACGAGGTCGTCGCCAACGCCCCGATCGAGGGCTTCTTCCATCGCGTGAACCAGCTCGATACGCTCGGCGACGACGAGCCGGAGTCGAAGTGTCATTTGAACAAATGATATAACGTCAAGCGTAGCCCGGATGGAGCGCAGCAAATCCGGGGCAACAGTTCCGCATGGCGCTGCGGTCCATGCGGGCTACTGGCGGAGCAGATGCCGATGCAGATTGCCCACGCCCTGCAAGCGTTGCGGGCCGTCACCATGCGCGAGATGGTGAAATTCGCGCAGCAGCGCGGCCGGCTCCTGTCTGCGCTGGTGCGCCCGCTGATCTGGCTCGCGGTGTTCGCGGCCGGTTTCTACAACGTGTTCGGCGTCTCGATCATCCCGCCGTACAAGACCTACGTCACCTATCAGCTCTACATCACGCCCGGCCTGCTCGGGATGATCCTGCTGTTCCACGGCATGCAGTCCTCGCTGTCGATGGTCTACGACCGCGAGATGGGCGTGATGCGGCTCTTGCTCACCGCACCGCTGCCGCGCTGGGTGCTGCTCGCCTGCAAGCTCGCGGCCGGGACCGTGCTCTCGGTGATCACCTGCTACGTGTTTCTCGCCGTGTGCATTCCGTTCGATGTCACCTTCGAGCCTATCGCCTGGCTCGAGGTGCTGCCGGCGCTGATCGTGTCGAGCCTCATGCTCGGCGCGCTCTGGCTGTTCCTGTCGGTCTACATCCGGCAGGTGGAGAATTTCGCCGGCGCCATGAATTTCGTGATGTTCCCGATGTTCTTTTTCTCCTCCGCGCTCTATCCGCTCTGGCGGCTGCGCGAGGGCGGCTCGGAGGTCCTCTACTATGTCTCGATCGCCAATCCGTTCACCTATGCGGTCGAATTGATCCGTTTCGCGCTCTATGGCGAATTCGATGCCATTTCGGCGCTGGTGGTCGTCGGAGCGACGGTGGTGTTTTTTGCCGCCGCTGTAAACGGCTACGATCCGCAACGCGGCATGCTCCGGCGCGCGCCGCAGGCGCAGCCGGCGTGATGCCGCGGCGTTGGGCGGCGAAACAGCCGGCTACTTGATAAAGCTCCCGCTCCGCAGCTCGGCGAAAGCCTGCTGCAGCTCGGCCTGCGTGTTCATCACGATCGGCCCGTACCAGGCGACCGGCTCCTCGATCGGCTTGCCGGAGACGAGGAGGAAACGGATACCCTCATCGCCCGCCTGCACGGTGACCTCGTCGCCGCTGTCGAACAGGACGAGCGATCGGTTCCCGGTCTGCTCCCGGACCAGGATGTCGTTCTCGCCGTCGTTCTTCTCGGTCAGCACGCCCAATGGCTGCGAGGCGGAACGGAAGCTGCCGGAGCCCTCGAACACATAGGCGAAGGCGTGCCGCTCGAGTTCGACCGGTAGCGTCTTGCGCTTTCCGGCCGGCACCGAGACGTCGAGATAGCGCGGGTCGGCGGCGACCCCCTCGACGGGGCCGCGGCGGCCCCAGAAATCGCCGCAGACAATGCGCACGATGGTGCCGTCGTCATCGGCGATCTCGGGAATTTCCGCAGCCTTGATGTCCTGGTAGCGCGGCGCGGTCATCTTCAGCGAAGAGGGCAGGTTGGCCCACAGCTGGAAGCCGTGCATGCGGCCCTGGGTGTCGCCTTGCGGCATCTCCTGGTGAAGGATGCCGCGCCCGGCAGTCATCCACTGCACGTCGCCGGCGCCAAGGTTGCCGCGGTTGCCCAGGCTGTCGCCGTGCTCGACGTTGCCGGCCAGCACATAGGTGATGGTCTCGATGCCGCGGTGCGGGTGCCAGGGGAAGCCGGCGCGGTACTCGTCGGGACGGTCGTTGCGGAAATCGTCGAACAGCAGGAAGGGGTCGAACTCGGTGGTGTCGCCGAAGCCGAAGGCGCGCCGAAGGTGGACGCCGGCGCCCTCGATCGTGGGCTTGGAGGTGACGATGCGCTTGACCGGTCGGATGGACATGGTGGACCTCTGTGGGGCGCTCCTGGCGCCGCATGGTAGCGGATAAATAGACGGCGGTCAGGCGGCGGCAAGAAGGCACACGGCTGATACCGGCTGCCCTGCGTGCGCCGTGGCATGGCGCTGTGCGCTTGGCGACGTGGTCAGTCCTCCGGGACCACGTCGTGAAACTTGGTGTAATCGAGTTGGAACCGTCCCTCCGGCGAGACGCTGGTGATATTGCGGTAGCGATGCCGCCAGCGGATGTCGTGCGGCGCATAAATGCGCCGGGCGTAGAGCTGTTGCGCCGAGCTGTCGTCGAGGCCGTCGACGTTGACCACCAGCAAGGCGTCGGCGTCCTCGAGCTCCGCCGCCGTCGCCCCGTGCAAGATGCTGTCTTTGTCGATGGTATGGAACAGCGTCCAGCTCAACACGAACATCGGATGCTCGTCGCGTTCGACCTTCAGCTCGTAGAAGCGGCGGAACTGATCGCCGGCCTTGTTGCTTTCTACGCGGATGAGCCACAGCCGCGCAGTCGCCCTAGAGATGGCGTTGTGCCGTGCATTGGCCAGGCGGATCATCAGGGTGGGATGGCCCTCGTGCATGGTCACCACCGGATGGTCGGCAAAGACGAAACGAGCGCGTGGTCGCGAGAAGCGGGCAAAGATCAACCCGGTCATCACCGCGAGGAACGACATGCCGGTGAAGATTTCGACGGTGGCGACGAAGTGGCCGTAGTTGGTCTGCGGGTGCATGTCGCCATAGCCGACCGTGGCCAGCGTCTCGATCGAAAAATAGAAGAGGTCGAGGATTCCCTGGCCGGCGACGTTGGCGATCGGACGGTTGCCGAGCGAATAGAGCACGGCGAACAGGGCGTTGAGAGCGATGAAGATCAGCGCGGCCGTGGCGAAAAACGCCGGCCAGGAAACGGTCATCGCCCGGTGATAGAGGTCGGTCCAGAAGCCTGGAGTCAAACCAAGGGTCTCGACCTCGCGATGGCCGATCCTGACGCGCTGGAATCTGTCCGGTCTTGCCTTGTGCCGAGATTTTGCCAATGCGCGATCTCGTTGATCCGATCCCGCGCTAGACGGCAGCCTTCGCCGCCGCCTTGGTCTTGAGGCGGCTGTAGACCCTGCGGGCATTGCCTTCGAAAATCTTGCGTCGGTCGGCGTCGCTCAGCCCGGGCGCCTTGTCGATGTAGCGCTTGGTGTCGTCGAAGTTGAAACCGGTCTTCGGGTCGACCCCCTTGACCGCGCCGACCATCTCCGAGGCGAACAGAATATTGTCGGCCGGCACCACTTCGGCGAGCAGATTGATGCCCGGCTGATGATAGACGCAGGTGTCGAAGAAGATGTTGTCGCGGATGATCTCGGCAAGTTCGGGCCGGCCGTTGTTGAGCGCGAGGCCGCGGAAGCGGCCCCAATGGAACGGCACGGCGCCGCCGCCATGGGGGATGACGAGCTTGAGGTCCGGAAAATCCATGAACAGGTCGGAGAGGATGATCTGCATGAACGCCATGGTGTCGGCGTTGAGATAGTACGATCCGGTAGTGTGCATCGCCGGATTGCAGCAGCCGGACACATGGATCATCGCCGGCACGTCGAGCTCGACCATTTTCTCATAGAACGGATACCACCACTTGTCGGTGAGGGGCGGCGCATTGAAGTAGCCGCCGGACGGGTCGGGATTGAGATTGCACCCGACGAATCCAAGCTCTTTGACGCAGCGCTCGAGCTCGGCGGCGGAGTTCTTCGGCGGCACGCCCGGCGATTGCGGCAGCTGGCACACGCCGATGAAATTCTGCGGAAAGAGCGTGCACGCGCGATGGATCAGGTCGTTGCAGATCTGCGACCATTCGAGGCTCACGCTCTCGTCGCCGACGTGGTGGCCCATGCCGGAGGCGCGCGGCGAGAAGATGGTCAGATCGGTGCCGCGCTCGCGCTGCAGCTTGAGCTGATTGTGCTCGATGCTGTCGCGAATCTCATCGTCAGATATTTTCAGCGAAGCGCGCGAAGGCAGCAGCGCCTTGTTCTTGGCGTTGGCCGCCGCAGTTTGTTCCTGGCGGAAGCGGTGCAGGTCCTTGGGTTCGGTGGTGTAGTGGCCGTGGCAATCGATGATCATTGGGGCGCCGTTTTGTAGACGGCGATGCTACGGGGCCGTGCGCGATTGTCAAACCTCAACGGCATTCGTATAGGAATGTCCTGTGCCGTCCAGCGTTCGGCGGCACCTGAGGATGACGACTGTTGTTTGGGGGGTAAAGAGGAAATGGCTGAACGTCCGCGATTGAACGGTGTCATCCGCGCGCTCGAACAGGGCCAGCACGCGCTCACCTGCTTTGCGCCCGCCGAGGTCAGCAGCGCGGTCGCGATGAGCACCTCCAAGTTCGACGGCTGCGTGTTCGAGATGGAGCACAGCCCGTGGGACGGCCGGCAGCTGCGGGATTGCCTGCAGTACATGCTCAACCGGGCGCAGATCGCCGGCGCCGCCTCGCTGGCGCCAGTCGTGACGCCGATGGCCCGCGTCCCGGTCAACGGCGCCGAGATGGCGCAATGGCAGGCCAAGCAGGCGCTCGATATCGGCTGCTACGGCATTGTGTTCCCACACATTTCGACGGTCGAGGAAGCGGCCAATGCGGTCGGCGCCTGCCGCTACCCGCGGCTCACGGACAAGCCGCTGTACGAGCCGCCCGGCCTGCGTGGCGACGGCCCGGCAACAGCGGCGCGCTATTGGGGTCTGTCCCTGCAGGAATACTATCAGAAGGCCGATGTCTGGCCGCTCAATCCGCAGGGCGAGATCTTCTGCATCCTGCAGGTCGAGGATACGCGCGGCGTCGAGAACCTCGACGACATCCTCGCCAATGTGCCGGGCATCGGCTGCATCCTCATCGGCGAGGGCGACCTGTCGCAGGAGCTCGGCTATCCGCGGCAGTACGAGCACAAGGTCGTGCTCGAATGGATGAAGCGCGTCGTCGACACCTGCAAGAAGCACAGCGTCGTCGTCGGCCACCCGCATGTCGAGCACGGCAACGCCGAGCGGGTCGTGCGCGAAGGCTACCGCCTGCTGATGTGCGCCCCGGTGCAGCACTTCGGCCACCTCGAAGCAGCGCGCAAGCATAGCGGACGAGGCTAGTTTTCGCTCATCCGGGCCACAACCGGCATTCGTCATTGCCAGGGGAAATATCGGCGTGAGAAGGCGTTCGCTGTCAACTCTTTGCTGGCGAGAAGGTCTCCCCGACCAAAGAAGAACCAACGATGGGGACAGTGAGGTCGCCGGTCCCGGACCGATCGGCTGTCCTATACCTGACACGTTGCGAGTTTACTCCTTCAATCACGGCGGCGGCCGTTTTTGGTTCTGCTTCTGGCTGGCGCGTTCCCCACTTCTGGCACGTCGCCCCTTCCGCAGCAGAAAATACTTGACGACCAAATTCCCCTCGCGGCCGATGAGTGGTGCCTCGCAACACAGGCACGTTATTTCGCGACCAACTGTTTCAGGTCCGATTTCGACTTTGACGACTTGATAGCGCGCGTTGCAGTTCGGGCAATGGAATGAGGATGGCTTGTCCGCAGCCATGATAAATACGCCCCCAATAACTCGCCAATACAGGCCCCGAAACGGGGAGCAGGACCTCCACTAGAGACGCAAACGCTGCTGCTGCTGCTGTCGTGCTGCCGACCGTGTGGCCCCCATCCCCCCGACAACTTGCCACACGGTCTGCTCGCATCGAATGCAATTGCAGGGATGCGGTCAATCCGGCAAAGTGTCCAAAACGGTCAATTCTTTCGTACCCTTGCTCAGAATGCGTCGCACCTTCTCATAGCTTCGTATGCCGATAAGGGAATTGAGCGTCTTTTCGTGCGTATAATAGTAACGGCCTCGGCGATCGATCAGACCCCAGCCCTGCAGCCGCTCGAGCCTGCGTATGACCGTAGTACGGGGCACGCGCATGTAGGCAGCGATCTTGGCAACAGAAAACGGCTTGCCGTCGATGTCGCCAAGCGCCACGCATAACGCGATGAAGAAAGTTTCCAGGCGGGTGCCAAAGGGCTCGCTAACTGGAGCGTAAGCCCCATGCACAGTTCGCATGATTTCGATCATTAGACGGCAGAGCACCAATCTCTGTCGCGCCTTTTTGATCTTGCGCCGACGATCCTTCGCCAATCCTCGGGTCCTCCTCGCATCATCGCGCTCGCCACCTCGCGCTTGCGCACGTGGATGATCCCAGCGGCCTTTGCTGAGGTCACTGACCTCACGCCGCGCCAACGCGCCGTAGCGCATTCAGCCAGTCTTAGACCTTATCCTTGCGAGCCAAGCGAGCAATCCACGTGTAGTGAGCGTGGCGTCTGGATTGCTTCGTCGCTGCGCTCCTCGCAATGACGGCCGTCGTTTACGCCACCTCCAGCCCGCCCTTCTCCTCGATGAAGCGCGCGATCTCCTCGACGCCCTGGCCGGCGCGCAGGTTGGTGAACACGAACGGGCGCGTGCCACGCATGCGTTTCGATTCGCGCTCCATCGTCTCGAGCGAGGCCCCGACATAGGGCGCGAGATCGATTTTGTTGATCACCAATAGGTCGGAACGGGTGATGCCCGGCCCGCCTTTCGAGGGAATCTTGTCGCCCGCGGCGACGTCGATGACGTAGATGGTGAGGTCGGCAAGCTCCGGCGAGAACGTGGCGGCGAGATTGTCGCCGCCTGATTCGATGAGCACGAGATCAAGCGCTGGGAATTTCTGCCGCATGTCGGCGATGGCGGCGAGATTGGCCGAAGCGTCCTCGCGGATGGCGGTGTGCGGACAGCCGCCGGTCTCGACCCCGGCGATGCGCTCGGGCACGAGCGCGCCGGAGCGCACCAGGTATTCGGCGTCCCATTTGGTGTAGATGTCGTTGGTGATCGCCGCGATCTCGTAGCGGCCGCGCAACAGCTTGCACAGCGCATCCATCAGCGCCGTCTTCCCGGAGCCGACCGGGCCGCCGACACCGACGCGCAGGGGACCGTGTGCGTGAGCCATCGTCGTTCTCAGCTTCTGAACAGCCGCGTGTATTGCGTCTCGTGGCGCATGCCGGCGAGATCGGCGCGGAAGGCGCAGGTGCCGACCTCCTCGAGTGGCGTCGCCAAGGCGTGCGCCGCGGCGGCGCCGACCGCGGGCTCGAGCGCAGCGAGCACGCGCTGGCCGTCGGTCTGCCCGAGCGGGATCAGTCGGAGGCCGGCGGAAATCCAGTTGGCGACGAGCGCATGCAGAAAGGCGTGGAGCGCGCCTGCAAGCGCGATGCCATGGCCGGCGCAGGCGACGCCGGCCGCGACCGGCAGCGCGACCGGGCCATCCCACGCGTTGTCCAAGCACGCTATTGCCGGGCAGGGCCATGCCGTGCGCGTCGCTTCAAGGAAAGCGCGGCCTTGCGCCGTCGTCTCGAGGAAACGCTCCTTCGACGGGACGAACGCGGCGGCAAGCTCGGCGACGGCGCGTAGCGCCCCACTATCGTCAGCTGCGGCTGCACGGTGTGCGTGAGCAAAGAAGACGCCATCAGCAAAGCCGCCGCCTTCGCCGAGCATCACCGCAAGCCAGGTTCGCAGCGTTTCGGCGTTGGTGATATCGCCAGCCTCGACCGCCCATTCGATGCCCGTCGAATAGGAGAAGGCGCCGATCGGATAGGCCGGCGACAGCCAGGCCATGAGCCGGTAGAGGGCCGCGGTATCCATCCGCTCATTCCCGCCCGGGCGGGTATCAAGGGGCCTCTTGTCGCCGGAATTGGCGATAGCCTTTATCGCTCCCCGCTTGCGCGGGGGCGAGCGCAGGAGGGGCCGGTTCACGCCCGCACGCCCGCCCTTAGTCATGATCGTGGCCGTGATGATCGCCACGGTGCGTATGGCCACGGTGCTGTTCGTAGGCGCCGTGTTCGGGATCGAACGGTGCCTCCATCGGCGACAGGCGGGCGCCGAGCCCGCGCAGCATGTCCTCGATCACGTGGTCGCGGCGCAGGCGCAGCCGATCGCCGACAATCTCCACGTCGACATGACGGTTACCGATATGCCAGGCGAGCCGCGCCAGCTCGTGAGCATCGGCAGCGGCGATCTCGACAAGCGGTTCCACGCGCCCGGTGACGCGCACGATCGCGCCGTCCTCGAGGACGAGGCCGTCGCCGTCGCGCAACGCGGTCGCCTGCGGCAGGTCGAGCAGGAAAGTCGTACCGCGTTCGCCGGTCAGGACGATGCGGCGGCGATGGCGCTCCTGCGCATCGAGCGTGACGCGATCGACCGCGCTAGCGTCGTCCCACTGGCCGGCTGATTTGACTGCATTGGCGCGCTTCATCTGCGGCGACATTAGCGCAGCGCCGACCCATGAGATAGCTCGAGAAAGACAAGGCTCAGCGTGCGGTTGGAGCTTGCCGCGGAAGCCTTTATGGTGCCGCGCCGGGGAGGGGAATTCTCAAGCATGACCATCAAGGGCAAAGCCTACATCGCCGGCGCCTTCGAGCATCCGACGCGCCATGCGCCGGACAAGACGGTGGCGCAACTGCACGCCGAGGTGGCGCTCGGCGCACTCGCCGACGCGGGCCTCACGCGCGCCGATGTCGACGGCTATTTCTGCTCCGGCGACGCACCCGGGCCCGGCCCGGCGTCGATGGCGGAGTACATGAATCTCAAGCTGCGCCACGCCGAGTCGACCGAGCTTGGCGGCGCCTCCTATATCGTGCTCGCGTCGCATGCGGCCGAAGCGATCGCAGCCGGCAAATGCGATGTCGCTCTGGTGACTCTGGCCGGGCGGCCGCGCAGCGAGGGCATGGCCACCGGCACCGCGCCGCGGCCGCGCGACCCGAACCAGCCCGAGGGCGGCTGGGAGGGGCCCTACGCCATCACCACGGCGAACGCCTACGCCATGGGCGCGATGCGCCACATGCACGAGTACGGCACCACGGGCGAGCAGCTCGCCTGGGTCAAGGTCGCCGCCTCGCATCACGCGCAATACAATCCGCATGCCATGCTGCCCGAGATAGTGACCGTCGAGGACGTGGTGAACTCGCCGATGATCGCTTCCCCGCTGCATCGGCTCGATTGCTGCGTGATCAGCGACGGCGGCGGCGCGATCGTCATCGTTCGGCCGGAGATCGCCAAAAAGCTCAAGCGGCCGCTGGTCAAGATCATCGGCGCCGGCGAGGCGGTAAAGCATCTCGCCGCCGGCACCTTCGATATCACGACGTCGGGCGCGGCGCGATCCGGGCCGATCGCCTTCGCCGAGGCCGGGGTGACCCCCGCCGACATCAAATACGCCTCGATCTACGACAGCTTCACCATCACCGTCATCATCCAGCTCGAGGATCTCGGCTTCTGCGCCAAGGGCGCGGGCGGCAAGTTTGTGGCCGACGGCAATCTCATCTCCGGCACGGGAAAGCTGCCGTTCAACACCGACGGCGGCGGGCTGTGCAACAACCATCCCGCCAATCGCGGCAGCATGACCAAGGTAATCGAGGCGGTGCGGCAGTTGCGCGGCGAGGCGCATCCTGCGGTCCAGGTCAAGAACTGCGACCTCGCACTGGCGCAGGGTACCGGGTTTCTTCTTGCCACGCGGCACGGCAGCGGCACGCTGATCATGGAGCGGGAGTGAAGTGATGGCCCGGAAGATAACGCCGCCCGCGGTGAACCCCGAGACCAAGCCATTCTGGGACGCAGCGCGCGAGGGCCGGTTCTTGGTCCCGTTCTGCGCCGCCTGCGGCAAGGCGCATTGGTATCCGCGTGCCATCTGTCCGTTTTGCGCGGGTGACAAGGTCGAGTGGCGCAAGGCCTCAGGGAAGGGGACGATCTACACCTTCAGCGTGATGCGCCGCGTCAAGGAGCCCTATGCCATCGCCCACGTGACCCTCGCCGAAGGACCGACGATGCTGACCAACATCGTCAATTGCGATTTCGACAAACTGCACATCGGCCAGCCGGTTGCCGTCGTCTTCCAGGAGACCGAAGGCGGCCCGCCGGTGCCGATGTTCAAGCCGACCTGACGCCGGACGCCGTCCCGTGATCCACAAGATCGTACAGAGCATGGCCGAGGCAATGGCCGGAATCCGCGACGGCTCGGTCGTGTTGCTCGGCGGCTTCGGCAGCATCGGCTTGCCTTACGCGCTGGTCGAAGGGCTGATCGAGCAAGGCGCCAAGGATCTCACCGTCGTCGCCAACAATGCCGGCGTCGGCCGGGTCGGCCTGGCAAGACTCCTCGACGCCGGGCGGGTGCGCAAGATCATCTGCTCGTACCCGCGGACCGCCGATCCAGCGGCCTTCCTGAAGGCCTATCGCGCCGGCCGGGTCGAGCTCGAAGTCATGCCCCAGGGCACCATGGCGGAACGCATGCGTGCCGCCGGCGCCGGCATTCCCGCCTTCTATACGCCGACCTCGGTCGGCACGAAGCTCGCCGAGGGCAAGGAAGTGCGCGAGTTCGCCGGCCGCCAGTACGTGCTCGAAGAGGCGCTCCCGGGCGATGTGGCGTTGATCGAGTGCTGGGAGGCGGACCGCTGGGGCAACTTGACCTATCAGTCGTCAGCCCGCAATTTCAATCCGGTGATGGCGATGGCCGCGAAGCTGACCATCGCGCAGGCGCAGCACATCGTCGCGCTCGGCGCGCTCGATCCTGAGAGGGTGGTAACCCCCGGCATTTTCGTGACCCGGGTCGTGCACGTGCCCTACGGCGAACCGACGATAACGTGAGGAGGCGGTATGAACGTGAACGCGAGCGCAAATGTGCTGGCCGCATGCAAGCCGTGGACGCGCACCGAGATCGCGGCCCGCGCGGCGCACGACATCCCTGAAGGCTTTTATGTCAATCTCGGCATCGGCATACCAGTGCTGGTCGCCGATCACTTGCCGGCGGACCGCGAAATAGTCATCCAATCCGAGAATGGTGTGCTCGGCATGGGCCCGGCGCCGGAGCCGGACAAGATCAACCGCTGGCTGATCAATGCCGGCAAGCAATATGTCACCCTGCTCCCCGGCGGCTCCTACATGCATCACGCCGACAGCTTCGCGCTCATCCGCGGCGGTCATCTCGATCTCTGCGTGCTCGGCGCCTTCCAGGTCGCCGAGAACGGCGATCTCGCCAACTGGGCGACGTCCGACAGCGACCACACGCCGGCCGTGGGCGGCGCCATGGACCTTGCCGCCGGGGCCCAGCGCATCTGGGTGCTGATGGAGCACACCACCAAGAACGGCGAGAGCCGGCTCAAGCGCCGGTGCAGCTATCCGCTCACCGCGCCCGGCGTGGTCAAGCGCGTCTACACCAACCTCGCCGTGCTTGACGTGACCGACGAAGGCTTCGTGGTGCGGGACATGGTGCCCGGTCTCACGCTCGAGGCGCTGCAGGACGTGACCGAAGCGCGGCTGCGCATGGCGAATTGACCGGAGCGCTCGTAGCGAGCCAGCAGCCCCATATCAACGGTCGTCATCCCGGGGCGTCGGCCATGACGCGGGCGCTGGCGAAGCCGTGGATGGTCTATTTCGCGGCTTGTTTCGCCTTGTGCCGCTTTTTCGGTGGAGCGGCGGCCGCTTTGGTCCCGAGTTCAGGCGGCGGGCTACCCGCAAGCGCCGAGGACGACATCGGGGTCCATGGGGTCGCAGCTCCCGCCTTCCTCCCTGCGGGCTTGCCATCCGTGGCGCTCTGGCCAGTTGGCTTGGCTGCCGCTGTCTTCCCTGCCCCTTTTTTCTTGTGGTGGCCGGCGACGGGCTCCGCCTCGAGGTGCGCCAATTCCGACTGGTTGCGCGTCGGCCCGGTGTAGACCACCACGGGAGGCACGGCGATTCCTTGGTCGGAGAGGAGCGCGGCGCCTTTTCGCGCCGGGGCGCGCAAGGCCGACAGCAGCGTCGAGAACGAGCCATTCGGTTCGTCGGCGCTGCCTTCGGCCTGATCCTCCTCATCGTCCGCTGGCGGCTTCTTGCGATGCGGCCCGCATATCTCGTCGTGCAGATTGGGCGGGGTCGCCTCCACCGGAGACAGCGCTTCGATCGAACCGAGCGCCGGCGTGAGCCACGAAAGCGGATTCTGCGCGAATCCGCGCTCGAGAAGCTCTGCCGCCTTCACCGAGCGTGCCGCCGATGAGGGCGCACCGAGCACCACCGCGATCAGCCGTTTGCCGTCATGCGTCGCCGAGGCGACAACGTTGTATCCGGAAGCGCAGATGAAGCCGGTCTTCATGCCGTCAGTGCCGGCATAGCGTCCGAGCAGGCTGTTGGTGTTGCGCAGGATGCGCCGGCCGTACTTGATCGCCGGTATGTGCCAGTAGGAATCGTATTCGGGAAACTCGTTGATCAGCGCGCGCGCCAGGATGGCGAGATCGCGCGCCGTGGTGATCTGGCCGTCGGCGGGCAGGCCGTTGGGATTGACGAAGTTCGATGAGGTCATGCCAAGGCGGTGCGCCGTGCTCGTCATCAGTTCGGCGAAGTTCTCGATCGAGCCGGAAACGCCCTCGGCGAGCAGCACGGCCATGTCGTTCGCCGATTTCACCATCATCATCTTCAGGGCGTTGTCGGCGGTGACCTGGGTGCCCGCCGGAAAGCCCATCTTCGACGGAGCCTGAGCGACCGCATTGCGCGAGACCGTGAACAGGCTGTCGAAGGTGATGCGCTGCTCCTTGATGGCGTGCAACGTGACGTAAAGCGTCATCAGCTTCGTTACCGAAGCAGGATACCAGGGATAGGTGGCATTCTCGGCGTGCAGCACCTTGCCGGTGTCGACCTCGACCACCAACGCGGATCCCGCTCGAGCCGGATTTGCCGCTAGCGCCGAAAGCAAGAGGGCGCCGAGCGCAATGGCAAGCGCTGGCCCCGAAAGGCATTGGAAACGATGCACGTGTCGCGGTCCATTCTGTTGGTGGCCCCCAAGAAGAATAAAGGGCCGCGAAAGGTTCACGATAGGTTCTGAGCGCGCGCAGGTATTATCTACCCTCAAGACCTCCTCGAACGCAAAGACGAATACCGCTATCACTAAGCCGCTGTGGATTTGCGATACAGCCATAGCCAAGTAAAAGCGACCGAAATTCGGCAAGGGAGCGGTCAATGACGGCTTGCATCGTGGGATGGGCGCATACGCCCTTCGGGAAGCTCGCCGGCGAAACGGTCGAGAGCCTTGTGGTACGCGTGACAAACGAGGCGCTGCTCGACGCCGGTATCGCGGCAAAGGACGTCGACGAGATCGTCCTCGGGCACTTCAACGCCGGCTTCTCGGCGCAGGATTTTACCGCATCGCTCGTGCTGCAGGCCGCACCCGATCTGCGCTTCAAGCGCGCGACACGGGTCGAGAATGCGTGCGCGACCGGCTCCGCCGCCGTGCACCAGGGACTGAAATCCATCGCCGCACGATCGGCGCGCATCGTCCTCGTGGTCGGCGTCGAGCAGATGACCGCGACGCCGGCCCCCGAGATCGGCCGCAATCTGCTCAAGGCGTCCTATGTGCGCGAGGAAGCCGGCATCGACGGCGGCTTCGCCGGCCTTTTCGGCAAGATCGCCGACAGCTATTTCCAGCGCTGGGGCGACCAGTCGGACGCACTGGCACGCATCGCCGCCAAGAACCACAGGAACGGCGTCGGCAACCCATACGCGCAGCTGCGCAAGGATTTCGGGTACGCCTTCTGCCGCGAGGAAAGCGAGAAGAACCCGCGCGTTGCCGGTCCGCTCAAGCGCACCGATTGTTCGCCGGTTTCCGACGGCGCGGCCGCGCTGGTGCTGAGCGATGTCGATACCGCGCTCAAGCTCGGCAAGGCGATCGTGTTCCGCGCCGCCGAGCACGTGCAGGACTTCCTGCCGATGTCGCGGCGCGACGTGCTCAAGTTCGAGGGCTGCGCGCTGGCGTGGAAGCGGGCGCTGGCACAAGCCGGCGTCGCGCTCTCCGACCTTTCTTTCGCCGAGGTCCACGACTGCTTCACCATCGCCGAGCTGATCGAGTACGAGGCCATGGGGTTGGTGCCGGAAGGGCAGGGCGCTCGCGCCATCGCCGACGGTACCGTCACCAAGGACGGCGTACTTCCGATCAATCCGTCCGGCGGCCTCAAGGCCAAAGGTCATCCGATCGGCGCGACCGGCGTCTCCATGCATGCGCTCGCCGCCATGCAGCTCTCCGGCCGCGCCGGCGACATGCAGGTGAAGAATGCGCGGCTCGGCGGCCTGTTCAACATGGGCGGCGCTGCGGTCGCCAACTATGTGAGCATCCTGGAGCGTCTGCGCTGAGTGGGTGCGCGGCTCGGGCAGGGCAACGAGCGCGGCAATCGGTGTCGGTCAGTGCGCCTGCGCCACGTGCGCCGGCGTGCGCGCGATCAGCGAGTCGAGCTGGTCGCGATCCTTCTCGAACAGGGCGAGCGGAAGGCCCTCGAGAACGCGGCCGCGCGGCAGCTTGATGCGCATCGCATCGACGAACCGGTTGTTCACCAGGATCTCGTAGTGCACGTGGGCGCCGGTCGAAAGGCCGGTCGAGCCGACGAAGCCGATGACCTGGCCTTGGCGCACGTGGCTGCCGACGTTGAGGCCGCGGGCAAATGCCGTCATGTGCCCGTAGGCCGTTTGATAGCCGTTGGCATGCCGGACGCGCACATATTTGCCGTAGCCGCCCTTGACCCCGATCTCGTCGATGGCGCCGTTGCCGGCGGCAAAGATCGGCGTGCCCATCGGCGCCGCCCAGTCGACGCCGGTATGCATCTTCATGTAGTGGAGGAGCGGATGATTGCGTTCGCCGAACCCTGAACGCATGATGCCGATGGCGACGGGCTTGCGGACCAAAAACTTCTTCGCGCTCTTTCCGGTCTCGTCATAATAGTCGTAAGCGCCGTCGTCCGCCGTCTGATAGCGATAGTACTTCTTCGTCTCGCCGCCGACGGTCAGCGAAGCATAGCGCACGTCATTGCGGCCCTCGCCGCTCTCGTCCTCGGAATAAAGGAGGTCGAAGGAATCCCCGGCATGCACCTTGCGCTGGAAGTCGACATCGTAGGAGTAGACGCGGATGAATTCCTCGATCACCGGGTTCGGCACATTGTTGCGCAGCGCGGTCTCGTAAATGCTCTGGTAGAGCCGCACGCCGCTGCCGTCGTCCTCGGTCGCCTCTTCGTCCGCTTCGGCGACCTCGGTGGCGACGTTGCGCACGTCGACCGCGACGTATTTGCCGGCGTCGGACAACGCTGCCGCCGCCTCGATCGCGCTCTCCCCAGCGATGACGACGCGCAGCGGCCGCATGTGGCCGAGGCCCGCCGGCGTCAGCAGCACGCGCAGTTTCTGGCCTTCCTTCAATCCGCCGTCGCGAGCCGGCCGACCCAGCACGGCGATGAGCGCCTTGATTTCGTCGGGCGCCGCACCGAGTTCCCGCAGAATCGACCCGACCGTCTCGCTCTTCTTCGCCACGACCAGACGTTCGCTCCAGTCGTTGGCGGCTGTCTTCTTGGGTAGCAGTGTGATGTTCTCGGGCACGACTCGCGCCTCGAACCCGACGTAGGGGTCGATATCGCCCTCGGCAGCATAACTGAGCTTGAGGCTTGCCCCGCTTGCCGCGTCGGCGCTCGCCAGGAGCGGTGAACCTGTCCGCGCCGCGCTTGCAATATCGCGTACGCGCGAGATCACTTCGTCGACCGGCAGCAGCGTCGCCGGCTTCACCCTCGACAGCAGCGAGTTGATGTCGCACGTTGCCGGCGCCACCCTGCCTTTTGCGGCGTTGGGAACGAAGTCGCAGGTAACGAAGGAGACTTCGGCGTCCGGTTCCGCCGCCGGCGTATCGTCGGCGTTGGCCACGCCGTCGGTGAGAAGCTTTTGCGGATTGAAGGGCGGGATATTGGCGGACAGTTCCGAGACCGTCAGCGAGAGATTGCCGGCGAGCCGCACATAGGGACGCGTGCGCACTACTTCGCGCTCGCGCACCCGCGTGCTGCTCGGAACCCGCAGCGTCTGCCGCGCGACACTCGACTCGCTGAGCGCGGGAAGGCGATCAGTCTTGTGCGCGACGCTCAACCGCTCGCCGGCGCCGGCAACGGCGCCACGCAACGCCGTCTCGACCCGTTCGGGCGCTGCGGCGAAATTGGTTTCACCGTCGAGAGAAGCGAAAACGGCGCCGCCCATCAGCGCAGCGCCGCACAGGCCGGTCAGGATCGTACCGCTGAACCACTGCAACGAGACCCGGCGCCGGTCCACCAGCGTGCCGGTGCCTCCGTCGACAGAAAGCGGCGGCTCGTTGCCGAGTTCGATGGGCTCGGTTTTCAGCCTCCGATTTGCGCCGCGCACCCTGGCTTGGTCCAAGACCCCGTTCCCCCGCAGTCGCGATCGCGTTTCGTGTGCCGCAATGCGGCGCCGAACCTGGTAAGAAGTCCGGGACGGATTCCC
>Ga0210405_10002422_pt1 | contig 19422 bp, 20 predicted proteins | sample IncBWH11MmetaG_FD_155492 | JGI IMG/M metagenome (GOLD analysis project Ga0210405, IMG submission 155492) | Forest soil microbial communities from Barre Woods Harvard Forest LTER site, Petersham, Massachusetts, United States - Inc-BW-H-11-M | ecosystem: Environmental > Terrestrial > Soil >... | reverse complement strand
CACTCGGTTATGCCGCCAAGAGCGTCACCGATCCGCGCAGCGAATTTGGGCTTCGCACCGACCGATCCTATGCGATGCAAGACGGCGTGCTGACGCTGCGCGGCCGGCTCGCCTGGGCGCATGATTGGGTCAGCGACCCCACGCTGGCGCCGGTGTTCCAGGCGCTGCCGGGCGCGAGCTTCATCGTCAACGGCGCCGCGCAGGCGCACGACTCGGCGCTGGCCACCGCCGCCGCCGAGATGAAATGGATCAACGGCTGGTCGGCCGCCGCCACCTTCGAGGGCGAGTTCTCCAACGTCACCCGCAGCTACGCCGGCAAGGGCGTGGTGCGGTATGCGTGGTAAGCCGACCTGCAAATGGCTGGCGGGCATCGGCGGCACCAACGCGCTGTCGCCGGCGAGCGGGAAGCTCGCCGGCGACGCGACGCCGTCGGCAGAGTGCCGCCTTATTGCCGCGTCAGGCGAATCACGTCCTGCCTCAGGAGGTAGAGTGACACGGCCAGCAGAACGACGTCCTTCATCAGGAAGGGGACGTTACCGGTCATCGCGGGGAAGCCGCCTGCGGCAACATCCCAGCCCTCCGGCATGAACGGAATGATCGTGACCGTCGCGATGAAGGTACCGGTCGAGCCGAGCGCGCCAAGAACGCCGAGCCGATTGTCCCAGAAGCCCGCGAGCAGCAGACTGCCGAAGGTCCACTCGGAGACGCCCAGGAAGTAGCTGGCGCCAGCGTGGCCGAACACGGGATAGAGCCACCAGATCAGCGGCCCGTTGCTGATGAACGGGACCAGTCGTTCGAATTCGTAGGGAAACCACTTCTGGTAGCCGAAGAAGAGAAACATGATCACCATCGAGGCCCGGACGACGTGGTAGTCGAGATCCTCCGCAAGTAGGCCGGACCCGTGCAGCGCGCGGACGAGAGGGTTTTGCGTGGTGTTGGTAAGCGTGGTCATGGTCGTAATCCTTTCATACAAGATCTGTGGGCGCGGTCGCTTCACGCGACTGCGGGAAAGTCGATCTCGGTGTCGTTGATGCGGTTGAACACGTTGGTGAAGACCGTCGTCGCGAAGGCCAGGCTGATCTCCACCAACTGGGCGTCGCTGTAGCCGGCGGCCTTGATCGCGGCGAAGTCGTCGTCGCTCACGGTGCCGCTGGACTGCGCCAGCTTGCGGACGAAGCTGACCAGCGCGTCACTCTTGGCATCGCCGGTGGGCTGACCGTCGCGGATCTGCTTGAGCGCCTCCGGCTTCGCCCCGGCGAGTTTGGCGAGATGGTTGTGGGCGGCGACGCAGTACTCGCAGCCTCCAGCGGCGCTGATCACGAGCTTGATGACCTCCTGATCGCGCTTTGTCAGGCTGCCCGCTGCGAGCACGGCGTCGGCGGCGAGGACCGACTTGAGGGCTGCGGGGCCGTGGGCGGCAATGGCCGCGAAGGTGTTCGGCACACTGCCGATGGCCTTCTTGATTTGGGAATAGATCTGGCCAGACGGGCCGTTGTTGGATTCGAGGTTCGGGACTGAAAGGCGGGACATGGTGGCACTCCTTAGTTTGGGTGGTGAATGATTGCGGAGTGACAGTATGATCGTGCCTTGATACTTTGAATGTGGCATTGTCTCAACTATATGCTCCACCGTCTCACGTTGGCTGCTTTCAGGAGGTCACGATGGATTGGCTGAGCCGGCTGTTCGAAATGATGCCGGTGCGCGGGCGGCTCGACCTGCGCTGCAACTACGGCGCCCCCTGGCGCATCGATCAGGGGCCCGGTGGGTCCAACGAAATCCCCTACCACGCCGTGCTCGCCGGCTCCGCGATGCTGGAGGATCCGGCGGGGGGCCGACCGCTGCAGCTGAAGCTCGGCGACATCCTGCTGCTTCCCGGCAATCCCCGTCACGTCATGCACGATGGCAGCGGGGCCGTGCCGCTGCCGGTACGCGACCGCGCGTCCCTCAATTTCATGATCAGCGAAAATCTCGGCTCGAACGAACGGCTCGATCTGTTGTGCGGACACTTCGCGGTCGCTCCGCCGCACGACCGCCTGCTGCGCAGCTATCTGCCGCCGCGGCTTATCGTGCACGCCGGCACTCACGCCGGACAGAAGGAAACGGCCGCGCAGCTCGCAGGCCTTGTCGCGCTGATGCGAAGCGAGACCGCGGATGATCACCTGGGCGGACGCGCGATGTTGAACGCGCTGTCGACCGCGATGTTCACGTTCGTGCTGCGGCTCGCCAGCGAGACGGACGACGCGCCACGGGGGCTCCTTGCGCTGGCCGGCAATCCCCGCCTGGCGCCGGCGGTGGCGGCATTGTTCAACGAGCCTGCGCGAGCATGGTCGCTGCCGGATCTTGCACGTCTATGCAACATGTCGCGGGCGACGCTCGCCCGCCAGTTCCAGGAGAAGCTCGGGCGATCAGCTACTGATCTCCTGACCGACATCCGGATGACGCTTGCAGCGAACGAACTGAGGAAATCTTCCCTTTCGACTGGCGCGGTGGCGGAGGCGGTTGGGTATCAATCGGAAGCGGCGTTCCAGCGCGCCTTCAAAAGCCACATGGGCATCACGCCGGCCCAATGGCGCAAGATGCAGGAGCCGTCCGGCCGAGAAGTGTTCGCAAGTCCTGTAGCAGCCGCCGATGCGAAGCTTGCGGAGACGTCCGAAGTGGGGCCTCTCGTCAAGCGCAGGCCGGCGAGGGGCGGCGATGCGCCCTCGCTGGCAAGCGAAGATTCGAACGTACGTTCAACGCGTAAGCGGGAAAGCAGACCGATCTCGCGGCCATGAGCGCATCTCACGCGGCTCATGAGACGAACGAGCATGTCTTCGATCCCGGGCGGCATTCAGCACTTTGCGCGAATGAGTACGGTGACACGCAACGGAGTTGCTCATCCCGGGCCTCCTGATGGAGTGTCGCCATGTCCCGCCTCTCAATCCTGAAGTGCTCGATCACCACGGCGGTCGCAGGTCTCGTCTTTGTCGGCCTGCTCTCGCCGGCAAATGCGAGATACCGCCACGACGCTGCCGCCGTCTTCCCCGATCTGCCGATCAGCGTGACGGCAGATAATGGGTCGACAGTTCCGACCGCACACCTGCCCTGGCTTGCTCCGGTCGGCCATCGGCAACCGCACCAAGCTGACGTACCCCGGCACGAGGCCATCTCGGCATGGGAGCGCCAGCAGCGGCAGGCCGACCAGGAACTGGACCGCAAGCTGATCATCTGCCGCAGGTGTTGACCCGCTGCGCAGCGATCATTCCCCGGAGAAAGGTGCTTGACGCCATACTGCCGCGCTCCCGCACGCCACCTGCCAGATCGCAGCTTCAGGTAGCTCGCTATCGCGTGTGCACTCCGCGCCGGGTGTGCACCAGCAGATCAAATGCGGTACAAACGTGTGCAGCTCGGCTGTTGGAGTGCACGCAGAGTGCCCACGTTCCTGTTCCAGTCCATTGATAATGTAGGGTAACTTCTTGAGACATCGAGATTATCTCTTCTGCGTTGCGCCCATGATGGACTGGACCGACCGGCATTGCCGCGTGTTCCATCGCCTGATGACGCGGCGTGCCCGGCTGTACACGGAGATGCTGACGACGGGCGCCATCATTCATGGCGACCGGCGGCGGCTGCTGGGCTTCGATCCGAGCGAACGTCCGGTGGCTCTCCAGTTGGGCGGATCCGATCCGCGCGATCTCGCAACGGCTGCGAAAATCGGCCAGGATTTCGGCTACGACGAAATCAATCTGAATGTCGGCTGCCCGTCGGATCGGGTAACGGACGGCCGGTTCGGCGCATGCCTGATGGCCGAGCCGGCGCTCGTTGCCGCCGGTGTCGAGGCAATGAAGCGCGAAGTAAATATCCCGGTCACCGTGAAATGCCGGATCGGCATTGACGATCAGGATCCGGAAACGGCGCTGGATGCACTTGCGCGCGGCGTCATCGCCGCCGGCGCCGATGCGCTGATCGTCCATGCCCGCAAAGCCTGGCTCAACGGATTGTCGCCGAGGGAAAATCGCGACATCCCGCCGCTCGATTACGACAGGGTCTATCGGCTGAAGGCATCCATGCCCGAAGTACCCATCATCATCAATGGCGGTATCGCCGATCTCGCTGAAGCAACCAGGCACCTCGCCCATGTCGATGGCGTCATGCTGGGGCGCGCGGCCTACCAGGAGCCATGGCGGTTGCTGGCGGTCGATCCGGAACTGTTCGGCGAGGCCGCACCGCTGGCAACGATGAAGGACGTGTTCGAGGCGATGACACCTTATATCGAGCGCGAGCTCGCGCAAGGCACGCGGCTGCATTCGATCACGCGGCATTTCGTCGGCGCGTTTCACGGCGTGCCTGGCGCGCGGGCCTTCCGCCGCCACCTCGCCGAGAATGGCGTCAGGCCGGGCGCCGGCGTGAGCGTCTTGCGCGATGCGATCGCGCTGGTCGAGGACCGAAAGCCGGCCGCTATCGCTGCGTGAAGATTACGGGTAGCCGTGCAGCATGAGCCTGTCGGCGCGGACTTCCCAGCTTTCCAGCCGGTCCAGGAAACTCATGCCGAGCAGATTGGTTTTCATCTGCCCGTGCGGCACCACGAGCGCAGGCACCGAACGCTCGACGAGCTTGCCTATGGCCAGGCGGTCGAGCGTCAGCCGCGCCGCCCTGGTATGTCCGCCCGCGGTTTCGACATCGACGTCGTATTCGAGCAATTCGAGCGGCAGGCCGATTGCCTTCGCCGTCTCATAGGTCAGCACCACCGCGGTCGCGCCGGTGTCGATCACCATGGGCGTATTGACCCCGTTGATTTTGGCATGCAGTGCGAATTCACCGGCCTGCCCGCGCGAAATCTGCACCGCGCGCGCCGACGCCCGCCGGTGCAGCAACTCCGACACGGCGTTCTTTGCGCGTGCGATTTGAGCCGGGTCGCCGTAGGCGACCACGGCGCCGGCTGTCGCCAGCAACACGACCACTACAAGCAGAATGCGGCTCACAGCGTGCCTTCCTTGCTTTGCGTCACTCGGTCTTTGAACCGCCTGCCATCTCCGGCCGTGCCAACCCGGCTTGTGCCATCCGCGCCGGCAGTCCCGCCATCAGCGCGCGCCGCTCTGCGCTTTCCATGCGCTGCCAGCGCGCGATTTCCGGCAGCGTACGTCCGCAGCCGAATCAGAGGTTGGTTCTGGGATCCATCATACAGACTGCGATACACGGCGTTTCTTTGCTCATCTTTGGATAGTTAAACGGTTTTGGTTACTTGCCAAGCACCCACCTACAATCCGGTTCCGGCGCTTAGGATCGGCTTGTGGCGGGCCCTGCGCGTTTCATCTGATGTACTTGTGCTGGCGGTTTCGGGTTGCAGCGGCGGAGCTTCTTCCGACATGGGAGCCAGCGCCGACATCACACGCTCCGGCGGGAAGGTGACGATCACCTCGGTGCCGATGCGAAGCTTTGATTTCAGCGTGAAGGTGCCGCCATGCATGTCGATCAGGCTCTTTGCGATCGGAAGGCCAAGGCCGGCGCCCTGTTCGGCGGACTTGATCGAATTGGAGCCTTGCCCGAATGACGCAAGCACGATCGGGATTTCATCTTCGGCAATGCCGGAGCCGGTGTCCTTGACACTCAGATACTGTCCGCCTGAGGCGGTCCACCCCGCCTTCAGCCAGATCTCCCCGCCTTGCGGGGTGAACTTGATGGAGTTCGACAGCAGATTGAGCACGATCTGCCGTACCGCGCGCTCGTCGCCCCAGATTCGCGGCATGCCCTGCTCGAACACCTCGTGAATGGTGATGCCGCGGCTCGAGGCGCGCAGTTTCAACAGATGATGACAGTCGGCGACGACATGCACGAGCGACACCGCCTCTTCGTTGAGCTCGTACCTGCCGGCCTCGATCCGCGACAGGTCGAGAATTTCATTGATGAGATTGAGAAGATGCACGCCCGAATTGTGAATATCGGCGGAGTATTCCTTGTAAACGGGGACGGCGTGCGCGCCGAAGATTTCGCTTTTCATCACTTCGGAAAAACCGAGAATTGCATTCAGGGGGGTGCGCAGTTCGTGGCTCATTTGCGCAAGGAAGCGCGATTTGGCGACGTTGGCCGCCTCCGCGCGGTGGCGCGCCTCATCGGAAATCGATTTCGCCTGTTCGAGCTCGCCGATCAGCGCGTCCTTTTCGGCGCGCGCCTCGAGGGTTGCCAGCGTCGTCGAGTGCAGGCGGTGCGCGAGCAGCGCAAAATATCCTTCGGCGGCGAGCGCAAGCAATGCCAGCACGTAATTGTCGAAAGTGCCGCTCAACGCGAAATTCACGGCGATTGCCGACGTCACCGGGGCTGTGGCCGCAAGCGCTGCGATCGGCAGGCTCGCCGCGAGCATGCTCGATACCGCGATTACCAGCAGCATCAGGAACATGATCAGCGTGTTCGAGACCGCATCGAAGCTGGAGGGATGGATCAGGAGAGCGGTCCAGCACAGGCCATAGAGCAGATCGAGCAGGACAAAGCGCGTCCGCCATTTGCGGGTCGCGGTGAGCGAGGCCGGCTCGGCAAGAAATTTGCCGCAGCTGCGGATAATGGCGGCATGAATGCAGAGCAGGCCGCAGGTCCACGCTGCCGCCGAGACCGGCGGCATCGAGAAGCCGAACAGCAGCCCGGTTGCCACCACCAGCAGCATGACAACGTAGGATGCCGAAAGGCGGGTCTGAGCATATTGCCGAAGCAGTTCACGGTCGAAAGCAGGACGGGTTCCGCTGGTCGACGTTAACCGGTCTCGCGCCTCGCGTACCCGCTGGGCGGCGGCGCGACGGTTGCCGGCCGGGGCTGCGACAGGCGGTTCAGCCGGAAGCTGCACAACTTCGGGCTTTTCAGCGGGATTACTCATCAAACAACACAAATCCTGCCCGCCGACGGGGCGAGCTTTTGCATTGTCTATCTCTGGCGCTAAATCATTAAGAGCTGCCTTAAAGAGCTAAAGAATCACCTTAACGGGAGGTTAAATTAACCTCCCGCCCGCCGGGCTCCGTCTCGTTTTCGATCCTCAGTGGCCTGATCCAATTGCGCAGCGCGTAATCGCATCTCGGTCAGAAATGGGCTGGCTCGAATAGTCCTGGCGCTTCCGATAAGGCCGCCGCTTGCCCTACCGCTCCAGCCGCGCCAGCAGGCTTGACGTATCCCAACGCTTGCCGCCCATCTTCTCGACTTCCGAATAGAAGTTGTCGACCAGCGCGGTGACGGGGAGGCTTGCGCCGTTGCGGCGGGCTTCGGCGAGGCAATTCGACAGATCCTTGCGCATCCATTCGACCGCAAAGCCGAAATCGTATTTGCCCTCGTTCATGGTCTTGTAGCGGTTCTCCATCTGCCAGGACTGGGCGGCGCCTTTCGAGATGGCGTCGATGACGGCGGCGACGTCGAGCCCCGACTTCTTGGCAAAATGGATTCCTTCCGACAGACCCTCGACCAGTCCTGCGATGCAGATCTGGTTGACCATCTTGGTCAGCTGGCCCGAGCCCGCCGGGCCGAGCAGCTTGCACATCCTGGCATAGGCTGAAATCACCGGCTCGGCGGCCGCATAGGCGTCTTCGCTGCCGCCGCACATCACGGTCAGCACGCCGTTTTCGGCGCCGGCCTGTCCGCCGGACACCGGCGCATCGACGAATTTGAAGCCTCTTTTGGTCGCTTCCGCGTCGAGTTCGCGCGCCACCTCGGCGGACGCCGAGGTGTGGTCAACGAAGGTGGCCCCTTTTTTCATGCCGGCGAATGCGCCATCGGCGCCGAGCGCGATCGCACGCAGGTCGTTGTCGTTGCCGACACAGGCCATGACAAAGTCCTGGCCCTCCGCGGCGGCCTTTGGTGTCGGCGCGCTGCGTCCACCGAATTTCTCTACCCAGGCTTTGGCTTTGGCCGGCGTCCTGTTGAATACCGTTACATCGTGGCCGCCTTTTTTGACCAGATGTCCTGCCATGGGGAAGCCCATTACGCCGAGACCGAGAAAAGCAACTTTAGCCATGTGTACGACCCTGAGGTTTTGCCGGCGCGTTGGGTTGGCCGGACATTGTGCGGGAGAGGGGACGGCGGACTGGTTCGGTGCTCGAAACAGGCTCCGCAGCAGCCCGCACAATAGACCGTGCCGCATGAACGGCAACGCCTCCGTTTGGCGGGCGGGCATGGTTTTATGATAGGATGAGGCGATAGTCGAGATTTCAAAAGAAGGGGAGTGCCACCATATGAGCATGAGCATAGGCGTGCTTGATCATTTCAATATCCGGACCCGAAAGCTCGCCGATACCGTGCGGTTCTATGAAGACATCCTCGGGCTGCAAAAGGGCGACCGGCCGAACTTTGCTTTTCCTGGGGCCTGGATGTACAGCGAGGGCAAGGCGGTGGTTCATCTGGTCGATATTTCGCCGACGGCGGAGCCGCAGAAGCCCGATTCCGGGGTGGTCCACCATGTCGCTTTCGTGAGCCGGGGCTTTGACGCCATGAAAACGCGGCTCCAGTCCAAGGGGATGGCGTTCGACTCGCGGCAGGTTCCGGGCGGCGACCTCTGGCAGATCTTCGTCAATGACCCCAACGGCGTCATGATCGAACTGAATTACGAGGCCGCCAGGGAGCAGGGCGAAGCGACGGCGCCCTCCGAGCGGGCGGATGATGTGGGCAGGAGGTAGCCTTTTCAGCTGCCACGCTCTATGGGTCGCATCCGAAGAAGGTTAGGAGATGCGCCGTGAGTTTAACGCAGCAACAGGTTCTCGATGCTCTCGCCAAGGTGGCCTCGCCCCGCGGCGTTGCCTTGACCAACGCCGGTGTGTTGTCGCCGATCACGGTCAATGACGGCAAGGTGTTCCTTTCGATCAACGTCGATGCTACCGAAGCTCGCGCCTGGGAAAGCGTGCGCGCCGCGGCCGAGGCAGCCGTGCGCGCCATTCCCGGTGTCAGCGTGGCCATGATCGCACTGACGGCTGAGCGCAAGGCCGGGGCCGCCGCACCGCCCCCGCATCGCCACGCGCAGCAGGGCGTGCCGAACGTCGCAGCGCACCGGCCGCCGCAGAGCCCGGCGTCGCCAATGTCGAAGCAGTCGGACATTCCCGGCATCGCCGCCGTCATTGCGGTGGCTTCGGGCAAGGGCGGGGTCGGCAAGTCGACCACGGCGCTCAATCTGGCGCTTGGCCTGCGCGACCTCGGACTGCGCGTCGGTTTGCTCGATGCGGACATTTATGGTCCGTCGGTGCCAAGGTTGACCGGCATCCGCGAGAAGCCGGCGCTGAACGATGAACGGAAGATGATTCCGATCATGCGTTTCGGTCTTGCGATCATGTCGATCGGTTTTCTGGTCGAAGAGGATACCGCGATGATCTGGCGGGGGCCGATGGTGATGTCGGCCATCACCCAGATGCTGCGGGAGGTGGCTTGGGGTACGCTGGACGTCCTGGTGGTGGATATGCCTCCCGGCACCGGCGACGCCCAGCTGACGCTGGCGCAGAATGTGCCGCTCAAAGGAGCCGTGATCATCTCCACGCCGCAGGATCTTTCCCTGATCGATGCGCGGCGGGGATTGGCGATGTTCAAGAAGGTCAATGTGCCGGTTCTCGGCATCGTCGAGAATATGAGCTATTTCCAGTGCCCGCATTGCGGTACCCAATCGGACATCTTCGGGCATGGCGGAGCACGGCATGAGGCCGAGCGCCTTGGGGTGCCGTTTTTGGGTGAAATTCCGCTGCACATGTCGATCCGGACCACCTCTGACTCAGGCACTCCCGTCGTCGAGAGTGAGCCGAATGGCTCGCACGCGGCGATCTACCGGGCGATCGGCGCCAAGGTCCGCGATCAGCTCAAAGGCGCCATCGCTGTGGCCTAAGCCGGCCGGCGCGGCATATGCGACTTTCGTTTAATCGGGGCAGTCATGCCTTTGTCGCGTATTCGCAAGCTCAACTTCCGTGTTAAAGCCCCGGTGTCAGAGCGCCTTCGGTTGCAGGGAAATTCGTGCCGCCGAAAGAAACGCCGGCAGATATGGGAAACGTCCCTATAAGGAGATGCCTTAATGAAGCGTCGTGATTTTTTGAAAGTTTCAGCGGCGGGTGCGGCGGCGACAGCTGTGGCCTCGCCGGCGATTGCGCAATCCTCGCCTGAGATCAAATGGCGCCTGACCTCAAGTTTCCCGAAATCGCTCGACACGATCTACGGCGGCGCCGCGGAGTTGTCGAAATACGTCGCCGAAATGACCGACAACAAGTTTCAGATCCAGGTCTTTGCCGCCGGTGAAATCGTTCCAGGTCTGCAGGCGCTCGATGCGGCCAGTAACGGCACCATCGAGATGTGCCACACCGCAGCGTATTATTATGTCGGCAAGGATCCGACCTTCGCCATCTACGCCTCGGTGCCGTTTGGCCTTAATGCGCGCCAACAGAATTCCTGGTGGTATCAAGGTGGCGGGATGGAGCTCGGAAACGAGTTCTTCAAGAAATTTGGCGTGATCGGTTTTCACGCCGGCAATAACGGCACTCAGATGGGCGGCTGGTTCCGCAAGGAGATCAAGAGCGTTGCCGACCTCTCCGGACTGAAATTCCGCATCGGAGGCATTGCCGGGCAAGTGCTGCAAAAGGTCGGTGTCGTGCCGCAGCAACTCGCCGGAGGCGACATCTATCCTGCGCTCGAGAAGGGCACCATCGATGCGGCCGAGTGGGTGGGGCCGTATGATGACGAAAAGCTCGGTTTTCAGAAGGTCGCCAAATATTACTATTATCCCGGCTTCTGGGAGGGTGGCACGGCGGTCCACGCGTTCTGCAATCTGGAGAAGTGGAATTCCCTGCCGAAGAATTATCAGGCTGTTCTCGCAAGTGCGGCGGCACAGGCCAATAGCTGGATGGCAGCGCGCTATGACATGCAGAATCCATCGGCGCTCAAGCGCCTGGTCGCGGGCGGAACCCAGCTTCGTCCCTTCACCAACGAAGTTCTGGAGGCCTGCCTGAAGGCGACCAACGAATTGTGGGCCGAGATTTCCGCCAAGAACGCCGACTTCAAGAAATCCATCGATGCGATGCAGGCCTATCGCTCCGACCAGTATCTGTGGTGGCAGGTCGCCGAATACACCTTCGACAGCTTCATGATCCGCTCACGTACCCGCGGCTGATCGATAGCGTCTTCGAGCGAAGCATGTCCTCGGACCTGATCCGGGGGTGGATCCCGGTTTGCGTCAAGAAAACGCGTCAAAGTCCCGATTTCTGAGCCACTGCTGCGCTTAAAGTCGTCGATCAAAAGCCCGGCCTCGGCGGAGGCCGGGCTTTTTGCGTTGCGGTATCGGAGTTCGACATGGAAATCCGCAAGCGGATGTTCCATGCTGGCATAAAGCCTCGAAACGAAGGCTGACCGACACACATCACATCACCAAGGGAAGGGATTTCAATGAAGCGTCGAGACTTTATCAAGGTCACAGGGATAGGCGTTGCGGGGGCAGCGACGATGGCTGCACCGGCGATTGCACAGTCGATGCCGGAGATCAAATGGCGGATGACGACGAGCTGGCCCAAATCGCTCGATACGCTGCACGGCGCCGCCGAGATCATGGCCAAGGCTGTCGCCGAAGCTACCGACAACAAATTCCAGATTCAGACCTTTGCGGCTGGCGAAATCGTTCCCGGCCTGCAGGTGCTTGACGCCGTGCAGAATGGCACCGTCGAGATGGGACATACCGCGACCTACTATTATTTCGGCAAGGATCCGACTTTTACCTTCGGCTCGTCAATCCCGTTCGGGCCCAACTCGCGCCTCAACCAGGCCTGGTACACGCTCGGCGGCGGCAAGGAACTCCTCAACGAATTCTTCAAGGGCTACAACGTCACATCCTTGCTTGCGGGCAACACCGGATGTCAGATGGGTGGCTGGTTCCGCAAGGAGATCACGACCGTTGACGATCTCAAGGGATTGAAATTCCGCATCGGCGGCTTTGCCGGGCGCGTCATGCAGAAGCTCGGCTGCGTACCGCAGCAGCTGGCTGGCGGCGACATATATCCCGCGCTGGAAAAAGGCACCATCGATGCAGCGGAATGGGTGGGGCCGTATGATGATGAGAAGCTCGGCTTCTACAAGGTCGCGCCTCACTACTACTATCCTGGCTGGTGGGAGGGCGGTCCCATGCTGCTGGCCATCGCCAATCTCGGCAAGTGGAATGCCCTGCCGAAATATTATCAAAGCGTGATCGAGCAGGCGGGCCACTACGCCAACAACTGGATGATGGCGAAATACGATGCCCAGAACCCGACGGCGCTGCGCAAGCTGCTGGCCAGCGGCACCAAGCTGCACGCCTTCCCGCCGCTGGTGATGGAAGCTTCCTTCAAGGCCGCGAAGGAGTTGCACAGCGAAGTCTCCGCGTCCAACGCACATTTCAAGAAGGTCTACGACTCGCTGACCGCTTTTACAAACAACGGCTACCAGTGGTTCCAGGTCGCCGAAGTCGGCTACGACAACTTCATGGCGCGGCATTCGCAGAGCTAAAGCATGATCCGGAAAAGTGGATACCGGTTTTCCGAAAAAGATCATGCTCAAACAAAAGGATAGTGCGAGATGACGATTCGAAGAAATGTCATCTCGCTCTAGTCTTTTCGCATTTGAGACAGGCAAGAAAAAATTCCGAAGCGGAAGCTCCGGGGTTTTTTCCGTTTGCACGAAGGCAAATCGCTATTGTTTCGGCGGCGGACCGAAATCGAGCGGCGGCAGCTCCATCTGCGGAACATCGATCTTGATCTGGTTCAGATCGACGTTGAGTGGCTTGTCGAGCAAGCCGGTCACCGTGATCGGGAAAGCGATCACGAGGGCGACCATGATCATCTGCAATCCCACCCAGGGCAGGGCGCCCCAATAGATGTCGGAGCTCTTGACTTCCTTCGGCGCGACGCCGCGCAGATAGAACAAGGCAAAGCCGAAGGGCGGATGCATGAACGATGTCTGCATGTTCACGCACAGCATGACGCCGAACCAGATCAACGCAGCGTCCGCGCCCACCACGGGGGTCAGGATCTTCTGCGCGATCGGCGCGATCATCGGCAGAATGATGAAGGCGATCTCGAAGAAATCCAGGAAGAACGCCAGGAAGAAGATGAACAGGTTGATGAAGATCAAAAATCCCCAGACGCCGCCGGGAAGCGACGTCAGCAAATTCTCCAGCCAGACGCCGCCCGAAACGCCGAGGAAAACCACCGAGAAACAGGTGGAGCCGATCAGAATGAACACGACCATGGTGGTGATGCGCATGGTCGTCTCGTAACCCTGCTTGATCAGGTCCCGTAGTTCGGGAATGCGGACGGCCTCCAGGCAAATCCACACTACCGCCAGATAGGTTATGGCAAAGGCGAGCTTGAAGATCAGCCCTTCGGTCACGAAGATTCCGACCATTGTGCCAATGCCGGCCGCGATCGCCCCGATGATGAGGATCTTCCGGCCGGTGGTGCTGAAATCCTTGCTGTGAATTGCCGCCAGCACGATAGCGCCGACCGCACCCATGGCGCCCGCCTCGGTCGGCGTGGCAAGACCCATCATCATGGTGCCCAGCACGACGAAGATCAGGACGGCGGAGGGGATGATGCCGAGCAGGCACTTCTTCCACAGCGCCCAGCCGGTCAGCGTACGCGCCTCTTTCGGCACTGGTGGCACGTGATCCGGCTTGAAGAGGCCGAGCAGGAAGGTATAGCCCGCAAACAGCGCGATCTGGAAGACCGACGGGCCCCATGCACCCAGATACATGTCGCCGACGGATTTGCCGAGCTGGTCGGCGAGCACGATCAGCACAAGCGATGGCGGCACCAGCTGGGTGATGGTGCCGGACGCCGCCAGCACACCCGTGATGTAACGCATATTGTAGCCGTAGCGGATCATCACCGGCATCGAGATCAGCGCCATGGCAATGACCTGTGCCGCCACCGTTCCCGTGATGGCGCCGAGGATGAAGCCGACGATGATGACGGAATAGCCGAGGCCGCCCCGGATCGGTCCGAACAATTGGCCCATCGAATCGAGCATGTCTTCGGCAAGGCCGCAGCGCTCGAGGATCGCGCCCATGAAGGTGAAGAACGGGATCGCGAGCAGCAGCTCGTTCGAAAGCACACTGCCGAACACCCGGCCCGGGATGGCCTGGAGAAAATTCAGGTCAAAAAAGCCGAGATGAATCGCGAGGAATCCGAACGAAAGCCCGACCGCGGCAAGCGTGAAGGCCACCGGGAAGCCGATCAGCATGGCAAGAACCAGGCCGCCGAACATCAGCGGCGGCATCGTTTCGAGCGTGATCATTGCGTCGGCCTCTCATATTTCGCATCGATCGTCAGCCGACCTTGAAGGGCTGCGATGCGTTTGATGACCTCGGAGACGCCTTGTAGTGCGAGCATAACGAAGCCGGCCGGAACCACGAATTTGATCGGCCAGCGGATCAGGCCGCCGGCGTTACCTGACATTTCGCCAACCGCGTAAGCCTGCAGGAAGAAGGGCCAGGAAAGATAGGCAAGCAGGAGGCACGATGGGATCAGGAAGAAGAGGGTGCCAATCAGATCGAGCCAGAGCTGCCCGCGCTCGGACAGAAAAAGATAAAAGATTTCGACGCGGACGTGCTCATTGCGCTTGAACGTGTATGAGGCGCCGAACATGACCAGAATGGCGAACATGTACCACTGCAGTTCAAGCCAGCCGTTCGAGCTGTAGCCGAAGGCGTAGCGGATCATGGCGTTGGCGGCACTGACGATGCAGGCGGCCAGAACCAGGAAATTGCAGATGTAACCGATCTTTTCGTTGAGGACGTCAATAGCCGTGCTCACGGCCAACAATGGACGCATGGTGGTTTCCCGGGCGGTCATCAAGTTTTGCCCGTCGCATCAATGGGCATCACTTCGAGTCCGCGCACGCGGCTACGGCTCAATTCCACGAGCGATCGCAACAACAGTCCTCCCAATTGCGCTTTTGCCGTCTTGGCTGCGCCGATCCGGCGCAGCGGCCCATCCGGCCGTGCAGGCATGAAAGCAGGCCGCACCATTTCAGCGCGCCGTGGCGGCGTCAATTGGAAAATGGGCAAATTGACGTGGGATCAAATAGTTGCAAGGCAACTCGACCGGAGCGGGGTTTCAACCGCCGGTGACGCTCATATGTCGGCTGACGCTTGGGCGGTTGTGCCTGCGATCGATGATGAAGTCGTGACCCTTCGGTTTCAGGCCGATCGCGCGGTCGATCGCCGCGCTCAATAACTCGTTGTCGGCGGAAGCCCGCAGCGGCTTGCGCAAATCGGAAGCATCCTCGTGGCCGAGGCAGGTGTGCAGCGTGCCGGTGCAGGTGATCCTCACGCGGTTGCAGGACTCGCAGAAATTATGCGTCATCGGCGTGATGAAGCCGAGCTTGCCGCCGGTCTCGTTGACGCGGACATAGCGCGCCGGCCCGCCGGTATTCTCGTCGAGGTCGGTCAGCGTGTACTGCTTGGCAAGCCGCGCGCGGAGCAGGGACAACGGCACATATTGGTCGATGCGTCCTGCGCCGATGTCGCCCATCGGCATCACCTCGATCAGGGTCAGCGCCATGGCCTTGCCGTGCGCCCATTCCATCAGGGAAGGGATCTCGTCCTCATTCAAACCCTTCAGCGCCACCGCATTGATCTTCACGGCAAGACCCGCCGAGCGGGCGGCTTCGATACCGGCCAGGACCTTCTCGAGATCGCCCCAGCGGGTGATCGCGCGGAATTTTGCCGGGTCGAGCGTATCCAGCGATACGTTGACGCGGCGTACGCCGCAGTCGCTCAACTCGTTCGCAAAGCGGGCGAGCTGAGAACCATTGGTCGTCAAGGTCAGTTCATTGAGCGCGCCAGATTTGAGGTGGCGCGAGAGCGATCGCACCAGCGACATCACGTTGCGCCGCACCAGCGGCTCGCCGCCAGTCAGCCGCAACTTTCGCACGCCCTTGGCGATGAAGGCCGAACACAGCCGATCGAGTTCCTCCAGCGTCAGCAAATCGGCCTTGGGGAGAAAGGTCATGTCCTCGGACATGCAGTAAAAGCAGCGCAGATCGCAGCGATCGGTGACCGACACCCGCAAATAGCTGATGGTCCGGCCAAATGGGTCGGTCATCGGACGCGATAGAAGCGTAGATATAGGGGCATTCATCTCAGGGGTGCCTTCCGCGCGACTCCGTATCAACAACAAACGGTCCGCTGACCCAATGTAGGCACGTTGCAATCGCCATACAATCCGCAGTTTGCCAATCCGCCGTTCGTGGTGCGGTGCAAGCGATCAGCGGTTGGGCGAGGCCGGCGGTGGCGCCTGCCCGGCGTCCGGGAACGGCGATCCCGCGGCGGCGGCGGCTGCGGCGGGCTTCTGCGGCTTTTTCGGCCGCATCGGCTTGCGGACCGGCTTCGGCGGGACATTTGGTTGCAGTTGCGCGACCACCGGATTGGGATCGATCCGCGTCGTCCCGGCCGTCAGGAGATTGCCAGGGCTGCCGGTGACTTGCACGGGGACCGTGACCGGCTGGAACTGGTTGAGGGTGTAACTGACTGTGAAGGGGCTTTCGGGAACAGGTACAGTCACGGTGCAGGGGGTCTTGCAGCTTGGACCGAGGGAAGTACGCGCATCGGCTCCCGGGGGCGTCGATTCGAGCTGAATCTGCATGGTTGGCGGGGTCGACTTGAAATAGTCCATCGAAAACGATGAGCAGCCGGCGAGACTTAGTCCAGTTGCCGCAATCACAATGGCACGACGCATGATCGACCCGTCACCTCAGACCACGATCCGATCGGGGTCGGACAATGATCTCATCTCTTTGTGCGAGCATGATCTTTACGGGAAAGCCGGTTCCCGGTTTCCGGATCATGCATTCGTGCGGCTAAGCTGCCACATTCCCCGCATTGACAATAAAAGCCTCAGGACAGCCGCGCAACCGTGCGGACCCCAATCGTTAATAGTTGGTTAACGCCCGCATTGCCATGAAAAAACAATAAACTAAATCAACATGTTAGTCAGATGAACTGTTCTGGATCATCAGGCTTTCCACGGCCGCCGGCAGCTCGTTCATGTGATGGATCAGTCGGTCGGGTCTGAGATCGGCGATGGGCATCTCGGAATACCCAAACGAAACGCCGATCACGGGAATGCCGGCGCGGCGGGCGACGCCGATATCCGGGCCGGCATCGCCCACCATGACCGCGGAAGAAGTGTGCCCGCCGGCACGCGCCAGCGTCTGCTGCAATATGCCCGGATCCGGCTTGGCGATGCCGAATGTATCTGCGCCGCAAATGGCTGAGAATCGCGAGCTCAATCCGAGCCGATCCAGCAGAAGTTTGGATAACCACTCCAACTTGTTGGTGCAGACAGCAAAGCGGTATCCGCGCCCCGTCAGATCATCGAGCGCGCTTTCGAGGCCCTCGAACGGCCGCGAAGTATCGGCGATATGCTCGGCATAGTAGACGATGAAGTCCTCGGTAAGCCGGGTGATGTCGGCAGCTGTTGCGGCGCGGCCCTCCAATTCCAGGCCGCGCTCGATCAGCCTGCGGGCGCCCGCGCCGATCATGTTGCGGGCGGAATGAAGGGGGACGGGCGGCAAACCCTCGCGATCGAGAACATAATTGAGCGCGTCGATCAGATCGGGCGCCGTATCGACGAGGGTGCCATCCAGATCGAAAACGACGGTACGGTGGGAGGTCATCGAAAATCGCTAGCCGCCTAAAGCCCATCATGCAAGTAGGGAGCATTTTGGGGGTGAAAGACCCACGGTTGCGGCCAGGCCAGGTCTATGGCGCTGTTCCTCCCTCCAAAACGACGCTAGATATGCCCCGCCCGGAGTTCGCCGGCCGCGATCGGCCGCGGCTCCTTAAGGATTGTTTGCACGTGAGCATGGATGAACTGAAACGGCAGGCGGCGGCCCGCGCGCTGGAGTTCGTGCAGGATGGCATGACGCTCGGCCTCGGCACCGGCTCGACCGCAAGGCATTTCGTCGAACTTCTCGGGATGCGGGTTCGCGCCGGGCTTGACGTGATCGGCGTGCCGACGTCGGAAGCGACACGCGCCGACGCGATCCGGTGCGGCATTGCCCTGACCACGCTTGACGACATCGATCGGCTCGACCTGACCGTCGATGGCGCCGACGAAATCGACCCCGCACTGAACCTCATCAAGGGCGGCGGCGGCGCATTGCTGCGGGAAAAGATCGTTGCCGCCGCTTCCGATCGGATGATCGTGATCGCCGACGATTCCAAATGGGTCGAGGCGCTCGGCCGTTTTCCCCTGCCCATCGAGGTCGTTCCGTTCGGACTGGGCGCGACGCGCCGCGCGATCGGAAGGGCATTTGCCGAATGCGGCGTTTCGGGCCAAATGGAGGTACGAAAGCGCCAGGATGGTCACGTTTTTGTCACCGATGGTGGCCACTGGATCGTCGACGCTCATCTGGGACGCATATCCAATGCGCCGAGGCTTGCGGGATCGCTGACCTCCATACCGGGTGTCGTCGAGCACGGGTTGTTCATCGGCCTTGCCAGCATGGCGATGCTGGCCGGGTCCCAGGGAATTCGCGTTGTTGAGCGGCGCTAACGCCGCAATCGAGGAGAAATTGCAAATGAAGAGCCTAACAAGAATCTTGTCTGCTGCCGGCCTTGCGTTGGGATTGGCGCTGACCGCCGTTCCCGCCGGTGCGCAGCAGCCGGCTCAGCCGCCAGCGCCGCTAAAGCCGGCATCCCCCGCAGCGATGGCGGCGGCAAGAGAACTGCTAGCCTTGAAAAGTGTCAGCGCGGTATATTCCAGCGCAGTCCCCAACATCGTTCAACGAACCAAGGATTCGTTCCTGCAGAACAACCTGAATTATCAAAAGGATCTGAACGAGGTCGCCGTCATCATCGTCCAGACGCTGGCGGGTCGCGAAAAGGAGATCGGCGAGCAGATGGCGAAGATTTACGCCAGCGACTTTACCGAGCAGGAATTGAAGGACCTCGTCATCTTCTACAAAACGCCGCTCGGCCAGAAGCTGCTCGCGCAGGAGCCGAGGACGGTTCAGGCCAGCATGGCCTATATGGGCCAGTGGGCGCAGAGCTTCAGTGAAACGGTCGCCGGTGAATTCCGTTCGGAAATGAAGAAGCGGGGTAAGCCGATATGAGCGGCTTTGACCGGGGCTGAGATGGCTGAGTTCGATACCGATCTGTTCGTTATTGGAGGCGGGTCGGGCGGCGTTCGCGCGGCCCGGATCGCGGCCAACCACGGCGCACGGGTCGTAATCGCGGAGGAGTACCGGGTGGGCGGTACCTGCGTGATCCGCGGCTGCGTGCCGAAGAAGCTTTTGGTCTATGCGTCCCATATCCATCACGAGATCGAGGACGCGGCGGGCTTTGGCTGGACAATACCTCCGGCGACGTTCGACTGGCCAACCTTGATTGCCAACAAGGACAAGGAGATTGCACGGCTGGAGGCGGCCTACACATCCAACGTGGAAAAGGCCGGCGCACGTATCGTCAAGACGCGTGCG
>Ga0210405_10002419_pt1 | contig 19429 bp, 20 predicted proteins | sample IncBWH11MmetaG_FD_155492 | JGI IMG/M metagenome (GOLD analysis project Ga0210405, IMG submission 155492) | Forest soil microbial communities from Barre Woods Harvard Forest LTER site, Petersham, Massachusetts, United States - Inc-BW-H-11-M | ecosystem: Environmental > Terrestrial > Soil >... | reverse complement strand
CTCCCCTCGGCGGAACGGGTGGGGGAAGAGGCACGCCGTCCGCAACTTGAACGGAAGCTCCCCTCGGCGGAACGGGTGGGGGAAGAGGCACGCCGTCCGCAACTTGAGCGGAAGCTCCCCTCGGCGGAACGGGTGGGGGAAGAGGCACGCCGTCCGCAACTTGAGCGGAAGCTCCCCTCGGCGGAACCGGTGGGGGAAGGGGCACGCCATCCGCAATGTGGGATATTCCCGTTCCCGTCCTACCTGCAAGCCCGCAGTTGACCGGACCGGCGACGGAAAGTACGATAAGACTTACTGAAAGTGTAACTTTAAGGATGAGCGAATATTTTTTCATGGGAACCCTCCTGGCCGCGAAGGGTGACCCAAATCTGAACGGTTGCATTATGGGCGACGCATAAGTTCCGATGACGGAACGTTCCGGCGCGAAGGAGGCTCACATGGAGGAACAACTTCGCATCTATCGCCAGATTCTTTACGACCTGGCCCTCCATTACCTCGAGCCCTTGAACGGGAGTTTTGCCCGGCTGGCCTATCTCGCCAGCCTCAAGAACCCGTCCACCAAAATCTATTCGCACGAGCGCCTGTCCGCGGTTTACGGGCCGGAGCCGGTTGGGGAATCGCTTGCGGAGTGTCACGAAGAATTATTTGAGCGGTTGCTGGAGATGCCTTTGGCGGAGCAGGAGGAGGATCTCCGGCAGTTCCTCGGAACGCTCTCGGAAGGGGTTCAGGAGGGTATCCGGCACTGCCTTGGGCGGATTGAAGATTGGATTCCTTCCGAGGCGCCGGGCTATCTCAAGGAACTTTTTCGATCCAATCTGAACGCATTGCTGGAGTTGCTTCGCGAGCGCAATCCCAGGGCTCATTCAGGTAGGTGATCACTCCAACCACTTTTCCCACCACCTCGGCCTCCGCCGGGGTTCGCCAAGCTTCCGGCGCGCAATGCGAAAGCATGTGCGGCTGCATCACAAGCCTTGATTTCAGTTTCAGGAACCAGCCGCAGCGGTAACCGCCTCGTGTTTCCACGAAATACAGCGGCCGGTCATACTCGGTGTACCAATCCTCTTCTTCTATCTTTCTTACCGCGGTGTCCACCATCACCATGCTTCCCGGTCGCAAGATGGGCGCCATTCGCCGGTCAGAGAGACCAATATAGCCGTAGCGAAAGCGGATGGATGCCTCCTGCTTCATCCCCGGGAAATAACGCAAGTTATCAGGTTGCTCCGCCAACAATCCCGTGCAATCGGACCCAAGCTTGGAGCCAGGCTGAGGACTTAAGGCAAATCGGATCGGGAACTCGTGCAGGTGGGTGTGTTGCGCGGGAAACGCCGCTCCGTCTTCAAACGTTTGCTGGAACGGCGCCTCATACCATTCCGAGATTTCCAGAGGGCTGAGGTGGTAAATGGTGGCAAGGGAATACAATTTGTGCAGGCTGGGCACTACATTGCGATTTTCGATGTCCGCCAAGCGGCTGATGTGCAGGATAAAGTCTGGCCTGCCACGCTTCGCCGCTAGCTCATAACTGGCCTGTTCTACTTCCCGATAGGTTAATCCAAGCGTTTCCCGGGTCTGGCGCAAACGCAGTCCTGGTGGATACATGTCCTCCCCCTGACGGTGAAGTGATGTACATCTATCACCCTAACAAATTACCACTGTGTTACGAATACAGAACAACATAAGCCGCTGTGGAAATCCTGAGGCTACGTTTCAAAAGGGAACAAGCGATTTGGCGTCTAGGTTCGGATCTGTCTCCGAAGAATCTGCTATCCTGACCTCCTATGGCATCTCGTCACCGGTTCCTCGGGCGTTCTTTCGCGTCCTTTCTGCTCGGCACTTTGGTTCTCTTCGCTGCCCCATTTGCACGCGCTCAACAAGCTGCCCCTGCCCCCGCAGCCGCCACCCCCTCTGTGGGAACGAGCAACCCGGAATTTCTTGCCACCGCTGACGAAGTGGTCAAGGAAATGAGCCAAATCACGGGTTGGGGCATCAAGACCCCTTTGAAGAAATCCATTCGCTCGCGCGAAGACATTCACGCTTACGTCCTGAAGCAGATGGACGACGAAAAAGACGCGAAAGAGCGCTACGCCTCTGCACGTAGCGCCGAAGCCTTCGGATTGATTCCAAAGGGTTTTAACCTCGACGCCTTTCTCGTCGACCTCTTGACCGAACAGATCGCAGGTCTCTACGACCCGAAGGCTCACGAGTTCTATATCGCTGACTGGATTCCGGCGGACGAGCAGCGCATGGTGATGGCCCACGAGCTTACCCACGCACTACAGGACCAGCAGTTCGATATCGAGCCCTGGGTGCACGCCGCGCGCCCAAACGACGATGCTGAAATGGCGCGCGAGGCTGTTCTGGAAGGTAGCGCCATGGCCGGCATGCTCGATTTCGAACTAAGAGGTAAAGGCTTGAAGCTGAAGGACCTGCCCGAATTCGACCCTTCCGTGTTTGTCGGTGATCTTGCAGAAACTCCCATCCTCAAAAAGGCTCCGCCGTTTATCAAGGACTCGCTGATGTTTCCTTACTTCAGCGGTCTCACCTTTTCGATGGACGTGCTGAAGTCTGGCGGCTGGCCGGCGTTTTCTTCCGTATTTGCCCGGCCACCCGCCAATACTCAGCAAATCCTCCACCCGGATCTCTATTTCGCGAACAGGGCGCCGACACCGTTGAAAGTGGATTTACCAGCCGCCGTGCCCGGCGAGAACTGGGCCCTGCTGGAAGAGAATTCCCTGGGCGAATTGGGTTGGAAGGAAGTGCTGAAGCAATTTCTCGACGAATCGCGCGCCAAGGCCATGGCCGCCGAATGGGATGGCGATGATTACGCAACGTTCGAACAGAAGGCTTCCAAGCGCCTGATGCTGTTCACGCGCGTCCGGCTGACCGACATCGCAGCTGCATCGCGCTTTTTCAAAGAGTATGCCGAGGCGCTGGAACAGAAATATCCGGACCGCACGGACGTCTCACGCCGCTCGAATTTCCTCAGCTTCGATTCCGGTCAGGGCAGCGTTTTTTTCCGTTGCAGCGGCAGGGAGTGCATCACGTTGGAAGGCGGCAGCTCGGGGATGTTCCTTCAGTGGACTGCGAAGCTCAACTGGCGCCTGATACCCGAAGCGCCACAGCCGCCAGCCTCTACCGATATCCGGACCGCGGATTCCGGCACGGTCGCGATGGGGGGCCTCGATTCCGCTTCAGGGTTTTAGGGAAAGGGTAGCGTTAGCCCGCGAGCCGCAACTCAATTTGAGTGCTGCATTACCAGCAGGGTCAGGTCGTCCGTGCGTTTTACGCCCGCGGAAAAATCGCGCAACTCGCTCAAGCAAGCCGCGAGCATCTGCTCCGGAGGTTTCGAAGCGTGTCGCGCGATGAGCGCCTCCACGCGCCGCAGGCCGTACTCATCGCCTTTGAGGTTGAAAACCTCCGATAATCCATCCGTGTAGAGAAACAAGGAATCCCCAGGTTCCAATTGGAGATGGCACACAGGGAAGTCCGTCGTGCAGAACATTCCGAGCGGCACGCCCGTGGCTTGCCGCGAAGTGACGCCTGCGCGCGAAGCGTGCAGCAGCGGCAAATGCCCCGCGCTGGCATACTCCACTTCGCCGTCGGGCCACGCGCGCCCCACAACCAGCGTGACGTATTGCCCCGCCGTGGTGCTTTCGCAGAACAACCGGTTGGCATGTCCCACCAACTGGCTCAGCGGCAGATTCTGGCCTGCCAGCGACCGGAACGTCGCATGCAAGTGGCTCATCAGCATGGACGCCGCCACGCCTTTGCCGGCGACGTCGCCGAGCAGGAACAGAAAGCTGTCATCGTTCTCAATCAGGTCGAAATAGTCTCCGCTTACGAGCGATGCCGGCTCGTAGTGATAGCGCGCTTGCCAATTACAAACCGACCAGTCGATTCGTGGCAGAAGTCCGCGCTGGATTCCCGCGGCCAGCACCAGATCGCGTTCCAGCGCGCGCTGCTCTTCGGAAGACAGATGGTCCAGGCAGAAACGCAGCAAGGGGTTGCAGAGCAAGCGGTCTGCTTCGATGGAGTCGTGGCACACTTCACAAATGCCGAAGGTTCCGCCGTTCAGTCGCGCAAGAGCTTCGTCCACGCTGTTGATGAGTTGGCGAAGCGAGGCGTCCGAAACGCTGGCGCCGGCCGCTGCCTGCAGGCTCGCCCGTCGAGCCTCGAGTTCGGTGTGCAAATAAGAATGAGTTGTGGTGTCCATGTTTGCCATGCTGAAAGTTTGCTGCTTTGCGCCTGGGGAATCCATCCGTTTTGTGCCTCCAAATTCGAGCGATTCACGAGAGGGAACGGAAATCAGAAAAGGACTAACGAGCGTTGCCGCCCGCCACCGCACGTTTTGCCAGTAAAGGCGCCTGGGCGGTGGCATTACTCCTGTCTATGCGATGCCGCAAGCGCTCTACCCGGCACATCAACTTCTCCTGAAGCCGCCGGGTGCGCTCCCGCGCATAGGGATCGCGGGAGGGAGTGCGCTGGCGCTGGAGTTTGGCAAGGGCGAGTTGCGCGAAGGTGAGCGCCTGCTCGATATCTTTGGTTTTGCGTTCGTAGTGAATGGCCAGTTGTTCGCAGGCCTCGAGGCCATCCGATGGATCGCCCGCCAGTTCGTGCCACAAAGCCGCCGCACTGTCGCCGTCGCCGCGGCGTTTGGCCATCAGCGCCAGTTCCCGCGTCGCGCGAGGACGAATTTCCGCCGGTAATCCCGCGTCGAGAGCCTGAACACACGTCGAGTGCGCCCGTTCGTTCTCGCCGCGCCGCTGCAGAAATTTCGACAGGCCGAACAGATCGAGTGAATCTTCCGCCGCCAGCGATTGCCGCTCGTCGAGCAGGGAATTGATCTTTCCAAAGAGCGCGGCGAGCCCCCGCAAATCCATCTGGTTGTGTTTGACCACCCCCGCAAGCGGGTCGGCGGTGCCTCCGCGCAGGTAATCAAAATAAAACTGCGGAATCAGAGCTGACGGCACATCGTCGCCGCGGTGCCAACCCAGGCGCTCCGCGTCCAGCACGTGCCGTTCGAGCTCCACGAGCCGCACCGAACCGAGGCGCAATTTCCAGAGCGCGCGCGCCGGATGCAGCAAATCCAGATGTGCGGCTAACTGCGGCACCTTGATCGCTCGCGTCATCGTGAAACGATTTTCGAGTAGCGGCCAGTCGAACGATTTTCCGTTGAAGGTAACGAGTACCGGCCGCTCCGCGAGGCGCGCGGCAAGCTCGTGCAAAAGCGAATGCTCCTCGGAAAAATCGCGCAGGAAAAGCTGCTCCACCTGCAATCCGCCGGCATCCCACCACGCCAGGCCTACAAGGAACGCATATGTTCCCGTCCCGCCCGCCAACCCGGTCGTTTCCGTATCCAGGAACAACCACTTCTCCGGATCCTCCAGCGCCAATCTTGCCTGCGTCGCAGCGCCCGTCTTGTAGTGGCCGATCTTCAGATCGGCCCGCTTGCCAGAAGTGGCCTTCGTTAAAAGCTCCAGCGCTGCGTGCGACGGCTCCGCAAACTCCGGCGTGGAAAACCAGTTGCGAATCGCCAGGTGCTCGCCGTAATGATTCCTTGCGATCCCCGCGCCCAGCAATCGACTGAGCGAATCCGTCTGATCCGGCGCGCGCAATTCCGCCGGCTTCGGCACCACTCCACGCGCCGGCTTCAACGCCGCCAATCTCGAAAATCGATCGATGTTGCCCCCTTTTGAGTGCGGCAGCAAAGCTGCCGCTTTTGCAGCGGAAATCCTACCGGCCAACTCTCTGCGCTCTCTGCTTGCCCTGAGCCGTGTGGAAGGGTGCTCGTCCGCAGTGTTCTCTGTGTTATTTCTTTCCTACCCGCACAACCGATCCAAAATCGCCAGCGCCGCCTCCTTTGCCTTCGGCGCCAAGTCCCCCGACGGCCCCACGCACGAAGGGCACCCCGCATCGCAAGGGCAAGCCTGAATCAACTCACGCGCCTTCCGCACCAGCAATTCATGTGCGCGAAACAGCGGCTCCGAAAATCCAATCCCGCCCGGATAGGCGTCAAATAGATACAAATTCGGCTCAAAAAATTCCTTCGCCTGCGCCCCAACGGCCTCTTCCATGCGCATCGGCGTGAACTCGTCGCTTCCCGTCTCGGGTGCCGGCGGCCGCTCGCCAATCGCCGTTCCCAAATCGCGCCCGTCGCACATCAGCAGCAGCGTGGCCACTGACGCCAGCGCGTACAACAACCCGAACATTCCCGTTTGCCGCTCACTGATCGTATATGGCAGAGACTCGAGCAATGCCCGCTCCAGCGTAATCCAGTACGACGTGGTGTGCATTTCGTTCTCTGGCAATTCGAGCTGCCCCGCGCCAATATTCTCATTCGTAAAAAATTTAATCTTCTTGAAGCCCACCACCTGCGACCGTACCAGCACGTCCCCATGCGACCACGCATGACTGGTAGCGCCGGCATCCTGTTTACCCTGATCCGAGAAGGGCCGGCCTGCGGATCGTGCCGTCTCCGCGATCTCCAGCACCCGCACCTGGGTGTAACGTATCGCGTCCGTGTAGTAGTCCACATTCACTTGCTTCACGTACGCCTTGCGCTCCTTAAAATCCAAATGCTCCACGTGGTACTGCTGCCCGCCATGAAGGTAGATCGCCTTCTCATGTACGGTTGTCAGCGCGCTCGGAAAATCCACTTCGCCAATCACCTGCGGCGCGCCGGTAATATCAATAATCACAAAATTGTCGCTCGTCACCGAGCGCAGGCTGACGGTGTCTGCCGGATAAGCCTCATGCGTCCAGTGATAATGTTCTCCCGCCAGGTGGAGATAGCCCGCCTCGGCCAGCCGCGCGCACAAGTCTTGCACGTTCACTTCCCCGAATTTTTCCTGCGGTCCGATCGGGAGTTCAAACGCCGCGCATTTCAAATGATTGAGCAGAATTTCCAGATTGTCCGGCTGGATGAAGGCGTGTTCTGGCGTATTCCCGAAAAAGTAGTCCGGATGGCGAATGATGAATTGATCGAGCGGCGCGGAAGAGGCCACCAAAACGGCACAGGAACTTCCGCTGCGGCGTCCGGCGCGGCCAGCGCGCTGCCAGGTGGCGGCAATGGTTCCGGGATAGCCGGTCATCACGACGGTATCGAGCGAGCCGACGTCGATTCCAAGCTCCATCGCCGAAGTCGTCACTACGCCGCGAATTCGCCCCTCGCGCAGTCCGCGCTCGATCTCGCGGCGCTCGTTCGGCAAATAGCCCCCGCGATACCCGCGAATCGCATCCGGTTTTCCCGGCTGTTGCGGATTCGCTTGCTGCAGATACGTCAGAATCAGCTCCGTGTGCAGACGCGAATTGGCGAAGACCATGGTCTGCAAATCGTGTTTCAGGAATTCCTGCGCCACGCGCGAGCCTTCGTTGATGTAGCTTCGCCGGATGCCCAACGCACGGTTGACTACCGGCGGGTTGTAAAACACAAACGTCTTCTCCGCCGCGGGCGCGCCGTTTGCCGCGAGCACTTCCACTTCGTCTTCGATGAGTCGCGAAGCCAGGTCGCCCGGATTCGCAATCGTCGCCGAGCAGCAGATGAACTGGGGCTTGCTGCCATAAAATCGCGCGATGCGCTGTAGCCGCCGCAGCACGTTGCACAAGTGGCTGCCAAAGACGCCGCGATAGGTGTGCAGCTCGTCCACCACGATGTAGCGCAGATTTTCGAAGAGCCGCGTCCACCGTGTGTGGTGCGGGAGGATTCCGGTGTGCAGCATGTCCGGGTTGGTCAGCACGACGTGGCTTTTCTCGCGGATGGCTTTGCGCGCGTCGGCAGGAGTGTCGCCGTCGTACGTAAACACGCCGACGCGATTCTCCAGCCGGCCATTCAAGTCGTGCAATTCCGCCAGCTGATCCTGCGCCAGCGCCTTGGTGGGGAAAAGGTATAAGGCCCGCGTGTCGTCGTTCGCCAGAATCGCATTCAGAACTGGCAGGTTGTAGCAAAGCGTCTTTCCAGAGGCTGTCGGCGTCACGATCACCACATTCTTCCCAGCGTGCACAGCTTCGGCGGCCGCGGCTTGGTGGGTGTACAGTTGGCGGATTCCCTTGGCGTTGTACGCCGCGCGCAGGTCCGCGTGCACCCACTCCGGGAATTCCGCCCATTGCGCTTCCCGTGCGGGATAGTGGCGTACTGCCGTCAGGAGTTCCCCGTCGCGGTCGCGCGCCGCAAGGGTATCCAGCACCTGCGTGACACGGGCGAGGGTGGAGGAACTTCCCGCCCTGGCCAGGGAAAACGCGTTGCTTGCCATCGCTAAAGTCTCCCAGAAGGCCGCCAAATAATTCGCCTTTTGTTCGCTTAGGCTAGCATTACGGAATGCGCCGCGCAACACTGTTCACTCATGCGATGCTTCCACACGCACCTGTAGGTCCGGTGTGGTACATTCGTAATAGGTGCTAACAGAAACCCGTAGTGTAGTTGAAAACTCATTGGCCTGTCCGATTTGCGGTGGAAACCTTGCCCCCCTTCCCGACCAGGTAACCTGTGAACAATGCCGCCACGCTTTTGCCGTGGACGGCGGGATACCGCTACTCTTTTGGCAGAACAACTGGCCGGTTGATAAGCCGGACGTGACCCGCGCCATGCAGGCGTTCTACGAAAAAACGCCGTTCCCGAATTACGACGATTTCGATTCTGCCGAAGCGCTCCGCCTGAAAGCGCGCCGCGGCGTATTCGCGAAGCTGCTGGATGAGCAGATCCGCCACGGCTCCTCCATTCTCGAGGTCGGCTGCGGCACGGGCCAACTGAGCAATTTTCTCGGAATGACCTGGGGCCGTACGGTGATTGGTGCCGATGGCTGCCTGCACTCCTTGCGGCTTGCTGAAAACTTTCGCCGCGAAAACGAAATCAACGGCACACGCTTCCTGCAGATGAATCTGTTCCGCCCGGTGTTCCCGGAGGAAAGCTTCGATTTTGTCGTCTGCAATGGCGTGCTGCACCACACGAGCGATCCGTATCTCGGTTTCCAGACCATCGGCAAGCTGGTGAAGCGCGGCGGGTTTATTTTGATTGGTCTCTACAACAAGTACAGCCGCCTGGCGACCGATTTTCGCCGCTGGATGTTCCGCGTCTCCGGGGATCGCATGCAGTTTCTGGATCCCCAGATCCGGGACCGCGCCGCGAATCATGGCCGCAAGAAGGCGTGGTTTCTTGACCAGTACAAGAACCCGCATGAGTCCAAGCACACCATCGGCGAGGTGCAGGACTGGTTCGCGGAAAACGGTTTCGAATTCATGAACAGCATTCCCAAGGCCCAGGGCGAGAGTTTTGCCACCGACGAAAAACTTTTTGAGCCGCACGCTCCCGGCACAGCCTTGCATCATTTCCTCGTGCAGACCGGCGAGATGCTGGTCGGCGGCCGCGACGGCGGCTTCTTCATCATGATCGGCAAGCGTCTGTAACCCCGCCAGGAAGCCCGCGCGATGTGACGAATCCGTTCAAAACGCGGTACTCTTTTCTTTACAACCTTTATCCGGAGAAAGAATGAACGAAGCAACTCCCGTAGCTGCGGATGCGGCGCCGAAACGTTCCGGCCTGAAGTCCGTCCTGTATTTTCTGAAACTGCTTGTCGTAAATTTTCTGCTGTTTGCCGTGATGGTGGAACTCGTGTGCGTCGTCTACATTAACGTCACGGATTGGCACTCCAGCAAGCCGACCTACCACGTCAATTACAACAATTTCTGGGCCGACATCAATCCCGACTTCGGCGTGTGGCACCGTCCCAACGGGCATTTCTATCACCAGGGCGGCTGCTTCAGCGTGCAATACACGACGAACAGTTACGGCGCGCGCGACGTCGAGCGCAGCCTGCACTCTTCGAAGCCGCGCACAGTTGTCCTGGGCGATTCGATGATCGAAGGTCTCGGCCTGGCCGATCAGGACCGCCTGACGAACATTCTCGAGAAAGACACGGGGCGCGAGTATCTGAACTTCGGCACCAGCGGTGATTTTGGCCCCTTGCAATACGCGCTGCTCTACAAAACACTGGCCGCGAAATTCGATCACGACATGGTCGTCGTCGGCATGCTTCCCGACAACGATTTTCACGATATGTCGCTCGAGTGGGGCAAGGTCCACCACGCGGATCGTTACCGGCCCTATTACGCCGACGATTTTTCCATCGTCTACACGAACCATGTGCAACCCCAGGCCGGCGAAGGTTTCTGGGACCGTGTCGAATCCGTTCTGCGCGCCTATCTGGCGTCTTACCACGTTGTCCAGCTCCTCTACTCCAGCATGTACTGGCGGATGGCGCCGCCGTATTCCGGTTACAACGATTTCAACGATGTGGATATCGCCCGGCTGAAACATGCGCTCGACGACATTCGCGCCACCGCGGACGCGCACCACGCCAAGATGGCCGTAATCCTGATCCCAACTTCCAATGATTTTGCGCGATTGAAACAATCGGGAGCGAATCGGCTCGGGCCAGTGGTTCTCGGTTGGGGCCAGGAGAAAGGAATTCCGGTGAAGGACCTTCTGCCGGATATGGATGCGCGCTCCGGCGGAAACTTTCACACATTTTTCTTAAGCTGCGATGGCCACTGGACGCCAAAGGGTAGCAAAGTGGCGGCGGAAATCCTCGAACCCTGGCTGGCGCAGTTGAATCCCAAATTGTAGCTAAGGCCTTCAGGCCTGAGGGTTTTCCTTACAACGGCAAGATCTCGGTGGAGTTACGGAAACCCTCACCCCTGAAGTGGTGAGCTACAGGAAACGCGCAATTGTTAGGACGGTTTTTCGATTAGGAAATTTCCGAGCACGAGGCAATCCATCTGGCTGCGGGAAAACGTGCTGTAGGCATTTGCCGGCGTGGTCACGATTGGCTCGCCGCGCAAATTGAAGGAAGTGTTGAGGACGACAGGCACGCCCGTGGCCTGCCCGAAGCGCTCGATCAATCCGTAATAAAGCGGGCTTTGCTCGCGGTAGACCGTCTGCACGCGCGCGGAACCGTCCACGTGGGTGATTGCCGGCAGCGTGGCGTGATGCTCGGGCTTCACCGGAGTTACGTAGAGCATATAGCGCAGCGGGTACTGATTCACCGCGTCGCCCAGCTCAAAATACTTGGGCGCCGCCTCCGCCACCACCGACGGCGCAAACGGCCGATACGGTTCGCGGAACTTGATTTTCGAATTGACGATATCTTTCATTTCCGCGCCGCGAGGATCGGCCAGGATGCTGCGATGCCCCAGCGCACGCGGGCCCCATTCGAAGCGTCCCTGATACCAGCCAACCACTTTGCTGTTGGTCAGGAAATCCGTGGTGCGGTCGAGCAACTCGTCGGTGCTGGCGGCCTCGGAATAGGGAATGTTTTCGCTTTCGAGGAATGAACGGATCTCCGAAGCGTCGTATTCCTGTCCCCAGTAGGCATGCTCCATGAGGAACGACCGCGGCTTGCCGAGCACGGAATGGTAAGCCCAGAGCGCGGCGCCCAACGCTCCGCCGGAATCCCCCGCCGCCGGCTGAATGAACAACTCGTCGAAGCCGGATTCGCGCAGCATTCTTCCATTCGCCACGCTGTTCAGTCCCACGCCGCCCGCGACACAGAGTTTTTTCAGGCCGGTCTGTTTGTGGAGATTTTTGGCCATGCCCACCAGCAAATCTTCCGTAACGCGCTGGATGCTGGCGGCGATGTCTGCGTAGTGTTCGTTCACACGGCATTGCGCAATATAATCCGCGGGCTTTTTGCCGAAATATTTAGGGAAGCCCGTTGATTCGGTGAAGAAAGGCGTTTCCCGCGGCCGCGGCTCGCCGAAAAGTTCCACCAGCTTCGGCGTATACATCCGGTCGGTCGCGTAGTGGAAGCAGAAATAATCCATGTCCAGCGAAAAAGAACCGTCTTCGTTCTGCTTCACCGTCTTCCAGACTTTGTCGACGTAGCGCGGCGTCCCGTACGGCGCCATGCCCATCACTTTGTATTCGCCTTCGTTCACTTCAAAGCCGAGGAACGCCGTAAACGCGCTGTACAGCAGCCCGATCGAATGCGGAAACTCAATCTGTTTGCTCAGTTGGATTTGCGTGCCGCGGCCCACGCCGCAAGCCGCCGTCAGCCACTCGCCGACGCCGTCGACGGTTAGAATCGCCGATTCCTCGAACGGAGAACACAGAAACGCGCTCGCCGCGTGCGAAAGATGGTGCTCGGAAAACAGCACCCGGTCGCGGCTGATTCCCAACTCCGACTGCAGTGTGCTGGCAATCCACAGCTTGTCCAGCATCCAGCCGATCATGGACTCGCGGAAGACTTTCCAGGATTGCGGATAGGTTTGCAGGACGCTGATCAGCAGCCGGTCGAGCTTGCGAAACGGCCGCTCGTAAAAAACCACATAGTCCAGATCCTTGGCGTCAATCTTCGCTTCGCGCAGGCAAAATTCGATGGCGTGTTTCGGAAAGCCAAAATCGTGTTTGACGCGCGAAAAGCGCTCCTCTTCGGCCGCGGCAACCAGCTGGCCGTCGCGCAGAATCGCAGCGGCAGCATCGTGGTAATAACAGGAAATGCCAAGAATGTGCATCGGCTATTGCCTGTGGGCCCAGTCGATGTCGTGGACCTCGGCGGGATGCTCAATCCAGTTTGTGGGGCGATGTTTGATGCGCAATGGATCGGAGAACAATCGGACCACCAGGCCAAAGGGCAGGACCGCGATGGCGTAAATAATCGTCAGAATCACGCGCGCCTGGAAATTCCCGATCTTGTGCGCCAGGCGCTTCCACGCGTTCCAAAGAGTTTTCAGGTTTTCGACAAGAATATTGGCCATACCAGTGCGATTCGCCTAAAAGAGGGCGTAGACGAACGGCGCGAGAGCCGAGCTTTGTCCCAGAACGATAAGAACGGCGGTGAAAAGCACCACCAGGATGACCGGCAGCATCCACCAGCGCTTATTGCGCGCAAAAAAGGAGAGCAACTCTCCCGCGATGCCAAGCCGGCGCGACGCCGTGCTGAAAAAACCCATGAAATCTCCCTCAGATGCAGATTGGACTGGAGGCCCGAACTACTAATTTAACATACGGGCCATGGAGCGGCAAAACGGAGTTACGCCGTGTCGCGTAAAGATTCATCGTTTTGGATGTCCGTTTTCAAGGACTTTTTGCTCGACTTCTTTGTCGCGTGCGAGAAGAGCGCGGTGGTTCTTACTCCGCCGCCTTTGCCGCGAGCGCCTCGATGACGGCTATATTCGGCAACAGCGCTGCCGGCAGAGCGTGCCGCGATTGCAAATAAGCCGTCGAGTTGTAGGAAATCCAAGTCTTGCCCGCGCCATCTTCGGCCACAAGAATCTTTAGCGGAAAATCCAGCGCCACGCTCGGCGCCGCCAGCATCAAGGGCGTCCCGGCTTTAGGGTTTCCAAAAATCAGCAACTTGGTATTCGGCATTTTCAGCCCCGCAGTCGCCGCTTCGCCGCTGTGATCCACCACCACAAACAATTTCACGCCCTTCGCCTGCAGGATCCCCTGCAGCTTCGTCACTGTCTCGTCCACCGAGTGGTTGCTGGGTATCCGCACAATTCCGTTTTCCGCGCTCGTCGCCATGGGTTTCTCCTCCCTCATAGATGCATGAACGAGTGTCTTCGGATTGGCGAAAAGCAGGTATCCGGCCATCACCAGGCCTAGAACGACCAGCGCCACTGCGACGCCGACCACCAGCCGGGGCCGGCGCAAGTAAAGCGATTCGCCGGCTTCCAATTGCTTCAGCATGCGCAGATGCCGCAAGGTGGACAGCAGGCACACCGAAACTCCCATTAGAATCAAGGCGACTCCAATCCAAAGTGAAATTCCGTACGATCCCGCCTGGAAATCCGGCTGCAAGTGGTTGAACTCCTGCAGAAACAGTCCGAAGCGCGCCAGGACGAATCCCAGCCCCATCAGGGCGATGCCCGTGCGGATCCACGCCAGCACCGTTCGTTCCGCCGCCAGATAGTCAGTCGCACTGCCTCCCATGGGCATCCTCCCGTGCTTTCCGAAACCTCGGCAACATAGCTCCCCAGTCCACGAATGTAAAGCGTCTCATGCGCGCTTCCAGTTCTGTGCTCAACTGGAAAATGGCGGGAACAGAACATCGGTTCGCGGTGTCTGAAACAATATGCTGCTTTTCGGAGTATCTTCAGGGCGTAGGCTCGCTGCTTGGGTTCGATTGTTGCGCGCCTTCCAACTCCGAGAGGAGCGCCATGTCTATGGCCGTGGGGGAATTCGGGCCTCGCCGTCCCGAACGCCGCAGGGCGCCTCGCTATCCGTATCAGGCCAGCCTCGAAATCGAGTGGGGTTCCGCACGCCTGAAGGCCCGCACGCGCGATATCAGCGTGGGCGGCATGTTTATCGAATCCGAGGATGTTCTCTGGGTTGGGGCGGGATTCCGTGCACAACTCGTTGCGGACCGCCCCGTATGGCTCGAATGCTCCGTCAAGCGCGTGGAGCCCGGCCTGGGCATGGGAGTGGCGATTGCGCTCCCTGAAGACCAAAACTCGCATCCGTACCAGGAAATCCTCACAAAGCTCGCCGAAAACGGCTAAGGCTTTATACTATTTTCCATGACCCACTGTCTGGATTGCGGCTCCGAACGCGCCAGCGATCAGTGCCCAGTCTGCGGATTGACCTCCGCCGCTGCGGAACTGGTGTTTCGCCGCCGCCTGATCCGCCAGATGACCGTGTTTCTCGCCGGCTCGCTCCTGTTCCCGTACGTCAGCCAAATCTATCCGCCGCTGGACCTTGACGGCATGCTGGTCTTTTTCGGGGTGGTGTTTTTTGTGGCGCTGGCGCTGGCCATCGTCCTGGAAAGCCGGGCTCGCGCGCGCAAGGAGATCGAAGTCTTGCGGCATCTTTTTACCGGACTGATTCCGATTCCATTCATTCTTTTGACCGCCCTGGTTCTGAACGGGCGGCTGGACTCGCCCAAGAATGTCAGGTTCCAACCGTCGGTTGTGGACAGCCGTTATCAGATGAAGGGCGTGGTGCGCGGCACGCGGCGTCTTTTCGTGCCCTCCTGGCGGGCCGGGCATCGTTTTGAGCGGTTGGCGGTTGATTCGGACGATTACGACCGATTCCGCCCGGGCGATGCCGTTAACGTCGGGGTCGCCCCCGGCGCTCTCGGAATTCCCTGGTTTTATGGTGTGTACCGCCGGTCAGATCAAAGTTCGCGCTGAATTGTTCAGTACATCGGCTCGCGATTGAGCCCCAGGGGAATCTGCAGTTCCATCACGTGGCCGTTTTTTCCGAAGCGAAACGTCACCCGCTGCATCGAGCCGATGTTCCGCTCTTTCCATTCCACGATCTCAATCGGCTTTTCCGGGATGTCGGCATAGGACCATTCCGCCGAATCGCCGTGCACCGTGATCTTCTGCGGGTCAATGTCGTAGACTTCCTCGTCCTGAATTTTCACCAGCATGTAGCGCTTCCAGAGGCGCACCAGCAGAATGCCTTTTTTTTCCGAGTGGTAGATGCTCCAGGAGTTTGGCGCCTGATCGTTAAAGCGCACGATGGCAAACTCTACCGATTTCCACGTGACTTTCTTCGGCGGTTCGGCTTGGGCCGCCGCAAGGCACGGCAAGAAGAGCAAAGCGAGCACGGCGCCGAGAGCGCGCGGCCTCGCCAAACTTAAGACATTCACTTTGCGAAACCGCATGTGCGCCACAACGCGCCCCACCCGCACAGGCGGAGGCCCACCATCGCCAGAGCTGTTTTCATTATTGGCATCTTCGGGAACACTGTTGAGAAGTGTACGACAGCTCTCTCCATCCCGGAAACGCCTTGCCAGCCCGAGGAACGATTAGAATCCCACCACCAGATCGAAGCAATGGCAGCAACCGGCTCTTTTGAGGATGGGTTCTGGCGTCTGCGGCTATAATGTCCAGCGATGCCTATCCAACGCAGGCTCTCCACTCGCCTCTGGGGTACCGTCAAGCGCGTCTTCCCGCGCTGCAGCATGATTTCCCAGGCCATCGCCTTCAACGTTTTTCTTGCCTTTTTTCCCACGCTGCTCCTGGCTGTCGGCCTGGCCTCCAGTTGGATTGGCAGCCGCACCGCGCTGCTCGATGCCATCCGCGATTTCACCGCATTTCTTCCGCCGGGCAGCCAGGGCATCGTGGCCGATTTTCTCGGCCGCCGCGGTCCCGACCTCTGGAAGTTCGCCTTGCTTGGTTGGGCGGGCAGCCTGATTGGCGGCTCGCAAGTCATGAAACTTCTGATGGAGGGCATTCACTTGATTTACGGGGACGAAGAGCGCAGCGGCTTTCTTCACCGCCAACTTCGCGGCCTCCTGTTGCTGCTGATCACGGTCGCGCCCATTCTCATCGCCGGAATTCTTGGGGTGTTCGGACGGCCGTTGCGCCACTGGGTAACCGGCGTAATCGGCACACACACCTTCGTGAACGACCTCTGGTTGGTGTTTTTCCCGCTCGTGGCCATGGTCCTGGCCATGCTCGCGCTTACAGTGATGTATTGGGTCGCTCGCCCCAAGGAAGAAAGCCTCCAGCGCGTGCTGCCCGGTGCTACGCTGGCCACGCTGCTGTGGTGGCTGGTGAACGTCATCTTCGGTTTTTATGTTCGCCGCGTGCCGTACAGCCTGGTGTACGGAGGCCTTGCCGCCGTGATCGGTCTGCTCATCTGGATGCAGATTTCCGCGATTATCGTTTTTCTGGGCGCCGCGTGGAATGCCGAAACGGACGAAATGCGCGTAAATGATCTTGCTCACGATCCGATAAATTTATGAAGCCTGTCCAGGTCATCAGCTATTCGGGTTATAAGGCCAACGAAGCGCCGCGCATCCTCAAACTCGGTGACACCCTTCTGCCCATCGCCCAAATCGAGGATCGCTGGTACTCCTCCGGCGAAACCTACTTCCGCGTCCTCACGCAAACCGGCGACCGCTATCTCCTCCGCCACGTCGAAGCGCAGGACATCTGGACCCTCGAAGGCTTCCGCAGCCATCGGGTTGACGGGTAGCTTAGAGGGCGGGGAAAAGTGATGCACCCCTCGCCGCTGCACTATTTTGGTGCAACTAGATTTTGCTTCGTGAGGGGTGGTCCCATTGCTCACATGTCCGGCAATGCGACTTATCGGGACTTGGGCTCCACTCCAGGCAAAAGGCATTTGCCGCACTCTCAATCTTGCAGTTTGTGCCACCACTCTTGTAGCGATGTGCATCGCCCTTCCGCGTCAAGAGAAATCAAGAAAATCCCATCCAGCTTAGTTTTTAACCCTGGGGGGACGATAACAAACGACGCTGACCATTTGGCGATATTCAGCTTGGCATTCACGATCAAAATCTCGTATTCAAATTTTATGCTTTCTTCGGTCCGGGCAACTTCTGACCAGTACTCGAAAATGGCTTTTCTCCCACGCATGGGTTCGAGAAATGGTGTGACTTGGTAAGTGCCGCCCTCAGCGAAGAGCGCTGTTGCCGCTTCTGGATCACGGTTCACCCAAGCCTGTCCGTAAGCATCCAGCCAGAATTCAAATGCGGCCACATCGTTGCTCATGACTTGTCTCCGGGCAGCATAGTGATTCTATACTGACGATCGCGTCCGTTGGTTTTCTGTTCGGCCCAAACTTCAAATCCAGATTAATGCGCCGGTCAGACAAGTTGGTCTAAGTAACTAAGTTGCCGATAACCCGACTTACTGGCCTTGATTAATTACATAGAGGATGGGATTAGGCCAACTCGCTAAGAGCAACGCCACTGATGTAGTTAAGCCTCAGGTGGGCTTTTGCTTGAGGGACTCACGGGCCTTTTGTCGTTCCGTTTCCTGTTCGGCGAGGAGTTTGTACGCGATGTAATACCTGTAAATGTTCGAGACGTATGTAACCGTTTCCGGGCCGATTCGTGCAGCCGCAACCATTTCCACATTTTCGGTCCAAACGTTGGGATTCAAGCCCTGTGCTGCGGCCTGTTTGCGCAGCTGCCTCACTCGGCCGGGACCAGCGTTGTAAGCAGCGAAAGCGAACAGGATCTTATTGAGATCATCCATGGATTCACCGGCAAAGTATTCATCCACCATGAATCGAATATATTTAACTCCGGCATTGATATTGGGATCCAGCTGGCGGATGTCTCCCACCTTCATCTCAGTGCCGGTTGCGGGCATTACCTGCATAATGCCGATGGCACCTACGTGGCTCTTAGCATCCTGATTCAGGCCTGACTCCTGGTATCCTTGCGCCATCATCAGCAAGTAATCCATACCGTATTTATCGCCATATTTCCGGAAAATCTCCGCAGTCTGCTGAAATCTCTGCATGCCAAGCGACGAGGTGGCCTGCTTCAACCTTTCCGTTGAGACCGTATATCTTCTGATGACCGTATTGCCAAATGCCGTGCCTTGCCGATGCGTCTTGGCAAAATCATTTATGGCAGCCAGCAGCTTCGGTGTATTTTTTCTCACGGCCCAACCAAATTCGCCGTTAGTGTTCACCGCGATTTCTTCATGAACCTGGAGTTTGGTGAGTAACTTGCTCCATAACTTTGCGACATTGTCATCGACGATGATCGTAGAAATCAGGCCAGCGTTCACCATTTCCAAAAGATTTTCGTCTTCGAGATCCTCGGGGACGGCCCAGAGTTTAACGAGGGGTTTGTTTTCGGTCTTGAACCGCTCGTTCAGCCGCTCGACGTGTGTCCAGTAGCTCGAGGACTTGCGAAGGAAGACATCTTTCCCTGAGAGATCGTTTAGAGAGGCTAGGGCAGGCGCATCCGGGCCCGTCACGACGATTTCGTTGATACCCGATGCCAGCGGCTCAGAAAAATCGACGACCTTCTGGCGCTCGGGCGTAATCGTCAGGCCGGCGATGGCGATGTCGGCAGTTCCATCCGTAAGGTGCGAGAACAACTCGTCTCGCTGAACGGGCCGAAAGACCACTTGCAGCTTGAGATTTTTCGTCTTGAGCGGATATTTCTGGTTAATGTATTTCTCGAACGCTCTACCTCCCTCGTAAGAGATGCCGTATTGCACGCCCTTCGACACGTAATATTGTGTTTTGGAATACGAGACGACGACCCGAATGGTGCGCCGCTTGAGCATGCCGTCCAAATCGCCTGTCCACTGTTTGGCTTGCGTCGAAGGCGCTGCGACCGCCGACTTCTTTGTCTGGGTAGTTGGAGTTTGGTGTGCGGCACCGAAGGGCGTAGAAATAAGAGCGCAAACGGCACACGCAAGGACCGGCGCAGAATGGGCGCGGAAAGTTAGCATCTGCGCCAATAATATACGATTTCAAGAGCACAAATGGTTTCTCTCGGCTGGTTTGTTTTGTTAGGTCCAGATTAAGGGGCTTACCATCCATGTGGGTACTAGGCCCCACTTCTCCGGTAAGCCGGGTGGTCTCAATGGGTCGACGCAACACTCAGCTCGAACCCACCTTGCATTGAAAACAAAAGGAAAAAGCGCTCGTTAGATTAAATCAGCCGGAATGCTACCCTGGCTAGGTTTTGACAGCGTACAGCCAGACAGATCGGTTCTC
>Ga0210405_10002416_pt1 | contig 19456 bp, 13 predicted proteins | sample IncBWH11MmetaG_FD_155492 | JGI IMG/M metagenome (GOLD analysis project Ga0210405, IMG submission 155492) | Forest soil microbial communities from Barre Woods Harvard Forest LTER site, Petersham, Massachusetts, United States - Inc-BW-H-11-M | ecosystem: Environmental > Terrestrial > Soil >... | reverse complement strand
GCGTTGAACCGAAGTCCCCGTGAATGTCGGCCGTAACTATAACGGTCCTAAGGTAGCGAAATTCCTTGTCGGGTAAGTTCCGACCTGCACGAATCGTGTAACGAGTTGACCGCTGTCTCAACGAGGAGCTCAGCGAAGTTGTAATGGCGGTGAAGATGCCGCCTACCCGCAGTAGGACGGAAAGACCCTATGCACCTTTACTACACGCTGTTACTGTTGTTTCGGTTTCGATGCTTAGCGTAAGTGGGAGGCTTTGAAGCGGCCCTTTTGGGGGTCGCTGAGCCAACAATGAAACACCACCCTTTGGTACTGGAATAACTAACCTTTGCCCGCATATCCGGGAAAGGGACACTGGCAGCCGGCTAGTTTTACTGGGGCGGTATCCTCCCAAAGAGTAACGGAGGAGTACGAAGGTTGGCTCAACCTGGTTGGCAATCAGGTGACGAGTACATGGATATAAGCCAGCTTAACTGTGAGACACACACGTCGAGCAGATACGAAAGTAGGTCCAAGTGATCCGGTGGTTGAATGTGGAATTGCCATCGCTCAACGGACAAAAGGTACGCTAGGGATAACAGGCTGATCCTGCCCAAGAGCTCATATCGACGGCAGGGTTTGGCACCTCGATGTCGGCTCATCACATCCTGGGGCTGGAGAAGGTCCCAAGGGTCCGGCTGTTCGCCGGTTAAAGTGGTACGCGAGCTGGGTTCAGAACGTCGCGAGACAGTTCGGTCCTTATCCACTGTGGGCGCAGGAGAATTGAGGGGTTCAGACCTTAGTACGAGAGGACCGGGTCTGACGAACCGCTGGTGTTCCAGTTGTCGTGTCAACGGCAGTGCTGGGTAGCTATGTTCGGAAAGGATAAGCGCTGAAAGCATCTAAGCGCCAAGCCTATCCCAAGATGAGTTCTCCCTGAAGGGTCGTGGTAGACCACCACGTTGATAGGCTCCGGGTGTAAGCATGGTAACATGTTCAGCTCAGGAGTACTAATAACCCGTTCGGCTTGATCTTTTACTTTTCTGTTAACCCATCCCGCGCAAGCGGGATGGCAAACAGAGGAGACAAAAGATCTCAAAACAAAACGAAGCCTTAAGCGTTGGCTTTCACTTCCTGTATGTAGATATCAACGAATCGGCCCGACTAGTTGATAGTCGTTAGTTGATTGTTGATAGTTCTTTGAAATCCAAAATGCGAATCGCCAGAAATGAGCGGTGATCGGCCGTTGATGGCTCTCAACCATCAACTCTCAACCATCAACTTTCTTTTCTGGTGACACTAGCGCAGTGGCCCCACCCGTTCCCATTCCGAACACGGCAGTGAAACGCTGCAGCCCCGATGGTAGTACGGCGATAGGCCGTGCGAGAGTAGGACGTCGCCAGAACTAAATGCCCGGTGAGTTTATCTCATCGGGCATTTTGCTTTCGTGTCCTCATAAAGGCCCAATGCTATGCCGCGCCATCGATCAACTCACCCAACATTAAAGGCCGCATCCGCGTCTCCCAACTCTTTCTTGTAACCTGAGATCATTCCGTCCTCGGAAACCTTTATACCAAGGCCATATTTGCTCAAAGTCTTTGCGGCGGCGGAGCGACCGCCTTGGTTCCCAAGGTTTATCTTACCAAGCTTGAGAATAGCGCCCGCAGCGTAGACGGAACCATCCGGTCCAAGGACGAGAGCACCGTCCAGCCCTAACAGCTCCTTGCGAACAGTTCTAGGGAGGCTATCGAATGGTCGACCGCTAACGAGTGTTGTGGCCGCCATGGGCTTAAGCGCTTGAACAGTACCGATGCGATCGTCCGGCGAAAGAATCCCGTCGTTCCGAAACTTTTTTAGATCGCGCGTTCTAAGCAGCCCGATGCACCCGCCACTGCGCGCGAACGACACATCGAGGGCTGAAGCGTATATGGCTCTCCGTAACTTCGCAGAGCCTGCTCCGCCGGGCGACATCTGCTTGACGATCGAGCCGTGCGCGAAGTTAACCCAGCGCCCGCGGCGCATCGCAAATCGAAGATTCTGCCCAGCGAAGACTAATATCTCACCGTTTCGATTCAGGGTTATTCCGACAGCGTTCCCAGCGGTTCGTAGAGCAAGCGGCCTATAACGCAGCGGAAAAAAACGATCTGTCGGCGCAGTCAATGTCGTCTCATCTTCTGATGTTTCGAATCGCATAACTCCACCAATCGCTGCTATTCGCCACCACGAATCGACGCCATCGGTCAGATTCTTTGCAAAATCTTCTTGAATCAAAAGACGCATATCTAACCGCCTGCTGCCCGTTAAGTGGCTCGTGGTAATAATGCAACCCGAAGAGACGCGTTCGCCTTCGTACGTTTGCGTCGCCCAATTCGACATAGTCTCAAGCATCTTTGCGATGATTCGTTGTTGGCTTGCTCGCTCCGGCGCTACAGTTTTCGCGATCGCTTTTCGAATGATCGCGTCTTCAAGCTGAGGCAAAAAAGCTGCAGCTTCTGATTTAACTTCCGCGAAGGCCCGGACGAGGTTTTCCACAAAATCCTTCTCGCTTGAGTCAAAAGGTTGTGCCCGTGAAAATTCGAGAAAATCTTGTTCAGTAACGCTCTCGCGGACACGAAGTCTGCTAGCTCCCGCAGCAAATGTTACAAGTGAGCTAACAATTACTTTCGGCCGCCACGTCGCAGCTAGGATGTCCGCCCCGGGAAACATCGGTACGAGCACCTGGTCTAAGAATTGTCGAAAGGTCACGTATTAGGCGGCGTGCAGTTTGCCCAGCTTGGCGCCGAGCTCCCGCTTAACGGAATTGTTGACGTGGTACCGCTGCATCACGGCTGCGGTCAGCGCCTCTTCTGAGAGAGCGGCCTGTATTTGCTGTTGCGACCATTCCTTCGAACCTTGCAGCGCTTGTACGCCCATCACCGTCTCTACCAATGCTTGTTCGAACCACGTGCGCACAACTTCCTCCACTGTCTTTTTCACCGTTTCGCCGCCGCCGAACTCCTTGTGCCAACGAGCAATCATGTCTTTGAAGACACGGAAGTCGGCGTTTAAGAGCAAGAGATTCTGATCAAGTAAAAACCGAGCTGCGCGATCCTCAAGGTCCAGCGGTTCTCGCGTTTTGTCCTCAACACTAATCCATCGCCATTTTGGGAAGGGATCGGGCTGGACTTTTTCGCCTGGCTCTCCGGTTTTTTTCTGAAACAGCGTGTAGATATTCCCGACAGTTCCTCCTCGGCTTGTCGATGTTCCCCAACTCTGTTCCCGTTCCCCGACGCGCGGTCCGACGTGCGCTACGCGGCCGCCGCGAACGGCCGCTTCAGCATCAATAAGCAATTCGCCCGCTGGTGTCGGCCTGTAACGACTCAATTTAAAAAGATCCAAGATTCCCTTGAGACGATCCCGCACGGTATCGAAGTGACTTGAAGCGGAAGAACTCGCTGCTTTTCGCTGTATCAGCTCATCAATTTCCGATGGCATTTTCTCTCGAAACTCAGCAGCCCAGTCAGGCCACGGCAGTGGTTCGTTCTCGATCAAAAGATTTGTCCTCGCCGTATTCGTAGTTAGCCGAGCGCCGGAATCCGCATATGGCTCAACATAAATCACCACCTGCCGAAGGCCGAAGATGACACCAAACATTTGAAGCTTAGCGGTAGTCCCGCGACCTGTGGTCAGCTCATATAATTCGTCCTTGTAGAGTGCAGCGACGTGACCTTTCGACGCGTAATAATTTTCCTCCTGACTGAGCGCCTCCGACTCCTCGAGAATCCACCAATGCGCAGTAGCTCCATTAAGGCTCACCTTCCCCGCTGCAACTTTATGCTGCTCAAGATACGCCTTCTGTCCCGTCACGGTTCGCATCTTGTTCCGGGCAGAATCGTTGCGCGGATGTTCCCATCCCTCACGCGCCTTAACGGTAACGCCTTCCGGAAATGCAAAGAAACGGGTATTTAAGTATTTCGCGATCCACCGCGAAGGTGACGGGGCGCCGGCCGGCGCTTTCATCGTGTTCTCGTCTTCGGAATTACCAAGTAAAACAATTTTTGTTCCATGGTCCGGAATGAGACCCGGCTTCACTTCATCATCCAAATCCACGTACTCGCCGTAACTGCCATCGGCCCGACGTTGCTGAATCAATCCGTACATCCCGTCGTCGGGATTTCGCCATAGATGGATCATTGCGCCCCGCCCCGCTTTCCACGCGAGATAGACCATGCCAGCATGATTCCGTGTCGCTGCGGAGATTTTGGCACCAACGCCAAAATTCCCAGTGAATGACTGTTCTACACCTGACGACGACAGCTTGTTGATGTGCTCTGCCATTTCGGGGCCCGTCATTCCATCACCGGTGTCGATGACGCAAAGCTTCATCGCACTCGTGTGGTCATAATAATTCCAGTCCACGTCCCAGACGATTTGACCAGATTCACCGGTACGCTGAATGGCTTGAATAGAATTCTGCGTCAGTTCGCGCAGAAATTGAAGGTGGTGGCAATCTTGCCCGAGACGATCGAGCAAAAAGAAGGTGTTCTTAACCGTCATGGGCGAGGTTCTTGTCCCGCCCGTAGATGAACGTCCAAACATGTAATTTCCTCATTCGAGTGGTGAGTGCAGTGACCACTCTCTTCAAGGTTGTTCCTTTCCCCTTCGGATTAGTAGGTGGCACTGCGCCAGCGACGAATCCTCCGTTCGAGGAATTGGCGGCAGCGTATCACCTTTTTCAAGTCGATCAAACCGGAAATCTGCAAATGCGGTCGGAATTTTCCGAGCGCATCGTTGCCTTCAGGAATTCATTCGTTTGAATCCGTTCAATCCGCGGTAGGTTTTGACATGCTTACCAGCCAAAAAGTCATCGATGCGATCAACGAGCAAATCGGCTACGAGTTCAGCGCGGAGCTGCAGTATTACGCGATCGCCGCGCATTTCGCAGCAGAGGCGTTGCCGCAGTTGTCGCAACATTTTTTCCAGCAGGCCGAGGAAGAGAAGGGTCACGCGTTACGCTTCATCAAATACGTGGTCGATGCCGGCGGCCGCGTGGTGATCCCGGCGATCGATGCGCCGAAATCGAAATTCAAAACGCCCAAGGATGCGGTGAAGCTTTCGCTCGACCAGGAAATTCATGTCACCCAGCAGATCAACGCACTGGTCAATCTTGCGACAAAACAGAGCGACTACATCACAATCAATTTCCTCCAGTGGTTCCTGACCGAACAGCTCGAGGAGGTTTCGTCGATGGATAACTTGCTCAAGATCGTCGAGCGCGCGGGGAATGATCTGCTGCAAGCGGATGAATATCTCGCGCGGGTTGGGATCAAGACGATGCCCGAGCCACCCAAGGAATAAGGTTGAGAGGTTGAGGCGTTGAGAAGTTGAGCTTGTCGGAATTCCTGCGTTCCTGGTTTACGCTCCCGCTAGTTTATCCAGTTTGAGCCCGGACGTGTAGTTTGCCGCAGAGCGGCGGGATTCGTGATTAAATTTTTCGGAATCCTGTTAATCCTGTCTACAATTTCTGAGTGGCGTTCAAAGATCATTTTTCGAAGCACGCGGTGGATTATGCGAAGTTTCGGCCGCGGTATCCGCGAGAGATGTTCAAACATCTCGGCACCGTCGCGCCGAGCAAAAAGCTGGCGTGGGATTGCGCGACGGGAAATGGCCAAGCCGCAGTTGAACTCGCAAACGTGTTCGAGTACGTGATCGCGACGGACGCGAGCGACAAACAAATCGCAAATGCGGAACTCCATGAGCGGGTGGAATATCGGGTCTCCTCGGCGGAAGACAGCGGAATGGAACCAGAGAGCGCAGATCTAATCATGGTCGCGCAGGCGCTGCACTGGCTCGATCACTCTCGATTTTATCCGGAAGTTCGGCGGGTGCTGAAAACCAACGGAGTGTTCGCGGCGTCGGCTTACAAATTTTTCCATATCACGCCGCAGATCGATGAGATCGTCAATCAGCGCTATTACAAAACGGTGGTCGGTCCGTGCTGGCCGCCGGAACGTGTGCTCGTTGAGAAATTCGATGAAGTCCCCTTCCCATTTTCTGAACTCAAAACGCGGCGATTCGAGATGACCGCGAAATGGAACCTGGAACATCTATGCGGGTACCTGCGGTCCTGGTCGGCCTCTCAGCGTTTCATCGCAGAAAAGAACCGCGATCCGATCGACGAGATTGCGGCCGATCTGCGCAGCGCGTGGGGCGATCCAGATCAGCAGAGAAAAATTGTTTGGCCGTTAACGTTGCGAGTTGGCGTGAAAGAAGTGCCGGAACCGCCCAAGGAATGATTGTAGAGGCGCTCGCCGCGGCGAGCGCCTGTTTTGTTAGTTCGGCGTTTGAGAACAAACGCCGCTACAATTCGCGGCCGACACGGCCGCCTCTACAAGAAATGCAGGCGAGACGCCTGCCACCACAGAAGAGCGACTCTCAACAATCAACTATCAACTTTTTGGCCGCCAGTAGCCGAGAACGATTCCGCTGATGGCAAATCCGATCAGGGGCCGGCCCATGTCGATGCAAACCAGCGGCCAGGGATTCGTTTCGAAAGCGGAGAACACCGAAATGGTCGCGTATTCAACGAACACGAAGGCGAACCAGCAGATCAGCGCGACGCCAAGTCCGCAAAGCGCGCGTTTCGCATCAAGCTTCGCGATTAGCCAGGCTAGCGCGTAGTTCACGACGATCGAAGCGAAAAATGCGAACACGTAAGCGCCGACATTATGCGTCCGCTCGATGTCGGTCGCGGTCTTGGCGTGAAGATTCAGCCAAGTGTCACCCCAAATGGCGTACCAGCCCCAACCGATCAGGAAATAAATAACGACGAGAATCCAGACAGCGAGATGATTGATTCGAGCGTTCATGTTTCCCAATTATCTCGCGATAAGGATTCTAATGAAAGCCGATTGTTGTAGCCACGCGCCTGTGGCGCGTCGACTGAATCTACGATGACGGCCCATAGGGCCGTGGCTACACCGAGGCTGGCTCCGTTTCGCTAATCGTCTCCGCAACAGGCTTATCGACGGGCGCCGGCTCGATTGAAAGAATCTCGAACTCTCCGTTTGGCAACGTCACGGTTTCGCCGGCTTTATGCCCGAGCAGCGCCTGCCCGATCGCCGTTTGATAAGAAATAATGTTTCGATCCGGATCGCCGTCCCACGCGCCGAGGATCGTGTAGGTCTCTTGTTTTTTTGAAGCTTTATCACGCACCGTAACGATCGTGCCGATCGAGACCCGTGACGTGTCGGGGTTTTCGAACGCGGTACCGCGCGCGTTTTGCAAATCGCGCTCCAGCTCCGACCTACGACGCACCAGCACAGCCTGCATTTGCTTGGCTGCCTTGTATTCGAAATTTTCGCTGAGATCGCCGTATGAGCGCGCGAGCGAAATCTCTTTGGTGTTCTCAGGAATTTTCTTTTTCACGAGCTCTTCGTATTCCACTTTGCGTCTTTCCAAACTGCTCCAAGAGACAACGAGCGGGGCAGCCTTTTCCTGCGGCTGCGCGCCGGCAATCATGCTTTCGAGGTCCGGAAAAACTTTTACCACTCGCGCGAGCAATGAGCGCTTGGTCAACTCATCAAACAACGGGCTCAATTGAAGTCGCCGCAGCGCATCGCGCGCGAGCCCAACATCGGCGTTTCCAAACATGTCCTGAAATAATTGCCGATCTTCCATCAGCAAACGCTGCAATTTGCTGGCGCGACCCGGCGCTGAATACTGTTCGCGCTCGAGCGCGGACAAGATCGCGGCCAGCAATTCCGGATTGATCAATTCGCGCCAATCTTCGCGCTCGGAGCATAACCAGACCAGCATTTCGCTGGTGGCGGAATGTTCGCGGACGCTCCGTTCCAGCATCGTGTGCAATTCGGAGTGCTGCCCCGCGTCGCGAAACACGTGCGGAATTTGAGCGACCATTCGGCCGTGCGTCGCCTGCATCAACTGCAATGCGCGCGCGCTCCAGCGATCGCCGAGCGCGGCCGGTAACGCTTGCAGGATGCGCTTTTCTTTTGCGGCCGGAAGCTTCGGCAAGACCGAAACCAACCGGCGCTCCTCATCGACAATTAATTTCTCCAGCGTCAGACCGATGTGCGTCGTCTTCAATTGTGGAAAGCTCTCGAGCAAATCGTCGCGACCAAGCACGAGCTCGAACGCCAGCTCGGGATGCAATTTCTGATTGCGGGTGGCGACATTTTCGACGGCTGTAATTACGGACTGCAATTGCTTCTCTGGTTCCTTGAATTGCTGATGAAACTTTACCATTTGTTCGAGCGCGGCGACTTGCTGCTTCGGTTGGCGCGCGTGGTTGAACGCTTCGGTGAGCTCGTCGGCATGGGAGATTCCTTCAGCGCGAATTTGGACCGGCTCGGTCTTTTTCGCCGGAATCGAGAATGCGCCACTCGCTTTCAAATGTTTGCGGGCCGATTCCCACCAGCGCTTCCATTCCGCTTCAGTGAAAAGGTCGGGGACCATCCATTCACTGATCTCTTGCGCGGTCGCCTTGCCATCGAGGCTTTCCAAAATGTTTCGAACCAGCGCAACGGGATCGTCTTTGGCCAGTTTTTTGGTGGCCGCCAGATCGCCTGCCTTGCGGGCAAGAAAATGTTCCGCGGGAATCAGGGTGAGATTTTCGGCGGCGTATTCCAATTGCATCGGATGCGCCTTTTTACCGGTGAAATCGATCAGGATCTGATTGAGAAGAAGATTCCACTCTGCGACGCGACCGAATCCCCAGCTCTTGTGCAGGCAAAACGCACCTGGTTTGAGCATATCGAGCTTCTCGGCTGCCTTCGAAGTCAGCTTGCCAGCTTCAACCAGTTTCTCGAGCGCCGCGTCCATGAGAGTCGGACAAACTACGATGAAGGTCCGGCGTGGCAAGCAACTGAATGTTTCCGATTGCCGTCGCGCGCGTAGCATGAAACCCTACGCGCGGTGGCGACGACAAGTATTTGGTTTTGGCTCGCGTTTAATGCCGGCGTTTTCGTCGCGCTGATTGTCGATCTTGTCCAATTCAAGCATCGCGGCCGCGAATTGAGCTTGCGGGCGGCTGCTCACCGCACCGCGATTTGGATCGTTCTCTCCCTCTTGTTCAATTTACTGGTCTGGAAAATCCGCGGCCCGGACAAGGCGCTCGAATTCCTCACCGGTTACGTGATCGAGTACTCGCTCAGCGTCGATAACATTTTCGTTTTCATTCTGATCTTCGCCTACTTCCGCGTCCCCCCGATGGCACAGCATCGCGCTTTGGTGTGGGGAATCGTTGGCGCGCTGGTGATGCGCGGAGTGACGATCTGGCTCGGCATAGAGCTGGTCAATCGTTTCGAGTTCGTTCTCTACCTTTTCGGCGGGTTCCTGCTGGTCAGCGCGTGGCGGATGTCTTTCGTCAAACAAAAGCCGCAGGATTTCGGGCAAACCTGGGTCATGCGGTGCTGTCTCCGGGCCTTTCCGATTACGCCTGCGTTTCATGACGAACATTTCAAAGCTCGCGTAAACAACCGTTGGGTGCTCACGCCGCTGGCCCTGGCATTAATCGTCATCGACGTGATGGATCTTGTCTTTGCCGTCGATTCAATCCCGGCGGTCTTCGCAATTACCCGCGATACATTCATTGTCTACACCTCGAACATCTGCGCCATTCTCGGCCTGCGTTCGCTGTACTTTCTCCTCGTGAAGTTGATCGATCGTTTCGTCTATTTGAAAACCGGACTGGCTATCATTCTCGCGTTTGTCGGAATAAAGATGATCGCTCGGGATCTTTTCACGATACCGACTCCAATTTCCCTAGCCGTCGTGATCGCGGTACTCACGACCACTATCGCGGTCTCGATGATTGCTACTCGTAGGGAGAACGCTAATCACAAAAATACCGCGTCCGAGAAATAGTGACCGCGATCACGACGTCGGAGGCACACCTGGTGCGCCGCCTCGGGTTGTTCGACACCACCATGATCGTGATGGGCGGCATCATCGGCTCGGGAATTTTCATTAATCCTTACGTCGTCGCACAACAGGTACCGTCGAAAACTTTAATCCTTGGCGCCTGGGCTTTCGGCGGACTGATCGCGCTCGCGGGCGCTTTCATTTACGCGGAGCTTTCGTCGCAAATGTCAGCCAGCGGGGGCCAATATGTTTATCTCCGCGATGCATTCCATCCGGCGCTGGCGTTTGTTTACGGCTGGGCCCTGCTCCTGGTCACACAAACCGGCGGCATGGCTGCGGTCGCGGTCACTTTTGCAAAATACGCATGCTCGCTTGGGCATGCTCAAGCGAGCGACAACTTCGCGGCGTTTCTCGCCGCACTCGCGCTCACAATCTTAACGATCATCAATTGTCTTGGGGTGCGCGCCGGCAGCACGACCCAGAACGTGTTTATGATTTTGAAATTGGTGGCGATTGCCGCACTGGTTGCATTCGGATTGACCGTGACAGGTGCGCCCACATCCGCCATCGCAACCCCGTCGGCCGTCGCAAGCGGAGGATCGACGCTCTCACCACCAGGAGTCTGGAATTCGCTGATCGCCTTCGGCGCGGCGCTCATTCCGGTTCAATTTGCTTATGGCGGCTGGCAGACGTCCTGTTTCGTGGCCGGAGAAGTGCGCGAACCGCGAAAGAATCTTCCGCGCGGTTTATTATTAGGCGTAGTCGGCGTCATTGCAGTTTACCTTTCGGTGAACTTTGTCTGTGTTCAGGCGCTCGGCCCGCAGGGTCTCGGACAAACGACCACGCCCGCTTCGGCGGTAATGCGTCTGGCACTCGGCGAAAGCGGCGCGCGGATTATTGCTATCGGGATCGCCGTTTCCACCGTCGGTTTTCTCAGCCAAAGCATGCTCACGGCTCCCCGCGTTTATTTCGCAATGGCTGAAGATGGTTTGTTTTTTACAAGTCTGGCAAAACTTAATCGCGCGCGGGTCCCCGCCTTCGCGATCGCGTTGCAAGGCGCGCTTGCGATCGTGATTACGTTGTCAGGTCGCTACGAGCAGATTCTAAACTACGTCATATCGGTCGACGTTATCTTCTTCGCGTTAACCGCGGCAACGGTCTTCGTTTTTCGACGACGAGCTAAAACAAACCCGTCTCTGTTAAAGGCCAGTCCGGCTCGGACTCCGGGTCATCCGTTCACCACGCTGTTTTTCATTGTCGCCTGTGGCGGTGTTGCGTTCAGCACGCTTTATCGCTACCCGCATAACAGCTTAATCGGTCTCGGCATCATGCTGACCGGTTTGCCGGCGTATTTATTTTGGAAAACCCGAGGAAGCGCGAGCCGATGATTCCCAAACAATCAGATTTCATGCATTGGGCGAAGACTCGCCCGAGAGTGAATTACGATCTTGCTCTGAGCGGCATTCTCAATCTGCCTTTCGCTGAATTGGACGTGAAGCTGAGCGATTTAGAACTCCATGGTGACAACGCTTACGGATATCGACCGCTGGTCGAAGCGCTCGCGGCGCATCGCCATGTCGCTCCCGAAAATGTCGTTACAATTTCTGGCGGCACGTCGATGGCAAACCATCTTGCGATGGCGGCTTTGCTCGAGCACGGCGACGAAGTTCTGATCGAGCAGCCAACTTACGATCCCCTGCTCGCGATCGCCGAATATCTCGGCGCGAGGATCAAACGTTTCCCAAGAAGGTTTGAAGACGGATTCAAGATCGACATTGTCGACATGGAAAAGCAGGTCACACCGCGGACGCGCTTGATCGTGCTGACGAACTTGCATAATCCAAGCAGCGCCCTGGTTGAAGAGGCGACGCTACGAAAAATCGGGGAGCTCGCACGCGGCGTTGGGGCGCGCGTGTTGGTAGACGAAGTTTACCTGGAAGCGATGTTTGAGAATTCGCCGACATCATCGGTTTCGTTCGGACCTGAGTTTGTCGCGACCAGCAGCCTGACCAAAGGCTACGGCTTAAGCGGACTTCGTTGCGGTTGGATTCTCGCCGAGCCACAACTCGCGGAGAAAATTCGGCGGCTGGACGACATCTTTGCCGCAAGCGCGCCGAACGTGATGGAGCGATTGAGTGTTGTTGCGATTGCCCAACTCTCGAAGATCGCGGGGCGCGCCAAAGCCTTGTTGGAAGCGAACCGGCAAACACTGGATGATTTTTGTTCTACGCGCAACGATGTCGACGTTGTTCCGACAAAATTCGGCACAACTTCATTTCCACGGCTCCGCAATGTAGACGTTGATCAACTTTGCGGTTTGCTGATCGAGAAATATGAAACGGCAGTGGTGCCCGGCCGGTTTTTCGAGTCGCCAAACCACATTCGCATCGGGCTGTGTTGCCAACCTGAAAACTTCTGCGAGGGCATCGCGTGTCTCGGCCAGGCGTTGGGCGAGTCGGCGACATAAAAAAGAACCGCGGGCTGGAGACCAACCCGCGGCTCAAGTTAATTCCTGTCAGTTACGATAATCCAAGCGTTGAGAGCGTTGGCTCGTCGACTGTCGATGTGATCGCGAGACCATGGTCGGCCTGGAAGGCTGCAATGGCCTGACGCGTCATCGGTCCAAGCTGTCCGTCAATCGGACCGGCATAATAACCGTCCCGCTGCAATCGTGTTTGCACGTCGACTACGATCTGGTCCGGCGTCAGATTGCCGTAACCATAAATCGGACCGTCGTACGGATAGTAAGCGGACTGATCGTAACCCCACGCCGGATACCAGTATCCTCCATCCCAGAAATACCAGCCTCCGCCGACAAAGATGATGCGGTTGTAGTGGCTGCTCCACCATCCTCGATCATGCCATTGCCTATGGTAATTTCGAAAGGCGGCATACTGCTGCCCGCTGAATCGGCTGCCGCGCCAATTGTTCGTGACGGTCACATTTCTGTTTCGGTTGACGCCAATGTTCGTAGTGGTGTTGCCGGAGAAAGTCCGGTTACGAACATTCCGATCACGATTGACCGCAACGTTGCTTTGGATCCGAGCTTGATCGTTGAATCGCGCATTGCGATCTCGAACCTGAGCCTTCGCTACAGTACTCGAACGAACTGTCGTGTTTGCGTGTCCCTCGCGAACCCGCGCATTCGCGGTCGTACCGGAATGAACTGTCGCGTTTCCATTGACCTGTGACGTGGCACGGTAAGTATGTGTCCTGATCGGCGCCGTGGAGACGCTGCGTTGTGTCCGGATCGGCGACGTTCTGGTCACCTGCCGTGTCGTCGCTGGCGCAACCTGCGCCTGAGAGTTCCCGTGAGAGCCTCGGTGAACCGTTTTTGTTGAAGTGTTGTGATCGTCTTGTTTGACTTGAGCCAGCGCCGACGATGCGAGCGCTACCCCTGTGCATATTGATATAATTAGATGTTTCATTTGGTCCTCATTTACCCTTTTGAACCTTTAGACAGGTCGCCCGGAGGGAGTATTCAACCCCGTTAACTATCTGGCCGATGAACGGTTAACGCGTGACGTATTGTCGCGCGCCGACAGCCGGGACCGAGTCGATGCTGACCTTTCCAGTTGGAAGCTCTAGCGCGAACGCTATGGAACTCGTGAAAATCCGCTGGTTTGATAAGATCGACATCGATGCCTGACAAAGAAGTCGTTGAGGTAAGCGATGCACATTTGCGCGGGACTCGCTTTGTTCATATCGCTGCGTTCTTCGCTGCGCTTGGCGGCCTCCTGTTTGGCTACGACACGGGCGTAATTTCGGGCGCGCTGATTTTTATCAAGCGCGACTTCGGTTTAACAACTGCCGCCGAAGAAATCGTGGTCAGCGGCGTTCTGCTCGGCGCGACGATCGGCGCGATCATTGGTGGGCGAATGGCGGACCGTTTCGGCCGGCGACGAGTCTTGTTGGTTACGGCCGCGATTTTCGGTGTCGGCGCGCTCGCCAGCGCGGTCGCGCCATCGCCAGCGGTTTTGATTCTGAGTCGCATCGTGCTGGGTGTTGCGATTGGTCTCTCTTCAACCACGGTTCCGGTTTATCTCTCGGAAGTTGCACCCGCGAACGCGCGCGGGTGGATCGTGTCGCTGTTTCAACTCGCAGTAACCGCCGGCATTGTCTCTGCGTATTTGGTCGATTACGCCTTCGCCAGCGTCGGAGGATGGCGATGGATGCTTGGTCTTGCCGTCGCGCCCGCGCTCGTCTTTGGAACTGGAATGTTTTTCCTTCCAGAGACCCCTCGATGGCTCATTCGCAGCGGGCGACATGAAATTGCACGTCGTGTGCTACTCCGGATTCGCAAGGCAGCGGATGTCGAGCTTGAGATCGCTGAGATCCAGACCAGCTTGGCGCAGCAGACTCAAGGCGGAACCTGGGTCGACCTTCTGCATCGACACATTCGACCGGCTTTAGTCGTTGGACTTGGGCTCGCCGTTTTTCAGCAGATCACCGGGATTAACACCGTCATTTATTACGCGCCAAAAATACTTCAGTCGGCCGGCTTCGAGTCCGCCTCTGGGGCAATCCTCGCCACCGCCGGTGTGGGCGTCGTAAATTTCGCGATGACAATCGTGGCGATGCTTCTAGTCGACCGCGCCGGGCGGCGACCGCTGCTATTGATCGGTATTGCAGGAATGATCGTCACGCTCGCGGTGCTCGCTTTGAGTTTTCATGCGACCAACCAGTCGCACAATCTGGCCTGGATCGCCGTGATCTGCTTGATGGGCTATGTTGCGTCGTTCGCAATCAGTCTCGGCCCGATTTTCTGGCTTCTGATTGCTGAAATTTATCCGCTAAAAGTCCGGGGATTGGCCGAAGGCACTGCCGCTACCTTCAACTGGGCCTCAAACCTAATTGTTTCGCTGACCTTTCTCACGCTAGTCGAAAAACTTGGCGCAAGCTCAACGTTTGCGCTCTACGCATTAGCCTCCGTCGCGGGCTGGCTCTTTTGTTACTATCGCGTTCCGGAAACGAAGGGGCGCACTTTGGAACAAATCGAAGCGTTTTGGCGAGCTGGCCGCCCCTCGCGCCAGATGGCGGACTGACTTTCTAGCTTAACTGTTCGCGGCCATGCGGCTTAGTCAGATCGATGATCGGGCCGAGCGGCACAATCCGGGTGGGATTAATTTCTTCGTGCGTCATATAGTAGTGACGTTTGATATGATCGATGCTGACGGTCTCGGCGATTCCAGGCTGCTGGTACAGGTCCAACAAGTAACCTTGCAGATTTGGATAATCGATAATGCGGCGCAGATTGCATTTGAAATGGCCGTGATAAACGACGTCGAAGCGAATCAGTGTGCAAAACAGCCGCCAATCGGCTTCGACGATGCGCTCGCCAAATAAGTAGCGACTTTTCGATAAGCGCTTTTCCATTTCATCGAGCGCGTCGAAAAGCTTTTTGCAAGAGACCTCGTAAGCTCGCTGTCGAGTGGCGAAACCGGTCCGGTAAACGCCATTGTTAATGTCTTCGTAAAGGAAATTACAAAGCGCGGTGTGCTCCCGTTCGATGTCCTTCGGGAAAAGATCGACATCTTTGTTCCGAGCGAATTCGTTGAAGACGTTGTTGAACATGGGGCAAATGTCGTCCTCGCAATTGTTCACGATTCGTTTGGTCTGCCTGTCCCAAAGGACCGGAACGGTGACACGGTCTTTGAATCTCGGATCGGTCGCGACGTAGGCTTCGCTTAAGTAACGGAAGCGATTGATCGGATCAGTTGATTCGAATTGATCGAGATCCTTCAACGACGAACCCGGTCGCGTTTTTTCCGGATCACGAAAAGCCCAACCTTTCTCATCGCGATATGGATCGACAATTGTCATGCCGATCACGTCCTCGAGACCTTTCAGTTTTCGGAAAATGATCGTGCGACTGGCCCACGGACACGCCAGCGAGACATAAAGGTGATAACGGCCGGGCGCCGCGGGATACGATGTCGATCCATCATTAGAGATCCATTCGCGAAACGAGTCCTCCTGCCGTTGAAATTCACCGGAGTCAGATTGTTCGGAAGGCAGATGCGAAGAGGCCATGCAATTATCTAGCCTGTCAGCGAAAAGAACGCGAGCGCCACTGGCCGAAACCGGCAGCGATTCGCTTCATTCTTTGCGATACGATGCGTGAAGGACTAACCAACCGATGAAGCCAACCGCTGGTCGATTAGAAAATTAGAAAGTAGAAAGAGAAAACTGCCGAACCCGCCGCGAAGATCTTCGCGACCAAGCGCGGCAGTTTCAAGGTTGTCGCCGGGAATAAACCACCCGACAGATTCGTTTCGTATCTCGATTAATGGGAGGCCGTGTAGGTGTAGTCTTTGGTAAACCAAGTCCCGTTAACCTCCGAACCGAGGGTCACATAAATCGTGCGCCCGTCGGTTGGGATGCCGGTTACGGTCTTCGAATGGGCCGTGGTTGTTCCAGAGTTGTAGATATCAGCCTTGTGCAGTGAACTACCTACAAAAAGGAAGTAGGAGTTCGCGCTACCGGCGCTCCAGGTAAACGTCACGGTTGAGGAAGTAAACGTCGACCCCGGGGTAGGGCTTTGCATTTGCGCAGCCCCGGATGCAGGAGTTGGAGTTGGAGTTGGTGTCGGAGTCGGTGTGGGAGTTGGAGTTGGAGTGGGCGTTGGTGTCGGGGTCGGTGTGGGCGTTGGTGTCGGGGTCGGGGTCGGTGTTGGCGTTGGTGTCGGAGTCGGTGTTGGCGTTGGGGTCGGAGTCGGTCCCGACGCAAGCTGGTAAATCTCCACTCGGGCGTAGCCACTGGCGCTAGCACCCGATGCCGTCTTTCCTCGCACGACCGCCAAGTAGTGACCGGGATCCAGATTGGCGACAATCGCTGGCTCTTTGGGATTGGTCGGCGCGAGGCCAGTGGCCAGAATGGCTGCCTTCTGACTATCCTGCCAGTTATCGTTGAAGAAAATCTGAGTGCCGCTGGCGTTATCCAGCTCGAGAGTCGGATCCTGAAGTGTGCCCGCAATTTCTCGCAGACTAGGTCCAAGCACACGCAATAATACCTTCGTCTTTCCATCTCCACCACCAATGGTGAAGTCCCCGTTCATTGCCGTCTCGCCGGTGCCAGCGAAGCTGAACGCGCTCATGATAGCGATGGTAGAATTTGCCGACGGACTAAGATCGTAGATCTCAATCTGCCCGATGCCACCCGCCTCACTTTCGCCAGTCAAAGTCGCCGTGTAAGAACCGGGAGAGAGTGTCGTGACGATAGCCGACTCCTCGTCATTGCTCGGGGCGAGCCCCGTTGCCTGAATGGCGGCTTGCTGGGTTGATTTCCAGTCATCATTGGTCGCGAGCATAGCGCCGTTTTGATTGAACAAGTACAAAACCGGCTGAGCGAGTCCGCCGCTCACAGGCAAGCTCAGCCCAAGTCCGCGAATGATGACCTTGGTCGAATCAGTCCGGGTGATGGAGAAATTGCAATTAATGGAAGTGTTCTTTGTAATCGCCGCGCGCGTGGAGATCTCAGTGACTTTTGATGAAGGCGAAGTCGGAGCAAACTGTGAAAGGACAACATTGTTTTGGCCACTGTAGGTCACGGTGAACATACCATGCCCGTCGGCCGTGGTCAGGTGTCCACCACTGGCGACATTACTGAACGAACCGGCCAACGTTGTCTGGGTGGCGACAATTGTGAATGTGTCACTCGACGCCGGCGTGAAATTGTTGATCAAGTGCACGACCAAGTTTCCGTTCAACGTGAGCGCGCCACCGTCGGTCTTATCGAACAGGTCATAGGTTGTCCCCTGGCCGGTTCCGCCGATTTGAAAGGAAAGATTCGATGTCGATCCAAGCTGCCAATTGCCATTAACATTGGCTTGTCCGGGCGGAAAGCCTGGCGACATCGTGCCGTCATTTGTCAACGTCGAGCCGCCATCGATATTGTGATTGAACACGCCCTCGACCAAGGCGCCGTTGACGATTACGACATTCGTAACTTGGCGGCTGTGAAAATCTATTTGCCCATTCGTGTTGTAGGTGCCCATGCCATCGACGTTCTGTGTCGTGCCACCAGCGCCGCCTACGCCGTTGAAGTCAAACTCGCCGTTACCGCCGCTGCTTGTGATCACCGCTCCGTTGTTGGTAAAGGTTGTGCCTTCAAAGGAGTAAAACTGGTTGTTCATGTCCAGGGTGCCGCCGCTCGCCACTGTCAGATCGCTTGAATGCACAGTGCCGGTCTCAAACAGCGTCCCGCCGTTATCAACAGTAATTGGGCCCAGGTTGCAATTGGCTGACGTCGTTCCGGCAACCACTTCCAAAGGCGCCGTCATCGCCCCGCACCCGTCAACGGCCACGTTATTGTGGGTCTTCAAAATTCCGGTGCCAGAGATCGCGCCGCCGTTGTTGAACGTGGTCTCTCCTGATCCGGTGAGACCGTTGACTACAAAATCAAAGCTGAGCGAAAGGACAGTGTTGCCGTCGAAGTTCCAGTTGGTTAAGCCGTTTAGCACCGTACCGCTCGCAGGCACTACCGCCGTAGAATTGCGGCTGTGAAAGTCCACTTCTCCGTTTGTGTTGTAGGTGCCGGTGCCAGCGAGGTTCTGGGTCGTTCCGTTAGCGCCGCCCATTCCATTGAAGTCAAACTCGCCGTTACCGCCGCTGCTTGTGATCACCGCGCCGTTGTTGGTAAAGGTTGTGCCTTCAAAATCCAAAAAGTGATTGGCCATGTCCATGGTGCCACCGCTCAACACCGCCAGGTTACCCTGCGGTCTCATGGTGCCGGTCTCCAGCAATGTTGCACCGCTGTCGACTGTGACTGGGCCCATGTTGGCGCTTGCTGACGTCGTTCCGGTGACCACCTCTACGAGCGCGGTCACCGACCCGGAACTGTTGATCGCGACGTTGTTGTTTGTCTTCAATATTCCGTTTCCGGAGATCGTGGCGCTGTTGATGAAAGAAGTCTGTCCTGACCCAGTGAGACCGTTGACCACAAAATTACTGGTGAGCGAGAGGACAGTGTTGCCGTCGAAGTTCCAGTTGGTTAAACCGTTTAGCACCGTACCGCTCGCAGGCACTACCGTCGTAGCATTGCGGCTGTGAAAGTCCACTCGCCCGTTGCTGTTGTAGGTGCCGGTGCCGGCCAGGTTCTGGGTCGTGCCAGTGTTACTGCCTACTCCATTGAAGTCAAACTCGCCGAAGCCAACGCTGCTGATCACCGCGCCGTTGTTGGTAAAGGTTGTGCCTTCAAAATCCAAAAAGTGATTGGCCATGTCCATGGTGCCACCGCTCAATACCGCCAGATCACCATGCGGACTCATGGTGCCGGTCTCCAGCAATGTTGCACCGCTGTCGACTGTGACTGGGCCCATGTTGGCGCTTGCTGACGTCGTTCCGGTGACGACCTCTACGAGCGCGGTCACCGACCCGGAACTGTTGATCGCGACGTTGTTGTTTGTCTTTAATATTCCGTTTCCGGAGATCGTGGCGCTGTTGATGAAAGAAGTCTGTCCTGACCCAGTGAGACCGTTGACCACAAAATTACTGGTGAGCGAGAGGACAGTGTTGCCGTCGAAGTTCCAGTTGGTTAAACCGTTTAGCACCGTACCGCTCGCAGGCACTACCGTCGTAGCATTGCGGCTGTGAAAGTCCACTCGCCCGTTGCTGTTGTA